>Ga0265293_10005713_pt1 | contig 20541 bp, 26 predicted proteins | sample Munlanlewell138R_FD_192505 | JGI IMG/M metagenome (GOLD analysis project Ga0265293, IMG submission 192505) | Leachate microbial communities from a municipal landfill in Southern Ontario, Canada - Leachate well 138R | ecosystem: Engineered > Solid waste > Landfill > Unclassified | place: Canada... | reverse complement strand
GGTGCACACGAGTATTGAGCATAGTCGAGATTGGTGCAGATCACTTCTGATATTGAACTGTCAGGAGCTGGCTGCACAACAGCCATTACGCCCAATCAACTGGTGCAGTCGTCTTCTGAAAATGACACCAGATATAAGACGGTTGCGAGGGCACCCGTGCCAATCGTCGCGGCGGCCTGCTTTGCTCCGGCGCTGAGTCGGGCACGCTTGGCATGGCCGCGCTCTTTGGCCTCTTGCTTGGCTCGCTCGGCCGCCTCTGCGACTTCGCGCACCTTCGGAAAAATAATGACGTTGGTGCGGTGGGGTTCCATAGTGTTCCTCCTGGCCTTACGGCCCGATCTTCAATTCATGATACTTCCAGTTCTTCGAGCGAGTGCCCCTTGGCGAGCCATTCTTTGACCCATTTGGGCTTGCGCCCGCGTCCGTTCCATGTTTCCCATTGGTCGTCAGGATTACGATACTGACGTTCCTTGCTCGCAAGCTCGGCGATGTTTATTCCATGCGTGTTGGCAATTTCGAGAATTTTCTTGCGGGCTTCCTGCCTCTCTTTGGCCTCTCGTTTCTTGAGTTCTGCGTCGATCTGGGCACGCTGTGCACGCAGCTCGTCGGCGCTCATGTTCTTGAGGTCATTCACTTTTCTACTCTCCTTCTACACTAGAATTGCGGATGGTCAGATTGCGACCGTATTGCTTGACAGCCTTCGGCCTTCCTGTCATCATCAATCAAAATTGCAATTTTGACAACTATCTCACTCCCAAGGAGGTTACACCGTGAACCGAAAAATGACCGTCGTTTCAGCCTCTCTTGTAGGTGCATTGTCACTTTTCAGTCAAACTGCAAAGGCTGATGACTGGGGTTGTCAGGTTCTATTGTGCCTGTCAGACCCGCGTGGGCCAACCACGGAAAGCGAATGCAAACCGCCAATCCATAAGCTGTGGGATCACTTGCGAAAGGGCAAGCCGTTCCCGAGCTGCGCTATGGCGACCAACTCGCGCACTGGAAAACGCAGTTATGCGCAGTTGGTATATGACCCCTATGACCCGTGCCCGGACGGCACGAAGCCAGCAGGGGGATATATCGCGCAATCTCAATCGGCCGACCGTAAAGACTGGCGTCGGCTCCAATATGCCTTCTCCACGCATGGCCGTCGCTACGATAGCGGCGGGGCATGGAATATGTACGAAGGTAATGGGCCACGTGCCTGCGTCGGCAATCACCTTGGCAGCTATTCGGTCTATCGGGGCAATGACGACAGCAACATCTCGGTACAAGTCTATGACCAAGTTGTGTGGCAACAGCCACAAAACCCACGAGCTATCGACGTTTTCATAGACGAAGCATTCCATCATCGGGTGCGGTACTGATATGGCACTGGCAGAGTTCGCGGTGATCGCTGCCATGTGCGCGCCCGCTATCCATCCGACAACGCTTTCGGCGGTTGTGACGCAAGAATCTCGGGGCAATATCTACGCCATCGGGATTAACGGCGATCACAAATTGCCGCGTCAGCCGCAAACGCTTGAAGAAGCCATTGCGACCGCCGAACAGCTCCGCCGTGATGGGTACAACTTCGATGCGGGCCTCGGTCAGATCAACATCAAAAATCTGGAATGGCTCGGCATGTCTATCGCCGACCTGTTCGACCCGTGCAAGAACCTGAAAGGGGCGCAAACCGTATTGCTCGACTGCTACGAAAGGGCAGTGCCGCGATACGGCGACGGCCAGGGCGCATTGCAGGCGGCTTTGAGCTGCTACAACACGGGCAATTTCCAGCGCGGATTCTCCAATGGCTATGTGCAGAAAGTGGCTTCTCATGTTGGCGTAACGGTGCCTGCGCTTGAGCCGGTATCTGGTGGGACACAAGAACCGGCCAAGCTGCAAGCGGTGCCCAAGGGTGCGGCGCGTTTAGCTCCGGCACAAACGAAGCCACGGGAAGGGCTTGCAGATGCCTTCTCTCATGAGGCGAGCGGTGTACGTGACGCATTTAATGCAAGCGACGCCTTTTCGGAGAATGAAGAAGAAGAAAAGGAGGTGAAGGCAACTGCCGCCGTTGATCAAAATTGAAAATTTGATAGCATCAAGATTGCAATTTTGATATAATACGGTGGTCGAAATTCAATGGAGAATTTTAGGCCCTGACTGATAAACTTGAAACGATTAAACATGCGATCAAGGGCCAACCAAAATGAGAGCTATAGAACAGCAAAGCGTTGATAAAGCCTTTAGTCAAAGGGCTGTGCGCGAAGTAACAGTCGTGAAGCGTTCGGAAAAGGAATGGTACTTCACGTTTGTTGCGGATGATCCGGTGACAAAAAAGCCAGTCACCTACGCGCTTCTTACTCAACGGGGCAAATTGAGAACTTGGGCTGACCCAAGACACCTTTTTAATTTTCTGCGCGAAAGGGGCGTTACTCATGGCAACTTCAATCTTGACGAGGAAAACAAACATGAAGAACCTGAACTACCTCCGGGCGAAAGCTAACGGAAAGCTGGCCGCGATTTTTGGAGCAATAGCGGCCATGCTCACCGCTCAACCGGCGGCGGCTCAAGGATTGGAAAAGGCGAGGAGCGTCCTCGAAACATTGCAGCAGGAACTTACGACGATTGTGCCCATTGCGGCCGCTGTCATCCTGCTCTGCCTCGGCATCGCATACGCGGGCCGATTCATCGAAAAGGATACGTTTGTGCGGTGGTCTATCGGCGTCATCATTGCCGGTTCCGCCGTCCAGATTACGGCCATGCTGTTTACCTAAAGGGGGACAGTCATGAAGCCGCCACAGCAGCAGCACGAAGCGTTCCCCCTGTTCAAGGGGGCAACGCGACTTCCAACGATTTGGGGCGTGCCGATGATTCCGCTAATGGCAATGGTCATGGGCGTGGCCGTCATAGCGTTGACGGTCAGCATCTGGTGGTGGGCGCTTGTGCCGCCGCTGTGGTTCATCATGGCCCAAATCACGAAGAACGACGACAAGGCGTTCCGTATCTGGTGGTTGTGGATTGATACCAAGTTCCGCAACCGCAACAAGGGCTTTTGGGGCGCATCGTCGTATAGCCCCGCTAACTACCGAAAAAGGAGATAGGCATGGGGGCAATTGAATCCCGCAAGCTCCTGGCTTCGGAGACGCCGGTAGGCCAGTTCATTCCATACTCGCACCACGTTACTGACACGATCATTTCCACGAAAAACGCGGAATACCTGTCGGTTTGGAAGATTGACGGCCGTTCCCATCAAAGCGCCTCGGAGGCTGATGTTTTCCAGTGGATTCGGGAGCTGAACAATACACTGCGCGGTATTTCCTCGGCGAACCTGTCGCTATGGACGCACATCGTGCGCCGCCGCGTCTATGAGTACCCCGATGCCGAGTTTGACAACGTGTTTTGCCGTCAACTCGATGAGAAATACCGGGAGAGCTTCACCGGCTATAACCTGATGGTGAATGACCTCTATCTGACGGTTGTTTACCGGCCTGTGTCCGACAAGGTGTTGTCGTTCTTTGCCAAGCGGGAGCGCGAAACGCCCGACCAAAAGAAGCATCGGCAAGAGTCCTGCATCAAGGCATTGGAGGACATAAACCGTACCTTGGGCCAGTCATTCAAACGGTACGGGGCCGAGCTGCTTAGTGTCTATGAAAAGGGCGGCCATGCCTTTTCAGCGCCGCTAGAATTTCTGGCCCGCTTGGTCAATGGCGAGCATATCCCCATGCCGATTTGCCGCGACCGTTTTTCGGATTACATGGCCGTGAATCGGCCCATGTTCTCGAAGTGGGGCGAAGTAGGGGAGCTGCGTTCCCTTACCGGCCTGCGCCGCTTCGGGATGCTGGAAATCCGCGAGTACGACGACGCGACCGAACCCGGCCAACTCAATGTATTGCTGGAAAGTGATTACGAATTTGTGCTGACGCATAGTTTCTCGGTTCTGTCGCGGCCTGCCGCGAAGGAATATTTGCAGCGGCACCAAAAGAACCTGATTGATGCCCGTGATGTGGCAACCGATCAGATTGAGGAAATTGACGAAGCCCTGAACCAGCTCATCAGTGGGCATTTCGTCATGGGCGAGCATCATTGCACCCTGACGGTTTACGGTGAGACGGTGCAGCAAGTGCGCGATAACTTGGCGCACGCGAGCGCTGCCATGCTTGATGTGGCTGTGCTGCCCAAGCCGGTCGATCTGGCTTTGGAAGCGGGATATTGGGCGCAACTGCCTGCTAACTGGCAATGGCGGCCGCGTCCAGCTCCGATCACGTCGCTTAACTTCCTGTCGTTTTCGCCCTTCCATAATTTCATGTCGGGCAAGCCGACTGGAAACCCTTGGGGGCCTGCGGTCACGATTCTCAAGACCGTGAGCGGAACGCCGCTCTACTTCAACTTCCACGCCTCCAAGGAAGAAGAAGATGCGACCGATAAGCGCCTGCTCGGTAACACCATGCTCATCGGGCAATCAAGCTCCGGTAAAACGGTGCTGCTCGGCTTCCTGCTGGCCCAAGCGCAAAAATTCAAGCCGACGATTGTTGCCTTTGACAAAGATCGCGGCATGGAAATCTCGATCAGGGCAATGGGTGGCCGGTATCTGCCGCTTAAAACCGGCGAGCCAAGCGGGTTCAACCCGTTTCAGCTCCCGCCGACGCACGCAAACCTGATTTTCCTCAAACAGTTCGTGAAGAAGCTCGCGGCTGCCGGTGGCGAGGTCACGCACCGGGACGAGGAAGAAATCGACCAGGCCATTACGGCAATGATGAGTGACAGTATCGACAAGTCGCTACGGCGCTTGTCGTTGCTGCTGCAATTCCTGCCTAACCCGCGCTCGGACGACATGGACGCTCGCCCGACCGTCCATGCGCGATTGGTGAAGTGGTGCGAGGGTGGCGATTATGGCTGGCTGTTCGACAACCCGACTGATGCCCTCGATCTATCAACGCACCAAATTTACGGGTTCGACATTACCGAGTTCTTGGACAACCCCGAAGCGCGTACACCGGTCATGATGTACCTGCTGTATCGCACGGAAAGCATGATCGACGGTCGCCGGTTCATGTACGTGTTTGACGAGTTCTGGAAGCCCTTGCAGGACGAGTATTTCGAGGATTTGGCAAAGAACAAGCAAAAGACCATCCGTAAGCAAAACGGCATCTTTGTATTCGCCACGCAGGAGCCGAGCGACGCCTTGGAAAGCAACATTGCCAAGACGCTCATTCAGCAATGCGCGACCTACATTTTCCTCGCTAACCCCAAGGCGGATTACGAGGATTACACGCAAGGTTTCAAGCTGACTGACTCGGAATTTGAGCTTGTTCGGGGCCTTGGTGAGTTCAGCCGCCGGTTCCTGATAAAGCAGGGCGACCAATCGGCGCTTGCCGAAATGAATCTCGGTAAGTTCCGCACGATTGTCGATGGTGAGACGGTCGAGCGTGGCTTTGATGATGAGCTGCTTGTGCTGTCGGGCACGCCAGACAATGCCGAAATTGCCGAAAGCATTATTGCCGAAGTCGGAGACGACCCGGCGGTGTGGTTGCCGATCTTCCTAGACCGTGTGAAAGCCGAAAGGAGCGACGTATGAAGAAGCTGGTTATGACGGCGGCGGTGGCCGCCATTCTTGGGGCGGCAAGCCCTGTAATGGCCCAGGGTATTCCTGTTTTCGACGGCACGCGGGCACTAGATTTTGTCCAACAGTTTGCCCGCATGAAAGAACAGCTCGACACGGCCAAAGATCAGCTCGCCGAAGCGCAGCGCATGTATGAGGCCGTCACGGGTGGCCGTGGTCTTGGGGATTTGATGCGCAATGCGCAACTCCGCGAATATCTGCCGGATGATTTGCGCACTGTCTATGACTCGGCCAATGGTGGCGGGTATTCGGGCATTTCTGGCTCGATCAATGACATTCTGCGGGATGAGCGCCTTAACGGCTCCGTGGCCGATATGCGCCGCTCTATCGAGGAACGTAGCCGCACGGCGGCGGCAACCGACAAGGCCGTTGGCCTGCGGGCCTACGAAGGGGCACAGCAACGCCTCGCGCAGATTGAAGGGCTGATGGATGAAATTAGCCGTACCCAAGACCAAAAGGCCATTGAAGAATTGCAAGCCCGTATCGCGGGCGAGCAAGCCGCTATCCAGAACGAAACGACGAAGCTGCAAATGATCGCGCAACTGCGGCAAGCAGAACAGGCGTTGATTTCGGAGCAACGACGCGAGCGCAACATGCGCATCCTGAGTAGTGGAAACCAAGGAATGCCGACTATCCAATGAAAAAGATACTCGTACCCCTGTTGATGGTGTCGGCTCTGTCCGCTTGCAAGGACGAGCCGACGCATGACGTTCAATACTATCTCGACAACCCCAAGGAACGCACCGAGAAAATTGCCGAGTGCAAGAACAATCCCGGTGAAAAAGCCCTTGCAGCAAACTGCGTGAACGCAACCGAAGCGCAGCGCAAGGCCATGTTCCAAGGCGACGGGATGCCAAAAATCCGGTAGGGAGGAAATTGCCGTGGCCTTCGAGCTGTTCACACCGCTTTTCAACAAGATTGACCAGACAACGGCAACGTATGTCACGGACATTTCCTCGCGGGCAATCGCTGCTATCACGCCGGTTGTTTCGGTGGGTTTGACCCTTGGCTTCATTACCTATGGCTGGCTCATTATTCGGGGCGCGGTGGAAATGCCGGTGGCGGAATTTCTCAACCGCTGCCTACGAATAGGCATCATCGTGTCAATTGCCCTGGCCGGTGGTTTGTATCAAGGCGAAATCGCTAATGCCATTACCACGGTGCCGGATGAGCTGGCTTCGGCCCTGCTCGGAAATCCGACACAAGGGGCGTCGGCGGCCGCGTTGGTTGACCAGTCGGCGCAACAAGGGTTTGACCGGGCAAGCGAGGCGTTTGAGGAAGCGGGGTTCTTCAGCTCTGACGGCCTGCTCTATGGATTGTTCGGCATCATCATTCTGCTGGCTACGGGCCTGCTGGCCGCGATAGGCGGCGCGTTTTTGCTTCTTGCGAAGATTGCCCTTGCTCTGCTGGCAGGGCTTGGGCCGCTGTTTATCCTCGCCCTGATCTGGCAGCCGACGCACCGCTTTTTCGATCAATGGGCACAACAGGTTTTGAACTATGGCCTGCTGATTGTGCTCTTTGCGGCTGTGTTCGGGCTGCTGATGCAGATATTCGGGAGTTACATGGCCGATCTGCGGTTTGATGGCGCGCAAAACGTCGCCTACGCGATTGGCGGCTCCGTCATCCTCTCGATTGTCTCCATCGTGCTGCTGATGCAATTGCCAAGCATTGCCAGCGGGTTAGCCGGTGGCATTGGCCTTGGCTATATGTGGGAATTGCGCTCGATGCGCAGCGGTGCGGGTGCCGCTATGCGTGGTGGCCGCGCTATGGCCCGTGGGGCAAGAGCTGCGCCCGGTGCAGCACGTGGCGCGGCGGTTGGTGCCGCCAATATGGCGAAAACCGTTGCTACCGGCGGCGCCGGTGTAGCACGGGCAGCCGCCGGTTACTTCCGGGGACGCAAAGCAGGGTAGTTGTCAGGGTGTAAAGCGGCGGTTTTATACCGCCCCTTTACACATCAAAATTGCAATCCTGATACGAAACTGTTAGACTCGGTTCTACAGCCGAGAAAGGAGAGGTGTTGACGTGAAAACCATCATTTTTGCAATTTTGATGACGGGGCTATTGTCGGCGTGTGCATCGGCTCCCAAGCCGAAGCAGCCGAGTGATTTCAACCGGGAGCCGGTCAACAAGACGGTGCCCGTGGAAATTCAGCGAGGGGCACTATGAGCAAGAAGCAACCAAAACCGGTCAAGGCAGAACAGCTCAAAAGCTACTATGAGGAAAGCCGTGGCTTGGAACGGGATTTGATTGGCGAGTTCGTCAAATCGCGCAAGACCGCTTGGCGGGTGGCAACGGCGAGCGGCCTTTTCGGCCTGCTTGGCATGGTGTGTGGAATTGTCGGGTTCTCCCAACCGGCTCCCGCGCCCTTGGTGCTTCGGGTGGATAACGCCACGGGTGCCGTCGATGTGGTGACGACGCTGCGCGAGCATGAGTCCAGCTATGGCGAAGTGGTCGATACGTACTGGCTCAATCAGTACGTGCTCAATCGCGAAGCCTACGACTACAACACAATCCAAATGAACTATGACACGACGGCGCTATTGAGCGCCCCGGCGGTTCAGCAGGATTACTACAAGCTCTTTGACGGCTCGAATGCGCGTGATCGGGTCTTGGGGAACAAAGCCCGCATTACCGTTCGGGTGCGCTCCATCCAACCTAATGGCCGCGGCCAAGCGACGGTGCGCTTTACGACGCAACAGCACAACAGCAATGGCACGGTCGAAGCTCCGCAACATCAGATAGCGACGATTGGCTATACCTACATCGGTGCGCCGATGCGTTCATCTGATCGGTTGCTTAACCCTCTTGGTTTCCAGGTCACAAGCTATCGCGCTGACCCGGAAATACTCAATAACTGAGGGGGGCACCATGAAGAAACTAGCTATCGTTGCATTGCTGGCCTCGCTTCATGCGGTGCCCGCTTTGGCCCTCGATGTGCCGTCCAGCTCGCGTTACGACCATCGGATTCGATACGTGACGTACAACCCGGCTGATGTGGTGCAGGTCGATACCGTTCTTGGTGTCGCAACACACATCATGCTTGAGGAAGGTGAGCAATATCTGACGCATGCCTTTGGCGATTCCGAAGCCTATGCCTTTGCCCGGAAGGGGCGGCATATTTTTATCAAGCCGCAGGCCGAGCTAGCCAATACCAACCTCATCGTCGTGACTGACCGACGCAGCTACAAATTCCGTTTGCAAATGCGGAATGACCGCAATGGGGCCATGTATGAGCTGGCTTTCCGTTATCCCGATACGCAGGCCCGGCAAACTCGGGAAGCGAACGCACGGGCCGCTGTCGAGGCTGCATTCGAGCAACGTGTAGGGGCCTATTACAACCTCAAATACATGATGAGCGGCGACAAGGACATTGCGCCGGTCAACGCTTGGGATGATGGGCGTTTCACCTACTTCAAGTTCTCTGCCAATGCCGATTTGCCGTCGATCTACTTTGTGGATGCGGAAGGCAATGAAAGCCTTGTGCCGCGCACTACGGTTGGCTCGTCCAACAACATCATTGCCGTTCACAAGGTCAATCCCAAGTGGATGATTCGACTTGGTAACCGCGCCTTGGCGATCTTCAATGAAGCGTATGACCCCAATGGTGTGCCGAATGACACTGGCACAGCCTCCCCGGCGGTTCGTCGCGTCAACAAAGGAGGCAACTAATGTTCGGTCGCAAGAAAGGAGACGTAATCGACGCGGGCGCGGAACTGGAACGCGCCGAGCAGGAACGTATCGAGGGCGAATATGGCGCTTCCGAGCTGGCTTCGGAACGTCGCCCGCATACTCCCGGTGCTCGCACGCTGCTTATGGTGCTGCTGTGCGTGATTGCCGTGGTGCTGGTGACGCTCTCATACAAGGCGTACAAAGTGCGCGGGGTTGTCGAGGATGACGACGCGCAGCCGCAACAGGTCGTGCGCCAAGTCATTCCGGGTTATACGCCGCGTCCAATCCGACCCGAGCCGGAAAACGTACCTGAACCGCCGCAACCGACTACATCGGTTCCAGCGATTCAGCCCGCGCCGGTAACGCAGCCAGTGCGCCCGCAACCGACCGGCCCGCGTGAAAAAACGCCCTATGAGCTGGCCCGCGAACGCATGTTGCGCTCTGGCCTGACGGCGGGCAGCGGTGGCGGTGAGGATCTTCCTCGGCCGCAAGGCGGCGATGTGCCTGCCGGTGGTCTGATGGGTGGCGGTGGTGGCGGCGGTGAGCTGGCCGAAAAGCTGCAACCGATGCGCCTTTCGGGTTCAAGTGCTGGCCGCCTTGGCAACCGTGACATGCTGATAACGCAGGGAACGCAGCTCGATTGCGTGCTTGAAACGCGCCTTGTGACGACGCAACCCGGCATGACTACCTGCCATCTGACGCGGGACGTTTACTCGACCAGTGGCCGCGTAGTGCTGCTTGATCGTGGCTCTAAAGTCGTCGGGTTCTATCAAGGCGGGCTGCGGCAAGGCCAAGCGCGAATCTTTGTGCAGTGGTCGCGGATTGAAACGCCCTCCGGTGTCGTCATCAACCTAGATTCTCCCGGTACTGGCCCGCTTGGCGAAGCTGGTTTGGGTGGCTGGATTGATCGGCATTTTTGGGAGCGTTTCGGCGGTGCCATCATGATTAGCTTGATCGGTGATTTGGGCGATTGGGCAAGCCGTCAAGGCAGTCGCCAAGGCGATAACTCTATCCAGTTTTCCAACACTGCGAACGGGGTGGAATCGGCTGCTGCGGAAGCTCTGCGCAACTCGATCAACATTCCGCCCACTCTGTATAAAAACCAAGGCGAGCGGGTGAATATCCTCGTCGCCCGTGATCTGGATTTCAGCGATGTCTACAGTCTCGAAAGCATCCCCACTAAGTAGCGGGAACCGCGTCGGGAAAGATCAGGCCGTGGCGCAACTCCTGCGCCCGCTTGATCGGTTTCTCGATGCGCCGGAGGTTACGGAACTGTCCATTTGCCGCCCTGGAGAGGTTTGGACAAAAACCTTTGAAGGCTGGCAGGTGCATGAGGTGCCGGAGCTTACCGAACCCTTCTTGCAGGCGCTTATCACGGCCATCATCGTTTATAACGGGGTGGCTCCAAAAAGCGTCAACTATGTTGTACTTCCCGGCGGGCAGCGTGGAACGATCGCGCAAGCGCCCGCCGTGATTGACGGCACGCTGTCTTTCCTCATCCGCAAACACTCCCTTGTCGTCAAGACACTGGAAGAACTCGATGCGGAAGGCGCGTTCGATACCTTTACCGATGTGAGCTTTAACAAGCCCTCGGCCGAAGAAGCGAACCACTATCTGACGGTGCAGGACTTCACGCGATTGGAGCCGTTCGAGGTTGAGCTATTGAAGCTCAAGCGCGACGGCACTATCCGCGAATTTCTCGAAAAGTGCGTGCTCTACAAGCGCAACATCATCATCGCGGGCAAGACCGGCTCGGGCAAAACCACGTTTGCCCGGTCGTTGATTGAAAAAGTGCCGCCCGAGGAACGCATCATCACGATTGAAGATGTGCACGAGCTTTTCTTGCCGAACCATCCGAACCGGGTTCACATGCTCTATGGCTACGGTGCGGGCCGGGTGTCGGCCGACGAGTGCTTGGCCGCGTGTATGCGCCAGTCACCCGACCGCATCTTTCTGGCCGAGCTGCGCGGCAATGAGGCTTGGGAATACCTCAATTCACTGAACACCGGGCATCCCGGCTCGATCACGACGACGCACGCGAACAATGCTTTGCAGACATTCGAGCGGTGCGCCACACTCATCAAGAAATCCGATGTGGGCCGTCAGCTCGAAATGGAAATGATAAAGCTGGTGCTCTACACGACAATTGACGTTGTGCTGTTCTTCAAAGATCGGAAGCTGGTCGAAGTGTTCTATGACCCGATCTTTTCCAAGTCCAAGATGGCTTAGCCGCCCTCCCCTCCCCTCGGCTGTATCGGGGAACCGGCAAGAAAGCCCGTAGCACGCGCTACGGGCTTTTTCTTGTCCCTGCTTACCTTCCGGCCTCCATGCCGCGCTCGGCTTCTCTGGCGGCCTTCTGCCGATCATGCGCGGGCTGTTGCGTCTGCCGGTTGCGCTCTGCTTCGCGCTGTTGCTCCCTCTGGCGCTCTGCTGCGGCGCTACGGCCTCCCCGGTCGCGGGCGAGGTCATGCGCGGCGCTCTTGATGTTTTCCCGCGCAATGGCGGCGGGCAGCTTGCCCCGGTCGTTCGTGAAAACCCGTGCCTCAAAACGGGCGCGGGAAATCGCCACATAGTAAACGTCCTTGGCCGTGGTACGGCTCTCGGCATGGGCGTCGATCAACACCCGATCAGACGTTAGCCCTTGGCTGCTGTGAACAGTCGTCGCATAGGCATGATCGACGTGCAGCGGCTTATCGGTGGGCAGCTCGACGTTTCGCTTTCCGTCCGTCACGGTGACTTTCCGATCTTCAACCGCGACAACTTTCATTCGGTCGCCGTTAGCCAGGTCAAGGTGTTTGTCGTTTCGCGTGATGCGTATTGTGTCGCCAACGGCCAGCTCGGCCCGCTCCGGCTGATAGACCGAAATCTTTGTGTGTGTCATGGGGCTGAACTGGATTCGTTGGCCGTCATGCTCGCCGATAACGGTTAGCCGGTTTCCCGGCCCGGTTTCGACTACGCGGTACAACTCGCCACGCTGCAAGCCGGTTTTGGCATAGTCCCGCTCTGGCTGGATGACATGCCCGACTTGGTAGTTTTTCGAGTGGCGGCGCTCGGCCTGCGTCGTGTCCACGCGCACAAGGGTATCGAACTCGATGCCCTTCCCTGCCGTTCCCAAGCCCTCGCGCACGATCTGATTGATTTCACGGCGTGCCTCGTTGGTGCCCGATACAATCAGCGTCCGGTCGCGCTCGTCTGGCTTGAGCGCGATATATGCCTCGGCCACGGCCGCCCTACGTTCATGATGGTTTTTGATTTCCGTTACGTCTTTGATGCGCTCTAGCGAGCTGCTTGCCTTGCCTGCTGCGGCCAGCTCGACGGCGATTTTCAGCTCGGGGTTCTTCTGGCGCTGAATCTCCCGCATGTGCGCGGTCTGCATCCCGGCGGCCTGTAGCTGGTCGAAAGGTCGGCCCGCCTCGATGGCCTTGGTTTGCGCGGTATCACCCATAAGCACAACACGCGCCCCGGCCTTCTCTGCCAGCTTTAGCGTTTGCTCCATCAAGCGCGTTGGAACAACGCCCGCCTCGTCAATGACAAGCACGGTGCGGCTGTCGATGTTCTTATCCTTGGCCCGGAGAAACGATGCCAAGGTGTTCGCCTCAACGTTCAACTCGCGCAATGCTTTGACCTGACTGCCATAGGGCGCCAGTGCGCGAACGTGATAACCCTCGCCCTCGATCATTTGCTTGGCGGTATCAAGCATGTGGCTCTTGCCGGTTCCCGCAAAACCCTGCACACCGACAACCCGGTTGGCAGCCGAAACGATCAACTCGGCCGCTTCGCGCTGGCCTTGGTTTAGATTCGTGCTGGCAAGCCGCTCGCGGGCGGCCTCGGCGGCAATGACCGGCGCAACTGCGCCGCGTCCGTCACGTTCGATCTGCAAGATGCGTTTCTCGCGCTCAAGCGCCGTTTGTGTGGTGTAACGCGGTTCTATCGGTACAAGCCCGCCGGTCTTGATGGCGTTATCGACGCGCTCGCGTGCTGCGCCTTGCTTCATGCCCTTAGCGGCCAGCTCTGCAACCCACTCGGCGCGGGTCTTGCCGGGTTCATCCGTTGGCCCGGTCTGCCCGCCTGGGCGATAGCGCGGGGCTTCTCGAATGAGGTAGCCGGTTTCGGTCTGACGCAAAAGCTCCTTCTGAATGTCCTCTAACCGGGCTGCGCCTACGGCATGCTTCATGGCCGTATCGACAAGCTCGCGCTCGTCCATGACTGATTGCCGCTCTGTCAGATGGTTGATGGCATAGCGAACGGCCCGCTTGGCCGCCTCGTCGGAAGGCATGAATGAATGGGCCTGTTTTTCTGAACCGCCCTTCTCCCGGCCTGACCATTCCCGGCGGCTGAAATCTATGCCGAGTTCTTTTGCCGTGGCTTGCCATTCAGCCCGCAATGCCTCCCGGTCTACCGAAGTTTTCTTAGCACGGCTCAAAACCTTGGCCGCCTGTTTCTGTTCCAAAGATACGCTATTAGGGTCAAGACCACGGGCGGCATACCATTCGGCAATCTGTTCCGTGCGTTTGCTGAATCCCTCGATTTGCTGTCGGTCGATGTGTGCTAGGTCGAAATTACCGTCTTTGCCGTACCGAAGCTGATAACCGAGCTTTTGCAGTTCGTGGGCCAGCTCCGCGTTATAGACGGCTCCAAGGTAGCGCGTAGCCTTCACAATCTCGTCGTTTTTCAACGCCCGCCATTGGCCGTCACTACGTTTGGTCATGTTGAGAATGACCGCGTGCGTATGTAGCTGCGGATCGCGCTCGCGGCTTGTCTCATGGCGAAATTTACCGATGACCAAATTCCCGGTCGTCTCGATGCGGGTCTTGCCTTGTATCTTTTGGCGGGCCTGTGCGCGGGCTTCGGCCTGCTCCAAGGTGCGAGCAACTGCGCGGTCGTGCGCTTTGATGATTTCAGCATCGCCCGCAACAAGGGCTTGAAGCGATACGCTCTTGGGCGCGCTGAATGTGAGGTCAAGGCCGATGCGCTCTTTGCTGTCCTGTCGAGTAGCCGAGCGCATGATGCGGTGGCCCTCGCCGATATTCCCGGCCAGCAGCTCGCGGAACCGTTTGCTGTCCACCTCCCCACTCAAGCCGAGTTCTTCCGCACCCTTCCCCTGCCATTCTGATGCATCGCCATCCTTGGCATAGTAATCGTCCGCGCCGTCCTCGTAATAGCTTGCAGCCCGCCCTATGTCCTGTCGGGTCAATACCATGTGACTGAGCATTAGATAGTCCCCTCAACAAAGGCCGGTTGCCGGTTTGCAAACTGCTTGATTTCAAGCGGAACCTTGGCAATTGGCCGATTACCGGCAAAGCCGACATAGGCGGTGAGGTCGGGCAAGTTGGCGATTTCCGCCGGCATCACGACGCGCTCGCGCACGCGCTCAAGCGCCCGCCCGGTGCTGTGGTGTTTGCCTGTGTTCTTGCTGTAGCGGTCGCGTTCGACTTCATGCTCGCCCAAGCTCAAACTCATGTCCTCATTGGTTTTCGGGTCGGTGCGCGAGCCGCCCAGGACAACAAGCGAGCGGAAGCTGGCCCGCAGGGTCTGCGCCTCTTTCACGCCGTACACGTCATCAAGCTGCGAGGTCGATTGCAGGCCCGCCACAACCCGAAGCCCTGCCTTTCGGCCTTTGGTGAGTGCGTCGGCCAAGCTCGCCAGCTTTTCCAGCGAAGCCAACTCGTCGATGAACAGCCACAAGCGGCGCTTGGGTTCTTCCGGTAGTGACAGAATAGACGTGCACACCACGTCAACCCATGCGGAGATCAACGGACGCAAGGCTGGCCCCATGTCCTCGCGCCACGTAATGAACAGATTGCCGCCGTTCGGGTCTTCCAGCCAACTACGAATGCTGAAATCACCGTCCGGCATGGTGACATGCTCCGGTAATTTGTCGGAAAGAACAAAGCGCGCTGAGGTCAGCGCCTTGCTCGCTTCATTCGACCCAGCAAACAAAGATTCGGCCAAAGTTCCTTCCAGAAACCCCCGCAAATCGTCAAACGTGGCGATGGTTGTCCAGTGGAACAATTCGCGCATGGAAGGCGTACCAATAAGCGCCAATTTTTTAGCTGTTTCACGTAACAGCAAGCGCCCGTAGCTGGCCCATTCCTCGGCCTCATCTGTCTTTCCGCGTGGAACAACCGACAACGCATAACGCTGCCAGTCGTAGTCATTTCGGATTTCGTTGAAGAAAGACCAACCCTTTGTACGCTGATCGTAGGGGTTCAAGATAATGTCTTTATCCCTGCCGAATTTCGACAACATATCGCCATTCGGGTCAACAATTACCATGCGGTCGCCGCGCAAAAGTCCGGTATAAGCAAGCTCACGAAGCAACACCGATTTACCCGTACCAGTGGCACCATTTACCAGCAAATGGCGCGGCTCTGCATCACGCGGCATTGGTACACCAGCAACGGTAACTTGCTTGGCTTTTTCGCGTGTCATGCGTTTGAGTTTTCCCCCACTGACGATGCGAGTTCCGCGCAAAAATCGCTTGAATGGAGCGCCGCCAAATTCGCCTTGTCCGACGCTATTCAATAGCCAGACAAACAACACTCCAACGGCCAAACCTCCAAGCGCAGAAAGCAACAAAATTGGCTTCTGTGGGGTGAGCTTCATTAGCTCCCAAAGCGCCAAAAGTTTCGGCGAACCGAGTACCTCCGTTTTCTGAACGGCGGTAATCCAAAAGATAAGCGGCAGGACAATAACGATTCCGGCGCTGACCTTTCTTTGATCGTCTGGATGCATCTCAATCCTCCTTCCCCTCCGGTGTCCAAACCTCAATGCCAAGGCGCTTCAATTCGCCCTTCACGGGCTTCATACGCTCCGGCCCTGCGATGGCCCGCAATAGCAAAAGTGTTTCGATCTGAACCGCATTCTGCCCCGGCCCGGACTGGTCGGAACGCAAGCCTGTGTCGGCCAAGTCTTCGATCACGTGATGCAGACTGACAACCTCGCGCCGAAGCGCGGCCAGCTCGCCTTGCAAGTCGTTCTCGCTCTCTAGTAGCTCCCGCAGATAGGTAGCGAGCCGCTTGCCCTTGCGGGCCGCCTCGTCCTCCAAAAGTGCCTGCTTTTCCGGGCTTAGCCGTACTTGGATGGGGTCGCCTAGTGCCATGTCCTCTCCCGTAGTGTTACTGTAGTGGTTCAATCCTAGCATTTACAAGGGGTTGCGGCAATATTGTAGTGGCATAACACTACACAGGTTTTCGTCCTTGGCGTGGAAGTCATTGTAAATCAATGACTTACGCGCACCGAAAGGTGCGTATTGTCTATAGCCCAGATTTAAGGATACCAACCCGGCTTTTAAGGACGGAAACCATGCGATAACGCCAGCGTGACCCTAAAGAGGGTCAAAACTGCTCCCAATGCGCTATGCGCATTGGGTTATCGTGCAGCAATGATGCAACTATAATGCTATGATGGTGCTACAATGATGCAGAAAATGAGCTAAAACGGACGGAAACCGGGCTTGCAAGAGGGAAATAATGCATGTATGATGCAAATGTGATGCAGTCATAGGACAGCTATGATGCAGGCAAACGACCTTTAACTAACAGGAGGGCTACAAGTGAATGAAACGGACGCCCTGAAAGATCGGATTGAAAACATCCGACCTAGAATGACCCTCGCCGCGAAGCTCCGGGAATTGATGCCGGAGATTGATCGGCAGGTACGCGCAGGCGTCCAGCACGACGATATTGTCGAAACGCTGAACGCCAACGGGTTCGATGTGAACCTGAATACTTTTCGGAGTTACCTCTACCGTTATCGCAAGAAAGCGCGAGCGAGTGAGGGGCAACCGGAACCGGCACAAGCGACACCCAAGGCGGACGGCAATTCGCCTGTCGTGAGTGAAGGCCCCGGCGACGTGTCGCCTGACTTTGACGCGGATTCTTTGGCTGACGCATTGGACGCCAGAAAGCGCGATGAATTGGGCGATAAATACCTTGGCCTTAAACGGCCTATTTTTTCCAAGCGGAGTGACAACAAATGAAAGTAGCTGTGATCAATTTTTCGGGCAACGTGGGTAAGTCCACCGTGGCGCAACATCTGCTTGCTCCCCGGATGCCAAACGCTGAATTTGTAGCGGTCGAATCCATCAACGCCGATGAGGGCACGGGCGAGGTTGTTCGTGGCAAACAATTCGGCCAATTGCAGGAACAATTGCTGATGGTCGATGAGGCCGTTATCGACATTGGTGCGTCCAACGTCGAGGATTTCGTAAAGCTCATGCAGCAGTATCGTGGTTCGCATGAGGACTTCGATTATTTCGTTGTTCCTGCCGTCAAGGAAAGCAAGCAAATCAAGGACACAATTGCGACGATCAACGCGCTTTCCAAGATGGGTGTTCCCGCGAAAAAGATTCGCGTCGTGTTCAACAAGTTGGAATCTGACGAAACGGTCGAAGAAGCCTTCTATCCGCTGTTCGCCTATCACGATGACAGCAAGGCGTTCACGATCAAGCCGAAAGCCGCAATCCAGTTTAGCGAGCTGTATCACAAGCTACGCACTTATCGGGTGACTATCGAGCAACTTCTGACCGATGAAACGGACTACAAAGCAAAGCTGCGCGAAGCCAAAAACCCGGAAGAAAAGGCGCAAGCTGCCGCAATGATTTCGATGCGCCGCCTCGCCTTTTCCGCCAAAGAAAATCTCGATGCGGTCTATGCCGCTATCTCCAAGTAACGGGGGATAGCTTATGGCTGGCCCGCAAACGACACGGGAAGCCCTGATTGCCGAATTGCTCGGCGATGTGGGCGTGCTTATTGATAAAACCGACGAGCTGCGGGCCTCCTTCCCTGCCGCCGCTGATGAGGCGGCGGCAAAGGTGAAGGCGGCGGGCCAACGGGCCACCGAGGACGTCGCCACGGCGGCCACGCAACTGACCCGCGACCTCGCCACTCAAACCGAAAAGCTCCTTCAAGGCGTCCAGCAGGCCGCCAGAGAGGCACAAGCGGCGGCAAGGGTGGTTGACAGGTCTGCACGGCGTTTCGCGCTCCTAGCGACCGCTATGGGCCTTGCAGCGGGCATTGTCGGCGGGGTGTTGGCCGGTCTTGCCTTGTCGGGTTACTTCTTCGGCGCTTGAACTGGCGGCCCTGCGGGGCCGCCCCTCTCCCCCCTCACCCTCCCCGGCCTCGATGCCGCTCCGTGGCGGTGTTTAGCCAGGTCAAAAAGAAAAGGCCGCATCTGCGGCCTTCCTGCTCAATGGAAAGGGCGGGTTCCCCCGCCCTCCCCTCGGTCAAATGTGCGCGGCGGTCTTGTCGGCCATGTCCGCGAAAATCTGCGCGTACAGCTCGTTGGGAAACTCGGCGATGACTTCTTGCCGGTCGATGAAACGGCGCTTGCCGATCACGTTCCAAACCTCGACCTGTGCGGGGATCTGATGCGGTCGGGTGATCTGGCTGGCCTCGACCCGGAAGGCTTCAAACTCGCGCAAGGTTTCCGCCTTGTCGAAATAAAACAGAACCGGCGCGGTGTGTTCGTTGGTCATGTGTGACTCCTGCTTTGATGGGAAAAACGCCGGAAGGGGTTGCCGCCCCTTGGCTCCGGCGCTCGGTTGGCCGTCTGCTCAACCGATGATGCAAGTATGATGCAAACGGGGCTTTATCGTCAATAGCTGTCAATAGATCGCAGCGTTTCAAAATCCGAATGCTATTTGTCCGTTTCCTTCTTGGTAGATGGTTTGTGCCGGTCGGGTGTAATCCAGCCATGCGCGGGCCTCCCGGCCCTCGTAGAACTGGCGCGAGTCCGGCTTAATCAAGACCCGGCCCTTTTCGGCAAGGATTGCCCGCATGATGGCTTCGGCGGCTTCGTCAACTGTCATACCGCCCATTACCGGGGTGAAATGCGACCGATAGCCGGTTTCGCTGATAAACGGCAAATCGAGGTCAACGGCATGAAAGGCGAAATGGGCATACATGGAACCGTAGCCGTCGCCAAACTCGACAACGGCCCGGATGCCCTCGACTGTCATTAGAAATTCGCCCTTCTGACCCCAAAGCGGCACGGTGCCGGGTGTCGCGGCACAATGCCGCTCGACCTGATAACCGGGTGAGTCTGCATCCGCCTTGGTGCCGAAAAAGCTGTTGCCGTTCAACTTCCATATAACGGCCTCGTACCGATCGCGGGCGGCGTGCGCGGCGTCGTCGTCACAACCGACGATAGCCGCGTCATACTGCCGGATGGCCTCGGCCGCGGCGTCCATCAGCTCGCCCCGATCTTCGGGCAGTGAGGCGGCAATGACTGCCGCCTTTTCCTGCCTTTCGGTCTTGGGTTGGTGCTTTCTGCTCACGGCGTCGGCTCCGGCTCAATACTCGTGGGGCAGCATGGCTACCGTGTGCGAACGGTCGCCATCGGTCACGATCAGCACTCGCACACCGTGCGGGTGGTAAACCGACACGATGGTGCCGCACTCCTTCACGGCTTCCTCGTTGGCCTCGCGCTGCGCATCGTCCACGTCGCCCCAGTCCCCGGAAACGTGGCGGTCGATCAGCGGCCCCAGGTCGATATGCTTGTGCTTGCACAGCTCCAGCACGCCGATAGTTGCCAACATTTGCCCCAAACGAAATTTGCGCTTCATAGCTTTGACTCCTGCATTGATCTGGCCGGGCGGTTGCCGCCGCTTTCGGCCTTCGGTTGTTAATACAAGCATCGTGCATGTGTAATGCAACGATGATGCAATTATGATGCAAAGCCGGGATGCTGTCAATAGCTGTCTATAGTTTTTTATTGCTTGTTTCGTCGCATTTTGGCGGGCCTGCTTTGATTTCCGAGTGAAGGGAGCGGGCGGCGGCCGAAGGCCGACGAATAGGGCGCTTTAGCGCCCTTCATGATGGTGATCTGGCCGCCGATAGGCGGCGCATCTTCATGGCCCCGGAGCATGAAACCGGGTGCCTCGGGGTCTGCTCGTCATTCGTCGTTCGGTCGCGGTAAGCCCGATCTGCCCGCAGGGGAGGCGCGGGCAAGGGCGCCACCGGAAGCCGCACGCGGAGCGCAGCCAAAGGCGAGCACCGAACGGGTGAGGATGGCGGCGAAGCGTACCCTTGCCCGGACAAGCCGAGCCGTAGGGCAGCTTGAAGGGCGTGAGCGGCCGAATAGGGATGATGAGCCGGGGCAGGGTGCGAAGGGATGGCAAGCCCCGATAGGGGCGCGCAGGGACGCTACAGCGGCCCGGAGGCGTGAGTGATCGTTACCCGAATGGGCCGAAACCCCGAAGGGGGTTCGGTGGAGTTTGACCTAGCCAGAGCGCAGCGGCGGCCAGGTCAAACGGAATAGAGCACGGCCCG
>Ga0265293_10005712_pt1 | contig 20544 bp, 14 predicted proteins | sample Munlanlewell138R_FD_192505 | JGI IMG/M metagenome (GOLD analysis project Ga0265293, IMG submission 192505) | Leachate microbial communities from a municipal landfill in Southern Ontario, Canada - Leachate well 138R | ecosystem: Engineered > Solid waste > Landfill > Unclassified | place: Canada... | reverse complement strand
GCAAGCAGTTGCCAAAGATAGAATTGCACCAGCTTTTCTTGGAAAAGGGTTTGGAGCATCTAACGAACCACGCAACGCTCTTCTTTTTACATTTGCAATAGCTCAGGCAGGAATTCTTATTGGGGAATTGAATGTTATAGCACGTATTGTAACTATCTTTTTTATAATCACTTATGGTTTTATAAATATAACTTATGCTGTAGAGAGTTGGGCAAGTAGCGATTTTCGTCCCTCTTTTAAAATACCCCGTATAGTTAGTATAATTGGAGCAATAGCATGTATTGTATTAATGATTCAGCTAGATATATTGGCACTTGCAGTTGCAGCGGTTATTCTTATTACTCTTTTCCTCTATTTAAAAAACAAAGAACTTACTCTTAATACTGGCGATACTCGTTCTAGTTTATGGCTCTCTCTTGTTAAAACAGGGCTGGTAAAATTAGCTAAAAGTGAAGATATAAGCCGAAACTGGAGGCCAAATATAATTGTCTTTAGTGGAGGAGTTTCTAAAAGGCCTTACTTAGTCTCATTAGCAAAAAATCTTGTGGGTAATTTAGGTATTTTTACAAACTTTGAACTAATTGCCCATGATAAAGATGGAGAGACTTTTGATGGGATAAACCCACTAATAGAAAGTACTGCTCAAATCTCATTTGAAAAACTAAATGACCATACAGATATATTAACTCGTAAACACCACTGTAGTAATGTTTATGAGGGCATAGGGCTAATAAGTAGTGTCTATGGTTTTTCTGGTTTTGAACCCAATACAATATTAATGGGTTGGCCTCAAAAAGCAAAAGGTAACAGCTCTTTTGAGTCTCTTCTAAGTAGTTTGTCAAAACAAGATTTTAATTTAGCATTTCTTAAATACAATAAATCAAAAGGTTTTGGCAACCTCAATACAATTGATGTTTGGTGGAGTGGGCAGGGGAACAACCTTCCTCTAGCTTTACATTTTGTCCGTTTTATAACTGCTGTAGCCCAATGGAGGAATGCGCAGGTTAGGTTATTGTTAATTTGCAATAATATTAAGGATAGAGATAGTCTCTATACCGTTTTATCTGACCTTATAGATAGTTATAGAATTAAAGCGCAAATTAAAATTATTACTAATGTAGAACGGCTTCCCGAGGCACAAATAGTAAAAGCCGAATCTTTAAATACAGATCTTGTTATAGCAGAGATTCCAGATTTTAGTAACGGATCAATAACTGATGCAATAAGCGGTATAGATAAAACCCTCCCTCTGTTTACTACAGCGCTTTTTATTAAAGCAAACTCCTCTTTCGACGCTATTATCTCGGCACCAGCCCTTAGTGAATCTATAAAAGACAACTCTATAGAGAAGAGTGAATTAGATATAGCTGGGTTTTCGGCAATTCAACTGCCAAAAGAAGAACCAATAAAGACAAAATTATCTAATCTAGCTCATAATCTAGAAGAAATTGCTTTAAAGTTCCAACAAAGTACATTAGATAATATTGGTCAAGAGAGAGAGATTTTCATTAATAATTTAATAGAAAAACTTAATGCTTCTAATCAAGAGCTAAGTTCTAGTGACAATTATACTCACAGAATTAAATTTGCAGAGTATATTCAATCTCTATTAGACGATTTTAAAGCGAGCTCTTTAAAGGCTCAAATTAAGCAATTAGAGCAGGGGATAAGTAGGTACTTAAAAGAGACTAATCATGCTCTAAATAAACTACCTACTACTGTACCTATGGAGCATAATAGAGAAGATTTTAAAAAATTAAAAGCAAAGACTCCCTTTCAAAAGATTAACCGAGCTTTTAAGCTTGTACAACTGAACACATTTAGTAAAAATGTAGTGTTTAGAGTGAAATTAAATTATGCAGCACACTATTTTTTCTATTATAAGCGTGTTAAATCTATAGAGCATTTTTACGAGCAGTTCACAGTAGAGAGTTTATCTTTTTTTGCAGCAATAAGAGAGATAGAGAACTACTTCTACAATCCTTTAGAAAAGGAGAAACTTTTAAACTCGTTAGAAGAGGTTCAGGCTATAAGCCAAGCTTTTATAAAAACACAGGAGCGAAAAATTGTTGCAGATGTGGTTATAGACTTTAATAACTTTGTAAAATTTATACATAACCCACAAGCCAACACTCTCTATAGTTACTTTAAGCCATTTATGCATAAAAGTGCTGTAATTAAGGGGGGTATAGAGGAGTTCCCTGCACTCTATGAGAAGTTAATGGTAAGCCATGTAAATAAAACTAAGCTAGATTTTATATACATAGCGCTCAGAGAGAGACTTGCAATATCTGTGAACTCGGTTCAAAATACAATAAAAGCGAAGTTGGAGTCTGGGTTGCTTCATTTTTTAGACGAATTCCAAGAGTTAGTTGCCAAGGCAAAAGAAGAGAGTGAAGTTGTTTCAATAAAGAGCTCTATTCATATGCCATCTTTAGATGTCTGTTTTTCTCAGCTTCATAACGATATTGAAGATGCCCTTAACTCCATAGAAGAGAGTATTACAATTGGAGGAGAGAGTTTACCTAATAGAATTACTATAGAAGCTTTAGAAGAGATGGAGGAGTATGAGGTATCTCCAAGAAAAATTGCCGATTACTATATTAGTAACGAGCTGCGTGAAACAATTTCGAGGCAATCTTTTGAACTAATTGAAGTAGTAACAGAATCTGTAGCTACTGTAAGAAACCTTGTAAAACTTGCAAACTTTGCTCTTGGAGAGAAAGAGTTAAATAGCGATGTTGTAGATGAGCTCTCTCAGGAGAAAAGAGAGCAATTAGTAGAGAGCCTTAGAAAGAATATTAAGAGAGAGAAAGAGAGGGTTACTAACGCAATGGTTGCTACAAACAACTCTCTAAACCTAGGGCTAAAAAAATCATTTGAACCATTGGCCTCCTCTTTAATTTCAAAGACATCTGCCACAATTCACAAAAAAACACTAGATGCAAGTCATAACTCTTTAATTAGTAAACTAGATAAAGTAATAAAAAAACAGATAAAATTAGTGTCAGATAAATTAGTCTCCCTTTTTTACCGTCAAAGTGAAGGATTGTTGCTTGTAAATAGAATGGAGAGGCTCTTTTCAGATAAGAATAGAGAGGTCTGCGATAATATAGCGGGAGTATTAGAGAACTCCTCTCCAAATAGGGAGATACTTGAGTTACTACCATTTTATTACTTAAATCTATTCACTAGCAGATCTGGAGTTGAAGCAGATTTTTGGTTAGGAATGGAAGAGGAGTCTAAGAAAGGAAGGCAAGCAATAACTCGCTTTATGAACGGTTCTAAAGGGTTGCTCATTATAAGCGGAGAGAGGCGCTCTGGCAAATCTAGTTTGAGCAAGCACTTGGCTAATACCTATTTCCTTTCACGTAATACTTTTTACGTAAGAGCTCCAAGAGAGAGTGATGCAACTGTTGCCGAGTTCGAAAGAGCTTTATTCCATGCTATTATTCAAGAGAATACAGATTTAAACTATCATTCCCATTATACCACTAGGGAGAGTTTAGAGTCTCTTCTATCTCAATTAGAAGAAAAAAGCATTGTTATTATTAACGATTTAGAGCTTTGGTGGGAGAGAAGGCCAGGGGGGTCTGCTGTTGTAGAAAGAGTAATAGAACTTATGCAACAGTTTGGTAGAGAGATACTCTTTGTTGTTAATTTGAACCAACATGCTCTTAATATTATTAACCATTTAACTAACTTAAATACGTGGTCTTTAGATATAATAATGTGCCGCCCTTTCCCAGCAAAAGAGCTTAAAGAGTTTATCTTGGCTAGACATAAAGCTGGTGGTTTAAAGTTTGTTATGAATAATAAACCTCAAGAACAGATGACCTCTTGGGATTACGCTCGCTTTTTTAATCATCTTTTCAATCTCTCTGGAGGTAACCCAGGGTATGCAATAAATCTATGGCTGGGTTCAATTAAAAATATTTCTGGCAATACTATACTTATGGAGAAACCAAAAGGGATAGATAGTTGTTTTACACAAGACCTTACTAGTGAAGATGCAGCCTATATTTTACAGTTTATACTACACCGCCGGTTCTCTACAGAGCATATCTCTAAAATTTTACAGTCAGATCTAGAATCTACTCGTACCAAAGTGAGAATACTTTATCAAAAAGGTATTTTAGTTGAGAAGTACCCTGGAATATTTTCATTAAACCCAATGTTAGTTCCACAGCTGGTTAAGAAGCTCAATAGCATGGAGCTACTATAATTAGAAATAATAAATAAGAAAATTGCTTAAAATGATATACTTAAAAATACTCTTATTGGCGTTGGCACTTTTTCTTTTGCTTAGATCTGCTTGCCTATATTTGCCTCTGTTTCTAGAAAATAAAAAAATGAAGAGCTTTGCTATAAGGCTCTTCCCTGCTCTAGAACTTATTACTTGGGTAGGATTTGTAATGTGGAGCTTCTCTAAGTTGTTTGCAAACTCTGCTTACTATAATTTAATAATGGCTGTTTTAATACTCTTGCTGCTAGCTATACTTGCTTGGTATCTATTGAGAGACGTTATCTCTGGCTTTATTTTACGTTCAGAGAACGCTTTTGAACCGGGCCAAGTTATTAAGACAGATTCTACCGAAGGGATAATTAAGAAAATTAGTTACAGATCTATTGAGATAATAAGTAACAATGGCCAGAATATGAAAATTCCTTATACATTGCTCATAAATAACTCTATTATAAGGCCACAAGACAACTCAAAGTGGGTAGGTAATACAATCACATTAGAGTTTTCAACAACCTTAGATAGTACTAAGGTTAAAAATTTGCTTAAAAAAAGAGTAATGGAGATGCCTTGGATAGTTTCTCAAGAGAGTATAAAGTTAGATTTAAAAGTGAATGAGAGAGATAACACCATAGTAAAATATAGTGCAAACATCTATTTTTACTCTATAACCGCAGAGAGTGCAATTAAGATAGAAGAGAATTTAAAAGAGTTTATCAAGGAGTTTGTTGAATAAAACAGCCAATGTTTAACAGTTCTCTTTTATTAGTAATGCTTTAGAGTGTAAGGGGTTATTTACCTATTTGGTATGTTCTAAAACCTATCTCTTTTAACTCTTTATGGTTAAGAATGTTACGTCCATCAAATAGGAAGGCTGGTTTTTTCATTTTATTGTAAATAGATTGCCAGTTGTAGGTTTTAAATTCATCCCACTCAGTAAGTATGGCAACTGCATGAGCTTTAGAAGTTGCGCTGTATGAATCGCGGTGAATAGTTACTGTTCCTAACCCTTCTGTTCTAGGGCAGAATGTAACCTGAGCCTCTTCACAACTATTTGTGCTTTGGCTACTTGAACCGTTGCAATCACAATTGAAAAGCCCTTTTGACACCTGTTTTAGATCTTTCAATATCTGTTGAGTAGTTACTTTAGGGTCATAGACATGAACATCTGCTTGGTCTTGTAAAAGCTCCCAAGCTACGTATATTGCAGCGCTTTCACGAGTATCGTTAGTCTCTTTTTTAAATGCCCAACCCAAAAAAGATATTTTTTTGCCAGATACTGTGTTAAATAGAGTTGAGATAATGTTGCGAGCAAATCTCTGTTTTTGATAGTCGTTAATTATAAGCACATTATGCCAGTAGTGGGCAACCTCGTGTAGCCCTAGAGTTTGACTTATATAGACAAGGTTAAGAATGTCTTTCTGGAAACAAGAACCTCCAAAGCCTACCGATGCCTGTAAAAATTTTGGACCTATACGGCTATCCATTCCAATTGCCCGTGAAACCTCTTCTATATTAGCTCCTGTCTTTTCACATATAGCACTCATTGCATTTATAGAAGAGATTCTTTGTGCTAGAAAAGCATTTGCAGTAAGTTTAGATAGCTCGCTGCTCCAAACATTTGTACGAATTATTTTCTCTTGTGGAATCCATCTATTATATATTGCTGCTAAAGCTTCAATAGCTTTAGCTCCCTCTGGGCTCTCTTCGCCACCAATAAGAACTCTATCGGGATTATTTAGATCTTTAATTGCTGTCCCTTCTGCTAAAAACTCGGGATTAGATAGAACTTGAAACTCTACATGATTGCCAGTATTATCTAGTATCTGTTTAATTGTTTGTGCAGTACGTACAGGAATTGTAGATTTCTCTACTACAATCTTATCGTCTTGAGAAACAGCAGCTATTTGGCGAGCACATAGTTCAACATATTTAAGATCGGCAGCCATCCCTTTTCCTTGACCATAAGTTTTGGTAGGGGTGTTTACAGAGATAAATATCATCTGTGCCTCTTTAATTGCTTTTTCAATATCTGTAGAGAAAAAAAGATTTCTACCTCTAGTTTCGGCAATTATCTCTTTTAATCCATTTTCGTAAATTGGCAAATTATCTAGATTGTCTCCGTTCCATTGGGCAATTTTTTCTTTGTTAATATCTACTATAGTAACCTCTATTTCTGGGCACATTTGAGCAATAACAGACATTGTTGGCCCGCCAACATAGCCAGCGCCTATACAGCATATTTTTGAAATTTTCACAGAGCTCATTTATTTATTGCTAACAAAGATATACAATTTTTTCTAACAAATAATGTATAAAAGAGGGTGCCTAAATTTTAATTTAGACACCCTCAATTGTTGAAACAGCTTGAACCGATTTTTATTTGTATGCAGCTACTCTTTGTAATATGTGTTAGTGCATACTTTTTCTGTTGTGTGGGTTAATCTGTGTCCTTCTCCTATGAACTCTTTGCGGCGCTCTTCTTGAATAAGGTTGTCTGTTGCTATTACATCTACTGCGGCTGGGTTGGCTCTTTTGCGAATTGCATTTAGGTATGGGCTTGCAACTCCTGCGCCAGCGCTCCCTTTTAGAGCTCCCTCGGCAGCTATTAAATAGGCTTCACTTATTCTTAGAACACGTGGGTTGTTGAGCCTGAAGTTATCTCTGTTGTTACCTGGGAACTTATCTAACCAAGCTTTGGTAATATCGTACTGGGAATCGTAGCGAACCATGCTAGCTCGTGTAGTATTGAACGTATGAGTAACCTGCTTTCCAAATGTGAGGTCTGCTAACAATTTGCTCACCCTCTTCTGAGAGTGCTAGTACCTTGTTGTGTAAGTTTGCCCAATTAAAACCTGCTTTAAGAGACATATCTCTCTTCTTAATAATATCTACATTAAATGAGAGCTCTAAACCTTTGTTTTCCATAGAACCAATATTAGTTAAAGCGCTTGAAAAGCCGGTTGTAGAAGGGACTGTGGCATTTAAAAGTAGATCTTTATTAGCTAAGTTATCTGGGTAGCCAGCTGCTTCATCGCCATAGATTCCATAATCGAAAACAGCCATATAGCCAAAATAGTCAGATGGAAGCGAGCCACTAGTACCATAAGAGCCTCTTATTCTGAGGTCGTTAATCCAACCAATATTGTTCATAAATAGCTCGTTACTCAATCTCCAAGAACCTGCAACAGACCAAAAATCGCCCTCTCTATTTTCTGGTGCAAGTCTAGACGAAGCGTCGCGGCGGAATGAACCAGATATATAGTAACGCGAATCGTAGCTGTAGTTAGCACTACTTACTGCCGAGAGTAAATTTGAGAGGTTTCTATAGGTGTACCCAGATTGAAAGTTTGTAGCTAAAGCAGATTCGGTTGCAGAGAAGTTAGAGAAATCCATCTTAGCTAATCTGGTATAGAGGAACTCTTGACGTTCTGCCTCCCAACCAGCCATCAAAGAGACGTTGTGATTTCCTATAACCTTATTGAAATTGGCAATAGTACTGCTCACAGTGCGATCTACCATTCTATGTCTGTCAGATGCGTATCCATCTCCGTAGGCAGTAAAGTTAACGTGCCCATAGAGCCAATGGAACCTATCGTGCATTTTAAGATAGTCGCTACTAACAGTGCTTTTGATTTTTATATCTTCTGTAATTTTAACCTCGGCCCAACCCTTTAATAGTATTCTATGCTGTTTAGCATCGTTTATTTGTAAATCGAATTGAGCTAAAGGGTTTCTATTGCTTGAGCCATCGTAAGACTCTAGCCAGTATTCACCATTACTATAATGGGTAGGCCAGCGAGAGGTAAGGTTTGCTTTCCATAGGTAAAATACGTTATCTTTTGCTTGCCCATCTTGGTGACCACTCTGGTCTTGTATTGAGTATTGGAATGAACCACCCACTCTAATTCGTTTTGAGAGTTCATGTTCGGCATTTATTGTAGAGGTAAATCTTTTTAGATATTGCATTTTGTTTATGCCTTTATCGTCTGTATAGGCAACCGATGCAAATACTCTAGATTTTTCACTACCACCAGAGATAGAAAGTTCGTAATTTTGAGAAACAGCAGTACGGAATAGTTCGTCTTCCCACTTTTTATAGACAAGATCGCTCTTTTTGGATGGGTAGTACAATTCTGTTTTAGCATCTACATAGCTGTCTAAAGAGCCATAATTTTGCCACTGAACAGGGTTGTCTTCTCCATAATTTCTCCAAGCTTCGCGGGTGAGCATCTCTCCTTGGGCATCAGATACCATAGGGTAGTTGTCATATGCAAATCCAGAGAGAGATAGGCTTGTTTTAAATGAGGTTACTGTTTTACCAGCTTTACCTTTTTTTGTGGTAATAATAATTACACCATTAGATGCGCGAGAGCCGTATAAAGAAGATGCTGCAGCATCTTTAAGTACTGTAATTGATTCAATGTCACCTGGGTTAATAAAGTTCATAGAACTTGTGTAAATATTATCTGAACCCCAGTCGCCACTTGTTGCAGGCACGCCGTCAATAACATAGAGAGGTTCGTTCCCAGCATTAAATGAGCCAAACCCTAGTCTCATATCCTATATATGAGAATATTAGCACCGCGTTAGGTGGTACATTGTTCATGACGAACGCCCCATTGGCATCTGTGGCAGCACCAATTTTAGTGCCTTTTACCATAATTGACGCAAAAGGGATAGGGACTCCATCTGATTCGTCGGTTACCACTCCAGTAACCTTTAGTTGTGCAAAGGCATTTATAGAGAATAGAGCCATGATGCACAAGAGCATAGTAATTCGTTTAACCATTTTTCAAATAGTTTAAGTGAAGTTTTCCTGCAGGGTTTTCTGTTCTAAGGTTAGTAAGTAGTTGTTTAGTTTAATAGTTGTAGATAGTAGTAAAGCCGTCATTTATATTAGTAATGACGGCTTTACAATTTTCAGTAAAAAGAGGATTATTTTAACTTTTTAATGACTTTACTTAATTTGTGTGATTAGTATGTTTTAGCAACATCCCATACAAAGGCTCTAATTCCTACCTCTGCGTTAATCTCATCTAAGCTTTTGATGCTCTCTAGCAGATTATCTGTCATGCTATTTGGTATAATTGCAATTAATGCAGAGTTCATTTCTGGCCAGGTGTGAGATCCTTTTCTGGGTTCTCCAGTTTCTGTTCCTCTGCCGTGCACATCTGTCCACCAAGTGTATCCTCTTATTTTATGATAGTCTAGAATAAACTCTACTTTCTCGCTATGTGCTTGGTTAAAAGCTATCATTACAGCTTGCATATTTATATTTGTACTCATGTTTTTACTATTTATGTTGTTTATATAGAGTTGCCTATTATTTTTTACCGTTAATAAAGGTGTATTGGTTTCTTATTTTGTGCAACTTATCTCTCTCTCCTCTTCTAGAGACAATACCATAGAGCACTGGAATTAGTACTAATGTTACTAAGGTAGAGAAGACTAACCCTCCTATAATGGTTATTCCCATTGGTTTCCAAATCTCGGCACCCTCTCCTCTGCTTAAAGCCATTGGTACCATAGCTAAAACGGTAGTAAAGGCAGTCATAAGCACTGGTCTTAGACGAGTTCTACAAGCTGTTGCAATAGCCTCGTTAAGGGCTGTTCCTCTGTCTCTTAATAGGTTTATATAGTCTACAAGCACAATTCCATTTTTAACAACTATACCAATAAGGAGTACAGCTCCAATACCTGCAATTACACTTAGAGTTGTATTGGTAACAAGTAGGGCTAGAATTACTCCAGTAAAGGAAAATGGAATAGAGAACATTAAAATGAATGGAATAATAAACGATTCAAATTGAGATGCCATTACAAGAAATACCAAGATTACACTTATAAGTAGAAGAAGCCCTAGATCCATAAATGAGTCTATCATCTCTTCGTAATCTCCTCCAATAGATAGCATAAGCCCTTTAGGTACTTCTGTTTGATCTACTATTTTGTTAATCTCTTGAGCTAAATCTCCTAATGAAATTCCAGAAGGGACTGCACTTACTGTAACTACTCTCTCGCGGCTTTTTCTCTCTATATTAGGTGGGCTAAAGAACTCTTTAATCTCGCCTATTTCACCTAAAATAACCTTCTGCCCCATTGGGTTAGTAATTACAAAAGACTCAATAGACTCTAAATCGCTTCTATGCTCTTTGGCAAACCGTACTACAATGTCGTACTCATCTCCCTCTTCTCTTAACTTAGAAGCAGTAACTCCTGTTACTCTATTACGAATTGCCGAGGCTACCATTGCTGTATTTAGCCCATTTTCTGCCAGTTTCTCTTTATCTAAAATGAGTTGAAGTTCGGCCTTCTCGTTTTGTCTGCTAATTACAACGTCTTTGGCCCCTTTTATGGCAGATATTTTCTCTTTAAACTCATGGGCCAGAGTAGTAGTAGTGTTTATGTCGTAGCCATAAATTTCTAAATCTACGCTGCTTGCGCCGTTCATTCCACTACCCGAGTTTACAGTAGCCTCTGCTATCTCTGGAATCTCATTAAGGTTGTCTCTAAGTGCGTTTGCTATATCCCAAACGGAACGGCTACGAGCCGATGCTTTAGATAGACGCATAGTTATATTAATGTAGTTAGAGCCTGCTGTAGAGAAGATAGAAGATATTCCGCCCTCGTCTTCGGCGCCAGAGGAGGTAGAAATTAGCTCTATCTCTGGATATTTCTCCTTAATTATCTGCTCAATTTTGCGAGTGGTAATTATAGTCTCGTCTACACGTAGCCCGTTGGTGAGCTCAATAGCTGCCGATAGTTGACCTTGGTCTGTTTCAGGCATAAAGTCCATTCCAATAAACTTTGTTAAAAACAGAGTCCCTATAAAGAAGATCAAAGAAAAGGTCAAGATTTTCTTTTTATTTACCAATGCAACTCTAAGAGTCTTTTCATAAAAATCATCTAACCAATCTAAGAATGGCTCAATAGTTTTTGAATAGCTATAGCGTTTTTTCTGCTCTTTTTTAAGCTCGGTCTTGCTCTTCATACGCAACATTTGCGAAGCCAGCATTGGAGTAAGACTAAGTGCAGCCATAGTAGAGACTACTACTGTTATAGTGACAATCCATCCAATTTGATTAAACATTACTCCTGTCATTCCACCAACTAGGGTAAGAGGGAAGAATACAGCTACAACAACTAGCGTTGTAACTATTACAGAGAGCCAAACCTCGTTAGTCCCATATATGGCTGCCTCTCTTGGGCTTGTTCCTCTTTCTATGTGTCTGGTAATATTCTCTAATACTACAATAGCATCGTCTACTACCATACCTAAGGCAATTGAGATAGAGGCTAGTGAGATAATGTTTATAGAGCCTCCCGTAATATATAGGTATATAAATGAGATTATAAGCGAAACGGGTATGGTAATCGCAATAATTACTGTAGCTCTCCATCTACCTAAGAAAAAGAGAACCACCAATATTACAAAGAAGAGAGCCCAAAACATTGTTTGAGACAGGTTACTTATAGAGTTGTTAATAAACTCAGAGGTGTCTGATAGTTCTAATATTTCTATATCGGCTGGTAAATCTTTCTCTAATTCTATTAGTGCTTCTCTAACATTTTTTGCAATTTTTACGGTATTTGCTCCAGATTGTTTCATAACAAAAAGACGCATACCTTGTTTCCCGTTTATCTTCTCTTCTAAAGAGAGATCTTGGATAGTGTCTCTTATAACAGCTACATCTTTTAAAAAGATAGAAGCTCCATTGTGATGGCCAACTACTAAATTATTAAGCTCTTCACTCTCTTCTAGCTCTCCTCGAACTCTTAACTGATAATTCATTTTACCCATCTCAACTTTACCAGATGGCATGTTAAGGTTTTCTCCTTGAACTACTTGTGTGAGTTGCTCTAGAGTTATGTTAAATGCATTTAGTTTGTAAGGGTCGGCATCTACATATACTTTTCTTTTTGGAGCACCAATTAGATCTACAGAACCAACTCCCTCTATACGGTTTAGTGGATTTACAATTCTTTCATCTAAGATTTTGTAGAGACCAGGGTAGCTCTCATCTGCAGTAATTGCATAGAAGAGAATAGGCATCATACTTACATTAAATTTAAATATGGTGGGCCTCTCTAAATCGTCTGGCAACATATTATAGATTAAATCTATGCTTTCGCGAATATCGTTGGAGGCTTCGTTAAGGTCGCTACCCCAATCGAACTCCATACTAACTACAGAGAGATTATCTTTAGAGACAGATGTTATATCTTTTAAATTATCTACTGTATTAAATGCATCTTCTAGATGCCTAGTTATATTAGTCTCTATATCTGCTGCACTCGCTCCAGGATATTTTGTTATAACTGAAATATACGGAGGGTCCATCTCTGGGAGAAGGTCTACCGGCATATTCATGAGTGAAAATATACCCATTACTATTATTCCCGCAACTATCATGAGGGTAGTAATTGGTTTGTTTACAGATGTTTTAAAAATACTCATATTGTTTTCTTTAGAACTATTTTATAAGATTATTACTGCACTATATTAACAGTGGCACCATTTGATAGTCTTGAGTGGCCCGCATAAATGAGCATATCTCCCTCTTTTATTTTGTCTGAAATAATCTCAATCATATCGTCGAATCTCTCTCCCATCTCTACTACAACCCTACGTGCTATACCGTTATTGTCTATAAAAATATAACGTTCATTGGAGCCCTGTAGCTTTAGTACAGCATAGGCTGGTACTACAAATGCGTTTGCTTGTTCTAGAACCATTTTTGCTTTCGCAAACATCCCTGGCCTTAACTTAAGGCTGTTATTAGGGACAACTATCTCTACTTTAAAAGTGCGAGTAGCAGGGTCTATCTCTGGATATTTATTTGTGATTGTACCTTCAAAAATCTCATTTGCATAGAGACTGGTGCTAATTTGAGCTTTCATCCCACTCTTTATCTCTCTGTAATAACTCTCAGACACGTTTACATATACTTTAAGTCTGTTGCTTTGTATAATAGAGACTATAGCTGCTTTACCTGCCTGAGTGTTTGGAGCACCAGAGAACATCTCTCCATTTTCGAAATATTTATTAGAGACCGTGCCAGCGAAAGGGGCCAATAACTTTGTATTTTCTGCTAAAAACTCTACATTAGATTTAGCTACTTGGTATTGTGTGTAAATTTGATCGAATTGTTGTTTTGCTATACTTCCAACTTTTTTAAGAGTATCTAGGCGGTGGTAATCTTCTTCTACTCTTTGCAATTGCAGTGTAGCTTGGTGCAGTTGGGTCTTATCCATCTGAGCAATTACATCGCCTTCTTTTACGTTATCTCCTGCGTTAACATAAATTTTTTCTATTCTGCCTGGGGCAGCAGGAGCTAAATATACCTCTTTATATGCTTGTAAATGTGCTGTATATTCAATCTCTCTTGCTATATCTTTAAATTCTAACTTTACTGTTTTTATAGGTTCCGAGGTTGTTTTTTCTGTAGCAATATCTTTGTTTTTATTGCCAGAGCAGCCGTAGCTGAATAGAATTGTAGCAATTGCAACTATTGGGACTATTTTTCTTACTGTTTTTTTCATTTTTTGTAATATTATCTTTTTTCATTTTTTTTATCTAAAGAGAATTATATAATTTCTCTAGCTCCATATGTGCTTGTGTGAGTTGTAACAGAGAAGCTATATAACTGTTTTGAGCTTGTAAATAGCTGTTGTTTGCAGTAACTAGGTCTATACTAGAGACCATACCTTGTTCAAATTTATTATTTACGTTATTGTAAACTCTTTGGGAAACTTTTAAATTTTCACTCTGGCTATTGTACTGTTCAAGAGAGTTGTTTAAGTTAAACTTCAACTGCTTTTCTTGAATTTCTAGCTTTTGAGTTAGCAAATCCAATTGGTTCTCTACTATTTGGTATCTAGTTTTTGCTTGTCTTACTTTAGATTTTGTTACTCCGCTAGAAAAAATAGGAATTTGTAGGTTTAGCCCAATAACATGGTTGGGAGTAAGGTCGAACTCTGGTTTAAGAAGTTTTTCGGTATAGTTATAGAACCCCGCAAGGGTAGGTATATAGGCCGATTTTGCTATTTTGATTTGCTGCTCGGTTAATTTTGCTTGTAGATTCATTTGGCGATAGTCGTAATTTTCTTCCATGTCAAGATCTTTTGCAAGAGTTTTAGAAAAATTAGAGTATCCTATAATAGTTATGAAGTTGTCTGTAAGAGTAATTGGAACATCCCAAGAGAGCCCCATTTCTAAACGAAGCATATTTAGAGTTAGCTCTGTTTGCCTTTCTGCTGCTCTTGCTGCATCTTTAAGCATTGCTTCTTGGACGGAGAGCCTGTCGTAATCTACCTCTTCTGCAAAACCAGCTTGAGCTAATGCATTAGTCTTCTCTTTTAACCTTTTAATGTTTTCTATATTGGAGCGAAGAATCTCTTGTGACTCCATTGATACTAAGCTTAGAAGATATATGTTTGTAACCTGTGCTTTTATCTCTAGCTCTGTTTTATTGCGAGTTGTTTCCATTGTCTCTTGATAAAGCTTGGCAGATTGCACTCCTAATTGATGAGTACGGCTATAGATTAGCTGAGTTAGGCCAATCACAAGATTACTGGTGTGAGGGAATTCTATTTCCATCCCTTGGAATGCCTCTACAGATGCTTTTGCTCCAAAGAAGTTGGCGTAGTCTATTGTTGCATTTATTTGCGGGAGGCCTTGTGCTACAATTTCTTTAAGCTGTTCTTGAGCTTCTCTAACCTCTAGTTTAGCATTTGCTGCAGTTTTGTTATGCTCTAAAGCATGAATTTTTGCAGCCTCTAGTGTAAGTCTCATCTCTTGAGAGTTACCTGTTTTAGATTGTGCTTTTGCTTGCATAATTATTCCGGTGCACAAGCAAACCAGAATAAGCTTTTTTAATGAATTTAAGTACATACCAATTATTACTGAATAAATAATGGGCAAACTTATACATCATATATGCTTTTTGTAAGTGAGAAGGGGGTGAAACGGGCAAAACCAATGGTGAATTGCTACAAAAAATTGGTGAGTTAGTTTAAGTGAACAAGAGCCAATTAAGGAATGTGGGGGCTTTTGCTTTACTTACAATAATCTTTTCTGGAGCATTTACATTTAGATTCACCACAAGTTTGCGTTTAAAATATTGAGCTGTATCTATAATTGCGTCTCTATTTATTAAAAACTGCCTATTTACTCTAAAAAAAGAGTTGCTGCAAATAGATTCTAACTCTTCCATTGGTTTGTTTACCTGATAAGAGTTGTTCCTAAAAGTTATTAGTTTGGTAGTGTTGCTCTCAATGTGAAAAAGAGCAACATCTTCTAGTCTAATTGGTAAAATTTTATCTTTATGATAGACAAGAATAGATTTGGGACCCTCCTCTTTTTTGAGAAGTTCTTCTTTTTGAAGTAATTCAATTACTGTTTTTAAGTTTGTAATTGAATCACTCTCTTGCGATCCCATACTTACTGCTTTAACCGAGCCAGATAAGTTCTCTTTAAGGGTTTCATATTTTTCTAAAGCTATTTTAACAGATTCTGTATCGAAAGGCTTTAGTAAATAGTGAATACCATTCATTTCAAAAGCTTTAAGTGCATATTGGTCATATGCAGTGCAAAATATTATTGGACATTTTATTTCTATGTTTTCAAATATTTCGAAACTTGAGCCGTCTCCTAATTGAATATCGCTAAAGATTAGGTCTATATGGTTTTGATTATTTCTAAAGTAGTTTAGGGACTCTTTGACAGAGCCTAAGATTTGAATTATCTGTGCCTTAGAGTTAACTTTTAATATAGTAGCTTCTAAATCTTCGGCTGTAATATGTTCATCTTCAATTATAATAATTTTCATTGTTTCTGTTTTAGCCTAAATTTGCCGATTTTTACTTATTAGCTTATAACTCTCTAAATCTATTAATTTAATATAAACTTTGAAAAACTGCTCATTCTCTTCAATAACAATATCTTCTTCGCAAATAGCCTTATATCGTTTAGAGAGATTTGCTAGGCCAGACTTAAGCGAGGTGCCCGCGATCTCTTTCTTTTGCACATTATTATTAACACTCAAATAGCCGCCCTCTTTCTCAATTGTAATATTTAAAGGCTTCTCTTTCGTAAAAGCGTTGTGTTTAATTGCATTCTCTAATAGTAGTTGGAGTGAAAACCGAGGCACCACTTTAGTTAAAAGTAGATTTGCTGGAATATCTATGATAACATTAAGAGCTTCTCCAAAACGCATTTTTTGCATCTCAATATAATCTTTGCACATTTTTAATTCATCTTGCAGGTTAAGTACGTTCTCTTGGGAAGAGGCAATGGAGACTCGTAAAAAATCTGATAATCTTAAGATATATCTTTCTGCAAGTTGCGGGTTTGTACGAATCAAAGATTTGAGTACATTAAGTGAATTAAAAAGAAAGTGAGGCTGAATATATTGCATTAGTTGAATATTTTGAGCCTCGGCATTATCAATTTTAAGTTGGGCATTTTCTATCTCTACTCTAGATTTGGTTACTTGTAAAATAACAAATTCCATCATGAATATTACAAAAGTATTAATAACTGCTGCCATAAAATATGGCGTCAAAACGGCCACGTTATTATCTCTTACAACTCCATGATTGGCAAAAAACTGTTGCATCTCTGGAGAAGAGACAACGTAGCTAATGAAACAGCCAGAAATTACAATTGTAGATATGTAGCTAGCCAAATATCTTAGTGAAAACCTAAGGTGTTTCTGCTTTACAGATTTAAATGCGACAACAAGTGAGAAGTTAATTAACCAGTGAGATATTAGGTTAATAAATAGAAGAAGAAAAATTGAGAAGTAGAAAATAAAAGGCAATGGCTTAATAGCTATAAACATAGGGACTAAAGCGAGGACTCCTATTATAAGGGAACTTCCAAAAGAGAGAGTTACTATTGCTCTTAGAGGGCTTTTAATCATAATAGCTTGTCTTAAATTATACCTTTTAAAGAGATTTAGGGTTTAAAGTTAGCAATTCTTGAGAGTTTCTTTGTGGAGTTTTAGTTTTTGTAGCGTTTTGCTGCCGAGTTGCGTATAGTGAGTAGAAGTTAAATGTTAAGTATAATTAAAAAAGTTTATTAATGATTATGAAAAAGAATTTTATTTTATTTATGGCAGTAGTGTTTGCCTCTTTTAGTGCTCAATCTTGTTTAAAGAATGAGAATGAATATGAGAAACAGAAGAAGGTAGATGACCAAATTCTTGCCGAATTTGTACAGAATAACGCTCAAAATGCAACAAGACATAGTGCAGGATTCTATTATGAAAAGTTAGATGGTAGTGAAAATGCATCACTCCCTCAAGCAGGAGCTGAGCTTAAAAAAAACGATATTGTTACCTTTAAATATAGGATGTCTCTATTAAATGGAGCTCTTATTGAGACAAATTGGGGAGAAGATAACAAGCCAGAAAAGATGAAGCTAATGACCTATACGGTTATACCAGAGGCACTAGACCACGGAGTAAATTTAATGAAAGTAGGGGAGACTTATAGATTTTACATCCCTTCATATCTTGCTTATGGAAGTTATAGCACAGAGGAATTTGGCCCTAATACCAATTTTGTGATAGATATAAAAGTTTTGGGAGTTGAGTCTGAAGAGCAGATAGAGCTTGCCCAGCTAGACTCTATTGCAAATTATATTGCTGCAAGCAACGAAGATTATATGGAATTAGAATCTGGGCTCTACCTTAAAGATTCTATCCCTGGTACAGGAGGGGTCCCTTTTAACGGAAGTGGTGTTGTAATAGATTTTACCCGTAAATATTTAGATAACAGTGTTATTTATAATGTAGAAGGAACTACGCTTTATTTAGATAGAGGTATGGCAGTTCCAGGGTTAGAAGAGGGTATTAAGCTTACCAAAGAGGGCGGAACCTCTGTATTAATAATGCCTGCAAGTATTGGTTTTAAGCAGAGTGTTGCTGTTTTACCAAGAAGTGCTAGACCTAAGCTATTTCAAGATAAGATAATTAACAATAATGTTGAGCCATATTCAATATTGAAATACGTTGTTAATCTTAAAGTTGTTAATTTATAGAGAGAAACCTATATTCATGCTCGCAATATGCCACCCACTATATGAGTAGGGTGGCTTAAAGTGGGCGCAAATGTAAAACAGAGCAATACTGAATTGTGTGGCAGATAGTAATTACGAAAACTTAGACTCAATCATACTTGGTTGTGTAAAAAAAGAAGAGAAAGCTCAGGAGGAGTTATATAAGAAGTATTTTGGTTATGCCTTGAGTATAGCACTCCTTTACAGTAACAACCGGAATGATGCCATTGAAACGGTTAACGACAGTTTTATAAAGGTTTTTAAAGAGATTAAAAGATTCAATATATCTCTATCTTTCAAACCTTGGTTACGCAAAATTGTAATTAACTCATCTTTGGATAGAATAAGAAAAAGTAATAGAAGAGAGTTATTATTAGGTGAAGCAGAAGTGCTGCATTTAGAAGACAATTCGCCACATGTTTATCAATTGATTAACGCCCAAGAGATTGAACAGTTACTTAACTATCTGCCCTCAATTCTTAAAACAGTTTTTTGTTTATATGAGATTGAAGGGTATTCACATAAAGAGATTGCCAAGAGCCTTAAAATATCTAAAAGTACCTCTAGGGTCTATTTAACTAGAGCTAAAAAAGAGTTAAGAGAGTTTTACTATAAATTTAATTTATAGTGTAATGAGTTAATAATAAGAGTGAATGAAAAAAGAGAGCGATATAGATAATTTAATATCAAAGAGATTAAAAGAGAGAATAGAATCTTTACCAGAGCAGCAATACGTTGAGGGGGCTTGGGAAAGTTTCAAAGCTGCCAATGCAGTAAATATTAAAAGAGAGAGCAGGCTCAGAACTACTCGTCTCTTTACCTATTCTACTATAGGCGTTGCAGCGCTTTTGCTTATAGGGCTTTTCCTTTTTAATAGAGGAAGTCAAGACTTTTTACCATCTAATTATCAATTAAAATCTTCAATAGCTACTATTGAAAATAGAATTTCTGTTAATGAATCTCCTACTTTATCTATTAATAAACCCTCTTTAAAGATTAAATCTCTAAAGAGCATTACACGTAAATCTACAAGAAAAATAGAGGAGAGTTCTCTTTTAGCCCAACAGAAAGAGAACCAAAGTGAGACCGTTTTAAATGAAGAGACTTTTAACAAGACATTAAAAGAGTTTCAAAAAGAAGATGTTAATAGTGAAACTAGTGAAACTAGGGCAGATGAGCAGGAGAACATAGCTGTTCAAACTGTAAAAAAGCATAAAAAAAATGGAGAGAGTAACAGACTCTTTGAGGGAGATAATATGAGTGCAAAAAGAAAACTGCTCCATTTTGGAGTAAATATTTCTCCAGGGTTTAACTCTTCGCCTCTAAACTCTGGGGGTACATTTAACTACTCTGGAGGTCTCTCTTTAGATATTGTGATAGCTAAAAATTTAGAGATTTCTACGGGGGTACAGATAGAGCACCAAAATGTAGTAGGGGAAAATAAAACAGCCACAAAAGAGGTGTTGCCAGGCCATGTAGATGCTCTACTTACAAATTTAGATATACCTATTAATATTAAATGGAGTTTTTATTCAGATAACTCTAAAAAATATTATGTTTCGGGAGGTCTCTCTTCACTTGCTTATTTAAATGAAAAGTATACAACAACATCATATAGCCATACAATTCAGTCTAATACAGTATCTCTCTCTGCTTCCGAAAAACGCACAACTTATAAAGTAGAAAACGTAGAGACTGTAAAAACAACAACTCCTTCGCCCTCAAATGCTTTTGATGTTGCAAGAAGGGTAAATATTATTTTAGGTTATGAGCAGAGGCTCTCGCCTAAATTGAACCTTCATATTGAGCCATTTATTAAAATTCCTCTTTCTGGTTTAGCAACAGAGAATATGAGATTCACTACTGGAGGGGTCACATTTAAGGTTTCATTTTAAGTCTTGTATGGTGAAAAATCAAACATTTTACATAATTTTACCAAAATGTTTGATAATTGGACCCACAGAAATTAACATCTTTAATAGCACAAGGTAATAGAAAAGCTTTTGACTCTTTTTATAGTAAAGAGTATCAAAAGGCTGTTTTCTTTACTAATCACTATTTGCGCGATTATGAATTGTCTCAAGATATTGTTCAAGATTCATTTATGGCTGTATGGCTTAATAGAAAATCTTTAGATTCAACATTCCCTGTTGAGCCCTATTTATACTCGATTCTTCGTAATAAGTCAATTAATTTACTTAGACGGCTTTCTGTAGATAAGAAGGTAAAAGAT
>Ga0265293_10005711_pt1 | contig 20544 bp, 17 predicted proteins | sample Munlanlewell138R_FD_192505 | JGI IMG/M metagenome (GOLD analysis project Ga0265293, IMG submission 192505) | Leachate microbial communities from a municipal landfill in Southern Ontario, Canada - Leachate well 138R | ecosystem: Engineered > Solid waste > Landfill > Unclassified | place: Canada... | reverse complement strand
TACTGGCAATGCTTAAGATCCAAAGCGATGATCAGGCGGTAATCAAAACAGCATGATTCATAGCTATCGGGAGTTATTTGGAGCAATACTGCGAATTACAAATTCCACGGAGCTAGGGACACTATCCATAGGTGTAACAACTTGATATAGTGGTTTTGATGAAAAGCTCTTCAGAGGCTGTGTTTCATGTGATGAAAAAGATATTAGTACTCCTGCCTATTTTGTAGTTTAATATAAGGAATTCTCCCTTATACAAGGCTGACCGGAAGATTTAGGAGGTGTATATCTACTAGAAAACAGGCTTAGTGGAGTATGAGAAGCTCAAAAGATGATAGCAAAGGTGCTGTAGGTTAGGGGCGGTGCAAATGAAATTCTTCTTTGTTGGTGATTTTCGGAGTAATACAGGACCTGGAATAGCCAATAAGGCAATTCGAAAAGGTCTTTCTAAGTACGGGAATATTCTATACTCGGATGCTAACAATAGGTTTAGCAGGGTTTTGGAAATGATTGTGAAGATCCCCCAGTCGGATGCTGTTTGTTTCTGTAGCTCGTCAAAAGCCAATATAATTGGAATGAAGATTGCAGAGATGTTCAACAAAAAGTCGTTTTACATAATGCACGGATATCTGACCTTTGAAAGCCAAGTCAGTAATGATAATATTACCGAAAAGGAAATAGAGAAGATAAACAGGTTTGAAAGATATATTTTTAAGACTGTAGACCAAGTGTATTGTGTATCAGAGGGTTTTATGAGCTACATGAAGGTTACTGAACCGGAATTTCGAGATAAATTCGATTATAATTACAACGGCTTAGACATAGGTAAGATTCGAAAGAACGCAGAAAAAAGATCATCAAGTAAGAATCTGAGACAAATTGTCTCCATAGGTGGAGGAATGAAGCAAAAAAGCAACTTGGCGGTTTGTGCAGCTATCAATAAACTGAATAAAGAAAGGAAAATGAATTTGAGATATATAGTGATAGGACCTCCTTATACGGACAAAGAAGAAATATGTAGCTATGATTTTGTTACCTATTATGATGAACTGCCTCACGAAAGAGTATTGGACATTCTAGCCGAAAGTTATTTATATATACAGAATAGCATTTTCGAAACATTTGGCTTGGCGTTAATTGAGGCATTGTGTTCTAAGTGTAATCTGTTAGTCTCAAATACTGTTGGTGCACTAGGGGTTATAGGTGATCTTGAAAATGATGACTTGATATTTGATCAAAATGATACTGAGGAGATAGCGAGAAAAATAGAAAACATATATAGGGTTGGAAATGCCAGCAGGCTCTATAGCGGTCTACGGACAGACATGATTGATTTTGATAAAGCGGCAAAATCGTTGGTAGAAAAAATGAAAGCTAGGTTGACTTAACGGGTTTTCCTATAGTTGGTCATTTTCATGACTTCCTGAAAACGTATTTACTTACACCAGTGTGCTGATGTGCAAACACATTATAAAGGACGCATCGGAGTGGCTCAGCAAGAACCGGAGCAACGGATTTAGAACGCCATGGGCCTGCTGGACACTGTGAAGCTTGGGGTTGCTGACCAATGGTCTAAACACCGATAAATCCTAGATTTACAGCTTTTTTGTATTATAATAGTTTCAAGTAATCGTTGTTTTCTTGAAACAACTTTGCACCTAGCTGATAAGTAATTTATATTCATAACGCAAAACAGCTATTTTCACCCCATGAGTTATTCATACCCCTTAAAGGATAGTTGAATCCTAAAAATCACTGGTGCAAGTTAGCCGAGTGGCTTGATACTATTTGCTGGTGTTACAATTTTGCTTGACCACGTTACATTGGACCGATGAAGGATGGCTCTACACCGCCATTATCAAAGATCTATGCGCAAAGGGATTTATGGTTATGCCACGGGTGGCTAGTCCCGCAAAAGCAACCTTTATCAACTGTTTAAAGTGTGAATGTACTAACTTCCTGCATTTCAGAACCAGAAGAGACGCCAAACAAGCGATTTTCGAGTACATTGAGATCTATTACAATAGACAAAGACGACATGCAGCATTAGGGTGGATTAGTCCGCTGAAATACAAGCATCAACTGGCCGCCATGGCGGCCTAAAATGAACTAGTTAGCAAATGAAAGAAAATCTAAGCTACGTACACGCAATGGTGTCCAGAAAACTGAGAATGGCTCACAGCTGCAACTATGGGGAAAACGGACATGCAATATTGGGAAAAAAATACTTACTTGCATCTTTGGGAAAAAACCTCACGACGAAGTCTGGTTCAATTCAGAACGGCTAACGAGCGAATCTCATCCAAGGAAAATATTGCATCGTAAGCATAATGGGAATTACTAGGGATGGCGACAACTAGCTTGACAAAGATCGTTTGGAAAGTTAATTGAATGAGGACGGGATAGATATGACTCCATTAGTAAGTATAGTGTGTATTACATATAATCACGAAAACTATATAGCGGATGCGATTGAGGGCTTTCTAATGCAAGAAGTAACGTTTCCTATAGAGATCATCATTCATGATGATGCATCAACCGACGAAACAGCAAATATTGTTCGAGAATATGAGAAAAAGTATCCTGAGGTTATTCGTGGTATTTATCAAACAGAGAACCAGTATTCTAAGGGGATAAAGATAACCTCATCATTCGTCTATCCAAAGGTTAATGGCAAATATATCGCTCTGTGCGAGGGCGATGATTTTTGGATAAATAAAGATAAGCTACAGAAGCAAATTGATTATATGGAAGACCATCCCAACTGCAGTGTTTGTTTTCATGATGCAATATTGGTCGATGTAGATAAGGGATACCTTGGGCCATTTGAGGGAACGTTTGAACGTCGTGCAGGAGTCAAAAACCTAAACGAACTAATATTCACGCCTACCGCTTCTAGGCTATTTAGGGCCTCATGCGTTAGCGAATTGCCAGAATGGTATTTTAGAGCACCTTACGGTGACTTTGCATTAATGTTAGTCTGTTCGAATTATGGATATGTTTACTACTTGAATGAACAACTATCAGCATATAGGACTAATGTTCCGGGATCTATTCTGTATGAAGCCAGGAAGAGACATCAAGCAGATCCTAAGTCAGCCCTTCCTGTGGCATTGAGAAGACTTCAAGAATTGAACGACTATAATGAGTGGTCCGATTACAAAAATGATCAAGTGATACAAGACATGATCCTCGATCAAGAATTTCGAATTCTGGTCATTGAGCGAAATTTGCCTAAGTTAAAAGAAGTGAAGTATAAAACATGCTTTGAAAGAATGGGTTTGTGCGGGAGAGTCAAGTTTTGGATACGCTGGTACGTCCCAAGAAACCTTTACCGTGGTTTAGCTAGTGTGAAGAGACGACTTGTGGTTTTACGCAATCGAATATTGCACTGGGGAAAACAGATTTCTATTATCTAGGAAAACAGAGCTTTTCACACCTGTGGGCCCAAAATATGCAAGTCAGTAGACTTGCACGCGTTTAGGGGAAGGCAATGGCAAATCAACATACAAAGTCTAAAATCATATCATCTCTTCTCTGGAAGTTCATGGAACGAGGCGGAACCCAAGGGATACAATTTCTTGTACAGGTAATTCTTGCAAGACTATTGATACCCGAACAGTTTGGGACGATAGCCTTGGTCATGGTTTTCATAAACTTAGCTCGAGTTTTTGTTCAGAGTGGGTTTAATACTGCCCTGATCCAGAAAAAGGATGCTGATGAGATCGATTTTTCGTCTGTTTTTTATCTCAGCTTAGGTGTTTCAGGTGCACTCTATATTCTTATTTTTTTGATATCGCCGTTGATAGCAAGCTTTTATAATGATCTAGTGTTAACCGCAGTTCTAAGGGTACTATCATTGACATTATTTTTCGGTGCATACAATTCCATCCAAAACGCGTACATTGCTCGAAATTTGATGTTTAAGAAGTTGTTTACTAGCAGCTTAGGGGCAATGTTTTTTTCGGGTATACTCGGAATCATAGCAGCCTATCAAGGTCTAGGAATATGGGCACTTGTAGTCCAGCAATTATGTAATCAGATCGCAATTACACTTATCCTAATGTTTGTCGTGGACTGGAAACCCAAGCTCATTTTCTCATTTGACAGAGTGAAAACCCTATTCTCATATGGTGGAAAACTGTTGGCATCGCAGCTATTGAACGTCCTCTACATGGACTTGAGAACATTGATTATCGGTAGAATCTATAGTCCGTCAATGTTAGGTTACTACAATCGAGGTCAGCAATTCCCACAAGTTATTGTTTCAAATATTGATGGTTCAATACAATCTGTAATGCTACCCACATTGGCCTCGCAACAAGACAATAGACAACGAGTGAAAGAAATGATGAGAAGAGCTATTGTCTCGAGTTCTTTTCTGATCTTCCCCATGATGATTGGTATGGCTGTTGTGGCGGAACCACTAGTCAGCGTTGTATTGACAGATAAATGGTTACCCGCCGTCCCCTTCTTACAGATTTTTTGTCTGTCTTATGCCCTGATGCCCATTCACACTGCAAACTTACAGGCGATAAATGCTTTGGGTAGAAGTGACATATTCTTAAAGTTAGAGATTGTAAAGAAGATCACGGGGCTCATAATACTAGCAATCAGTCTGCCATTTGGCGTACATGCTATTGCCATGGGACAAGTGGTGAGTGGTATAATATCTACATTTATCAATGCATTTCCGAATAAAAAATTACTTGATTACAGTTATGTCGAACAATGGAAAGATATAGTGCCGTCTTTGTTGATAGCAGTTTTGATGGGTTTCGTTGTGTATCTTTTCAATTTTGTAGGTCTAATAGCATGGCAACAATTAATTCTACAAGTTGTGGTTGGCGTGATAGTATACATAGGATTGGCCAAACTGTTTGGACTTCAGAGTTTTGCGTATCTGTTGACGACTGTTTCAGAACTGTCAAAGCAAAGGAGAACCGCAATATTATGCACAAAGGACTAGGCATGAGACGCATTCAAGTGACTCGCTCCTCAATGCCTTCTTATGAGGAATATATTGAGGAAATCAAGGAACTGTGGAACAACCGATGGCTTACTAATAATGGAGTAAAACACCAGCAATTGGAGTCCCAGCTATTGGGGTATCTAGATGCCCCAAACGTCACGTTGTTTACCAACGGTCACCTGGGGTTAGAGATGGTTATCGATGCTTTTGACTTGACCGGGGAGGTAATAACAACCCCCTTTACCTTTGTATCCACTACACACGCTATTGTTAGAAATGGTCTAAAGCCAGTGTTTTGTGACATTAGTCCCCATGACTATACCTTGGATGTGGACAAGCTAGAAAGCTTGATCACAGAGAGAACATCAGCCATTGTACCTGTCCATGTCTATGGCAACTTATGTAATGTGCAGGAGATTGATCGTATAGCCCAGAAGTACAATCTCAAAGTCATTTACGATGCTGCTCATGCTTTTGGAGTGACGGTTGATGGTCAAAGTGTTGCCAACTTTGGTGACGCTTCGATGTTTAGCTTCCATGCCACGAAAGTATTTCATACCATAGAAGGGGGTGCTGTTACATATAGGGACGGCAGTCTATCTGATAAGCTTGATGCGCTAAAGAACTTTGGCCTCACTGGGCCAGAGTCTGCTGAGTATGTGGGCGGTAATGCGAAAATGAACGAGTTTCAAGCTGCCATGGGCATCTGCAATTTGCGTCACGTGGAAAGTGAAATTGCCAAACGCAAGGCAGTGGTAGAAAGATATCTTGAGCGACTAAGTGGTGTTGCTGGAATCAAGTTATCAGAGCCCCAAGCTGGTGTAAAGAGTAATTACGCGTATTTTCCCGCTCTATTTGATGGATATAAACTAACTCGTGATGAGGTCTTTGAGAAGCTCAAGACACAAGATATCTATGCCAGAAAATACTTTTATCCCCTCACAAACAGCTTTTCCTGCTATAAGGATCGTTTTGATGACAACGACACTCCTGTGGCCAAGTACATCGCCGAGAGGATACTAACATTACCTCTTTATGCCGATTTGACATTAGAGGATGTGGATCGCATTTGCGACATCATCTTAGGCTAGGTTCTGAAAACAGTTTGATTGGAGGAAGATGAATTGAAAGGCATTATTTTGGCTGGTGGAAAGGGCACACGGCTTTACCCCATGACTCAGGCTGTGTCAAAACAACTATTACCAATCTATGACAAGCCACTTGTTTACTACCCATTATCAGTTCTAATGTTGGCAGGAATCAAAGAAGTGCTAATTATCTCCACTCCAGAAGATACAGCTGTTTATGAGCAATTGTTGGGCGATGGATCTAGACTTGGGATGAATCTTGCCTATAAAGTTCAAGAAACTCCAAGGGGTCTAGCTGATGCTTTTATCCTCGGTGAGGAATTCATTGGTGATGATAGTGTCTGTTTGATTCTTGGTGACAATGTCTTTTATGGCCAAGATCTAACCAGGGTATTGAGAAAGGCAAAATCGTTAGACAAAGGCGCAACGATCTTTGGTTATCCTGTAAAGGATGCACGATCCTTTGGCGTGGTAGAGTTTAATGAAAATAACAAGGTTATTTCTATCGAAGAAAAACCTGAGAAACCCAAATCCAACTATGCAGTGCCCGGCCTCTATTTCTATGATAATCAAGTGGTAGAGATAGCCAAGAACGTAAAACCATCTGCTCGTGGAGAGATCGAAATTACGGCAGTTAACAATGCTTACTTGGAGAAGGGCGAACTAAACGTTATTCTGCTGGGCCGCGGCATGGCCTGGCTTGATACCGGTACTCCCACAGCGATGCTACAGGCAGCCGAATATGTCGAAGCTGTTCAATCAAGACAGGGTTTTTACATCGCTTGTCTCGAAGAAATCGCTTGGCGCAGAGGCTTCATCACCGTAGAACAGCTAAGAGAACTCGGTGAAGAACTGAAGATGACCGATTATGGTCAGTACATTCTATCACTCGTCAACGAACCGTAAGGCTACCAGGGGGAGGGTAATAATGAAGAACATTCTTGTCACCGGTGGGGCAGGTTTTATTGGCAGTAACTTCGTAAAATACATACTGGGATGCGAACATGGCTATAGGGTCATTAACGTAGATGCCCTTACATATGCGGGGAACTTGGAGAACCTCCAAGACATAGCGGATAATCCAAACTATGTCTTCATCAAGGCAGATATTAGAGATAGGGAAAAGATGGACGAGATCTTTGCCACCTATTCCATCGAAGCCGTAGTCAACTTTGCCGCAGAATCCCATGTAGATAGAAGCATTGTTGAACCAGAGGTGTTTCTAACAACAAACGTTATTGGCACCCAGGTCCTACTCGATCTAGCCAAGAAGTATTGGAAAGTCAATCCAGATGACAAATACTGCAGGGAGTACAAGCCTGGCGTGAAGTTCTTACAGGTATCCACGGATGAAGTCTACGGAGACCTAGATGAAACCGGAATGTTTGTGGAGACCATGCCCTTGCTTCCTAATAATCCATATTCAGCATCGAAAGCTAGTGCAGATCTTGTTGTCAGGTCATATCATAAGACCTTTGGAATGCCAATCAACATCACACGTTGTAGCAACAACTACGGTCCCTATCAATTCCCTGAAAAACTAATTCCTTTAATGATCAATAACTGCCTAAAGGAAAAAGACTTACCAGTCTATGGAGATGGCATGCAGATCAGAGACTGGCTCCATGTCAAAGATCATTGTTCCGCTATCGAAACTGTACTTCGAACAGGAGTTGACGGTGAGGTCTATAATATCGGTGGAAATAATGAAAAAGCAAACATTGAGATCGTTAAACTGATCATTAGTACCCTTGGCAAATCAGAAGACCTAATCAAGTATGTCAAGGATAGACCAGGTCATGATAGACGCTACGCCATCGACAACACCAAGATTACTACACAACTCGGTTGGGAGCCCTCTTACACCTTTGAAGAAGGTATGAAAGAGACAATCGATTGGTATGTCAATAACAAGAGCTGGATTGAGAACATCGTATCAGGAGATTACCAGAGCTATTATGAAAAGATGTATAGTGGGATAGATGAGGTTGCGGTAGCATTTTCTCAGATGAGACGAACTAAGAGTGCGACCCCAGAATAGGAATGTTGGTGCTGGTTGAGGGGTTCCCTGAACAGACTTGGCGTACTACTTTCCGGAGATCTTTCGTCTGTCTGCACGCTACTAAGTGCCAAGCTTTTGTTCATCCGTCGCCGGAGTAAAGTAACAAACAGTATGCGGCTTTAGGCCTAGGGGCAAAAACTTGTTGGTGTCGTAGAACTACAACATCTATGTACATGATCAGTCCCTTAGAGAACACTTATGGCGATTTGCCTCTACGACCATTTCTCCCGCTTGCTACTGCCGGACTGCGATGAGTCAAATGAATCAAACTTGTACCGTTAGGTAGTATCGTTGTCCACAAACTGAGCAATATAGATATTGCATAGGGTTTTTTACTAATACAAACAGCGTTTCAAAGATCGAGCAGCAACTGTCAGCGAACTGTATTTGAGATTCTGTGAACTAGGACCAGATGATTATCAGGCAGTTGCTCGATGGTTTGTAGCTACAGTAACAGGCTTTAGAAGGTGTGTTTTGTCTGTTGGAGTTCAGGTGATCTGGCGAGATACAATGTAGCTAAGAGATATTGCGAACAGTGACACAAAATGACTATATGCCCGACAGCCTGAAACATGGGCCTAAGATGACTCGAGTATTCTATGGTGCTAGATTATTATCTTGTGAACACAAGAATTGCTGCGAAAGGACGTGAAGGGAAGACAAAATGAAAGCGTTGGTATTGGCAGGAGGATTTCCGCAGATTGCCCTAATAAATGAGCTAAAAAAAAGAGATATATTTGTTGTTCTGGCAGACTATTACGAAGAACCTGTAGCGATGAGATACGCAGATAAGTTCTATTGTGTTTCGACACTTGACGTTGATGCAATTGAGGAAGTAGCGCGGCATGAACAGGTTGATTTCCTTATAACCGTTTGCACTGATCAAGCATTACTGACGGTAGCGCTTGTCTCAGAACGTTTGGGATTGCCCTGCTATATTGATTCTCAGACTGCTCTGAATGTTACCAACAAGGGATACATGAAGAAGGTGTTCGTAGAACATGGGATCCCCACAGCCAAACACATGATCCTACACGATTATGACAATAGATGTCTTGATTTAGATTACCCTTTGGTAGTGAAGCCTGTGGATTGTAACAGTTCAAAGGGTGTTAGGAAGGTCACAACTGACGATGAGTTAAAGGAAGCCATTGCTGATGCAACCACGTTCAGTAGAACAGAAACTGCAATAATTGAGGAGTACATAGAAGGCACTGAACTGTCTGTCGATGTGTATGTGGAAAAGGGAGTCGCCTATGTGCTATGTATTTCTAGTAGCGACAAGGTTGCTGACAGGGGGAAGTTCGTAATTTTCCGTGGGAATTATCCTGCAGAAGGGTTTGAGGGAGTACGAGGAGAAATCGAGATGATAGTTCAACAGATAGCAAGTTCCTTTGAACTAGAAGATACCCCGATGCTCGTTCAGTTTATTCGCAGAGACGACAAAGTGTTTGTGTTAGAGTTTAGTGCAAGAACAGGCGGCGGAGCGAAGCACTTAATGATCAAAAAGGCCAGTGGTTTTGATGTGATAAGCGCTGTGGTCGACTTAACACTTGGAGCGAAACCTCATGTTGGAGAGATGCGGGAAGAAAGTAAGTATATTTCCAATGAGTTTGTCTATTGTAGACCCGGTACATTTGATCATCTGGAAGGTTTTGAGGACTTGAAGGCTGACGGCGTCATTTCTGCCTACTATCTCTTCAAATGCAAAGGTGTTGAGTTGGGCAAGGTGGCGAGTAGTGGCGATCGCATTTGCGGTTTTACGATTCAAGGAGATACACGTGAAGAGATGATCAGAAAACACAATGAAGTCGCTTCTCGAATCAAGGTTATCGATGTAAATGGTAAGGATATCATGAGGCATGACTTGTTAACAGATTTGTATTCAGAATGTTAGCAGAGTATGGGAATGGTGATAACAATGACAAATTACCAACGTCTTCTGAACATGGTGCGGGCAAGGGGCATGGATGCCAAATGGGCAACAATGTTTGTGAACAAACTCTCAGAAGATGAAGAAGCATTTCCTACTGATGATTACATAAGACGATGGGCTTTACGGCGAGGTTTCTTTCCGGGACGCGTCGAGCTCTATGGTTTGACTGAGGGCAACTATATTCATTATATGCCTGATTATAGCTATTTTATGATTCATCCCATCAACCATCATTTTCGAATTTGGGTTAATGATAAGTTGACTCTCAAATATGTTCTCAACAACAGTGGTTGTGAAGAGTCCATGCCCGAGTATTATTTGTATGTTGAAAACAACGGCCATTATACGTATCTGATGGATGCGCCGGTTTCAATAAAAAAGGATAAAGACTTCATCATTAATTTGTTGAAGGATAAAGGTTGTCTTGCAGTAAAGCCAAATTCGGGCACATCTGGAGGCAAAGGCTTCATGAAGATGGAGTGGCGAGATGGAAGTATCCACTTGAACAACAAACCCATGGGTACAGTCCAGTTTGCCGAACTTGTCGGCCAGTTGAAGAATCACATTGTGACCGAATATGCTCATCAGCATGAAGATCTGGCGAAAATGTGGGGAGCCAGTGAATGCACACTCAGGGTCATTATGGTAAAGCTCCCTAAGTCATCCCGATATGATGCTGCGGAGTGGCATAGCATTGTCTCTTATGCCAGGTTCGGTTCGTCTGTTTCTGGCGGTGCGAGCAATTTGTCATCGGGAGGTATTGGCGTTGGTTTTGATTTTGCATCTGGCCAGCTTAAGGATTTTGGAATAAGGTACAAGAAGTTTTGTTCCGATGGGGAGTATGTATGTCATGAGCATCCGGATACTCACATGGTTTGGAGGGACTGCGGACTTCCGAACTGGAAATACGTGAAAGATGTAATTGAAAGAGTATGCCAATATATTGGATCTTTGGACTACTTGGGCTTTGACATAGTTATCACGTCTAATGGTCTGAAAATTTGTGAAATCAATACGCATCCCGCCATCAATTATGAACAAATCATGTGTGGTCCCATTCTATCCAAGGGAAGTTCGCGACGGTTTTTTATGAAGCATGGTTTGTATGAGGTGAACAATGAAGAATTTTATGAAATGTATATGATGAGTCAAGAGTAGGGATTAACGGCAATACAGGACCAAGTATTCGGGGAAGAAAACTCTGGACTGGCCCTTCGCCAGGACTATAGGGTATCCTCATCATAATACCCTGCAATGCAGTGAGGAAGTGACATCACCCATGAAGAAATGGTAAGCAAGTGGATTTGTTTGGGGCGTTGATTGGAGTTCTCTCGTTTAATCTATCTATTGCACAGCAACGCATTGGTGCAAATGAGAGTATAGAGAAGTCTGTCACGTAAACACTACGGGGCCATTGATATACCCTCAGTCCTACCACTACTACAATAATTCCGGGGACGTCTCCACGCTAAGGAATTTGGATTGGACGAGAATCTATGTGAGTAGATAAAATGGCTCAGTTGGGTCCGGACTGATGGCCCAGTCCCCTCTGGACCCGCGGCTCCTCCACACCGGCATATTCACTACTGATCTTCAGTTCTGGAATATAGCAAAATGGTTATAGCCCATGAAAGGCAAGGGATACAGTGAGCTACTTAAAGCAATTTGAATACGCGATCGTAATCGCAGCAACCGAGAGTTTTTCTCGTGCTGCTGAAGAGTTGCATATTGCACAACCAACCCTGAGCAAGTATATCCAAAAGCTGGAGAAGAGCCTAGGGATAGAGCTCTTTGATCGGAGCACTATCCCCATCCGGTTAACTGAAGCTGGTGAACTGTATGTGACTGCTGGGAAAAAGGTCATTGATAGTGACCATCAGTTGCAAAAACAACTTCAGGAGTTGAAGGACAACCGAAATCTTGAGATCAATGTCGGTATCAGTCCATCCCGTGCTCCATACCTTATGCCCTCCATACTGCAAAAATACCAATCTGGAGGGGGTACCGGAAGAGTTGTTATTCAGGAGGGGACTATTGCCGAGCTGGAACAAAAGCTCGTTACAGGAGAACTTGATCTGATCATTAGCGTAGCGGGCGACGGTACGGCATCCTTTGAATCGGTTCACCTTTTCGATGAGACGATACTTTTGGCAGTACCACGGAGATCAGATAATGATTGTACTCCTGAGGAAATGCTCCTCGCCCTTCCACACATTTCAGTTGGTAAGGGGCAGCATATGTGGAAGGTAATGAAGTCAGTGTTGCATGCCATTGGCTGTAAAGAACCTACCATTGAATGCCAAAGCATCGAATCTGCTATGTCCTTGGTTAGGAGGGGCATGGGTGCAATGCTTGTCCCGTCCTATATCAAGGACTATGGTTCAAATGAGCAAAACAAGACCGTTCAGTTTTATCAGATGTCCCTTGACCAGTATCCCTTTCTTGAGTCAACGATGAATCGCAAGGTATATCTTTTTTACCGCAGGGAGCAGTTTTTGACTAGAGCTGAGAAGAACTTCATTAGATGTGCCGAAGAAGTGGCCAGGGGAAGTACAACAGTACAAACATGATGCGAATAAGTGATTTGAGGAAGGCGGAGATTGAGAACGTGAACGTGACAGAACAGTTCTTAGGCAATATTGAAGCGGTTGCTGAGAAAGGCATCCCGGAAACGGTGCTAGATCGTGCAAAGAGAGCCCTTCTTGACTATATAGCTGTAACAATAGCTGGGGCAAAGGCTAATGAGGGGAAGCTAGTCGATTATTTCAGCAAAGAATGCCCCGAGCCAGGCAAGAGCACACTTATTGGTATGGCTAAGAAGACCAATCTGAAAGAGGCAGTTTTCCTAAATGGCCTCAGTGCTCACGCCTTGGATTTGGACGACGGTACGAACACAGGCATAATACATCTCGGTTCACCGATATTTTCTGTACTTATGCCCTTGGCGGAGAAACATCACATCAGTCTTGAAAAGATGCTCAGGGCAGCAATTATAGGGTATGAAACATCGTTTGGAATGGCGGTTTCAATTCAGCCCAAACATAAGATGATGGGCTATCATGCGACGGGGACCTGTGGCGTGCTAGGAATTGCAGTCGCAGTTGCTTACATGCTGGATTTTTCCCGTGCTGAGCTAAGGAATGCGTTTGCAATAGCTGCAGTATCTGCAAGTGGAATGCTGAAGGTATTGGATGATGGGTCCGAACTCAAGCCCTATAATGTGGCCAAGAGTGCATTACTTGGTTTAATCGCCACTCAAATGGCTAAGGCAGGATTTGTAGGACATCATGACGTGCTTGGTGGGGATAGAGGATACCTAAAGATGATGACCGGATCGAACCAATTGAGTCTATGTGAGCCACTTCTCAATGGAACCTATGCAATCGAGAAGTCCTACACAAAACCGTATGCAGCATGTAGGTATTGTCATCCTGCAATTGAGGCGTCAATTAAGCTTGGTAACTCAGTAAATGTGGGCGAGATTGGAGATATAACTGTGCGAACGTATGACTTGGCCGTCAGGGGACATGACCACTCAGATATTAAGGGGATTGGCTCAGCTAAGATGAGCATCCCTTACGGTGTAGCAGTTGGCCTCCTTAAGGGAAAAGCGGGACTTCTTGAGTATGATGAAGAGCATGTGAGAGACGAAGCTATCTTGGGATTGACTCAAAGGGTTCACGTTCAAGGCGACGCTGTGTTTTCTGCTCAGTTCCCGAAGATGCAGACGGCTAAGGTAACGATTACTCTAAAGAACGGAACTGAAGTTGACGAGCAGGTAGACTTTCCTAAAGGCGAACCAGAGAATCCAATGAGTGATAAAGAGTTCGAGGATCGGTTCATGGATCTTCTTCACTACGCTGGACGCTCAACGGAAGAAGGCCTAAGGATTATTGAGGTGTGTAATGACATTACGAGTTGTGTAGCAGACGTGTGTGAAACCATATGATGGAGGCTCTGCGGTGAACAGAATCAATTTGATATTAGGCACCATGCAGTTTGGTGAGCGCCTGTTCGGGGAAGAGGTCCGCGCTATGATCGAGACGTTCCATGAGTGTGGGTACTCAGAGCTAGATACGGCCTATGTATATAATGGTGGAGAGAGCGAGCGTCTTATAGGTGGTGCATTAGAACAATTAAAAGGTCCTTTTGGCATTGCTACAAAAGTAAACCCCAGAGTAACCGGAAAACTGGACAGCGATGCTGTTCTAGCTCAGTTCTCCGAATCACTACGGCGAATGAGGCTGGAACATGTAGATATCTTGTATCTTCATTTCCCTGATCCAAACACTCCTATTGAATCAGCTCTAGAAGCCTGTGCGATGTTGCATGACGAAGGGAAGTATCGTGAACTCGGGCTGAGTAACTTCCCGGCATGGCTTGTAGCTGAAGTACATAATATCTGCAAACAACGGGGCTGGGTGTTACCCACAGTCTATCAAGGGTTATACAACCCGTTGAGTAGACATGCAGAGAGAGAACTTGACATGGCCCTTGATTACTATGGTATGCGTTTTTATGCCTATAATCCACTCGCTGGTGGACTACTGACAGATAAGTATGCCGATAAGGCTATCAAGGATGGAAGATTTACAAACAGACCGAATTACCAGAAGAGATATTGGCACGACTCCTATTTTCAAGCAATAGATACAATCAAGTCAGTGTGTGAAAGATTTGAGGTAAACATTGCTGAGGCTACTTATCGCTGGCTTGTCTATCACTCAATGTTGAACTCAGAACGCGGCGATGGAATCATCATAGGTGCATCTAGCAGTGAGCAGTTGATGCGAAATATCTCCTATGTCAGCAAGCAGAGTCTTCCCGACGAGATTGCTCAGGCCATAGAAGATGCTTGGACTGTCAGCAAGGCGGACGCACCTGAATATTTCACTTTTTATGTGCCAACGGAGAATAAGTGAGGTGGTTATTGATGATAGACAATGAGAGATTTCTAGATGTTTTGCATGATGCTGGTGTAAACTTCTTTTCTGGAGTTCCGGACTCATATCTCAACGGATTCTGCAACTGTTTGTTGGAAAACGTACCTGATGAGCACAACGTGATTGCAGCAAACGAGGGTAATGCTGTGGCCATTGCTTCTGCACACTACTTCAGCACAGGTGGGGTTCCCCTCGTATATATGCAAAACTCAGGGATTGGGAATGCAATCAATCCACTGCTGTCGTTAGCAGATAGAAGTGTATATGGTGTCCCGATCGTACTGCTGATCGGGTGGAGGGGTGAGCCAGGAACAGGTGACCATGCTCAACACGAGGTGCAGGGTGAACTGACCACAAGGTTGCTGGACCTGATGAGTATTCCATTTGTTGTAGCTGAAGACGATAACGAGTTACTTGAGAAACAAGTTCGACCACTCATACTCCAGGCGCAGCGTGAACGAAAAGTCGTCGCAATCATCGCACGGAAGGGCGTGTTTGCTTCTGAGGAAAAATCAACGGAACCTATCGAGAACGGGTATCCACTCTTCCGCGAAGAAGCGATAGAAGTGGTCTTGGACGCAATGCCAAGAGATACCATCTATGTAGCCACTACAGGCAGAGCCACTCGGGAGTTGTACTTCTTACGGGAAAAGCGGGGCGAAGGACACGATTGCGATTTTCTGAATGTCGGTTCAATGGGGCATGCATCGTCCGTAGCGGTGGGTTTGGCGTTGGAGAACAAGAGTCGCGAAGTGGTATGCTTAGATGGGGACTCTGCTTTACTTATGCACATGGGAGCACTATCAATGGTGAGCAAATTGGACGTACCGAACCTCTTGCACGTTGTTCTTAACAATGGAGCACATGAGTCCGTTGGAGGCCAGCCCTCAGCAGGGATGCAGGTCGACTTTACCGCTATTGCAGAGGGAGCGGGCTATCATACAGTTGGACGTCCTGTTACGACAAGGGAAGAAATCCTTGATGCGATTCAGAGTCTCAGGAAAATGGACAAACCGACGTTCCTCGATGTGCGAATCAAGAGGGGGCTGAGTAGAAAGCTACCTCCACTTGGAATCCAGTCATATTCGGAGTTAGTAAATGAGTTCATGAACGAATTGAGTAAGAAGTAAGGGGGAGAGCCTGTATGAAAGAAACGAGGGAGTTCTTGAAATCGATTGGTTTGCCTGAGGGTGATGCCTACAATTTGCCGACGTCTGAGAAACGATTTGCCGACGGAGGGCAGTATCGCTTTGAGGTTCCCGGTATCCAGGGACCCAAAGTTATGGAAGCGTTGCTCGATGCAATGGACAAGCATGGAATCCATTTGCATCGTGTTACACAAACCAAAGGTATAATGATGCTGTTAGATAACGAGATCATTGAGATGGTTCGCTTGGCAAGGAAAGCACAGACGGATCTTATCCTTGCCATTGGTCCTCGTGCGACAACGGATACAAGTGCATCGGTTAATACGCCAGAAGGGGTGCGCATGGGGTACAGACTTCGTGGACAGGAACAGATTGTAAGAGCAGTAGAGGATGTAAAGCGTGCAGCAAGTCTGGGATGCCGTTCCTTCCTGGTATATGACGAGGGACTTCTATGGTTGTTGAACGAAATGAGAAAAGTCGGTGAGATACCTCGTGACTGTCATTTTAAAGTGTCTGCTCACACCGGTCACGGAAACCCTTGTGCAGCAAGACTGCTGGAGATGATTGGTGCTAACTCCGTAAATCCTGTTCGTGACATTCAACTGCCCATGCTGGCAGCGATGCGTCAGGCAATTGATGTTCCCATTGACATTCACACAGAGAATCCAGCATCGACCGGCGGGTTTATTCGCCACTATGAAGTTCCAGAAATGGTCCGAGTTGCATCACCCATATATCTAAAGACTGGAGGATCGGTTGCGAAGACACATAGTTGGGATTCAACAACCGATGATGCTAAAAAGAGAGCAAAACAGGTGGCACTTGTTAAGCGAATGCTTGATAGTTATTATCCTGAGGCGGTCCAATCGCCTAAGGGGACTAAGTAAGTTGGATAACCGCACAGGGGGTACTAGAAATGCGACACAATAAATATAACCAGGACTTTAAGTTCGTATACGAGCCAGAGGAGTTTTCCAAGTATACAGACAGAGATTTTTTGCGCTTTTGTTTAGGTGCTGCAATGTATATGCCGGGTACAAAGGAGTTCGCCAGCAAGATTCTTCAAAAAGAAATGCCAGCATTGACTACAATGGTGTTTTGCTTTGAGGATGCTTGCCCCGAAGCCGATATCCCGGCAGCAGAAAGCAATGTCATCAACACTCTCGATATTCTTAGCAAAGCAATAGACAACGGCGAGTTGACCTATGCCGACTTGCCACTCATCTTCTGTCGGGTTCGCACTCCAGAGCAATTTGACCACTTTGCACGTATGCTGACGAAACAACATGTAAAAGTACTTGCTGGTTTCAATTTTCCTAAGTTTAATGCAAAGAACGGCGAAGCGTACTTTTCTCGCCTTAAGAAACTCAACGAGGATTTGGATGATATTCTGTACGGTATGCCGATTATAGAGGACTCTGAGGTTGCATTCAAAGAGACACGACTCGGCGAACTACTAGGTATAAGGGCAATATTGGATAAATACTATGATATCGTCCTTCAGGTAAGAGTCGGGGCAACAGATTTCTCATCGTGTTTTGGTGTCCGTCGTGGTGTTGATTACTCAATTTATGACATTTTCACCGTTAAGGATTGCCTGAGTGACATACTCAACATTTTCGGACGAAATAACGACTACATAGTATCTGGTCCTGTGTGGGAGTATTTTCGCGCTAGCAAGCAGATGATGTATAATGACTTGCCGCGATATGGTTTTGAGGATTATCTTCTTCGTAGGAAGTTGATAGTAAATCCAGAGGTTGATGGTCTGCTTCGAGAGGTCATTCTTGATAAAGCCAACGGTTTTGTCGGCAGGACAGTCATCCACCCGACACACGTGATCTATGTGAATGCCTTGCAGGCAGTAACAAAGGAAGAGTATGTTGATGCCGTGAACATCCTAAATAGTAAAGATGGCGGTGTGTTCAAAGGAGAAAACGAAAACAAGATGAATGAGGTCAAACCGCACACCAACTGGGCAACCAAGATTTATATGCGCGGAAGAGCTTATGGTGTAATTGAAAATGAGAGTAGCTACATCAACCTTTTCTCTGGGGCGGTGCATTGATCATGAAAAGAGAGTTTGTAACGCCGATATCAGAGGAGGAGATCAAATCACTTCAAGTTGGTGATATGGTTTACCTATCGGGGACAATCTACTGTGGTCGAGATGCTGTTCTCCCGAGAATTTGTAGATTGGCTGATGAAGGACACCTTGGTGACATTAATCTTGTCGGTTCGGTCATCTTCCACACAGCAGTAAGTCCCGCCGGTGTAGGCCCAACATCAAGTAATAAGGTTGAGATTGAGGGAAGTATCGCGAAGCTTTCTGAAGCAGGGGTTAGGATGCATCTTGGCAAAGGGGCAATCGGCGGCGATACAGTTGCAGAACTAAATAAACACGGCTCTGTGTTCGCAGTCATACCACCCATAACAGCACTACTGTCGAACAATATCATATCACAGCGGGTAGTTGCTTTTCCTGAGCTTGGAATGGAAGCCTTTCACGAGTTGCAGGTAAAAGGCTACCCTTGTATAATCGCTGCAGCACACAACAAGAGTATCTATTGAGAGGTGCAAGATGAACGATAGGACTGTTGAAATAGTTTGTAATGGACTTGTGACGGCCAGCTCGTCATTTCGTCCAGACCTAAAAGCTGCATATGAAAGGGCCATAGATAAGGAAACAAACAGCCAGGCGCGATGGATATTGGAGAGAGTTCTGGAAAACGCTTCTGTTGCCGAGAAGAACAATAGTCCGCTGTGCGATGATACAGGTATCCCCCACCTTGTACTCGATGTGGGTCCAAGTCGTGCTGTCACGGGCGACATGCTACAGTCTATCAAAGAAGGAGTTAGACAGGGACTGCGGAATCTGCCCGGACGCCCTATGGCTGTCAAAGGGGACGATGTAGCCCGAATTGAGCAATCTGCCGGGCTGGATGAAGACCCTGGGGCACTGAATCTCGCACCGATTTTGATCCGTACGACTAACGATGAGAAAATTAGGTTGCACATAATGATGTTAGGTGGTGGCCCTGCTATCAGGGCGAAGACGTACAGGGTATTTCACAAACACAATATAGGTACCGTAATGGACGAAATTGTGGGATGGGCTACTGATGGCACGAAACTTCTCGGTTGCACGCCTAGTACGATCGCAGTCGGAATCGGACGATCCCATTATGAAGCGACGTCACTCATGATTGAAGCGTTGGTCGATGGAACATACGACAACCAGTCGGATTTAGAGCTAAGGATTACGGAAAGAGTTAATGCCGAAGGGGCCGGTGTGCTGGGACTCGGTAGCGAAACAACCGCTTTAGCCACATTCCTGAAAGTGGGACCACAAAGGGCAAGCGGTGTGCGTATAGTCTGTGTGCGCCCTTGTTGTTGTGTTGAACCGAGGATTGCCACGGTTGAACTTGAATGACAAAGGATGGTGGTATCTATTTGAGTCGCTTGAAACGTGAACTTCAGATAGTGAGAGGAGACCAATTAAATGAAATGCCTTATCTTAGCAGCGGGCTACGCCACGCGGCTTTATCCACTGACCAAAGAAACACCTAAACCTTTACTAGAGGTAGCAGGAAAGACCATCCTTGAACGTCTCTTGGACAAGATCAGTGTTATTGACAAGATTGATCATGTTTACGTGGTTTCCAATGCAAGGTTTGCCCAAGCGTTTCAGGATTGGGTGAGTCAGTATGAGTACAGTAAACCTCTTACGGTTATCGACGATGGAACCACATCAAATGAGAACCGTCTAGGGGCTATCGGTGATGTTCAGTACGTCCTCGAAGAAACTGGACTAGACGATGACCTAATGATCTTGGCCGGTGACAATCTCTTTGACTTTGAACTCAGTGACTTTGAGCAGTTCTTCCAAGACAAGAACGCCGACGTGATCACAGCCTACGAAATAGACGACATCGAACTACGGAGAAGAGTAGGTATAGTTGAACTAGACTCTTCAGCACGCGTCCTATCCTTTGAAGAAAAGCCACAAGAGCCCAAGTCTTCTTTTGGAGTACCAGCCCTTTACATCTATAAACAAGCAACACTGCCCCTAATCAAGCAATATCTTGATGAAGGCAACAACCCTGATGCACCGGGACACTTTGTTCCCTGGCTTATCAAACACAAACCTGTCTATGCCTTCCAGTTTGAAGGGCAATGGCACGATATAGGTACCCTAGAGAGTTACCAAGAAGCACAGGTTGTCTTTGCTGGGTAATAATAGCACCACTGCATCCCGCAGTGGTGCTGTCTTAGTTCGCCCTGCATGGGTATAGTCTAACGGGTGAAAGTCCCGAACACACCCTGATAGTGGGAAGTGTATAGCTGAAGACAAGGGTGTCCTCCGCGAGGAAGAATCTGAAGGAAGTCGTAGGCAAA
>Ga0265293_10005709_pt1 | contig 20549 bp, 17 predicted proteins | sample Munlanlewell138R_FD_192505 | JGI IMG/M metagenome (GOLD analysis project Ga0265293, IMG submission 192505) | Leachate microbial communities from a municipal landfill in Southern Ontario, Canada - Leachate well 138R | ecosystem: Engineered > Solid waste > Landfill > Unclassified | place: Canada... | reverse complement strand
TAACATGAACTGTGTAAAAAAACAAACATTTTACACAAAACTTTTTCCATAATTATCATCGTAGGGAATTCCATTTTTTACGCATCCAAAAACTTGTTTTAAAAGTTTATTACAAACTGCAATTATCGCTACTTTTCCATTTTTTCCTTTTGAAATTAACCGTTGATAAAGTTCCCTACAAGCCCGATTGGTTTGCATAGCATTCATTGCGCACATATACAAAATATGCCGTAATTGATAACCTCCACGTTTACTTATTCGTCCTCTTCCACGAATACTTGTTCCGCTGCTATGCTCGGTAGGATTTAAACCCGCATAGCTGATTAGTTGTCGATAATCTGTCATTCCATTAAAAGCTTTAGTGAAGATAATTAACTCTGCCGCAGCTCTCTTCCCTATTCCTTTTACACTACTTACCAATGTTAACAATTCAGGCTGCCATGATTTTAATTTTTCAAGTAATTCCTTCTCTAATTTTGACTTCTCTAAACGAAGTTTAGTTAACATTGAACGATAACTTTTCAGTATAGGTTTAACGTCATAAGGACATCTTTCTAAAGCGTGAATTCTATTGCAAATTTGATTGATTTCCTTTGTTATATCGTGAATAGCTCCATTTAAAGCTCTACACTCAAAATATTCATTTTCAGGCCGATGTGTAGCCGTAGGTTTTTGATTAATACCGTATAGACAAATCCATCTTGCATCTTTCTTATCCGACTTACTTTGGTCCAGTTGCATTTGGATAAAACGCTTAATCTTCAGAGCATTTTCTACAGTAAAAGTGATCTTTTTATCATGTAAATAAAACATTAACTCAACATGATAAACACCAGTACTTTCCATTATATAATGGTAGTCTTTACCACAGGCTTTAATCATCTGCTGAAAGCCTTTCTTGTCATTTGTAACCTGAAAATTCAATAATGAACCTCCTTCTGCTTCATAGCAAATATCTAATGTCTCTGCTGAAACATCTATTCCACAATATTTTTTTATTGATTCTTCCATCATTTTATTATTTTTGCTTAAGAGGAAAAAGAGAGAACAATCTTATCGGAAGTCTGCGATCCTAATACGAACTCTTAAAGGTTCAATAAAACTGTTCGACTTTTGGATAAGAAGGAGGTAGGGATAATCATGTTAGTCAAGCTAGAAGCTTACTCGGTTCGTCTACCTTATTCTACCTCCTTGTTCTTTCAAATATCTCTGATTTATATATTAGCTAATTTAATACTTTTACAAACATAGGATGTGGTTCAGAGAAATGGCAAAATAAATGCTTCGTTTTGAAGATTATTGTAAGGAAAAATTTACGCTTCGTGCTTGGGTTTCACCTTAAAAGTCGCCACTTCTCTGAGCCACTTTCCGTTATGACGGACTTTTACCATCGTATGTCAATATCACAAATGGAAAAACAGCAGATAATAAAGGGGCTTATGATGTTCCTTTAATTAAGCAAAGTGTCATCGTAGCCGATAGGTTTTACAATGATTTTTCTTTACTAAATGTTTGGGACAGCAAGGAGGTGTTCTTTGTAATTAGGCATAAAGACAACATTAATTTTAAAAGCGTAAAAGAAAATCAATTACCGGATGATCACCACGGGCATATCTTAATTGACGAAATCATTGAGTTAACTGGTAGTCAGACAAAAAGTAAATACCCCAAGAAGCTAAGGAAGGTAGCTGTATGGGACGAGGAAAATGAGCAAGAGATAAAACAGTTACTTCATATAAAGTCATTTATAGGAACATCAGAAAACGCAGTTATGATACAAATATGGACTGCTTTAATAACAATACTCGTCCTAAAGGCACTCAGAGCAATGGCTAAATATCCATGGTATCTATCAAACTTAGTTGCTTTCATCAGGTTGAATATTTTTGTTAAAATTAATCTTCAGAATTGGTTAGATCAGCCATTTGTTGACCCAGAACCTCAACCTGAAAATAATAGACAGGGGGTTCTTTTTTAAAAATCGGAAAAAAAAAGCATGCATCCCAATGGATACGTTAAGTTTTTATTGTCCTAAAATTATTTAGGACAGTATTGATTTTTTAACTACCTTTACAACTTAATTTAAAATATAAAAGAAGCATGTTATTTCAAATGATTAAAAAATCACCTTTCTTTCTTTGTGCAGGAGCAATGTTGGTGTTTGCTTCATGTAGTGGTGAAGAAGCAACAGATGTGAATGTGGAAGAAACTACAATAGAAGAGGGGGAAGATGTTCAGGTGAATGCACCAAAACTGATTAATCCAGAAAGTATGGGGTTAAATGAGAGTCAAGAGGAGGTTGAAAATGAGCTAGAAGATGTGCTAGAAGATGTGCAGCCGCTTAAATTGTGATTCATCACATAAAAGTAACAATTTGAAAGCAATTCACAACCGCTCCCAAACTATTTCGCTAGAGTCGTCAATTGTGATTCATCACATAAAAGTAACAATTTGAAAGCATTTTTTTAAAAAATAATATGTAAACAACAAGAAAACGTTTGGTTACTCTTTAAACTCCAAAATATCTTTTGAATTAAAGCCAATTACAATTGTGCCTTCAATACTTTTGTCTTTCGTTACAACAGTCAATTGATCACCAGTTTCTAATTTTAAAATGAGTTGAACATAATCTCCTAACTCGATTTTCTTTACAATAAATGCTTTTGTAAGGTGTTCACATTCTGGGTCGCCCGTTTTTGGGTTAACCTTAATTTTTTCATTGCGTATTGCGTGTGAACAATTAGGCTTTAGAGGACAATGAAAAGCGTCTTGTAAGTTTTTATTGATATGGATTGTGTTTCCAAACAAAGAAGCAACATACAAAGTATTTGGATTAATATAAAGATTTGAAGCAGCATCTTTTTGGACAACCTTTCCGTTTTGTAAAATCAATATTTCATCGGCTACGGCAAGTGCATCCTGGGTGTCGTGTGTAACAAACAAAACAGTTGCGTCGGTCTTTTTGATGATATCAAAAACTTCATTCCTTAATTGTTCGCGCATCATAGTGTCAAGATTGCTAAAAGGCTCATCTAAAATTAATAGTGAAGGCTCTGGTGCTAACGCCCTCGCTAGTGCAACACGTTGTTGCTGCCCACCTGAAAGTTGATGTGGATAGCGATCTTCCATGTCACTCAAACCAACCAACTCTAACATTTCTCGAACACGTTGCTTTTTGTCTTTTCGCTTCGAAATTCCGTAAAGAATATTGTCGAATACCGTTAAATGGGGAAACAAGGCATATTCTTGAAAAACCAAGCCAATGTTTCGTTTTTCTGGCTGAACAAACTTGTCGATTGAAACAATGACTTTACCATCTAAATAAATTGTCCCTGAATTTGGTCGCTCTAGCCCTGCAATTAATCTCACAAGCGTAGTTTTTCCACTACCGCTTTCACCTACAATCGCACAAACGTTTCCCTTTTTTAGTTGGAACGAAACATCCTCAACAGAATAATTTTTACCTTTATTAAAACTCTTAGAAAGCGACTCAACTATTAACATACCTATCGTTTTATTAGTAATTTATTTAGAAAAATCACAGGAATCATTGCAGTAAAGATAATAAAAAGAGATGGAATAGATGCTTCCATCACCATTTCATCGCTTGCATATTCAAATGCTTTGACAGCGAGCGTATCTATAGCATAAGGTTTTAAGATTAATGTCAGTGGCAACTCCTTCATTACATCAATAAAAACTAAAATCACAGCACTAAAAACACCTGCTTTAATCAACGGAAACTCAATTTTAAAGAATGTTTTCAAATTTCCTACCCCCAAAACTTTTGATGAGTCGGAAATTGAGCTATCAACTTTCAGTGTAGTTGATTCTATCGGATTGTATGCAACAGCTAAGAAACGAACGGTGTAGGCATAAAAAAGTGCAATGAGCGTTCCGTTGACAATAAAGCCTGAATCAATACCAAAACTTTTTAATGTTTGAATCAACCACTTATCCAGTGCGATGGTTGGGAGCATAATCCCAATGGCAATTACAGCGCCAGGAATGGCATATCCCATAACGCCGACGCGGGATATGTTTTTTACCAAACGAAGTGCACTCCATTTTGAGAAATAAATCAGTATTAATGCAAAAAATACAGTTATCAAAGCTGAAGAAATAGCAATGCCAAAACTCTGTAGTGATAGCATGATGAATTTGATATCGAAAACCGTCGATGCAGTTAAAAATGCCCAGTAGATTAATTGTGATAGTGGTATAATAAAGCCTAAAAGAACAGGAATAAAAACAATTGTAAAAATCAACCATTGCATAGGTTTATTTGGGTCTTTTCGGTGAATTTGAGTGTCATTTGTCTTGGATGAGGTAAACCTGACTTTTCTGATTTGCCACTTCTCAAATAAAATCAACGCAAAGATAATGGCAACCAATAATGCAGACAAATATATCGCTGTTTGTGGTTCTTCAAGTGAAAACCACGACCTAAAAATCCCTGTTGTAAAAGTATTTACTCCGTAATAACTCGCTGCGCCATAGTCGTTGAGTACTTCCATAATAACCAAAATCAAACCCGCTATAATGGCTGGTCGTGCCAAAGGCAACATCAACTTAAAAAATGTCTTTCCTTCGTTAATACCTAACATTTTGGAGGCTTCTAACAAATTATTGGCTTGATTTAAGAAAAAAGCCCGTGCACTTACATATACATAAGGGAAAAGTGAAATACTCAGAATAAAAGCCAAGCCAGTACGGTTCATGATGTCTATGCGAATAAAATCTAAATTAAACTGCCTGAAAAGCATGTCTAAACTTCCACCGTAGTCGAAAATTCCCGCATAAGCATATCCGACAATGTAAGAAGGAATTGTAAGCGGAAGAATCAATAACCATTCAATTTGTTTGCGAAAAGGAAAATTAAAGCGTGAGATAAACCATGCGGAAGAAACACCAAAAACCAAAACAAGGAAGCTGCAAAAAAAGATGAGATAAAGTGAGTTTGAAATATATTGAAATAATAAATATTCAACAATATGACTCCAAGTTTCTCCAGGTCCAGAAAATAATTCTACTCCAATAGAAATAACAGGTAAAGCCAGAAAAAAAACGATGGTCAGTGTTAAGACTGACCATTTATTAACATCACGTTTTAACCTCTTTAGCCTTTTTGTTAAAGAAAAAGTATTCTGCTTATTTCCAACCTGATTCATCAAAAATTAAAACAGCTTTTTTATTATTCTCTCCTAATTCTGTAAGTTCCAGCTTATCTTCTTTAAATTCACCCCAGTCTTTTAAAGTTTGGGCGGGTTCAACTCCTTCCAAAACAGGGTATTCATAATTCGCGTTGGTAAAAATAATCTGTGCTTCTTCACTAATTAAAAATTCAATAAATCGGATTGCATTTTCTTTGTTGGATGCATATTTTGCTACGCCAGCACCACTCACATTGATGTGTGTCCCTCTGTCGTTTTGATTTGGGAAAAATATTCCTATTTGTTGAGCAACACTTACTTCTTCTGGGTCTGGAGAGTTTAACATTCTACCAACATAATATGAATTCACAATGGCAATGTCGCCTTCACCAGCAACTACGGCTTTTACTTGATCTCTGTCAGAACCTTTTGGTGAACGTGCCATGTTCTCTACAATTCCTCTTGTCCATTTTTTTGCTTCTTCTTCTCCATCATTGGCAATGATTGAAGCCAGTAAAGATTGATTATAGATGTTAGAAGATGAACGCACTAAGATTCTGTTTCTCCATTTTTCTGTCGCTAAATTTTCATAAGTTGTTAGCTCGTTTGGTTGAACCCTGTCTTTAGAATAAGCAACAATTCGTGCTCTTTTTGTAATGCCAAACCAGAAATTATCTTCGTCTTGTAAATAGTCAGGAATATTTTTTTCCAAAACTTCTGAAGTTATACTTTGAAGTAATCCTTGTTCTTTCGCGCGGTGTAATCTTCCCGCATCAACCGTAATTAAAACATCTGCTGGCGATTGTTCTCCTTCCATTTTCATTTTTTGGATTAACTCGTCAGCACTGGCATTGGTAACTTTGACTTTTATTCCAGTTGTTTCTTCAAATAATTTAAAAATATCTTGATCCGATTCATAATGGCGGTGTGTATAGACGTTTACTACTTCTTCTTTTTCTTTGTCAGAATCGCTTGTAGTTATAGATTGATCGTTGTCGTTCCCACATGCTGTAACTAATGCAAGTGAAATTATACCCAATATTATTTTTTTCATCGTTTGTGATATTTGTTTTTTTAAAAATGTATTTTTACAAATTTAATAATTTAGAATGAATACAAATAAGTAATGGGGTATTAATTTTAAAAATTGAGGAATATACCACAAATAAGGTATTGTGTCTATTTCATTCCTCTTTCTACGTAATCAATTAAGCTGTGGATGATTTTAATATGAATTTCTTGGATTCTATCGGCATAACCAGTGTGCGGAACACGAATTTCTACATCACATATATCAGCCATTTTGCCTCCATCATTTCCTGTTAAACCAATGACTTTCATGCCTTTGTTTTTGGCGGAGTTGATGGCATTGATAACATTTTTAGAATTGCCACTCGTTGAGATTGCTAACAAAACATCGCCATTTTGACCCACGCCTTCTACAAAACGAGAAAAAACATATTCATAGCCATAATCGTTTGAAACACAGGAAAGGTGTGAGGGGTCGGAAATAGCAATTGCGCCATATGAAGGTCTGTCGTCACGATATCTGCCTGTTAATTCTTCTGCAAAATGCATTGCATCACTCATTGAACCACCATTTCCACAACTTAATATTTTACCATTTGCTTTTAGCGATTGAACCAGTATATCTCCTGCTTTTTGGATCTTTTCAAAATTCTCTGGAGTGCTAAATTTTTGTAGTAAACTTAATGCTTCGCTAAAATGGTCTAGTATTTGCTTCATGACTTTTTATTAAGAAACCAAATTTAAAAAAATAAAACAGAAATTACGTCGAATAATTAGCAATTTGTTATATTTGGACTTTCGGTGTAAAAATCTGTGCTAAAATGATTAGAATATGAGAAAAAATTTACAATTTATGTTTGCTGTTTTTTTTATGTTTGTTGCAAGCAACGCTTTTGCTCAAACTAAAAAAGATTTGAATTGCTTTGAAATCTATGAAAAAGCGTTTAAAGAAAGAGGTTCATTCCAAATTTCGGATAATATGTACCGAAATGTGATGTTGTCATTTTTTGAAGGTGATGAAGTGTATTGTGTTAGAGGGAAAGTTCGTGTAGAAAATGGATATATAAGTTCTATTTTCTATTATTACGATGATAACACAGAAGAATTGTACGAAAAAAACTTTCACAATACTGAAGGAAAATCAGTACGTGTATTTAACGGTATTTCAGAATTAATTATCAATGCCGATAGAGAAAAATTAAGGGTTGTTTTCATTGATCAGTTAAGGCCAAAGAAAAAGCAAAGACAGGTGATGGAAATCCCAGACGATTTGTAGGAAAGGCAAAAAAAACTCCTTTTGTCACACCGAGTGAATTGCAAGTAACGAGTAGAAGCTATCCTTCCTCTGTCCTTAATATAACTGAATGTAAACTACTTTTTTTGTTTCAAAAAACGGTTCAGTAAAGTAATTACAAATAGGAAATTCTTCTTTGTAGTTCTTGATTGATTTTAACTCTTCTCGTAAATTTCCACCTTTTAGGTACAAAATCCCATTAGGCAATCCGTTTTTTTGTTCTTTTGAAATTTTATTTCGAACCCAAGCTATAAACTCAGGCATTTTCGTAACGGCACGACTAACAATAAAATCATATTTGTCTTTTATGTTCTCAGCGCGTTCGTGACTGGCTTTTACATTTTTTAGCTGCAATGCTTCTGCAACGGCTTTTACTACTTTTATTTTTTTTCCAATAGAGTCAACCAAATGGAAATCAGACTCTGGAAACATAATTGCCAAGGGAATTCCTGGAAAACCACCGCCAGTTCCAACATCAAGGATTTTAGAATTAGGTTGGAAACGCATCACTTTTGTGATTGCCAACGAGTGTAAAACATGACGTTCATAAAAATTGTCCATATCCTTTCTACTGATAACATTGATTTTTTGATTCCATTCTTCATACAATGGTAACAACTGTTCGAGTTGCTTCTCTTGTGTTTCTGTAAGATTCGGAAAATATTTTCTGATAATATTCATGTTCTAAAACTAATGATTCTTTTGAAATTGTTGTTTCTATGGTTTGTTACACCGAGTGAATTGTGAGACCAAGCAATTTGTACCGAGGAAAGACAAACACTAAATCTTATCCTTTGTATTCTGCATAATTTCAGCTAAAAAGGCACGTGCCCTGAAAAGTTGTGCCTTTACTGTCCCTAAAGGAATATCCATCTCATCGGCAATTTCTTCGTAAGATAATTCTTCAAAATAACGTTTGACAACCAATTCTCTATACTGCGGACGAAGTTCTTCAACAATTTTCCTCATAAACTTTACCTTTTGTTGTTTGATTAAAACTTCTTCTGGGTCTAAATGTCCACCATCAATATCCATTTGAACACCTTCTCCGTCATCATTTGTATATGCATGGTCAATCGATGTTAAGTGGACCCGTTTTTTACGAATAAAGTCAATCGCATTGTTAGAAGCGATTTTAAATAGCCAAGTACTAAAAGCATAGGTAGGTTGGTATTGTTGGATTCTATTAAAAGCTTTTCCAAACGCTTCAATAGTTAAATCGTCAGCGTCATCTTGATTTTTAACCATCTTTAATAACATAAAATAGACGCTTTCTCGGTAGCGTTCCATCAATTCAGCAAAGGCGGATTGATCTCCTTCTTTTGCAAGGTTTACAATAAGCAAGTCTTTTTTTCCTTTGTCTGATAAATTATTTCCTACTTCCATGTTTTGCCGTTTAACTCCTCACTCGTATAATATAAAATCGGTGCAAAAATTGCGTAAAACAAATCCCACAATAGAATTCCGCTTATCATCTCTTTCTGGTCTAATTTCTTAAAAGATAATCCAAGGATAACCCATTTTAGGATTAAAACCAAAACCAAAACAATCAATGATACCCAATTTAACCAAGTGTTTACCACCAAAGTAACAAAAGATATATAGAAGAAAAGCAAAGTAAGTGGATATATTCCTAACAATAGTCTTTTGAAAAGTGGATAGCGAGGAGCGGTGGTGAAGTGTCGCGACTTCTGTTTGAGCCATTCTTTCCATGTTTCTTTTGGCGCAGAATAACAAAATGTTTCCGGAGAAATTGTAATTGTATAGTTTCGCTTCTTTATCGCTTCCTGAATAAAAAGGTCGTCGTCACCAGATGATATGGAGTAATGTGATTTGAAACCTTTGTTCTCAAAAAATAGGGACTTTGTATAAGCCATATTTCTTCCTACTCCCATATATGGAAGACCTGCCTTTGCATAAGAAAGATAATTTAAACCAATAAATGTTGTGTCTAATCGGATTGTTTTATTTAATAGTCCTTGCCTCTTCAAATATGGAGCATAACCTAAAACAATTTTGTTTTTATCTGAAAATTTTCCTGCTACGATTCGAATCCATTGATCGGAAGCAGGTTTGCAATCAGCATCTGTCATTATTAAATGCTCGTGTTTTGCTCCTTTAATCCCAATTGTTAAAGGCAACTTTTTTCCATAATTCAGGTGCTTTTCTTTTTCTATATTGATGATGCTTAAATGAGGATATTTCTTTTGATAAGCATTGAGAATAAATTTTGTGCCATCAACGGATTGGTGATTGACAACTATAACCTCAAAATTTGGATAATCTTGTTCTAATAAATAAGGTAAATTCTCAAAAAGATTATCTTCCTCGTTTCTTGCAGCTATAATTACACTGATGGGAAAGTTTTCATATCTCGTTCCTTCTTTATGAAATGCAATCCTTGCATAGAAGAATATCAGCCAGAACAATTGTGTAAAAGCCATGCTCCAGAAAAATATCGATGCAAAACTTTCTGTTAAACTTGTAAAATCAGGAAAAAATTCCATGAATATTGTTTTGTACAAATATGCACACTTGTTTAAATCCAATTATATTTGTAGGAATATTTTTTCAACAAACTTATGCACTTTGATTTAATACATACTGATAAGAAGACAAATGCAAGGGTAGGAGAGTTGCATACCGACCATGGTGTGATTCAAACTCCGATATTTATGCCTGTTGGAACAGCAGGTACAGTGAAGGGTGTTCATCAATATGAAATAGAAAATGAAGTTAAAGCTGAAATTATCCTCGGAAATACTTATCACCTTTATTTAAGACCAGGAACAGAGGTAATCGAAGCTGCTGGAGGCTTGCATAATTTTATTAATTATCACCGACCCATTTTGACGGATAGTGGAGGATTTCAAGTTTATTCCTTGGCAAATCCAAAGGATATTTCTGAAGAAGGAGTGGAATTTAAGTCGCATATCGACGGTTCAAAGCATTTCTTCTCACCCGAAAAATCAATGGAGATTCAAAGAACAATTGGAGCAGATATTATTATGGCATTTGATGAATGTGTTTCTTACCCATGTGAATATCAGTATGCTCAAGAATCAATGGAGATGACACACCGTTGGTTAGATAGATGCTTTGCTTTCTTAAAAGAAAATCCAGAGAAATATAATCACCAACAAACCATGTTTCCAATTGTTCAGGGAAGTGTTTTTAAAGATTTACGTAGGAAATCAGCTGAGTATATTGCTCAACAACCTTCGTTAGGAAACGCAATTGGCGGTTTGTCAGTTGGAGAACCAAATGAGATGATGTATGAATTAACTGAGTTGGTTTGTGATATTTTGCCGAAAGAAAAGCCACGTTATCTGATGGGTGTTGGAACACCTGTCGATTTACTCGAAAGTATTTCAAAAGGTGTAGATATGTTCGATTGTGTAATGCCAACACGAAATGCTCGTCATGGAATGTTGTTTACTGATGAGGGAATCATAAATATCAAAAATAAAAAATGGGAGAGAGATTTTTCTCCAATAGATATAAATGGTACAGCTAGGGTTGACCAATTTTATACGAAGGCTTATCTTCGTCATTTAATAAAAGCAAATGAGTATTTAGCCATTCAAATTGCCTCAATTCACAATTTGGCTTTCTATTTGAATTTAGTAAAAGAAGCAAGAAATAAAATTTTAGAAGAAACGTTTGCTGAATGGAAAGATGAAAAAATTAAAAAAATAAACCGTAGATTATAGAATGCTCAAAATTTTAGACCGATATATCATTAAAAAGTTTTTGGTTACCTTCTTCTTTATGTTAGGAATCATTATGCTTTTGGCTATGGTTTTCGACATATCTGAGCGGTTGGGCGATTTTATCGACCGAGAAGCACCCATTTCAGGAATTATTTTTGAGTATTATCTCAACTTCATTATTTATTTTGGAAATCTCTTCTCTCCACTCATCGTTTTTGTTTCTGTAATTTGGTTTACAGGAAAAATGGCGCAAAACACTGAAATTATTCCGATGATAAATAGCGGAAGACCCTTTCACAGAATTTTGAAACCGTATATGATTGGTGCAACAATCTTAATGTTAATATCCTTGGCGTTGAACCATGTTGTTCTCCCAGTTGCTAACAAAAATAGATTGGCATTTGAAGAAACATATTATAGAAATGTCCGAATAATTTCGAATTATTTTGCAGAGTTTCCTGGAAGAAAAATAGTTTATTTCGACTCCTATCGCGCAGATAAAGGTAGAGCTTTAGGTTTTGTTATGGAAAACCGAGATGAAAATAACCAATTAATTTCAATATTTAAAGCGGATCAAGCAATCAACGCAGATAGTACAAATAATTGGCAATTTGAAAATTATCATATTCGATACGTCGGATATCCAGCCGATAGCATCATCTATTCTGGATTTGGCGGTAAAGTGTTGGATACAGTTTTGCCTTTCAGATTGATAGATATGGCTGCAAGAAACTCGGTTGCACAAACAATGGGATATAATGAATTGAAACAGTTTATTGCAGAAGAAAAAGCAAAAGGCTCAGGGGACATTGCTTTTTATGAAATTGAATTGTATCAACGAACCTCACTACCCTTTGGGACGTATGTTTTAACTTTAATCGGTATGGCGGTTTCTTCTCGAAAGACAAGGGGAGGAATTGGAGCAAATATCGCATTGGGGCTTCTTTTGGCGTTTGTCTTTATTTTTGCAATGAAGGTTATGACCGTTGCGGCTGAAAATGTTGGACTACCAAGCGTTATCGCCGTTTGGGTTCCCAATGTCTTGTTTGGTGTTATTGGATTATTACTTTATCGCATGACCCCGAAGTAAATCAACACTTTTAAAATTTTAACATTATTTTTGGTTTTATTAGTTCTTAATTAAAAGAACTAATGAAAAGTTTTTATATTTGCACTTTTTATAAAAAGAAAAGTATTAAATGACACTTTCAGAAAAACAATTAAAACTCATTGAAAAAACAGGCGTTTTTCTAACAGAAATAGGGATGAAACCTGCTACTGCTAGAATCAATGCGCTTTTACTAATTTCTGATAAAGTAGAATTAACATTTGATGAAATTAGAGAAGTTTTAAATCTTAGTAAAAGTGCTACCAGTAACGGAATTAATTTTCTCTTGGCTACGAAACGTGCTGAATATGTTACAAAAACTGGGGACAGGAAACGGTATTTTCGGTCGAACATCGAAACATGGAAAAGAGCATTTGATGAACATTTTAGATTTATAAATGAGTTCCGTCAACTAATGATTGAAATTAGTGAGATAAGAACCCCAAAAACGACAGAATTTAATAAGTCGTTGGATGAAGTTATAAGTTTTATGGAGTTTACAATGGATGAATTAACAGGATTATACGAAAAATGGCAAAAACAGCATCAAAAATAAATATTTGGATAGGAATTGGAATGGGATTGATAGTTTCATTCTATCCCTTTGCTCAATCTGGTGAAGGAATGAGCTTGGAAGAATGTCTTAATTACGGATTAAGCAATTCGCCTTACATGACTTTTTCTAAGAATGAAAAAGAAATGTTTAAATACAACAAAAGGGATTTATACTCATCTTATCTTCCTTCAATAAATGGGAATTTTGAACTGACATATAACGCGAAGTTACCTGTAACAGTCATGCCAGCAGGTGATTTAGGTTTCGACCAGTTATTTCCTCCCGGAACTGGTGGAGATAAAGCGGAAGACCTTGAAATACGAATGGGTTCACCCAACACAAATTCTGCGGCAATTCAGTTAGAACAAAAAATTTATGACCATTCCGCAATTGTTGGTTTTAAAGGTGTAAAAGGATTAGAGGAATTATCTGATTTGAATGCTGAAAAGCATATTGAAGACTTGATGTATCGTGTTTCAATGGCTTATTATCAAGTGTTAGTGGTTGAGCAACAAATGGAATTATTAAACGAGAACTTATCGCAATATACTGAGTTGCTGAAGATAATGGACTTGCGTTTGGAAAAAGGTGTGATTACCCCCATTGATTACAACCGAATTAAAGTCGCTCATAACAATATTTCTGCTCAAATCAGTTTGATGGAAGCGCGTGCAAAAGATGCGAAAAACAATCTTAAGATGAACATGGGAATGCCATTGGATGAAGAAATTAAAATTTCAGCAAAAGATAAGATTGTGATAGATTCGAGTTTGCCGATCGAACCTTTAAATATTTCCGAACGATTGGATTTAAAGATTAATAATAAAAACATTGAGTTACAAGAAATCAATCTCAGCGTAACAAAGTACTCTTCTTTGCCAACGCTTACAGCATTTGCAAGGTACGGTGCGAATTCTTACGGTGAAACATTTAGAGAGTCTTGGAAAAAATTTCATGATTTCTCTGCTGTAGGATTGAGATTAGTTGTCCCAATTTTTAATGGATTAAAAACAAATACGGCTTACCATAAACAAGTTATCCAACTCGAAAACCTTAGAGCGCAAAACGAAATTCTTACACAAGGTTCGATGATGGAATTGACAAACTCGAGAACGAAGATGGTTGAAGCACATACAAGCTATTCTGTGAATCAAGATAACCTAAACTTGGCGAAGGAGGTTTACGAACAAACTAATCTTTCTTATCAAAAGGGAGCTGCTTCTTTATCTGATTTTTTGAACGCAGATTATAGTTATAAAGAAGCACAAACAAACTATTTAACTTCATTGGTGAACATGCTGTCATCACGTCTAGATTACGAAAAATCAAAAGGAAATTTAATCAACTATTTAAAAAATAAATAATGAAAAAATCTGGGATAATAGCCATCGTTATTTTGGCAGGATTTACAATTTTTACGGTTATAAAGCTAACTTCTAATAAGAAGATAATCAATGAAGGTAAACAGCCCATCGACCGTTCGATGATTCCTGTTTCTGTGAATATACAAACCGTAGAATTTATGGAGTTAAAACATGATATTAAACGTCCTGCCGTTGTTGAACCTAACGAAATGGCAAATATATCTGTTGCAATGCCTGGAAGATTGGAGTCATTCAATATCGAATTAGGTACAAGAGTTACCAAAGGACAAATTATTGGGGAAATTGATACAAAAACTATCGAAATTCAAAGAGAAAATTTGAAATTGGCGTTAGATAAAATGGAAGCTGATTACATCAGAAATAAAGAACTCTACGAAGGTAATGCGCTTTCTGAAATGCAATATTTAGATACAAAATTTGGTTACGAGTCAAGACAATTAGAGTTGCAACAGTTGGATCAACAACTGAAAGATGGCTTGATAAAATCACCAATTTCTGGAATCATCACCTCAAAAAATAATTTGGCTGGTGAATTTGTTGGTGCAGGAACACCACTTGCAACTGTCGTAGATGTGAGTTTCTTTAAGGTGTATATCTATTTGAACCAAAGCGAAGTTCGATTTGTAGAGATGGGGCAAGAGGTTGAACTTACTTCGTCTGTCAATCCTGGAAAAACATTCGTTGGAAAAGTAACCTATATTGCACCAAGTGTAGATAGAAATTACAATTACCAAGTAGAAGTAAAAATTCCTGCTAAAGATAACGCTGGCTTACGTGCAGGAACATACGTTACGGCTCAATTGAAAACTGATACAGAAGAATCCGTACTTCAGATACCGAAAAGAGCTTTGGTGGAAGGTGTTAAAAACGCCTATGTCTTTGTCCAAAATGGGAATCGTGCAGAAAGAAAAGACATTCACGTAGGAAGAGAAAATGGTGAATACATTGAGGTGATTCATGGATTGGAAGAAGGTGAAAAAGTAGTAGTTGATGGACAAATCAACATTGTAGATAATAGTTTGATTCAAGCACAATAATACAAATAATATGGCTTCAGTTACGGAGGTTGCAATAAAACGCCCCTTACTTTTTACGGTAATATTTACCGTGTTGATTTTATTTGGTTTTATGAGTTATAGAACTTTAAACTATAACTTATTGCCATCTTTTGATATTCCTGTGATTTTGGTGCAGACCATTTATCCTGGTGCCTCATCTGATGAGGTTGAAAATAGTGTAACCAAACATATTGAAGATGCCGTTTCTTCCTTGGAAGGTTTGAAATCCATTAACTCATCTTCAAGAGAAAGTATTTCAATCATTACACTCGAACTAAATCAGGGTGAAGATGCTGTAAAAGCTCAACAAGATGCAGAGCGAAAAATTCAACAAATCATGGAACTTCTACCAGATATTGGCGATATCCAAGAACCTGTTGTCTCTCGATTCTCTTTAGATGATTTACCAATTGTAAAAGTTACTGCGACATCCAACCTGTCTTCAACAGAAATGTACGATTTGGTGGATTTAAAAATTCGCCCTTTAATTTCAAATGTGGATGGAGTGGCAATGGTTACGCTAATCGGTGGTACAGAACGTCAAATTGAAGTTAAACTTGACAATGATAAATTGTCGGCTTACAACATCAGCCCATTGATGGTCCAAAATATTATCGCAAGTAATGGTTTATCTTTTCCCGCGGGTAACATCGAAAGTGATGAGTCGCGGTTCTCTTTGCGTTTTGATTCTAAAATTGACGATGTTGAAACACTAAAAAACCTTATAATCCGTGAAAGTCCAGACGGTTCTAAAATTTTTCTGCGCGATGTAGCGTCAATACTCGACGGACAAGCAGAACCAACAACTTTAAACAGAATTAATGGTCAGCCTGGACTTGGAATTGAAATTCAAAAACAAACAGATGCAAACACTGTAACTGTGGCTCAGGGCGTTATTGCACAATTGGAACTTGCCAAAGAAAGATATGGGGATGAAGGCTTCGATTTTAAGATCGCAGACGACCAATCTGTTTTTACTTTGGCTTCGGCAAATGGTGTTATGGTGGACTTGTTTCTTGCTGTTGCCATCGTTGCTGCTGTAATGGTGTTCTTTCTACATTCTTTCCGCTCCTCAACTTTCGTTTTGGTGGCAATTCCGTCTGCAATGATTCCGACGTTTATTATGATGTGGGTATTTGGATTTTCTTTAAACTTAATGACTTTAATGGCATTGTCAATGGTCGTCGGAATTCTTGTCGATGATAGTATTGTGGTCTTGGAAAATATTTATCGCCACATGGAGATGGGAAAACATAAACGAATTGCAGCATTGGAAGGTCGTAATGAAATTGGATTTACCGCCCTCTCAATTACGCTTGTCGATGTGGTTGTTTTCATTCCGTTAGCATTGTCTGGTGGATTAATCGGTAATATTCTAAAAGAATTTTCTCTGGTTGTCGTCTTCTCCACCTTAATGTCACTCGCCGTAGCCTTTACGCTTACACCGATGATGGCGTCGAGATGGGGGAAAATCCCGAAATTATCAAGAAAAACAATCTGGGGACGAATAAATTTGTTCTTTGAAAGTATCATTGATGGAATCCGAGATTTATATGTATCAACATTAAAATGGACATTGAACCATCAGTGGGTAACTGCAATCGTAATTACTGCACTTTTCGTTTCTACGGTTATCCTATTGCCCTTAAAAGGATTTGTTAGTCCTACATTTATGCAAGAAGCCGATCGTGGAGAATTTAATCTTCAAATTGATCTTTCGCCTGAAAAAACTTTGTCTGAAACTAATCAAGTAGTGGGAGAAATTGAAGGTCTTTTATTATCTAATCCTGATGTTGTACAGGTGTTTTCGAATGTTGGAACACAACAAGGAGAAGTGGCTTCTAACCAAGCTTCGAATAGTAACATGGCAGAATTGTTCGTAAAGATTGTTGATAAAACAGAACGCGAGTATTCAACCGATGATTTTACACAAAATTTACGGGATACATTGGAGAAAATGGCAGGACTAAAAGTTGTGATAACACCTGTAAGTTTTGCTGGAAACAATATTCCTATTCAGATTGCTGTTAAAGGAACAGAGGCCGATAGTGTGCGTAAAGCTGCAGAAATGCTATTTGGAGTAGTGAATGAAGTCCCAGGAACCGATTTCGTTCGATTTTCAACAAAATCACCTAAAAAAGATATCGCAATCAACGTTGACAGAACAAAAGCTTCGTTATATGGACTTTCCGTGATGGAAATTGGTGGTGCAGTTCAATTAGCTTATCAAGGAAATGACCGTACAAAATTCAAGTCAGCGGGTGAAGAATACGATGTGCAAATTATGTTAGATCAAGCTGATAAGTATTCCATTGAAGATGTACGAAACTTAACGATTCAAAATCAACAAGGAGCGATTGTACGACTGCAAGATGTAGCAAATATAGAGGAAGTTGAAGGTCAAGCTGTTCGTGAACGTATAGACCGTATGACTTCGATGAAAGTTTATGCTTCAACATTTAATCGACCACTTGGTGATATTATTGCTGATGTTAAAACAGGTGTTGATGAATTGGATATGCCTATTGGTACAGAAATTCGTTTTTTAGGAGCCGCTGAAAATATGGAAGAGTCTATGGAAAGCTTATTGCTGGCATTAGGTCTTGGCATCTTATTGATTTACTTCGTAATGGTCGCACTGTATGAAAATGTGGTTTCGCCTTTTATTGTACTTTTCTCAATTCCAGTATCTTTTATTGGAGCATTTCTGGCTCTGGCGTTAACAATGAACGAATTGTCTATTTTTGCTATGTTGGGATTAATTATGTTGCTCGGTCTGGTAGCTAAAAACGCAATTCTAATTGTTGACTTTGTCAATCATGAGTTGAGAAGAGGTGCCAATATAATGAATGCTTTAATTAATGCAGGGCGAGATAGATTACGTCCAATTATGATGACAACCTTAGCAATGGTTTTTGGGATGTTGCCGATTGCCCTGGCTTTTGGTGATGGTGCTGAAATTAAAAATGGTATGGCTTGGGTAATAATTGGAGGATTAACTTCTTCCATGATTCTTACAGTTTTCCTTGTTCCAGGTGTTTTCTTGATGTTTTACAATATAGGTAAATGGTTCCGGGGTGGTAAAGAAAAAGATTACGATAAAGTTGATATTTTAGATATTCGTAAAGAAGAACTTCGCAGACAAGAGATTAAAGAATTAAAGGAAAAATTGAATTGATTTTAACTGAATTGTCAAATTCTTTTAACGTTAAATTTATTCTGAGATTCAATTATTATTATATATTTGTCGAATAATAATTTGATTCAAACCTTATAAATAAGGGTTTTGTCTATTAAAATTAATAATTATGAAATTAAAAAAAATTACGAAATTATTTTTGCTAAGTGCCTTTATTGGAGCTTTTAGCTTAGCTGGATTTAGCCAACAACAAATTGGAAATTCTGGTTTTGAAAGTTGGGATAATATCGGAACTAATAATGAAGAACCAACTAATTGGAATTCCTTCAAGACAGCTAATTGTACGTTGGGTAGTATTATTTGTGGTATAGCCAAAGGAAAACAAGTAGAACCTTCCACTGATGCACATTCTGGAACCTATAGCGCACGTATATGGACTAGGGATGCTGGTCTTGCTCTTGCTAATGGTAATTTAACGCTTGGTCAGATAAATATGGGAAGTACTACCCCAACAAATACTGCAAATTATAATTTTACTAAACGATCAGATGCTAACCATAGTGAAGCATTTACGAGTAAACCTGATAGCCTTGTGGCTTGGGTAAAATTTACTCCTGTAAATATTGCTTCTGAAGCTCGTATTTCTGCTACCATTCATGATGATTATGATTATCGTGACCCAGAGGATGTAGATGATAGTTCCCACGTTGTAGGTAAGGCTGTTTTAAACTATGCTTCAACTTCAGGGCAATGGCAACGTATTTCTATACCTTTTGATTATGATATTGGCACTTCAACAGATGCACAATATATTCTGATTACCTTTACGACTAATAAAGACCCAGGAGGAGGTGATGGGGGCGATGAGGTATTAATTGACGACTTAGAGTTAATCTATAATTCCAATGTTGTTAATGTAACGCCATTGCTTACTCAAAACTTAATTACAAACCAAGCAGGAAGTGCTTTGACGGCTGATGAAATACCAAATGCAGCAAGTAGCGTAACTTCAAGACAATGGAAGTACTCTACAACTGCGGGCGGTCCTTATACGAATAACCTTGCTGGAGAAACTGGTTTGACATATACGCCTCAATTCACTACAGCTGGAACTTACTACGTAGTTTGTGAAACTGATTTTGACGGAGACATTGTTGTTTCTCAAGAAGTAGAAGTTATTGTAAGTGATTTTATTGTGACTATCGCTCCGGCAGCTGTTCAAAATTTGATTGAGAACATGCCGGGGAATACGCTAACAGCAACAGAGTCTCATACTGCAGATTCACGTGAGTGGAAATACAGTACAACTTCTGGTTCTGGATATGTATCTTTTACAACACCAGAAACGGGTGCTACTTATACACCTCAGTTTGCTACAACAGGAACTTATTACGTAGTATGTGAATCTGTTGCAGGTACATCTGTTGCAGTATCAAATGAAGTGGAAATTGTCGTTACACCGTCTGTTTCTAATATGGTTACAATTTCACCAAATAATACGCAAACGCTTATCGAAAATGAAGTAGGAACTTTATTAACTGCAACTGAAACTCCTTCTTCAGCAGATTCACGTGAGTGGAAATACAGCACAACTTCTGGTTCTGGATATGTGTCTTTTGGAACACCAGAAACAGGTGCTACCTACACACCTCAATTTGCAACAGCAGGAACTTATTATGTAGTTGTAGAGTCCGATTTTGCTGGTGATGTTACTGTTTCAAATGAAGTTGAGATTGTAGTGGATGAATTTGTAGTAACTGTTACTCCAAATACTTCACAAACATTGTTAGAAAACGAAGCGGGAACAGATTTAACTGTTTCAGAAAGTGTAACGGTTGATTCGCGTGAGTGGAAATACAGCACAACATCTGGTTCTGGATATGTATCTTTTGGAACACCAGAAACGGGTGCTACTTACACACCATTGTTTGCAACAGCAGGAACTTATTATGTAGTATGTGAATCTGTTGTAAATGGAGTTACTGGAGTTTCAAATGAAGTTGAGATTGTAGTGGATGAATTTGTAGTAACTGTTACTCCAAATACTTCACAAACATTGTTAGAAAACGAAGCGGGAACAGATTTAACTGTTTCAGAAAGTGTAACGGTTGATT
>Ga0265293_10005708_pt1 | contig 20553 bp, 18 predicted proteins | sample Munlanlewell138R_FD_192505 | JGI IMG/M metagenome (GOLD analysis project Ga0265293, IMG submission 192505) | Leachate microbial communities from a municipal landfill in Southern Ontario, Canada - Leachate well 138R | ecosystem: Engineered > Solid waste > Landfill > Unclassified | place: Canada... | reverse complement strand
ATTACCGCCGCAAAACGCTCATCTGGTCTAAGGATAGGGCGCAGGGGGGCGTTTGACAGGGTGGCGGGGCTGTTGCACCGGTCGCATTCGCGCGAAAATCCGGTTGCGCCCGCGCAACGCAACGGGCATTGGGCCAGAGCAAGGACATGTCGCGGGGCGCCCGCGGGACTATTTCAGGAGTATGCGCATGGTTGGAACGAATAATTCAGTGCTCTCGACGCTTGGCGCGCAGCAGGCCGAGGGGCAGACCCGTATCGAATCCGACCTGCTCGGGGCGCGCGACATTCCCGCATCGGCCTATTGGGGCGTACATACGCTGCGCGCGCTTGAAAACTTTCCGATTTCGGGCCGCCGGATCGGGGAATGGCCCGAACTGATCCGCGCGCTTGCGATGATCAAACAGGCCTCGGCGCTGGCAAATCATGAACTCGGGCTGCTCGATACCGCGCGGATGCAGGCGATTACCCGCGCTTGCGAAGAAATCCGGGATGGCGCGTTGCATGATCACTTTGTGGTCGATCAGGTGCAAGGCGGCGCGGGCACGTCCACGAATATGAATGCGAACGAAGTGATCGCCAATCGCGCGCTGGAAATCATGGGCCATGCGCGCGGCGATTATGCCCATCTGCACCCGAACGAACATGTGAACCTGTCGCAAAGCACCAATGATGTCTGCCCCACGGCGCTGAAACTGGCAAGCTGGCAGGGGGTGGAACGGCTGATCGGCGCGCTTGGCCCGCTGCGCGCCGCTTTTGCCGTCAAGGGCGATGAATTTGCGGATGTGCTGAAAATGGGCCGCACGCAGTTGCAAGATGCCGTGCCCATGACGCTGGGGCAGGAATTCAGATCCTATGCCGCAACACTGGAATCCGAGGAACGTTCGCTGGCCAGCGCCCGCGATATCCTGTGCGAAATCAGCCTCGGCGCCACCGCGATCGGCACCGGCATCACCACCCATCCCGATTATGCGGCCGCCGTGTGCAAACATCTGGCAGCGCTTAGCGGCCTGCCGGTGGTGACCGCACCCGATCTGATCGAGGCGACGCAGGACAGCACCGCCTTTGTGCATACATCCGGGCTTTTGCGCCGGCTGGCGGTGAAACTGTCAAAGATCAGCAATGATCTGCGGCTGCTGTCATCCGGGCCGCGCGCGGGTATTGGCGATATCAGCCTGCCGGCGCGGCAGGCAGGTTCGTCGATCATGCCGGGCAAGGTCAACCCCGTCATCCCCGAAGTGGTCAATCAGATCGCATTCGGCGTGATTGGCACCGATGTCACCATCACCATGGCCGCCGAGGCTGGGCAGTTGCAGCTTAATGCTTTTGGCCCGGTCATGAGCGCGGGGCTGTTTCGTTCGCTCAGCCAGTTGACGGCGGGCTGCGAAACCCTGCGCGTCAATTGCGTCGAAGGGATCAGCGCCAATAGCGATGCGCTGGCAGGTGCCGTCATGGGATCGCCCGCGCTGGTGACGGCGCTGAACCCGTGGATCGGCTATGCGGCCGCCACGGCGCTGGCGCGCGATGCGATGGCCAGCGGGCGCGACATCCGCGAACTGGTGCTGGAACGCGGGCTGCTGTCCGAGGCCCAGCTTGATGACATCCTTAGCCCCGCCAGCCTGACCCAGCCACGCTCGCTGCCCGGCCGGGCCTGATTGCCAGAAAATCACCCTCTGGCAGATCGCGCTGGAATGACTGCCCGCGCGCGCGGCTAACGCGGCTGAACTGGCCGCCATTTTCGCGGCCCGCCCCTGCCCATGGGCTTTGCCGGGGCGGCCGCATCCCCACCCGCCGCGCCGCGCAACCCGGCACCGCATGCAATCCGGCTGCCCCGATCGTCGGGCGGAACGTTTGATTGTCTGGTTTGCCTCGCGTGGGGTGATGGAACGCTCCCCCGATCAAACCCGGCTGCTTTTGCCCCCCGTTTCGTCTATCGTTGCAGCAGATGCAGCGGGATTGGCGATGGAACAGGCGGTCAGGCAGCTTTTCACACGTTACGCGCAGTTTTTCGAGCGCGCGCTGGCGGGGGCGCCGGATGGCGATGAAATCGCCACGCTCTATGCGCCGGAATTCATCGCCGCCGGTCCAGCGGGGGTGCGAACCGGGCACAATGATGCCACGTTTCGTGCGGCCATGACGCAGGGCTATGACCATTACCGCGCCATTGGCACCCAATCGATGCGCATCCGTGATATCCGCATCAGCCCGATCGATGATTTGCATTGCATAGCCCATGTCGCATGGCGGGCCACCTATGCGCGCGATGATCTTGCGGAAACGGCGATTGATTTCGATGTGCATTACCTTGTGCAGCTGCAAGACGGCGCGGCGCGGGTCTTTGGCTGGGTGGCGGGCGATGAACAGGCGGCATTGCGCGCGCGGGGCATTTTATGATCGGCGGCGCGCGCGGCTAAATAAGTATTTACAATGCATATTTGCCTGATAAGGTTTTGGAAAGAGCTTCAAGATGTGGCAGCCATTTGCGTCAAAGGGGGATCGCATGAATGCAACCAATATGCCTGCATGCTTTGCGCATCCAGATCACGGGGCCCGGCCCCCGTGGCGCGCGCGACCCGCAAGATCGGCCCCATTTTTTCCCAGTCCAAGCCAGCCCACCAAAGTAAATGGAGTTCACCATGATCCGTAAGACAGTTGTTACCGCCATTGCCGCCAGCTTTTTCTTCGCAGGCGCCGCAAGCGCACAGGATGCCCAGGAAACGCCGCCCTCGTGGTTGCCGAGCCTGATCACCGAAACCCCCGAAGAGGGCTTTGCCCTTGCCGTTACCATGGCCCGCAAGGGGGTGACCACCACCCAGACCAACCGCGAGGTGCTGTTCGCCCTGCGGCCGAATTATTCCCATGATGCGACAGATCTGATTCAGGTCTCGGGCGTGATCGCCGCCTATTTCGCCATCGTGGCCGAGGCAAACGATCACTGGACCGATTGATCCCTGACCATGGCCCGGCCTATTGGCGGGGCCATGGTTCCCACCGATCCGGCGCCTTTCGTGGCGCCATCCGACAGGAGCCCCCATGGCCCTTGCTCATGCAAAACCCGGCGAAGTGATCAGCCTGCACAGGCCCGACGCCGCGCGCACCCGCGCCCTTACCCGGCAGCCGAGTTTTGAGACCGTGCATCTGATCGTCGCAGCCGGGCAGGATATCGCGCGCCACCAGGTGCCCGGGCGGCTGACGCTGCATTGTCTTGAGGGGCATATCCGGCTGATGCTGGATACCGGCGATGTGGATATGCGCGCGCGCGACTGGATTTTTCTTGATCGGGCTGCGCCCCATGCGCTGCACGGGGTGGTCGATGCGGCACTGCTGCTGACGATCCTGTTTGATGGGGATATGGCCTGAGACTATCCCCTTTCCCCACGCTTCGATCCGGCGTAAGTTTGCAGGCCATCGATCAGGAGCGGATGTGGAAAAATTGCTTCAATCCGAGCGCGGGCTGATTTTGACCGGGTTGACGGTCATCGGCATTGTCTTGGCCGTTCTGGGGCTGTGGGTTCTGCCCGGTGCGGGCGGGATTGCAACCGCTGGCATGGCGCTGGTCTATCTGGCGGGCGGGCTGCCTGCGGCATGGCGGGCGCTGCTGGCGCTGGTGCACGAACGCATTCTCGATATCGACTTGCTGATGGTGGTTGCGGCCGTGGCGGCAGCGGCGGTGGGCGCGCCGTTCGAGGGCGCTGTGCTGCTGACATTGTTCAGCATTTCCACAACGCTTGAGGAACGCGCCCTTGGCCGCGCGCGCCGCGCGATCGAGGCGCTGATGGCGCTGCGCCCCGAAACCGCGCTGCGCAAGAATGCGGCTGGCGGTGTCGATGAAATCGGGGCGGCCGATCTGGCGGTGGGCGATATCTGCGTGCTTCGCCCCGGGGCGCGCGTGCCCGCCGATGGGGTGATCACCAGCGGGCGCGGCGCGCTGGACGAGGCCCATATCACCGGCGAATCCATGCCCGTCAGCAAAACCCCCGGCGCACAGGTGTTTGAAGCCACCGTCAATATCGATGGCGTGCTTGAAATTGCGGTAACGAAAACGGTCGCCGAAAGCACCGTGGCGCGGATGATCGCGCTGGTGACCGAGGCGCAGGCCGCCAAAGCCCCGTCCGAGCGGTTCAGCGCCTGGTTCGGCCAGCGCTACACCATCGCGGTCATGTTGGGGGCGATTGCGGCCTTTGGTGTGTTTTATGGGCTGGGGCGGGGCTGGCAGGATGCGCTTTACCGTGCAGCCACGTGGTTGGTGGCGGCCAGCCCCTGCGCCATCGTCATTTCGGTTCCGGCGGCAATTCTATCGGCCCTTTCGGCGGCGGCACGCGGCGGGGTGCTGTTCAAGGGCGGTGCGGCGCTGGAAACGCTGGCAGCGGTGGATCGATTCGCCTTTGACAAAACCGGCACGCTGACCACGGGCCGCGCGGCGGTGACCGGGATCGTTGCGCTTGACGGGGACGAAGCGGGGCTTTTGGCCCGTGTGGCCGGGGTCGAGGCTCAGTCCGAACACCCCACAGCCGCCGCGATCCGCGATGCGGCGGCGCGCCGTGGCGTGGCGCCGATGGCGATCGCGGATGTGACCGCGCATCCCAGCGCGGGAATTGCCGGCGCATGGGATGGTGGCCGGCTTTGGGCCGGGAATCCGCGCCTTGCGGCGGAAATGGGTGCCGCGATCGATCATCCGGCACTGCAGGCCTTGGCCGCCGATGCGCAGACCGTGATCTATGCCGGGCAGGATGATCGGGTGCTGGGGGCCTTTACCATCGCGGATCAGGCGCGGCCCACCTCGGCCCCGGCGCTTGCGGCGCTGCGCGCGGGCGGGATCGGCAAGATCGTGATGATGACCGGCGACCGGCGCCCCGTGGCGCTGCGCATCGGCGCGGAACTGGGGATCGGGCCAGAGGATATCCACGCCGATATGTTGCCCGAACACAAGCTGCGCATGGTAGGCGCATTGGCCCGTGATGGCAGGCTTGCCTATGTCGGCGACGGGGTGAACGACGCGGGTGCCCTTGCGCGCGCCGATGTGGGCATTGCCATGGGGGCTGCGGGATCGGATGTGGCGTTGCAGGCCGCTGATGTCGCGCTTTTGTCCGAGGATATGGGCCGGCTGGCCGAGGCACAGCGGCTGGCGCGGCGCACGGCGGGCATCATCCGGCAAAACCTGATCATCGCTATGGGGGCGATGGTGATGCTGGTGACGGGCAGTCTGTTCTTTGAATTGCCGCTGCCGCTGGCGGTGATCGGGCATGAAGGGGGCACGGTGCTGGTGGTGCTCAACGGTTTGCGGTTGCTGCGCGATCCGATCCGGCGCGCGGGCGGTGCGGCTGCAACGGGCCGGGCGATCCCATGCCCCGGACCGCGCGGGATCTATGCCCGCAAAATCGCGCGCCGCGCGGATTAGGAAGCCAGCCCGGCGCGCATGTTCTGTGGGTCAGGTGCCAGCGATCAATTATGAAGCCGCGCCCGATCACCGCGAAACCCATGCGTAGATGGCGGCTTTCGGTGGTCGTGCGAACAGAACCGGCCGCCATCCTTTCGCCGGTTCGCTTGCGCGCACGGGCGCGGGTCGGCGCCGCCTCAGGCGTCGAGATCCATTCCGTCGAATGTGTTATACCGCGCTTCAAGCGCCGCGAAATCCGCCGCGCCCATCAGATCCCAGATGTCATCGATACTGGCCAACAGATCCGGGCGATCGACGATTTCCCCCGTGGGGATCGAGGCTTTCAGCACCGCCAGTGCGGTTTCCATCGCCTTGACCGCAGCGGCGGGCAACATGCGGGGCAGGGTGACGCGTTTGACGCCCAGTTCGGCCATGCGCGCAATCGGGATCAGCGGCGTCGTGGGGCGGCTGCGGATGCCAAAACCCATATTGACGGAAACGGGGATATTCACCGCATCCACCAGCGCCTTGATCTGATCCTCGCCCTTGATTGCATCGGCGAAAATCATGTCGGCGCCGGCCTTTTCATAGAGTTTGGCGCGGCGGATCGCGCCCTCCAGCCCCTCGATCGCGATAGCATCGGTGCGGGCGAGGATGACGAAATCATCGTCCCGGCGGCTGTTGCAGGCGGCTTCGATCTTGCGCGCCATTTCGCGCGGGTCCACCACATCCTTGCCGGCCATATGCCCGCAGCGTTTGGGGCTGACCTGATCTTCGATATTCACACCGGCCACGCCCGCGGCCTCGAACAGCTGAATCGTGTGGTAAACGGTGGCGGGCGTGCCATAGCCGGTATCGGCATCGGCCATCACCGGGATATCGACCGAACGCGCGATCATCCGGCAGGCCTCGACATTATCGCTCAGCCCCATGATGCCCACATCCTCGACCCCGAGCCGCGCATTCGACAGCCCCGCGCCGGTGGTGCAGGCGGTCTTGAACCCGGCTTTTTCCACCAGTTTGACGCTATAGCCGTCATAGACACCGGGCGAGACAAGGATGTCATCCGAGGCGATCAGCGCGCGCATCCGGCGGGCCATGGTTGTCGCGGGCAGCGATTGTGTCGTCATAGTCATTTTCCGTTATGATGCGTTTGCAAAACGCGGGTTTCCTGCCCAAGCAGGTCTTGCAGCGCATGGGTTGCCTGGGCGATATGCGCCCGCATCAGGGATTCGGCCAATTGGCCATCGCGGGCCTTGATCGCGCGCAGGATCTGCCAATGCTCGGTGCTGGCAGTATCGCGGCGGCCGGGGATTTCACCTGAACGGGTGCGGTAAAGTTGCAGCAGATAATAGAGTTCATCGCATAAGAGCGCGCGGATACGTTCATTCCCGCAGCCTTCGGCGATGCGTGTATGCAGATCGAGCGGGGGCTTGCTTTGCGTGGTATGGGCTTCGTGATAGGCATCGAGCAATTCATCGATGGCCGCATCGGGCATCCGTTCGGCCGCCAGCCGGGCCGACATGCCCTCGACCGCTTCGCGCAGGTGGAATATATCGATCATGTTGGCGACCGATAATTCGACGATCCGCGCCTTGAGATAGGGTTCCTTGACGATCAGTCCGCGGCCTTGCAACTGGATGATTGCCTCGCGGATGGGGCCGCGGCTTACGTTGAACCGTTCGGCCAGCGCCACTTCGTTAACCACGCCGTTTGTAGGCAACTCGCCACTGAGCAAAAGGTCGAATATCTTGTGAAAGACCTGATTGACCAAAGTGGTATGCTCGCGCTCTGACATCCGCTCTCCTGTTGACACTTTTTGGTATGCTTGGTGCAACGGGGCCAGACTACGAAAGAAATCCGGCCCCGGCAAGTCTGTTTATGCTAAACTGTTGACACTTTGCCGTGGTTTGGCTATCCATAACCCATGAATGAACGCGTCCTGACCCCCGCCGCACTGCTGCGCAGCCTTGATATCCCCGGTCAGTCACCGGGGGCAATGATCTCGCTTTCGGAATATTTGGCCGCGCGGGATGCGCCTTTGCCCTATGCGTTGCGGGTTGTTGCCGAAAATCTGGCGCGTCAGGTGATTGCCGGGGTGGCCGAGGCGGATCTGCTTGATGCGCTGCTGGACTGGACGCCCGCAAGCGGCGAAATTGCCGTGCCGCTAAAGGTCAGCCGGCTGATGTTGCCCGATTCCTCGGGGCTGCCGGTGTTGATGGATTTGGCCGCCGCGCGCGACCGGGTGGCCGAAATGGGCGGTGATCCCGCGCTGATCGAGCCGCAATTGCCGGTGACGCTGGTGGTCGATCACTCGCTGGTGGTGGACCGTGCCGGCCACCCGAATGCGCGGCAATTCAATATCGAGGCCGAATATCACCGCAACCGCGAACGCTATTCCTTTTTCAAATGGGCCGAACAGGCATTCGATCAATTGCGCGTCGTGCCGCCCGGCGCGGGCATCATTCATCAGGTGCATCTGGAACGGCTGGCGCGGCTGATCGATCGCCATGATGTGCCGGGCATCGGGCCGGTGATCGCGCCCGAATTCGTGCTGGGCTGCGACAGCCATACGACGATGGTCAACGGTATCGGCCTGCTGGCCTGGGGCGTCGGCGGCATCGATGGCGAGGCCGTGGCGCTGGGGCAGGATTACGTGGTGCGCATCCCGCGCGTCGTCGGCGTTCGGCTGGAAGGGCGGCTGCCTGCGGGCGCGACCGCCACCGATCTGGTGCTGACGCTGACCGAGCATTTGCGCCAATTCGGCGTGGTGGGCGATTTCGTGGAATTCTTTGGCCCCGGCCTGCCCACGCTTTCGGTGCCTGACCGCGCCACGATTGCCAATATGGCCCCCGAATATGGCGCGACGGTGGGATATTTTCCGATTGATGAACAGACGATCCATTATCTGCGCGCCTCGGGGCGCGAGGAGGCGCATGTGGCGATGGTCGATGCCTATGCCCGCGCGGCGGATATGTTTGCCGATGGGCAAAGCCCCGATCCGGCCTATAGCGCGGTGATGGCGTTTGATCTGGGCGCGGTTTCACCCAGCGTGGCCGGGCCCAAACGCCCACAGGATCGGGTGGCGCTGACGGGGTTGAAGCAATCTTTTCTTGGCGATCTGACCAAGCCGGTGAATGATCGCGGCTTTGGCCTGTCGCCGGATGAGCTGGATAAAAACGTTACGGTGCAAGGGCTTGATGCGCCTTTGCGCCATGGGTCGATCACCATTGCGGCAATTACGTCTTGCACCAATACATCGAACCCCTCGGTCATGATCGGGGCGGGATTGCTTGCACGCAATGCCCGCGCGCGGGGGCTTGATGTGCCCAACTGGGTGAAAACATCGATGGCGCCGGGATCGCGGCTGGTCGAAGATTACCTGCGCGATGCCGGGCTTCTGGCCCCGCTTGAAGAACTGGGCTTTGGCATCGTGGGCTTTGGCTGCACCACCTGTTCGGGCAAATCCGGCCCGGTGGGCGATGGCATTGCCGAGGCGGTTTTGGATAATGATCTGGTGGCGGCCGCCGTGCTGTCGGGCAACCGCAATTTTGAAGGCCGGATTCACAAAACCGCCCGCGCGGCCTATTTGGCCTCGCCGCCACTGATAGTGGCGCTGGCGCTGGCGGGGCGGGTTGATATTGATTTCGAGGTTGAACCATTGGGCCACGATCCCGATGGCGCGCCGGTATTCCTGCGCGATATCTGGCCCGATAGCGCCGAGCAAGACCGCCTGGTGGCAGAAAGCCAGAATCCGGCGCGATTTGCACAAAGCTATGCCACCTTGTTTGACGGCTCGGCGCTGTGGGATGCGCTTGAGGCCGCCACGGGGCCGCGGTTCGCCTGGGATCCGGAGTCCACCTATATCTGCCGCCCGCCGTTTTTTGAAAATATCAGCGCCGGTGCGCCCGATGTCGTCACAGGCGCGCGGGTGCTGGTGCGCGCAGGCGATTCCCTGACCACCGACCACGTGACCCCTAGCGGGGAAATCCTGCCCACAAGTCTTGCGGGCCAATATCTGATGGATGCGGGCGTGCGGCCCGAGGCCTTTAACGCCGTCACCCAGCGGCGCGGCAACCACGAATTCATGGCGCGGGTGACATTTGCCAACCAGCGGATGCGCAACCTGTTGGTGCCGGGGCAAGAGGGCGGCTTTACCCGGCTTGCCCCGGATGGCGATGTGATCACGATCCACGCGGCCGCCATGGCTTTGCGTGATGCCGGCGCGCCCGCGATGGTGCTGGCCGGGCGCGATTACGGCATGGGATCGTCGCGCGACTGGGCCGCCAAAGGCCCGGTTTTGCTGGGCGTGCGGGTGATCCTGGCACAAGGGTTTGAGCGGATTCACCGCGCCAACCTGATAGGGATGGGTATCCTGCCGCTGATTTTCGCACCCGGCGAGGGCGCTGACAGCCTTGGCCTGAGCGGGTTCGAGACATTTGATTTTCAGGGGCTGCATGCGGCGCTGGCGTCCGGCGCCCCCGTGGGGGTTACGGCCACAGGCCCGGATGGGGCGACACAATTCCCCGCATGGCTTGATATCAGCAGCGATCATGAACGCAACCTGCTGCGCAAGGGCGGCATTTTTGCCGCGATCCTCAACGACATTCTGCCCCGAACCCCCAGCACCAGCGAGGCCCCATGAGTTTTGATCTGCTTTTGCAAAATGGCGAAATCGTGTTCCCGGGCGATCGGGTGCAGCGCGGCAGCGTCGGCATTCGGGGTGGCAAGATCGTAGCCATTCTTGCGCCGGGCGAGGCCACGCAGGCCACCCGCGTGATCGATTGCACCAACCGGTGGATCATGCCGGGGGTGATCGATCCGCATACCCATATCGGCTTTGGCGCGAAAGAAGCGGATTGGGCCACCGAAAGCGCCACCGCCGTCATGGGGGGCGTCACCGGGCTGCTAAGTTTTTGGCGCAGCGATGATCTGGCTGCCACCACGGATGGCTGGCGCGATGCGGCCATGGCGCGCTCGGTTATCGATTTCGGCTTTCATTTCGGCGTGACTTCGCGCCGCCATGTCGATGAACTAGCCGCGCTGACACGCCGTTTTGGCGTGACCTCGATCAAGGTTTACCTGATGTATAAGGGCGCGACCGGCCAGGCCAAGGGCTTTACCGAGGTCGATGACGCGCTGCTGTTCGCCGCGTTGCAGGCAGGGGCAAAGGTGCCGGGCGGTGTCGTTGGCGTGCATTGCGAAAATACCGAAGTCATCCCGCTGTTTCGCGACCCGATCAAGGCCGCGGGGCGCAATGATCTGGCAGCCTGGGATGAACAATCGCCCGGATTTCTGGAAACCGAAAACGTCTTTCGCGTGGGGTATTTCGCGCAAAAGGCCGAATGCCCGGTCAATATCGTGCATATGTCGGCGGGCGAAAGCCTTGATGTCGTGCGCAATCTGCGCCAGCGGGGCGGGGCGCCGATCCATGTGGAAACCTGCGTGCATTACCTTAGCCTGACGCGCGATGCGCCGATTGGCGCGATTGGCAAGGTGAACCCGCCGCTGCGCGCGCAATCGGATGTGGATGCGCTGTGGGACGGGGTGGCGCGCGGCGATATCACCACCATCGGTTCCGATCATGTGCCGCGCAAGGTGGCGACCAAAGGCCCCGATCTGTGGCAGGCCAGCGCCGGTTTCCCCGCCATTGCCCAGATCCTGCCGGTATTGGTGCATGAGGGTTACCACAAACGCGGCATTGCGATTGAAACGCTGGCGGCCTGCACATCGCGCAATGTGGCAGAGCTTTATTCGATCCCCAACAAGGGGCGCATCGGTGTGGGCTATGACGCCGATGTCGCGATCGTGGACCCCGAAGGCGAAACCACCGTGCGCGCCGCCGATTACCCGTCGCATTCAGATTATTCCCCGTTTGAAGGGATGCGCCTGCGCGGTGCTGTCACCCATACCATCCGGCGCGGCGATATCTTGATGGATGCCGGCCAGCTTGCGCCAAATCTGACGGCAGGCGGCCAGTATCTGCACCGCGCACCATGAAAGGACAGAGTATGAGCGAGCGTATCTGGGATAAATTCCTGACCGAGAAAGACAAGGAAATCTATCAGCTTGCCGGATATGGCAAGCGCGGCGGTTTCGGCAAGCGCCCGGCGCTGTTCATCATCGATGTGCAGTATAATTTTTGCGGCGACGAACCGGGCGAAAGCCAGGTCGAGGGGCTGAAGAAATACCGCACCCATTGCGGCGAGGCGGGCTGGAAAGCCGTGCCCCATATCGAGCGGCTGATGCATATCGCGCGGGCGAAAAACCTGCCGATTTTCTATACCCAATCGGAACGCCGGGCCGATATGCTTGATAGTGGCGTGCAGGTGGGCAAGAACCATCGCGGCGGGGAAAAGACCTCGCAAGAGGGCAGCCATGCAACCCAGACGGTCGCACCGCTTGCGCCGCGCCCGCAAGATATTCTGATCGGCAAGCGCAAACCTTCGGCCTTTTTCGGCACGATGTTCATGAGCCATCTGAACTTTCTCGATGTCGATACGCTGATCATGACCGGCTGCACATCGTCGGGCTGTCTGCGGGCCACGGCGGTGGATGCCTATTCCTACAACTTCAAGACGATCATCCCTGAGGAAACCGCGTTTGATCGGTTTGAGGCAAGCCATGCCATCAGCCTGTTCGATATCAACAGCAAATATGCCGATGTGATCCCGACGGACGAGGTTGCGGCCTATCTCGAAGGGTTGGGAATCCGCGAAGCCTAGGGCGCAATTTCCGCGCGTATAGCACCGGGTGGCCCATGGCTGCCCGGGCGCATGGCGTTGTGTCGAGTGTTTGCAAAACTGTCAACAAAACGAAAGCTGTGCGAAACATTGTGATCAAATTTCTGTTAAAATCAGAGAAATGGATCAGATCGGGGGATCTTTTTGCAATAAGTGTTGACAGTTTTGTAAAACCCCATAACCTAAGCCGAGGAAAAAGATGAGAGGATCAGCCATGCCAGAACGGCGGACAGCGGTTGTCAGTGGCGCAGGCCCGGTGGGTCTGACGCTGGCGCTGCAATTGGCAAGGGCAGGGATCGATGTCACGGTTCTTGAGCTGCGCGATACGGTGAATCTGACGTCCAAAGCGTCGACCTTTCACGCCGCGACGCTGGATCTTCTCGATACGCTGGGCATCATTCCGCAGATGCTGGCGCGCGGCACCCGTGTCGATCATGTGCAATATCGCGCGGCCAATGGCGATATCCTTGCGCGGCTGGATTTTGAGGCGCTGCGCGGCAAGACGGGCTTTCCCTTCCGCCTGCATTACGAACAGATTCACCTGTGCGGCCTTCTGGAAGGTCTGCTGGCCGATGAACCCTTGGCCGATATCCGTTTTCTCAGCGGTGTCACAACCGTGGCCGAGGATGCGGATGGCGTGACCGTCGGCTATGAGCACGCTGGCAAGACCCATGAAATTCGCGCCGATTATCTGTTTGGTTGCGATGGCGGCCTGTCGGGTGTGCGCGCCGCCTGTGGCATCGGGTTTGAGGAAAAGCCCTATCCCGGCATGGTCGTGCGGCTTTATACCGATCTGACCCTGCCCGAGGCACTGCCCGGCATCGATGGCATTACCTATATCTATAATGGCGATGATTCCGTCAGCCTGCTGAAAATGCATGATTGCTGGCGCATCATCGTGCGCGTCCCCGAAGGCGTGTCCGAGGGCGAAGCCCTGTCGGATGCATGGCTGCGCGCGCGGATGCGCGATCTGTTGCCGGTGGACGATATCATGCCCCGCGTGACCGGGCGCGATACCTATGCCGCGCGGCTGCGGCTGGCGGATGCGGCCACCCATGGCCGGCGGGTTTTCCTTGCCGGGGATGCGGTGCATCTGACCAATACCCGCGGCGGCATGAATCTGAATGCCGGGCTGCATGATGCCTTTGCGCTGGCGCGTGCGGCGATTGCGGCGAAAGAGCAGGGCAGTCTGGAGCCGCTTGCCACCGCCGCGCATGCGCGCGAACGCGTGGCGCGCGATGTCCTGATCCCGCGCACGGATCAGAATGTAAAAACCGGCCGCGCCCGGCTGGCCGAGATTATTGAAACCACCCAAGACCCGGCCCGGCTTGCGGATTTTCTGGCGCGTCAGGCGATGCTTGACATGCTTGACGGGATCGCCCCCGCCAAGATCACCGCAGCCGCACAGGAGTAAATAATGACCATCACTTCCCCCATGCGGCTTGGTTTCATCGTGCCCCCCGCCAATCCGGCGGTCGAGCCCGAAATGCGCGCGCTGTTTGCCGAGGATCAGATTTACCATACCGCGCGTTTGCCGGTATTCCCCGATACCACGCTTTACGAGCGCAACGATCTTTATATCAAAGCCTATCCCGAGGCCGTCAAAGCATTTGGCAGCCTGAAACTTGGCGCTATTTCCATCGCCATGACGGGGTCATCCTATAGTCTGTTGCCCGACGGCGATCTGGCGATGTGCCGCGAGCTTTCGGCCTCGGTCGGGGTGCCGGTGGTGACCGCAAGCTATGCGATCTTGATGGTGTTGCGCGCGATGGGGGTCAAACGGCTGGCGATGGTATCGCCCTATCCAGTGGAACTGACCGCCAAGGCGCGCGCCTATTGGGAAGCCGCCGGGATCGAGATTGCGCAGACCCATTCGATTTCCGATGAATTCCGCGCCTATGAGCTGACGGATGCGGATATCGTGAATGCCTTTGGCGGGGTCGATACCAGCCGTAGCGCCGATGCGGATGCGGTTTTGCTTAGCGGGACGGGGGCAAATACCCTTACCAGCCTGTTGAAACTATCGGACGGCACGCGGCTGCCGCTGTTGTCATCGAACCTGTGTTCGGCGGCGGCGCTTTGGGCCGTAAGCGGGCGCGAGGCGACGCCTGCGCTTGAAAAACTTCTCCCGAATGTGGCCCGGCTGGGCGGGCCAGAGGCCACATATCTGCAAACCGAAATGGCTGGGCTGCTTGCCTGACGCCGGCTAAAACTGGAGATCTTAGATGAAACGCACAATCGCACTCGGCTCAGCACTGATTGCTGCCATGGCGGCCACATCCGGCGCACAGGCCGAAAGCCTGTCGGTCGGCCTGCCGTCGGCCCATGGATTTTACGGGGCGCCCTTTTATGTGGCCGAAGCCATGGGCTATCTGGATGGGCTGGAAATCGAATACATGATCTTTGCCGGCGGCAGCGACGTGGCCCGTCAGGTGGCCAACGGTTCCGCCGATATCGGCTTTGCCCAACCGACCGAGATTTTGCTGAACGCGCTGGCCCAAAGCGGCCAGACCCTGCCGATCAGCTATTGGTATATGGCCGAGCCCTATAGCTCGAACCAGATCGCCGTGCCCGAGGATAGCGACATCCAGTCGCTGGCCGATGTCAAAGGCAAGGTGGTGGGGATTTCCTCGCTGACCGCATCGAATGTGGCGCAGTTCCGCATCGTGCTGGAACGCAATGGCATGGACCCCGATACCGATGTCATCTGGCGCGCGGTGGGGCTGGGGGCCGAACATCTGATGGCGCTGCGCAATGGCACGATCGATGTCAGCGCCACCAACAACATGCGCCATGCTTCCTATGAATTCGCGGGCGTGCCGCTGCGGGTGGTGTCGGTCGATGACACGGCCGACCAATTCGGCAATGGCCTGTTTTCGCGCAATAACACGCTGCAAGACGAAGAAAAGCGCGCGCAATTCGTGACCGTGGCGCGCGGCTTTCATCAGGCGACCGAATATTGCGTGGCCAATCCCGAAGCCTGTGTGCAGATCCTCTATGACCGTTTCCCCGAATTGATGTCGGGCGAACGGGACGATGCCGAAAACATGGCCTTTGGTGTGTCGCAACTGGATGCGCGTCTAGCTGTGCTGGCGCTGCGCGATGATCAAAACGGCGTGCCGGGCTATTTCCCCGATAGCGTCTGGGAAGCCTCGATCGACTTTCTGGCCTCGGTTGAGGAGTTCCCCGCCGATCTGGATGCGTCTGTGATCTATACCAACGACATCGCCCTTGCGGCGGCGGAATGATATGAGCGTGATACAAAATGCAATTAATCTGACCGGCTCGCCCGGTCAGACCCCCGCAAGCCCGGTGATCGGGCTTGAGGGCCTGACGGTCACCTATGGCAGCGGCGCCAATGCCGTGCGCGCTGTCGAGGGGCTGGATCTGGAAATTCGGGATGGCGAATTCTTTGCCATTCTCGGCCCCTCGGGCTGCGGGAAATCAACGCTGCTCAAAGTGGTTTCGGGGCTGCTTGCCGCCAGCGAAGGCGCGGTCCATGTCGATGGGCGCCGGGTTGAGGGGCCGCAGGCCGAGGTCGGCCTCGTGTTTCAGGCGCCGACCCTGCTGCCGTGGATGACGATCCGCCAGAACGTGATGCTGCCAGGCAAGATCCTGAAGATGGACCCGGCCGACACTGCCCGCCGCGCGGATGAGATCCTCGATCTGGTGGGGCTTGGCAAATTCGCCGACAGCTATCCCAGCCAGTTATCGGGCGGCATGGCGCAGCGTGCGGGCATCGCGCGCGGGCTGGTGCAGGATGCGCGGGTGATGCTGATGGACGAGCCTTTCGGCGCGCTTGATGCCATGACGCGCGAGCGGATGAACATGGACCTGCTTGATATCTGGGCGCGTTCGCACAAGACAATCGTATTCATCACGCATAGTATTGGCGAAGCAATCCTGATGGCAGACCGCGTGGCGCTGATGTGTCCGCGCCCGGGCCGGGTAGTCGAGGTGGTCGATATCGACCTGCCGCGTCCGCGCACCCCGGAAATGATGTCCACGCCTGAATTCGGCCACTACACCCGCCATTTCCGCGATTACTTCAAGAAACTGGGTGAGCTATGAGCGATCACATTCAAACCCGCACGACGCCCCTTGAGCAGCAGCCCGCCCCGCGCAGCTTTCATCTGCCGCAATGGGTTTTGCCGGCGGTTTTCTTTGTCGGGCTGATCATCTTGTGGGAAGTGGGCATCAAATGGGGCGAAGTGCCGTCCTATATCGTGCCCGCACCCAGCGATATCTGGAACGCGGCGATGCGCAATATCTCGCGCGGGCTTTATCCGCCGCATATCTGGGCCACGATGCAATCGGTGCTGATCGGCTATGGCGCGGGTGTGCTTGGGGGGATCGTGCTTGGCACATTGTTTGCGGAAATCCGGCTGTTCGAGCGGCTGGTCTTTCCGTTGATCGTGGCGCTGCAATCCATGCCCAAAATCGCGCTGGCGCCGCTTTTCGTGATGTGGTTCGGCTATGGTTTCACCTCCAAGGTGGTGACGGTCACTTTGATGTGCCTGTTCCCGGTGCTGGTGAACACGGTGACGGGGCTGAAAAGCGCCGATCCCGACCGCATTTCGCTGATCCGCGCGATGACCGGCAGCCGTTTGCAAGTGTTTCGCTATGTCAAACTGCCCTCGGCCGCGAGCCATATTTTCGCCGCGATGCAGGTGGCGGTGGTGATGGCGCTGATTGGGGCACTGGTGGCGGAATTCGTGGGCTCGGATCGCGGGCTGGGGATTTTGATCCAGAACGGCCAGTTGAACCTTGATACGCCGGGCATCTTTGCGGTGCTGGTGATCCTGTCGGCGCTGGGGATCGGATCGACGGCGATCGTGCGATATGTCCACGGCAAGGTGGTGTTCTGGGAACGCCGCGCCGACCGGCCCAGCGGCGAATAATCACAGACAAAGGCGCCCCTGATCCGCTTGGGGGCGCCTTTGCTATGGGGTCTGGATCGAGGCCAGATAACCGATCACCGCATCGATTTCGGCGCTGCCAAGCGCAAATTCGGGCATGTCCTCATGGCCGACAAAAATTCCCTCAGCCAGTGCTTCGGCCAGATGCTCGACCGGATATTTCTGCCCCAGATCGCGAAACGCAGGCGCCGCCGCATGCGCGCTGTCATCATCGCGCCCGATCGCATGGCAATCGGCGCAATGCGCCTCAACAAACGCCCGCCCCGCCAAAACGTCGGCCCCGGCGCCCGAGGCGGCAAACATCGCGGCCGTAATGGCAAGACAACGAATGATCATGGCAAAGCCCCCCTGTTGGGGCTTTGCATAGCTGATCTGGCGGGGAAAAGCGAGTGGTGGGTGTCGCCCTCATCATTATAGCAGATCCCGCATTCTGCTCGGCAGTTTTACAAAGAACGCACGCAGGGAGCCGTATCCGGCGTTTACCTCGACATTTCCGGATCGGAATTTTTGCGGTCGCATAACGGTGGTCTTGCTGCCGCGGGTTGCGAATTCATGGGCGGCGATTGCCATGGCCTGATCGTAGTCCATCGGAGGCACGCCTTGGTGCATGATGTCGGAAAGCGAACTGCGATAGGCGAGATGATTTTCATATGTCCCGTTGGGGAAATCGGATTTTCTGGCGTCAAATCGCGCTTTCATCGTCGCACCATCGGCGTTGGCGAGGTGCAGCAAGACAAGAGCGGACCGCCGCGAAGAACGTAACGCATTCCTGAGCTGAAAAGTTGGGAGAGGCGCAGGCTTGTTCATCGGCCAAACGCGTGTCATCGCGGATGCGCTTCACCGCAAGTGGATGCGGCGCCCCCGCTTGACACCCGCGCGGGGGGCAGTATAAGCCCACCATTCCGCCGCATTCGGTGGCGGGGTTTGGTGTTGGTGGCCCCCGCAAGGGAATGCCTGTCGCCCTTTGGGGAAAGGACAACGCCCTTCGTGACATCACAAGGAGATCAGCGGTGACCAAACGCACCTCTGCCAAGTATAAAATCGACCGCCGTATGGGCGAAAACATCTGGGGCCGTCCGAAATCGCCGGTGAACCGGCGTGAATACGGGCCGGGCCAGCATGGTCAGCGCCGCAAGGGCAAACTGTCGGATTTCGGCCTGCAGCTGCGCGCCAAGCAAAAGCTCAAGGGCTATTACGGCGATCTGACCGAAAAACAATTCCGCCGGATCTTTGGCGAAGCCGAACGGGTGCGCGGCGATACGGGTGAAAACCTGATCGGCCTGCTGGAAAGCCGTCTGGATGCCATCGTTTACCGCGCCAAATTCGTGCCGACCGTCTTTGCCGCCCGCCAATTCGTGAACCACGGCCATGTGCTGGTGAATGGCAAGCGGGTGAATATCCCATCCTACCGTGTGCGCGAAGGCGATGTGGTCGAAGTGCGCGAACGCTCGAAACAACTGGCTGTCGTGCTTGAGGCCGTGCAATTGGCCGAGCGGGACGTGCCCGACTATCTCGAAGTCGATCACGCCAAGATGCGCGCCACCTATGTGCGCGTTCCGGCGCTGGGGGATGTGCCTTACCCGGTCATCATGGAACCCAACCTCGTGATCGAATATTACGCGCAGAACTAAGTGTCTGGCGCAACATCTTGCAAAGGCCTGCCATTTGGCGGGCCTTTCTTGTCTGAGTGACCCGTTTTGACCACCAACCCGCCCAGGATACCGGCCGATGCAGAAAAAACCCCTTGTTGAGTTGAAATTCGAACAGACCCTGTTTCGGTCGCGCTGGCTGATTGCGCCGATGTATCTGGGGTTGGCGGTGGCGCTGGCGATGCTGACGGTGATCTTTTTGCGCGAATTGCTCTATTACGCGCCGCAGATCCTGACGATGAGCAGCGAACAGGCCATTCTTGTGGTGCTGACGCTGATCGACCTCACATTGGCGGCCAATCTGCTGCTGATCGTGCTGTTTTCGGGCTATGAAAACTTTGTCTCGAAACTCGATGTCGAGGATGGCGGCGACCGGCCCGATTGGATGGGAACGGTGGATTTTTCCGCCCTGAAAATGAAGCTGATCGCCTCGATCGTGGCGATTTCGGCGATTCATCTGTTGAAACGCTTTATGGAGATCGGCGAAAGCGCGGCCGATATGAAATTTGGTGATAATGAGCTGTTCTGGTTGGTGGTCATCCATTTGACCTTTGTCTTTTCGGGGGTTTTGATGGCGCTGATGGACTGGCTTTCGGCGCGCAGCGGCAAGCACTGAGACAAGCAGGTTCAATGTTGCAGAAAACCGGTTCCCGCTTTTTGCAACATGCGTCAAATCCGGCGCGTTCCAACAGCGTTGCAGCCGCGCAACCCCATTTTGGTGTCTTATTCTTGGGCTGGCATAGAACCGCGCACGCGGCTAAGAATGGCGCGCAATCAGTGAGACACCAAAATGACCAGCCCCATCATTCCGCAGCCAGGCATCATGGATATTGCGCTCTATCAGGGCGGCGCAAGCCATGTGGCCGGGATCAGCGATGTGACCAAGCTTTCCTCGAATGAAAACCCCTTTGGCCCCAGCGAAAAGGCCAAAGAGGCCTTTGCCCGTGCCGTTCACAAGTTGCATCGTTATCCCGGCACCGATCATGCCGCATTGCGCGCCGCGATCGGGGAAATCCACCATATCGACGCGGATCGGGTGATCTGTGGCGTGGGATCGGATGAAATCATCCACTTTCTGTGCCAAGGCTATGCCGGTCCGGGGGATGAGGTGATACATACCGAACATGGTTTCTCCATGTATCGCATTTCCGCGCAGGCCGCCGGCGCCACCCCGATCGAGGTGGCCGAACATGAACGCACCGTTGATGTCGATGCGATCCTTGCCGCCTGCACGCCGCGCACCCGGCTGGTATTCATCGCCAACCCCGCCAATCCCACCGGCACGATGATCGATCTGGCCGAAGTGGCGCGTCTGGCCGAAGGTCTGCCCCCGCAGGCGATCCTGGTGCTCGATGGGGCCTATGCCGAATATGTCGATGATTACGATGGCGGCGCGAAGCTGGTCGATGCGCGCGACAATGTGGTGATGACGCGCACCTTTTCCAAGCTTTACGGGCTTGGGGGGTTGCGCGTGGGCTGGGGCTATGGGCCGCAACCGATCATCGATGTGCTCAATCGCATTCGCGGCCCTTTCAACCTGTCGGATGCGCAGCAGGCCACCGCCGAGGCTGCGGTGCGCGATGTCGATTATGCCGCGAAATGCCGGGCGGAAAACACCCGGATGCGGGCCTGGCTGGCCGAGGCTTTGGCCGATCTGGGCGTGCTGTCGGATATGTCGCATGCGAATTTCATCCTTGCGCGGTTTCATGATCGGGCCGAGGCCGAGGCCTGCGATGATTACCTGCAATCGCAGGGGCTGATCGTGCGGCGGGTGGCGGGCTATGGCCTGCCCAACTGCCTGCGCATCACCGTGGGGGATGAGGCAAGCTGCCGGCGCGTTGCCCATGCCATCGGCCAGTTCAAGGGGCA
>Ga0265293_10005707_pt1 | contig 20553 bp, 18 predicted proteins | sample Munlanlewell138R_FD_192505 | JGI IMG/M metagenome (GOLD analysis project Ga0265293, IMG submission 192505) | Leachate microbial communities from a municipal landfill in Southern Ontario, Canada - Leachate well 138R | ecosystem: Engineered > Solid waste > Landfill > Unclassified | place: Canada... | reverse complement strand
CTTAAATTAATTAATTAATTTACTAAAAGGTACTGTTTTCTCAGAACAATTTGGGGGTACTGTTTTCTCAGAACAATTACAGAGTTCCTCGCATAGGTTGACTAAGTGGACAAAATTTGCTTGACTCACTGGACAAATAGGCCCATCTTTATGGGTACTATTTGATGTATTCCAATGAGGTGAGCTATGGGCGAAGATTTTTATGCTGAAATGGAACAAATTCTCTTAGAGCAGCGTAGAGAGATTATCGAAAGCATTGCCGGAGAAGATGAAGACTTTAGGTCAATGATTAACTCAATGGGGACAAAAGACTTGGGTGATATCGCGGCTGATGACATCGCCAGCAAAAAGATGGAAGCATTAAATCTGCATGCAGCCAATCGTCTTAAAAGCGTTGAAGCTGCACTGTCACGCTTAAAGAATGGGCGCTACGGAGTATGTGTACAATGTGGCGCCAAGATTCCAGAAGAGCGCTTAAGAGCGATGCCTTCAGCTGTCCTTTGTATAGCCTGTAAAAGTGGTGAAGAGGGTAAAAGACGCCGGTCTTGGTAGTCTAGAGAAAGGGGTTATTGGCTAACTCCTTGCCGATAGTAGTTTCCGGCCCATGACCTGGGTACACTACGGTAGCTTTAGGGAGTGTTAAAAGTTTAGTTTTGATGGAGTTCACAATTAAGGCCGGGTCACTGTGGATTAGGTCTGTGCGCCCAATCGAATTGGCAAAGAGTGTATCCCCGGCAAAGAGAGAGCCCTCTTTATAGAGGCAAATGGAACCTAAAGAGTGCCCCGGAGTGTGCATCACTTCTAAGCCAATTTCGGGTATGACATCCCCCTCTTCAACTAACACTGTGGCCGCCGGTAGTGAGCGCCAAAAGCTGACATCTAAGTGACTAAAAGCGGGGTCAATTGAGCGGGCAAAGGCTCCGAGAGCTTCACCCCCTAGGGGGCCTAAGTAGGGGCTGTCGAGGGGGTGCATAAAGATGTCGGCTGTGGGAAAGGCTTTGATTAGTTGCGGCAACGCCAGTAGATGGTCGTAATGAAAATGGGTAAGAATAACCCCCTTCAAATTATTGAGGCGCTCTAAAATTCTTTTCGCTTCATCCGCCGGGTCGATTACCCATGCCATCTCCCCTTTAAAGAGGAGATAGCAATTTGTTTGGTAAGGGCCTGTAACTAGCTTTTCTATACGCATCCTACTCTCTATTTGAGTAGCTAATAACCGCCACTCTTCCCCTAATTTCCATCCCGTTCATCAGTTCAATAGCTCGGTCGGCGTTCTTTTGGGAGAGGGTAATGAATGAGTATTTATCGTGGATTCTGATTGAATAAATCTCATCTTTATTTATCGAGAGTTTATCTTGGAAAATTTGGGAGAGTTCTTTGGCATAAAGCCGTCTCATTTTACCAATGTTCAAATAGAGGGTACGGCTATCGGTTGCCGGTTTAGCTTTAACGGCCGCCGCTTTAGGGGCATCACTCTTTTTTGCCAGTTTCGGGGTACCACCCTCTGTTTGGAAAAGTTCCCTTAAAAGATAGGCGGAGAAGTAACCCCTCCGCATTAAAGGGACATTTTTTTTGATCATCAGGCGTAAACTTTCTAGTTCTTCAGGTTCTGAATCGATTGAGAGTTTTGCTAGTAGCATCTGGATTTTACCGGCAATAACCTCTTTGTTCTGGGGGATTGATTTAATTTCGTGGTTCATCAATAGGGTCTCCTTGGAAGTAATAATTTGTTCCACCTCTTTGGGGGTGACGATACAAACTACTCGCTGAACCATTTTTTCATGTTCATGCAGGTAGCGTACCGTTGACGCAATCTCCCTCTCTTTAAGACCGATTGTTACGACGCATCCGGCACTCTTTAAATCTCCTGGCAGTTCTTCGCTGTAGGCTAAGCCTTGATAGGAGAGCGATGGACTCGATAAAGCAAGTTCCTTCATTAACGTGTTCCACCGGCTTCCAATTTTGTGAATCAGGAGGTAGCTTTCATGATGGAGTGCATAGAGTAGGGTAACAATCTGCTTGTTAGCAATCTTATCGCTGGTATAACATTCAATTTTAAATTGGGATTGCTCCCACTCCCCCTTTAAAATGATAAGGGGGTCGTCAACCAGTTCTTGAGGGGTGCGGGTAAGGTGAGAAAGAGTATCGATGAAAAATTCAATTTTTGTCTTCTCAGAGATCTTAGTAAAAATGAAACGGCAGTCATCCAGAAATGCCCGCTCTCGGGTGAGCAATTGCTCCATCGACTCTTTCTCTCCCTTTAAAAAGTCGTAACCCAAAATTACCGTTTCGGTCTTTTCTAAGAAAATGTTGTCACGTCGTAAATGGTCGATTGTGCGCTGAGGAGTAGTTACCAGTATCTTGGATTCATCACGCAGTGCCGACAGATCGGCGCGTGGTGACTGCCTCTCGCTTAAGCAAATAAAGGCCTCACACGAAGGGCTCTCTTTTAGAAGTGCTTCGACTTGCTCGGGGGGGAGCAGGAGGAGTACAGAGGGGGTTTTGGCGAGGGCCTCCAGAGGAGTGGCGATGAGTTTGGCACGTTCGGTCGCTACCGAAAAAGCGCCGTCCCCCACTTCAACAAAGAGGGGTTGTTGCGAGGCAGTTAAATCAAGTTCGCGTAACTTTTTTTTCAGCAGGGAGGGGATTCTAAATTCTGTCATCCCACCTCCACCGAGAATCCATTCATTCGATGCTCTTTTCTATTTTCTACACTCTTCAGGATATAGAGGGAAGTATGCTTTGTCAAGGAACTATCTGTATGTTACAATTGCCCGACACTCTAAAAAAGAGGAATTGATGGCACGCTTAAGAAACCAAATAGAAGAGATTGAGCGCCAAATCGGTGAAGTCAACCACGATAGTGAACTGCTGTTGACCGAGCTGGCCCTCCACCTACTCACTTTAGATAATCCGCTCATTATAGGCGGCAGTGCTCAACCCTATGAAATGCTACAAAAGGAGAAGGTGCTACTGGATGAATATGAGCGGAAAATTGGCTTAATGTTAGAGCTAAAAGAGGGGGTTGAAGATGCCAATGGACGTATCAAGGGGCTCAAAGCCCTGATTAGACAATTAGAAGAACAGCTGGATGAGGTCTATGGGAGGGTTGGTGCGATTGCCTGGGAAGAGGCCTCTTCAGGGGCCCTAGTAACCCAAATTAGAGAGTTTTATCCCATCATTGAAGCACGACGCGAGGCTATTTTAGCTCTACGGGAAGAGGAAACCCAAAGTACCGCTCAGCTAAAAGAGAAGCCCATCTACAAAAGAGCTTCTTTGCAACTAAGGGCTTTTACAGCTTCACAAAAACTAAAAAAATATTTTCGCCGAAGTAAAGAGTTCTATGGTGAAACTGGCCGAGCATTGGCTGCAGAGGGCTTAATTGGCGCCCTTGTCAGTGGTTCGTCAGGCGAGTTAGAGCAAAGGTATGATGATCTGAAAGGGCAGATAGTTGTTTGCCAAGAGGAGATTGAGGAGCTCAATCAACATGTGGCTACCAGTAAAGGGTCTCTACAGAATATTGGGGTGACCGGATCGGTTGCCCGTAAGCTGAATGAACTCCAAGGGGCCAAGCGGGAACAGACCGTTTTAGTGAGTAAATTAGCCCTCTCCTACGGTAGGTCTTTGAGAGCTCACGATAAAGTGTGGCCTAAATTATCGAGTGAGGCGGGAAAAATCTACGACCAGATAGTGCGCCACGAGAAAGTGAGGCAACAGCTCGAAAAAAGGATTATAGAGTTAAAGTTAGAGGAGAATATTGGGACTCTTGTGCTCCTTGTCGAACAGGATGAGGAGCGGGTTGTCCATTTACAACAGATGATAGAGCAGTACAATCGGCAAATTGAAGAGATTCAAAAAACTATTGCCCAAAACCGTGAGAAAATTGGCGCTCTTAAGCGACAGCTAGCCGCCAGTTTGGAAGAAGAGGAGGAGTAGAGAATGAACCCTCCTACGCGTGAAGATGCTCAAAAGATTGTGGCTCAGAAGAGGGCGCAGAAGGCAACTATCAGAATTGTCAAAGTTACCAAGCCTAAGCAAAAGAAGAAGAAGGGTAAAAGGGTGGTGACTATGATCCAAATGCCCCTCTCCCTCTTTGTGACGGCTGTGGTTTTGGTTGCCCTAGTGATTGGGCTCCTTTTAGCTTGGCAAATTACCGGCTTCCGACTTAAACCCTCACCAATAGTGGCCCAAGAGGTCAAAATCTATGGGGGTTATACTTTAGCGGAAATTGATGACGTCCTCGCGGGTAAAGGACTAATCAAAAAAGGGGAGTTTTTAAAAGCGAGTGAGAAGGTGTGCCAAGAGAGGGGTCTGCCGTTTAGTGAAGGGTGGTTTCTAAGCGGTGTCTACCTTTTCGATGGGGAGGTGAAGCATTTCGCAATGAGCCTCCAAGATGCCCTAAACAGTGCAGTTAAGCCCTATCTGAATAGCCTCGATAAGCTCTCCTTAAGTTTAGCAGAAATCATCATCGTGGCCTCTATGGTTCAGCGGGAGACCAATGACCCCACCCAGATGCCTTTAATCGCGGCTGTTATCTACAACCGGTTGCTAAGGGGGATGCCACTGGGAATTGACGCCACGACCCGCTACGGCTTAAAGGCTTGGGATAGAGCCCTGGTAGCTAAAGATTTTAATGCCGATTTTGTCTATGATACCCGCCGAAGGGTGGGACTACCTCCTACCGGTATTGGCTCGCCCACGCCGGAAGCTTTAGAAGCTGCTTTCAACCCTGCCAAGCACGACTACTTTTACTATCTGCACGATTCTAGTGGTGCTATTCATCTGAGTCGAACCTATGAAGAGCATAAAGAGAAGATCGCTATTTATTTAAATTAGCTTAATATTGAGTAGCGGGGTACCGCAGTAGTAGCAGAAAATTGAGACTTATCGGCAGGCACTTGCCAATTAAACTTCCATAATCCACATTCCTAACACATAACCAACAAACAATGCTTCTAAATTTTATTAAAATGAATCAGGAGCATCCATGAAACGAAATCTCTTTCTTATCATCTTGTTGGTTCTAACCTCCACAATTCTTCCAGCAGCTACTCTCACCCTGTCCCAGGCCCAGGACTTAGCGGTAAGTTCCAGCCTGACGGTGAAATCCAGTACATTGGATCTCAAGGCTACCCAGAGAACCAGCGAAATTGACAACGCTTTGCCAAGCATCTCGCTTTCAGCGGGACTGAACGCTTCAACCGGACTGCTCTCAAGTCAACAGACCAGTATCGGAGCCAATGTCGGCGTAGGTGTCAGCTTTAAATTCCTTGACGGTGATGAATACACTGCAAGAACAAGGCTTATCAATGTCGAAAATGCTAAACTGACCGTTGAAACGAAAACCAGCGATGTAAGGATTCAGGTTATCACCCTGTATTGGAATGTGGTAGCTCAAGAACTGAATGTAAAAAGTCTGGCAACCACACTGGAATCCATGCGAAAAAGTCACCAAGCCAACCAGCAAAGGTATGCGGCTGGACAGATTGACAGTCTCACCCTAAGTCAGAGCGAGTTGTCACTTTACAATGCCGAGCAGAATCTCTCAGAGGCTACTCTTAGCTATCAGTCGGCACAGAGTGCTCTCAAGGCTGTTATCGGAGAAGTAGATCTCAGTGACCTAGATGAGCTTCTGGAGATCCGTCAACTCAAGGAGATTGGTACTTTTACCTCGAACATTTTCTCCGCAGTTTTGGTCAGGCAGTCACAGTTGGCTGTCGATAGGGCGCGGGTTTCCTATGACAGTGCCAGGTATACTGCCACCACACCAACGCTGAGCGTGTCCGCATCCATTGGATTGAATGCCTCATACTCAGCATCGGCAAATGCTTTCAACATATCAGACAGCTACTCAGGCTCGCTTAGCATGTCCATTCCCACCGACTCGTGGTTCAAGAACTCAGCGACTTCGGTCAATCTCGAGAACCTGGACACGGCAATTCAACAGGCTAGACTCAGTGCCCAGATAGCCAAAGATGAGGTCATGGATGAGGTGCAGGAGATCTACGACAGCATCAATAAATGCATTCGTAACCAAGAGGCGCTGAATAAAAAGCAGGTATTGCTGGAAACCCAGCTGAAACTGACCCAGCAGGCCTATGATGGGGGGCTGACCGATTATCTGAGCCTTCTCGAGGCCAATGAGAACGTATTTCTAGGAAATCTTGGAATCCTTCAGAACCAGCTGGACTACACCATATATGTCAACATCTTGGCTGTCAAATTATCAGTTACAGTATCAGAGCTGTTCAAATAGAAAAATCAGGAGACAAGTAAATGAGCAAGAAAATTTTTGACAGGATTATCACCATCATTCTCCTTCTCATATGCGTTGTATTGGCGGCGGCTATTTATCTCAGACTCGGATCCGTCTCTGCAGATTCGATATCGGGGATGAAAAAAGGGACGGAGCTAATCGACGAAATCGACGCCACTACCCAGATAATAAACGTATCGGCCCAGAGCGTCACATCAGATACTTTTATCAAGACTGTTACCACCGGAGCCACGGTGGTCAATAAGACTGAGAAAAGAGCCCTGACTTCAACACAAGGGGGGACGGTGAAGCAGATTTTAGTCGGCGAAGGTGATGTAATCCAGATTGGTGATACTATATGTATTGTCGACCCATCAAAGCCAGGCGCTCAATATAAGGAGGTAGAACTGAAGGCTATTGCCTCAGGGGAGATTGATGAACTTAACATCATTGTCGGGCAAGAAATAACATCAGGAGCGACCCTTCTAACCATTAAACCCGCAGCTGAGCTAAAGATAAAGGCTTACCTTCCTGAGAAATACTACTCCCTGATTGATCATGATACTAAAGCGACTTTCACCAGCGAAGCTTATGATGGACGGATATTCCAAGCCTCAATCACCAAGAAGGAGACTTTAATCAATACTGACGACTGGACCTTTGGCATGGAGTTTGAGACACCTGCTGACGAACTTATTGTCGAAGGTATGTATGTGCGCATCAGTATTGAGATTATGAACATCGAAAATGCTATCGCCATTCCCAGGAAGTCCATCAATACGCTTGCGCAAGAGAAATATGTTTATGTCGTCGAAAATGGTGTTGCCATCCGCCGCAATATCACCACTGGTGCTGAAAATGAGACTTCTGTAGTTGTAACCAGCGGACTGGATGTTGGTGAGATGATTATAACCGCCGGGACAGTCACAGACCAGAGCCCTGTACACATCATATAGGAGACGCCATGACAATCAGTGAATTATCAGTCAGAAGACCCGTTTTAATGACGATGGTCTATGCGGTTCTTATCATCATAGCCGTAATGTTCCTCCCAAACCTTCAAATCTCTCTATACCCATCGGTATCAATGCCGATGATTACGGTGATGGTCAGTTGCACTGGTGCGGGACCTGAAGAAATAGAGAGTCAGGTAACAGAGGTGTTAGAAAATTCCCTCAGCTCGGTGAAAGGCCTTGAGAGTATGACCAGCCGCTCCTCTGAGGGGATGGCGATGGTGATGTTGGAGTTTGGATACGATATTGATTTGGACGAGGCTTCTGACAATGTTACTGCCACCCTCAGCCGGATCAACCGCTCACTGCCGGACTGGGCTGACACGCCGGAGGTGATGAATTTCAACTCGATGAGTAGCTCTTCGGAGATTATGAATCTTACATTGAGTGGTGATTACGATTCTGAGAAGCTCTACTCCATTGCGAAGGAAGACCTTTCGGCATTGTTACTGAGGATTGATGGTGTCGAAGATGTCTCGGTTCGTGGGTTTGGACAGCAAGAATATGTTATAAATCTCGACCCTGATAAAATGGAGCAGTATGACCTGACGATTTCCGATGTCACTGCTGTCCTCTCCTCGACTAACACTCAGGGTAAGGGTGGTACTATCACTGAAGATGGAATGGATTACTCCATTACCATCGATGGACGCTACTCCAGCGTCGATCGAATCCTCGACACTTTGGTGGCCACCATCGGCAACAATTTAGTCAGAATCTCCGACCTTGGGAAACTAAGCATACAGAGTCAGTCGAGTTTTCGAGAGAGCTACGTCGACGGAGAGTCTGTAATTAGCCTCAGTGTATCCAACAGCAGTGATAGTACTGCAAGTACCGTCGCCGGTGCTATCAAAGATGCTCTGCCATCAATCCAAGAAAAGCTTGGCTCTGATGTGCAGGTCTCGATACAACGGGACTCAACCTCGATGATTACCTCGACTATGAATGAAGTCTATACCAGTGCAATCCTTGGTATAATCTTCGCTGCAGCGGTCATCTTCTTATTCCTACGTGGCATCAAAACGACCTTTATCATCGCACTCTCAATGCCAATCTGTATTCTCTTTACTCTTCTAATAATGTCCGTTGCCGACATCTCGATTAACACAATGAGCATGAGCGGTCTAATCCTTGGAATTGGTATGATAGTAGATGCCTCGATTATTATCCTTGAGAACACGTATCGGATTAGAGAAAGTGGTGCCAACTGTGCTGAATCTGCCATACTTGGAAGCCATAATATGGTCAATGCTATAACCGCTTCGACACTGACGACTATTTGCGTCTTCGTACCGCTGATAATTTTCAAAGCAGAGCTTGGGGCAATCGGAATGATGTTCCAGGATCTTATATGGACAGTTTGTATCTCACTCATCTGTTCACTCTTTGTATCTGTGACATTGGTACCCGCACTCTCCGGTAGCATTATCAGGATCAACACCCGGGTTCAAAAGCCTCTAAGATTCAGACTCCTCAAGACTTTTGACAACATCTGTATAAGGGTCGAACACTTGCTGGAGAACGCCTATGCGTCCGCTTTAGACTTCTGTTTAAAACATAAGTTGCTGATTATTGTGCTTTGCATATTGCTCTTGGTCTACAGCCTCTCCTTTGTCTCAAACATCGGGATGAGCCTCACGCCGCAGATGAGCGCCGACGACAGTGTCACGATCAACCTTAGCATGCCTAGTGGTACCAACAAAGCTGTCACACGCACTGAAGTATTCCGCATAGCCGATCAACTCTACTCCCTCCTTCCAAAGGGAAGCTTCACCAATATCACTTGCGATATTAACAGTACCTCTGGTACTATCAGTATCGGCCTGCCGGACCTCCAAGAGCAGGTATACTCAGCCAGTGATATAAAAACCCTGGTTCGTCCAATCCTCAATGGGAACCCCGACGCCATCTGGACTTTTGGAGGCAGGCAGGGGCCTATGAGCTCCTCGGCAATCGACATCGCTATCAACAGCAACGACACTGAGGTTGCGCAGGCTGTTGCTGACGAGATTATTGGAATTATCAACACTTATGTCCCAGATGCGCTTGATGTCCAGAGCGATTTAGCCACTGGGGCTCCTAAGTTAGGAATTGTTATCGACCATGACATGTGCGATTTCTACGATGTCTCTATCAGTACTATCTACACCACTCTGTACAACAGCCTAAGCGGTGTTGAGGCGACAATCTTGACTGCACTCGATGCTGAGCAATCCTATTCACTGGTGGTTCAGCTGGATGAATCTAAGTTCAGTTCAATTGAGGAACTTGGGTCTCTACTCATAGCTACAAAGTACGGTAATGTCCGTCTTGATACCCTGACAGATTTCGAGTACTCCACCGTGCCACGCACCATAACCCGTGAGAACAAGGTTACTGTGAGCCATGTCACGGCAAATCTTGCCGATAACTCCTCATCCAGCGTTGTTACCTCGCAGATTCGCTCAGCGCTGGATCAGTATCTGTTGCTACCGGATGGTGTGACTATCTCGATGGGTGGCGACATGGCTCAGATGAAGAGCTACAGCAGCTCTTTGGTCATTATAGTACTTTTGGCTCTGCTTCTGGTTTTCGCCGTTATGGCAGCCCAGTTTGAATCCTTGATTGATCCGTTCATTATCTTTGCCACCATTCCTATGATGATTATCGGCGTCGTGGCAATCCACATCTGGGCAAACCAAGACTTTACGCTATACTCAATAGTTGGCATCATTGCTTTGATTGGGGTGGTGGTTAACAATGGGATTGTCATGGTTGACTCAATTAACCAACAGATGCGAAAGAAAATTGCGATTCACGAAGCCTGTCTTAAAGCTGCCCATACACGTTTGCGTCCAATCCTGATGACAACCCTGACAACGGTTATCGGTATGATGCCACTGGCGTTCTTCCCTGGCGAGGGCGCTGAGTCAATGCAGCCGATAGCCCTGACGTTTCTAGGAGGATTGACTACGGGAGCATGCATGACTCTTTTCCTTTCACCTGTCCTCTACGTTATTTTTAATAAGGGTAAAGAGAAGCATTACGATGACCCCAACACCCTAGCTAATCAACTCCAGGTCTTTGATGAGAAATATCGGAACAAAAAGTTCATTTAAAAATTGTCTATACCTGCTGGTGTTATTTATCTCAGTTATATTTAAATTAGCTTAATATTGAGTTTTTTTAGCCAATGGTGTAATGTACACATCGTTGGTCTGCCGGCGTGGTGAAATTGGTAGACACGATAGACTCAAAATCTATTGGGGGCAACTCCATACCGGTTCGAGTCCGGTCGCCGGTAAAGGGTTCTATCTTCGTGAATAGGGCCCTTTTTTGATAAAATGTTTGACACCTCATTCTTTGTCATAACTTCCGCAGTCATTAAATTAAAAGAGGCTCCTAATTAGGTTCTTTAAAAGAAATTAAAGGGAGATCTCTAACCACAATATTGAACTATTTGTAGTACAATAATTACTCCTTTTCTATTTATCTATAGTTTTGTTGTTCGTCGACCTTAACCGGCACTACATATGGAGCGAGTTTTAAGATACGTTTCAGTAATCTTAAAAGGCTTTTCAATCTTCCATAGCCCCCGATACAGGTCATCATCACTTGGGCGTTATTATGTTAAAAAAAAGGATAAAAAAATTAGTTGAGCAGAATCTCTAAAGTTGCTGCGAAAGCACGAAGGGCTCTATCTTTTTGATAGGGTCCCTTTGTAACAAAATGTTTGACACTTCATTGCTTTATGATAGAATTATGGGAAGGTAGCATCAGCTTGGGTGATTCGCATTAAGCATCATTAGAGGATAACAAATGTCAGCATCCCTTTTAGAAATCTCTAACATTTCAAAATTTTTCCCCGGTGTTAAAGCCCTGCAAAATGTAGGGTTCTCGGTGGATAAGGGCGAAATTCATGCCCTTATTGGTGAGAATGGCGCCGGGAAGTCGACCCTCATTAAAATCCTCTCTGGGGTTTATCAACCGGAAGAGGGGGGTAAGATTACCATGGAGGGTGAGGATTTGGGGGTTTTAGATCCTCTTATCTCTCTCAACAAGGGAATTGTGGTAATTTATCAAGATTTCTCGCTCTTTCCGAATCTCTCTGTGTTAGAAAATATTACTTTGGGGAGTTATGTTGAACAGAACCGAAAATTGGTGAACTACAAAGAGATGCGGAAGATTGCCAATGAGATGCTCCGCCAGCTAGCTATCGATAATATCGATTTGGACGAATCTTTGGGAGATTTGTCGGTTGCCAGGCAACAACTAGTGGCGATTGCCCGCGCGTTAGCCAACGATGCCAAACTCTTAATCCTTGATGAACCTACCTCCTCCCTCTCCAGCAGTGAAGTTGAGAAGCTCTTTGAAATCATGCACTCCCTCAAAGAACGGGGAATTTCCATGATTTTCATTAGTCACAAGCTCGATGAAGTTTATCGAATCTCCGATAGGCTCTCTATCTTGCGGGATGGTCGCTACATTGGCACTTATAAAGCCGATGAATTAAATGAGCAAGAACTAATCGCCAAAATGGTGGGCAGAGAGATAATCTACACTATCTACCCTAAGCGCAAGTTAACCGAACCGCTTCTGGAAGTTAAGAAATTTTCTAAGCAGGGGAACTACAAAGATATTAATTTCACCCTCCACAAAGGCGAAGTACTGGGGATTACCGGCTTGGTAGGGGCGGGGCGGACTGAAGTTGTCAAATCGGTCTTTGGTTTGAATCCCCAAGATGAGGGCGTTTTGCTCCTCGATGGACAAGAGGTTGCGATTAAAAATCCCTCTGAAGCTATGCGCAATGGTATTGCTTTTATCCCTGAGAACCGCTTAACAGAAGGTCTTGTGCTAAGGAAATCGACACAAGAGAACCTCACCCTAACTTTACTGGAGGAGCTCAGTGGTCGTTTGGGTCTCCTCAATCCCAAAAAGAGTGATAAGGTGGCGGCCTCTTGGATTGAGAAGTTGGATATCCGCCCCTCTAACCCCCACCTTTTTACAGCGAAGCTCTCAGGAGGGAACCAGCAGAGGGTCGTCATTGCAAAGTGGTTGGCGACCAATCCAAAGATTTTAATTGTCGATGAACCTACTAATGGTATTGATGTAGGGGCCAAAGCAGAGATACACCGACTACTCAGACAACTGGCAGAGACGGGGTTAGGTATCATAGTAGTCTCAAGTGAGCTGCCCGAAATTTTAGCGGTTTGTGACAGGGTAGTAGTAATGAAGCGGGGCAGAGTGACAGCCCAACTGTTCTGTGAAGGATTGAGTCAAGAAGATATAATGAGTAGGGCTATATGAAGAAACTAAAAATGATAAAAGAACTTCCCTTGATAATTATCCTTGTGTTGATCTCGATTGTGATTACGATTATTAACCCTTCGTTTTTGACTGTGGAGAACTTCTTGGACCTCTTAAAGAGCAACCTTGTGCTTACGATGATGGCAATGGGGATGCTTTTGGTAATTTTGACCGGTGGGATTGATGTTTCGGTGGCTTCTATGATAACCGCTGTAACGGTTATTATCGGTAACTCTTTAATCCATTTTTCCCAAAATATTTTAGTCACTGTCCTTTTAGCTACCCTTTGTGGCGTGATTTTGGGTTTGATTAATGGTCTTTTGATTACCGGCTTAAAAATCCCTCCGATTGTGGCGACATTGGGGACAATGAGTATGATTTTGGGGATAGTCCTTTACGTGACTAACGGGAACTGGATTACCGGTATCCCTCAGAACTTTATCGATTTTGGTCGTATTATGATACTCCCTAAAACCCTGGCTGACGGGCGGGTTATTGGCATCCCCATCCAGATTATTTTTCTGTTGCCAATTATTATCCTCACTTGGTTTGTCCTTAAACATACGGTAATTGGCAGAGGTATCTACGCTTTGGGGGGTAACTTAGAGTCAGCCGATAGGATGGGCTTTAAAACCAATCGGATTATTGTATTTGTCTACGCCTTTGAGGGCTTTATTATCGGGCTCTCAGCGGTAGCCCATACCTCTATCATGCGACAAGTGGACCCCAACGCCTTTTTAGGATTTGAGATGCAAGTGATTGCTGCCGTTGTGTTGGGCGGGGCTAGTGTCCTTGGTGGTTATGGCTCGGTGCTGGGCACTATTATTGGTGTAGCCCTTTTCAGTGTTATCAACAATGGGATGATTTTGATGCGCATTCCCACATTTTGGCAAAAAATAGTGGTCGGGTTAATTATAATCTCCTCAATAAGTGCAGATATGATTCAAAAACAACGTGAGGAGCATTTGAAAGTCAGGGTTGACGTAGATGAGGTGGCCTCCTATGAAGCTTAAAATTAAGGGCTTGATTGCGACCAAAGAGGGGATCCTCTTCATTATCTTCTTAGCGGTGGTTGCTATTATGACGATTCTCTCTCCTAGTAAATTCCTTAGCAACTACAACCTACAATCTTTAGCCTACCAGCTCCCCGAGTTTGGGATTTTGAGTCTCTCGATGATGTTGATAATCATTACCGGGGGAATCAACCTCTCGCTAACTTTTAGCGCAACCCTTGCCATGATAGTCGGCGGTCTGGCAATGAGTAGTGTCTTTGCCAACACAGGAGGGGCTTTCTTGGCCCTTGTCATTGGGGTGGCGCTGATGCTTGTTGTGGCGGCTCTAGCCGGAATATTCAATGGGTTTGTGGTCTCTTATATCGGGGTAACCCCCATGATAGCAACCCTTGGAGCGGCGACCCTATTTGAGGGTATTAGCTTGAATATTACCAAAGGGGGGGCAATCTCTGGTTTCCCCCTCTCTTTTATTATGATTGGTAACACGGCTATTCTCGGAATTCCTGTGCCAATGCTAATCTTCGTGGTGATTTTGATTTTAATGTGGCTCCTGATTGAGAAGAGTAAAATGGGGGCTGCGATTATTATGATTGGTTGTAATCCAAAGGTAGCCGAGTTTTCGGGGATCAAGGTGAAGAATGTTTTATTTAAAGCCTATATGATCTCGGGGCTATTAGCGGGCGTGGCTGGTGTTATTATGGCTTCGCGGTACAACTCCGCCAAAGAGTCCTACGGCTCCTCTTACTTACTTCAATCGGTAGCGGCCTCGGTGTTGGGAGGTACCAGCATCAGTGGCGGAGAGGGGCGAGTGGTGGGGACTCTTTTAGCAGCCATGATTTTACAAGTCATCTCGAGTGGACTCAATATCTTTGGACTTAACCGTTATTTAACCAACGTATTGATGGGATTTATCCTCATATTTGTGCTCGCCATCAATTTTGTAACTGAGAAATTTAAGAAAAATTGAGTGGCAACTGCCCCCTTTGGGGGAAGGAAATATGTAAGGAGGAGCTTATGAAAAAAGTTCTTAGTGTTTTACTTGTTTTTGTCCTTATAATCGGCACTTTGGGGGCCGCAGGGGCAAAAGAGAAAAAAGAAGATGGTATTAAGATTGTCGTAATGCCAAAATTGGTTGGTATTCCCTATTTTAATGCCTCGGAGAAAGGCGCTTTGCAGGCGGGCAAGGACCTCGGAATTGAAGTAATCTACACTGGACCCACAACAGCAGACGCTGCTGAGCAGGTTAAAATGCTTGAGGACCTGATTAGCAAAGGGGTAGACGTCATCTGTGTTGCTCCCAATGATGCTGCGGCTTTGACCCCGGTCTTAATGAAGGCCAAAAAGGCAGGGATTGTGGTCTTTGACTGGGACACCCCCGCTGACGAGTCAGTTGTAGACATTTCAGTCCACCAGATTGATGACCAGAAGTTTGGCGAACATATGTGGGACTTACTGGTCCAAGAGATGGGTCCCACCGGAGAGTATGCGATCGTGACCGGAGGCTTATCGGCTGCCAACTTAAACACTTGGATTGACCACGGTCTAAATTATGCCAAAGCTAACTTCCCCGGACTCCGCTTGGTCACTGATCGTGTTCCAACTGATGAGAAACAGCAAGTTGCTTACCAGAAAACCCTCGACTTAATTAAAGCTTATCCCAACTTGAAAGGAATTGTCGGTGTCAGTACGCCGGCACCCCTTGGGGCAGCCCAAGCTGTCCAAGAGAAGGGTAAAAACAAATCGATTGCCGTAGTGGGAAGCTCGCTACCAACCGACTCTGGCCCTTATCTGGAAGATGGCTCTCTACGTGTTGGTACCCTTTGGGACCCTGCCAAACTGGGTTACTTGACAGTTGTATTGGCTTACAACTATCTCAAAGGGGAGAAGCCTTATGACGGGCAAGAGATTCCAAATGTGGGTAAAATCACAGTCTGGGACGACAACCGCACCGTTATCATGGGTCCTCCGACCGATTTCGTGAAAGAGAACTACAAATCGTTTGAGTTCTAAGAGTGAGGAGCCGACCTTAACTGGTCGGCTCCCGTCTATTTAAGCCAATAATTTTGCAAGGTCCTCTTGAGCCGTAGTGATGGGGGTAATCCCATAGTTATCGACTAAGATTTTAAGGACATTAGGGGAGATGAAGGCCGGCAATGTTGGCCCTAAGTGGATCTCTTTTACCCCTAAGTAGAGGAGCGAGAGGAGGACACAAACGGCCTTTTGCTCGTACCAAGAGAGGATAAAGCTTAAGGGGAGGGCGTTAACTGAACACTCAAAAGCGTTAGCTAGAGCTAAGGCGACTTGGATAGCTCCAAAAGAGTCGTTACACTGGCCCATATCAATCATTCTCGGTAGGCCATCAATTTCGCCGATCTGTAGGTCGTTAAAGCGGAACTTACCGCAAGCTAGGGTGAGGATGACAGTGTCATTAGGAGATTGCTCGACAAATTCCGTGTAGTAGTTGCGCCCAACCTTGGCTCCATCACACCCGCCTACCAAGAAGAAGTGCTTAATGGCACCTGTTTTGACAGCTTCGACAACTTTACCGGCAATCGAGAGAACGGTCGCCCGGCCGAAACCGGTTGTCATGGTAGCCCCACCGTTAATCCCGAACATTGGCTTATCTTCAGGATAACCACCGAGCTCTAAAGCTTTCTCTATAACCGGGGAGAAGTCTTTGTCCCCTCCGATGTGGATAAGTTCAGGGTAGCTGACTACCTCAGTGGTGAAGATGCGGTCTTTGTAGTTGTCTTTAGGGGGCATTAGGCAGTTGGTAGTGAAGAGGACCGCTCCAGGGATGTCGATAAACTCTTTCTGTTGGTTTTGCCAAGCTGTCCCAAAGTTTCCCTTCAAATGGGGGAAAGCTTTGAGTTTTGGGTAACCGTGACAGGGGAGCATTTCACCATGGGTGTAGATGTTAATTCCCTTTCCTTCAGTTTGACGTAACAGCAAGTAGAGGTCGTGCAGATCGTGCCCACTTACCACAATAAAAGGACCCTTTTCCACCATCAAAGGGACTTCAGTGGGTAGCGGGTCACCATAGGTCTCAGTATTGGCCTTATCGAGAAGCTCCATACATTTGAGGTTAACTTCACCGGTTTTTAAAACTAACGGGAGTAGCTCATCAGCCCCTTTGGCACTACCAATTGCCCGCAGAGCTTCAAAGGTGAAAGCATTGACAACTTCATCACTGTACCCAAGAGCCCAAGCATGGTAGGCATAGGCTCCCATCCCCCTTAACCCCAACAAAATCAGCGATTTAAGGGAGCGGATGTCTTCGTCTCCCTGCCAAATCTCCTCTAAGGGATATTTTTCAGCTTCTCCCCCTAAGGCGACAGTTTCAGCATCGATACGTTGAATCAAATCGCCAAGCGTAGCGTTGTTGAAATTGACATTGGTAATAGCGGTGAACAACCCCTCATACATGATATGGATAGTTGCTTTAGAGGGCCTCTGGTCCTCGGCAGCTCTAGCTAGGGCAACCAAAGCTCCGGTCATAATATCTTGAAGATTGGCAGTGTCGGCCATCTTCCCACAAACACCCCGTGCTCCGGTACAAGCTTTAGCTCCGGCGGTCTGTTCACATTGAAAACAAAACATCTGTGACATTAATTCCTCCAACTATAATTTCTCTGTTTTGATGACAAATAGGTGCATAGTCTCATTGCCATGATTGGCAATAGCCAGCATCGAGCCCGCTTTCACCTCAATAATTTTGCCCTCCGGATAGGTGTGTTCTGCTCCCTCATTTAATTTTAGAGAGAGGATGCCCCGCGTGACAATAAAGTGGGCTGCTTCCCGCGTTACGTGTGGCTCGATGCTCTCGCCAGAGGCTAAACTGAGGTGGTTTATCCTCACCGTTGCTTGGTCCACGAGGCGCTCTACAGTCGTTTTATCGGTGGTACTGAAGGTATAGATTTTCTCAGGCATCTGCATTCTCTTCCTCTATATTACTTTTTCCGGTAATCTCGGTAATCTTAATTTTTATGACGGCGGTTTTCTCAATTGCCCTTTCAATTAAAAGTTGTGCATCCCGACTATAATCGGGGCTATACTTTTGTGCTAAAAGGCTCAAAGCCCGCCGCTTCTCTGCCGGTGATTGAACTACTTCGGCTTCTCCATAGACGATTACAGAAGTGTATCTAGTGGTGAACTGTTCGCTCTCTAGCCGATTTTCCCCCACAACAGAGAGGCAGACAGTGCTGTTGTTATTCAGAGCAGCAATCTTTTTCCCTGCCTGTTTGCCGTGGAGGAAGATCTCTTGGCCTTCAAGAACGAAAGAGATAGGCACCCCATAGGGTTCATCTTCTGATGTAATAACAGAGAGGGTGGCCCACTCTGCGTTTTTTAAGATTGTTAAGGCTGTTTCTCTATTCATGGACTCAAATCTACCATATTTCTTGAAAATAGTGAGTTGCAAATGCAACTTTTTAGTAAAAAGCTAAAATATGTATAAATATACAGCTAAAGGGGTGTACAAAATCTATTTTTGTATATATATACATAGAAAGGAGAATTTTTATGATTACAGTAGGGGTTGTTGGTGCCACAGGTTACGCAGGTGCAGAGCTCATGCGCCTCTTGTGTGGTCACAGTCAAGTAAAACAGATAATTGCTGCGTCTCAGAGTTATAGTGGAGAAAAGTTCTCGGCTATCTACCCCAATTTTTACAAAGTTTACGACACTCCACTGGAGAAACTCGATATCCCGGCTTTGGCAAAGAGGGTCGACCTCCTTTTCCTCTCTCTCCCCCATAACGTCTCCTCAAAGTACCTAACGCCCTCTATTTTAGATGAGTGTGTGGTTATCGATTTAGGGGCCGACTTTAGACTGAAAGATGTTGAGGTTTATGATAAATGGTACAACACAACCCACCCTAATAGGGATCTGGTAGCACAGGGGGTCTATGGACTCTGTGAACTCTACCGAGAGGCCATCAAGGGGGCCTCTTTAATTGCCAACCCCGGCTGTTATACTACCACCACCATATTAACGGCTTATCCTCTTTTAGCCGATAAGTTGATCGAAGTCGATACTCTTATAGTAGATGCTAAATCGGGGGTCTCCGGTGCGGGGCGAGGGGAAAAGCTTGCTACCCTGTACGGAGAGTGTAACGCCTCTGTTAAGCCCTATTCGGTGGCTAGTCACCGCCATACCCCCGAAATAGAGGAGCACCTCTCCTATGCGGCACAAAAGGCAGTTACCCTCACCTTTACTCCCCATTTAATCCCGATGAACCGCGGAATCCTCATCTCTCTTTATGGCAAAGTTAAACCGGGAGTTACCAAGGAACACATTAGCGCCACCTACCAAAAGTTTTATGCTGAAGAGCCTTTTGTGCGGCTTTTACCAGAGGGGGTGCTCCCCGAGACTAGGTGGACTAAGGGGTCTAACTACTGTGACCTCAATTTTGTTTTAGACGAGCGCAGCAATACGTTAATCGCCTTTGGCGCCCTCGATAACCTAGTGAAAGGTGCGGCAGGGCAAGCTGTACAGAATATGAATATTAGATTTGGATTTGCAGAGGATAGTGGACTCACAACACTCCCGGCTTTCCCCATATAGAGGAGAAGAGGTGATGAAAGAGATTGAAGGCGGAATACTCGCTCCGAAAGGGTATCAAGTGAGTGCCGTAAAAGCGGGATTAAAGCGCGATAAGTTTGATTTAACCCTCTTAGTAGCCGATTGCCCGGCAACGGTTGCCGGTGCGTTTACTACCAATTTGGTTAAAGCAGCTCCCCTTGTCTATACCCAAGGTGTGGTGGAAAAGGGGGTGAGCGTCAGGGCTATTTTAGTCAATAGCGGTAACGCCAATGCGGCTACGGGGCACCAAGGTGAAGTAGATGCCCAACAGAGTGCTGCAGTGACGGCAGCGCTACTGGGTATTCAAAAAGAGGAAGTTCTCCTATGTTCCACCGGTGTGATTGGCGTGCCCCTCCCGATGGAGAAGCTCCTCAAAGGCCTAGAAGCGTGTACTAAGAGTCTGGCTAACACTTTTTTAAAAGCCCAGCAAGCAGCCAGGGCGATTTTGACCACCGATACCTTCACCAAAGAGGTAGCACTCGAAATAGAGTTGGGCGGGAAAAAGGTGAGAATCGGGGGGATGGCTAAAGGCTCGGGGATGATCCACCCCAACATGGCTACCATGCTCTCATTTGTAACCACTGATGCGGCCATTGAGCGGGATTTTCTGCAGAAGCTCTTAAACGAGGGGGTTAAAACGTCGTACAATATGATCAGCGTTGATGGAGACACTAGTACCAACGATACGGTTTTAACCCTCGCCAATGGAAAGTCGGATGTGAGCATTCAAGAGGGGAGCCCTGAAGCCCTCCTCTTTGAAGAGGCTTTCATCTATGTCCACACAAAACTGGCCCAGTTAATCGCTAAAGATGGAGAAGGGGCTACTAAACTCATAACTGTGGAGGTCTCGGGGGGCGTAACCAAAAGCGGAGTTCAACAGCTAGCCCGCTCGATTGTCAGTAGCAATCTGGTAAAAACTGCCTTTTTTGGCAGTGATGCCAATTGGGGGAGAGTTTTGTGTGCAATGGGGTATGCCGGTGTCGATTTTGATCCCAACAAGGTCTCTTTGAGTTATAAGAGTAAATCGGGTGAGATTGAGGTCTTCAAGGCGGGATTACCCCTTAAGTTTGATGAAAAGGTGGCTAAAGAGATCTTACTGGAGAGAGAGGTTACCCTCTTGGTTAATCTCAACGCCGGGAGTGCAAGTGCCACAGCCTGGGGGTGTGACCTCTCCTATGAATACGTAAAGATAAATGGAGATTACAGAAGTTGAATATGAAGCGAGAGATTGAAAAGGCCAAGGTGTTGATTGAAGCCCTCCCCTATATTAGACGCTTTGCAGGCTCAATCGTGGTGATTAAGTACGGTGGCAATGCAATGAGTGACCCCGCAATAAAGCAGTCGACCATCAAAGATATTGCTATGATGAAAATGATAGGGATGCGCCCGGTGGTAATCCACG
>Ga0265293_10005705_pt1 | contig 20571 bp, 19 predicted proteins | sample Munlanlewell138R_FD_192505 | JGI IMG/M metagenome (GOLD analysis project Ga0265293, IMG submission 192505) | Leachate microbial communities from a municipal landfill in Southern Ontario, Canada - Leachate well 138R | ecosystem: Engineered > Solid waste > Landfill > Unclassified | place: Canada... | reverse complement strand
GCTGGAAACCACGTCCGAACGGCTGGGCGAGAAAGGCGGCGCGCATTACGGGTCGCCCGACAAGATTCCCGCCGTGCGCCTGGAATCGCTCGCGGCTGCGGGCCGGGCGCGCGTTCCCATGACCAGCGGCATCCTGATCGGCATCGGGGAAACGCCGGAGGAGCGGATCGAATCGCTGCTGGCGCTGCGCGACCTGCATCTGACGCACGGGCATTTGCAGGAAGTCATCGTCCAGAACTTCTGTCCCAAGCCTGGCACGAAGATGGCCGAGGCCCCTGAAGCGGGTGAGGACGATTTCCTGCGCGTGGTGGCCGCCGCGCGGATCGTGATGCCGGACGATGTTTCGGTGCAGGCGCCGCCCAATCTCAACGCGGAACGCCTGGCCGAGCTGATGGATGCCGGGATCGACGACTGGGGCGGCATCTCGCCGGTCACGCTCGACCATGTGAATCCCGAAGCGCCCTGGCCGGAAGTGGAGCTTCTGGCCGAAGTCTGCGCCGCGCGCGGCCGCCCGCTGGCCGAGCGGCTGACCGTCTATCCCCGTTTCGTGCGGGAGAGGGACGAAGGCTGGCTCGATCCGGCAATCCGGCCCGCCGTGCTGCGCATGGCGGACAGCGCGGGGTTGGCCCGCGACAGCCGGTGGAGCCCCGGCGTCGCCGATCCCGCGCCGGGAACGCCGGAATTGCCGCTGGGCCGGTGCCCGCAAGGGCCGGTCGCCGCCACTCTGCATCGCCTGCTCGATCGCGCGGCGGCGGGCATGGAACTGAGCGAGTATGAAATAACCACTCTGTTCGCGATGCGCGGCGCGGCGGCGCAGGCTGTGGTCGAGGCGGCGGACGCGGTGCGCCGGGCCGTCAACGGCGATGAAGTGACTTATGTCATCAACCGCAACATCAACTATACCAACATCTGCACGCATGCCTGTTCGTTCTGCGCTTTTTCCAAGACGTCGAGCAAGGCGGGCTTTCGCGACAAGCCCTATAACCTCGATCTGGCGGAAATCGCCGAGCGCGCGCGCGAGGCCGTGGCGCGCGGCGCGACGGAAGTGTGCCTGCAAGGCGGCATCCACCCCAGCTATACCGGCGAGACATACCGCTCCATCGTACGCGCGGTGAAGGACGCCTGCCCGGACCTGCACGTCCACGCCTTCTCGCCGCTGGAAGTCAGCCAGGGCGCGCGCACGCTGGGGATGAGCGTGCGGGATTATCTTGCCATGCTGAAGGATGAGGGGCTCGGTTCGCTGCCGGGCACGGCCGCCGAAATCCTTGATGACGAGATCCGCGCGCAAATCTGTCCCGACAAGCTGACGACGCGGGAATGGCTGGACATTGTGGCCGACGCGCATCGCGTGGGTTTGCCGACCACATCGACCATCATGTTCGGCCATCTGGAAGAACCGCGCCACTGGGCGCGCCACTTGCTTGCGCTGCGGCGGCTCCAGGCGGAAACTGGCGGCATTACCGAGTTCGTGCCCCTGCCGCTGGTCCATATGGAAGCGCCCTTCTACCGGCGCGGCCAGTCGCGCAAAGGCCCGACATGGCGCGAGGCGGTGCTGATGCATGCCGTGGCCCGGCTGGCGCTCAACGGGCAGATCAATTCTATCCAGTGTTCCTGGGTGAAGCTGGGCGTCGATGGCGCTGCGGCCGTTCTGGCGGCGGGCGCCAACGATCTCGGCGGCGTGCTGATGAATGAAAGCATCAGCCGGGCGGCGGGCGCCGCGCATGGCCAGGACGTGAGCGTGGACGACTTGCGTGCCGCCGCTACTGCTGCCGGACGCCCATTGCGCCGCCGCACCACGCTTTACAGGCGGCTGGAGGACGATGCCGTTTCCGCGTGACCGGCGCGGCTGCGCGTCAGGGCGAGCACGCTGGTCAGGATGTAGCGGATGAGGTCGGTCTGCCCCCGCGCCCCGGTCTTGGCGTATATTTTCTTGGAATAGTTGCGCGCGGTCTCGATTGTCAGATCAAGGCTTTCGGCGGCTTCGGCAATCGAAAGCCCCCGGCTGAGCGCAAGGGCAAGCCGCGCCTCGCTCGGCAACAGGCCGAACAGTTCGGCGATCTGTTCGTGCCGTCCGGCGGCGGACTGGTTGTCTCCTTGCAGATAGGCGATCATCGCGGGCGTATGCCCGGTGGCTTCGCTATCGTGCTTCATGGGCACGAGCAGCATGTCCACCCATGGGTCGCGGCTGATTTCCAGCGCGCGCGCGCGTTGCGTCGAGGCATGGGAAACGGCGCGGATCGCTTCTGTCAACTTGCGTTCCACATCGGCGCGGGCGGCGGTCAATCGGCCGTTACGGGCAATGCGCAGCCCGCAATCGTGCTGAAGGATACGTTGTGCTTCCGCGCTGGTTTCGATGATGCGGCCATGGGAATCGAGGCTGATCCACCCGAAAGCGAGGCGCTCCATCACATCCTGCGCGATGCTGGCGCGCAGGCGTTCGGATTCCATGGCGATGTGGCAGCGCAACGATTTGCGGAAGTGAATGGCGATGCGATGGAGCAAGGCGCTTTCGGTTGCCGCGAAATCCCGTCGCGCGCGGCCGATGTGCAGCCATGCGCTGACGCCGCCGGGTTCGGCGATGCGAACGACGCGCATGAAGTCCAGCCCCTGGGGGGCCAGCACGCGTTTGCGGAAGGCTTGATGACGGGGATTGTCCGGTTCGAGCAGTTCGTCGAGCGAATAGACGCGGCTATCGCGCATCGAGGGCTGACGGAACGGATTGTCGAGATGGAGTTCGCGAGCAACTTCGGCGACCTTCGGGTCGGATGCCGGTCCGGCGCGCAGTTCCACCGGCATGTTTTCCGGTCTGCCGGGCGGGCGGAATATGATGGCGGCGTAATCGGCGTTGGCGCGCTGGCGCAGCCGTTCGAGGAACGTCGACCATAACGGCTGCTCGAACGGCCCATCGTGCAGGGCGGTCAGCAGGTCGTTTTCGTCCAGAATGGTAAGCATGGTCATTATCCTCCCACATGGGAGGTTTGTTGTCGAGCGCTTGTGCCTATCGCGCAGTCAGAAATCGGGAATACCGATTCGCCGCGATGCGAACGCACCCGCAGGGGATCGGAGAAAGGCGCAAACGCAACATGACGAAGACGTTGACGCATCTGCAAAGGCTTGAGGCCGAAAGCATCCACATCATCCGCGAAGTCGTGGCGGAGGCCGAAAAGCCGGTCATGCTCTATTCGGTGGGCAAGGATTCCGCCGTGATGCTGCATCTGGCGCGCAAGGCGTTCTATCCTTCGCCGCCGCCGTTCCCGCTGCTGCATGTCGATACGACGTGGAAGTTCCAGGACATGTATCGCCTGCGCGATCGCATGGCGAAAGAATCCGGCATGGAACTGCTGATTTATCATAACCCGGAAGCCATGGAAAAAGGGATCAATCCTTTCGACCATGGCCCGCTGCACACCGATATGTGGAAGACGGAAGGGTTGAAGCAGGCGCTGGACAAATATGGCTTCGACGCGGCTTTCGGTGGCGCGCGGCGCGATGAGGAAAAGAGCCGCGCCAAGGAGCGCATCTTTTCCTTCCGCACTTCGTCCCACGGCTGGGATCCCAAGAACCAGCGCCCGGAAATCTGGAATCTCTACAACGCGCGGAAGAACAAGGGCGAATCCATTCGTGTGTTCCCGATCTCCAACTGGACGGAACTCGACGTTTGGCAATATATCCACCTGAACGACATTCCCATCGTCCCGCTCTACTTCGCGGCGAAGCGGCCCACGGTCGAGCGCGACGGGATGCTGCTGATGGTCGATGATGACCGCTTCCCGCTCCTGCCCGGAGAAGAGCCGGTCATGCGCTCCGTGCGCTTCCGCACGCTGGGCTGCTATCCGCTGACCGGCGCGGTGGAAAGCGAGGCGAAAACGTTGCCTGAAGTGATTCAGGAAACGCTCCTCACCACCACGTCGGAGCGGCAGGGCCGCGCCATCGACAAGGACGCCGGCGGTGCCGGCATGGAAGTCAAGAAGCAGCAGGGATACTTCTGATGCCCGACACTACAGATACAGCCACCACCGAAGAGCCGAAGTATGTCGTCGACCAGCTTATCGCGCGGGATATCGACGCTTATCTGGAAAGCCATGAGCACAAGACGATGCTGCGCTTCATCACCTGCGGCAGCGTCGATGACGGCAAGTCGACCCTGATCGGGCGGCTGCTCTATGATTCGAAGATGATCTTCGAGGATCAGCTTGCCGCTCTGGAAAGCGACAGCAAGAAGGTCGGCACGCAGGGGCAGGAAATCGACTTCGCGCTGCTGGTCGACGGTCTTGCCGCCGAGCGCGAGCAGGGCATCACCATCGACGTGGCCTATCGCTTCTTCAACACCGAGAAGCGCAAGTTCATCGTCGCGGACTGCCCCGGCCACGAACAATATACGCGCAACATGATTACCGGCGCCTCGACCGCCGACCTTGCCGTGATCCTGATCGACGCGCGCAAGGGCGTGCTGACGCAGACGCGGCGGCATTCCTACCTGTGCCACCTGATCGGCATCCGCAACATCGTGCTGGCCGTCAACAAGATGGACCTTGTGGACTACAGCCAGGATATCTTCGACACGATCGTCGGGGAATATACCGATTTTGCCAACTCGATCGGCATCAAGAGCTTCACGCCGATGCCGATCTCGGGGTTCAAGGGCGACAACATCACGACGCATTCGCCGAATACGCCGTGGTATAAAGGCCCCACGCTGGTGGATCATCTGGAAACAGTGGAAGTGCTGAGTTCGGTCGATGCCGACAAGCCGTTCCGTCTGCCGGTCCAGTGGGTCAATCGCCCGAACCTCGATTTTCGGGGCTTTTCCGGGCTGATCGCGACAGGCGCGGTAAAGCCCGGCGATCAGATCCGCGTCCTGCCTTCGGGCAAGACCAGCACAGTGACGCGCGTCGTCACGATGGACAACGATCTTGAGGAAGCCGTCGCGGGCGAATCCGTGACGGTCTGCTTCGCGGATGAGATCGATTGCTCGCGCGGTTCGGTCATTTCCGTGGCCGACAATCCGCCGCAGTCCGCCGATCAGTTCGAGGCGACCGTGGTCTGGATGAACGACGAGCCGCTCCATGTCGGGCGCGCCTATTGGCTCAAGCTAGGCACGCAGACGGTCTCGGTCACGGTCCACGAACCGAAATACACGGTCAACGTCAACACGATGGAACATCTGGCGGCCAAGACGCTGGAACTGAACGAGATCGGCGTGGCCGAACTCGCCACCGACAAGCCCATCGTGTTCGAGCCATACGAACAGAACCGGGCGCTGGGCGGTTTCATCCTCATCGACAAGATGACGAACAGCACGGTCGCGGCAGGGATGCTCAACTTCAGCCTGCGCCGTTCGCAGAACGTCCATTGGCAGGCGCTCGACATCGGCCGCAAGCAGCATGCCGACCTCAAGAACCAGAAGCCCGCCGTGCTGTGGTTCACGGGGCTTTCCGGCTCCGGCAAGTCGACGATCGCCAACCTTGTCGAAAAGAAGCTGCACCGGATGAACCGGCACACGTTCCTGCTCGACGGTGACAACGTGCGTCATGGTCTGAACAAGGATCTGGGCTTTACCGAGGCCGATCGGATCGAGAACATCCGCCGCGTGGGCGAAGTCGCCAAGCTGATGGCCGATGCCGGGCTGATCGTCATCACGGCGTTCATCTCGCCCTTCAAGGCGGATCGCGAGATGGTGCGTTCGATGCTGCCGGAAGGCGAGTTCCTCGAAGTGTTCATCGACACGCCGCTGGCCGTGGCCGAGGAACGCGACGTGAAGGGTCTCTACAAGAAGGCGCGGTCGGGCGAACTCAAGAACTTCACGGGGATCGACAGCCCCTATGAAGCGCCCGCCAATCCCGAAATTCGCGTCGATACGACCGCGATGACCCCGGAGCAGGCCGCGACGCTGATCGTCGATACTTTGCTGGGAGATGCGTGATGGGCATGCCCACTCCAAACCTCAATGATGCCGAATTGGCGGCCCACCTGGCGGAAGTGGCGGGCCGCATCCTGATCGAAGTGCGGCAGAGCGGGATGCTCTCGCTCAAGGCACTGGGCAAGGCGGGCGACGCTACCGCCAACCAGTTCCTTGTCCACGCCTTGCGGGAACAGCGCCCGGAGGACGGCCTGCTTTCGGAAGAGAGCAAGGACACGGACGAACGGCTGGGCAAGGAGCGCGTGTGGATCGTCGATCCGGTGGACGGAACCCGCGAATATGGCGAGGAGCGCACCGATTGGGCGGTTCACGTCGCGTTGGCGATCAACGGCGAGCCGGTCATCGGCGCGGTCGCACTGCCGGGGCTGGGTGCGGTGCTGCGCACCGACCGGCCCGTCAGGGTGCCGGATGCGCCCGCGGTGCTGCGCATGGTGGTGAGCCGCACGCGGCCTGCCAGGGAAGCGACGGAAGTGGCCGAACGGCTTGGCGCCGAACTGGTGCCGATGGGTTCGGCGGGCGCCAAGGCCATGGCCATCGTGCGCGGCGAAGCGGACATCTACCTTCATTCCGGCGGGCAGTATGAATGGGATAGCTGCGCGCCTGCCGCGGTGGCGCTGGCGCATGGCCTCCACGCCTCGCGCATCGACGGCAGCCCGCTGGTCTACAACCGGAAGGACACCTACATGCCCGACCTGCTGATCTGCCGGAAAGAACATGCCGGACGCATCCTGTCGGAAGTCGCCGCGCTGGTTTGAAGCAGCCAAAGGGGGGGAATCAATCGGCCGCGTGATCCATCGATTCTTCCTGGCGGTCGGCTCTGGCGTAGCAGTTGATCCCGCTGAGGTTCGCATACATCTTGTCGAGCGAAGCGACCAGTTGCCCCAGTTCCTCGTCGGAGAGACCGGCGAACACCTTGTCCTCCAGAACGCGGGCAGCAGTGGTCAACTTGGTCATCAGCGGCTCGGCGAGGCTGGTAAGATAGATGGCGTGTGCCCGGCGGTCGTCCTCGCGCGGGCGGCGTTCCAGCAGGCCATCGTTGCAAAGCCGGTCTATCAGCCGCCCGGCGGATGCTTCCGAAATTTCCAGGATTTCGGCGATGATCCGTTGCGTTGCGCCGGGGTGTCTCGATACGGCGGCGATCAGCGACCACTGCGAGCGCGTCACATTCAACCCGGCCACCTGCCGGTCGAACGAATTGCGGATCATTCGCGCGACAACGGTGAACCGCAGACTGATTGACCGCTTCGTTTCAGAGGCAGTGTTGATGGGGCACTCTCCCGGCAGGCTGAAGGCGCAGTCATACCCAATGCGGGAGCGAATTGCACTGGCAATCGCCGCGCCATCCTCGTCGATCAGCCTCCGAAGCGATTGCGCAGCGCATGGAGTGCGAGCGCGGCCTTCGCCGCTTCGCCGCCCTTGTCCTTTTGCGCAGGGTCCGCCCGCACGAGCGCTTGCGCTTCGTTCTCGACGGTCAGGATGCCGTTGCCGATGGCAACGCCGTCCATGGTCAGGGCCATGATCCCGCGCGCGCTCTCGCCCGCCACGATCTCGAAATGATAGGTCTCTCCCCGGATGACCACGCCTATCGCGACATAGCCGTCATAGTCGCCCGCGCCGTCGGCGAGCGCGATGGCGCCGGGGATTTCCAGCGCGCCCGGCACGGTCACGACCTCGACGGTATGGCCATCGGCTTCCAGCGCGGCGCGGGCGCCCGCCACCAGCATGGTGTTGAGGTGGTCATAGAACCGCGCCTCGACGATCAGAAAACGCGCCATCTGTTTCAGCTTTCCGGGATCTTGCGTTCACCGACGACGGACAGGCCGTAGCCGTCGATCGCGATGATGTTGCGATGGGAATTGGTAAGCAGGATCATGTCATGCACGCCAAGGTCGGCCAGGATCTGCGCGCCAATGCCATAGGCGCGCAATTCGCTGTCGGGCAAGGTCTTGCGTTTCATCCCGGTAAGCAGTTCCTCGCGGTCGCCCGCCATCAGGATGACGATCAGCCCCGAACCGGCGCTGCCGATTTCCTCCATCGCGCGTTGCAGCGCGCGCTTGCGCGGGCCGGGCGCTCCGAACACATCGGAATAGAGCGACAAGGTGTGCATCCGAACCAGAGTCGGCTCGCCGGGAACGATGCGCCCTTTCTGGAGGACAGTATGCAGCGCGCCATCCACTTTGTTGTGGAAGGTCTTGGCCACCCAGTCTCCGCCATAGTCCGACTGGAACGGCGTTTCCTGAATGCATTCCACCAGATGATCGTTGCGGCGGCGATATTCGATGAGGTCGCGGATTGTCCCGATCTTGAGATCGTGCATTCGGGCGAAACCGACAAGATCGTCGAGCCGCGCCATGCTGCCGTCCTCGCGCATGATTTCGCAGATCACCCCGGAGGGGTTGAGACCCGCAAGCCGGGAAATGTCCACGGCGGCTTCGGTGTGCCCGGCCCGGACCAGCACGCCGCCGTCGCGGGCACGCAGCGGAAAGACGTGGCCCGGCGTGACGATATCATCCTTGCATTTGGTTCCGTCGATGGCGACGGAGATAGTGCGGGCACGGTCTGCCGCCGATATGCCGGTGGTCACGCCCTCGCGCGCTTCGATGGACACCGTGAAGGCGGTTTCGTGGCGGGTGCCGTTTTTCGGCGCCATGGCGGAAAGGCCCAGATCGTCGCAGCGGCCCCCACTGAGCGCCAGGCAGATCAATCCGCGCCCATGCGTCGCCATGAAGTTGACGGCGGCGGGCGTCGCCATCTGGGCCGGAATGACGAGATCGCCTTCGTTCTCGCGGTCCTCGTCGTCGACCAGCACGAACATGCGGCCGTTGCGGGCCTCGTCGATGATGTCCTCGATGGGAACGAGCACCGGGCGGTCGTCGTTGGCGAAGAGAAACCGTTCCAGCTTGCCCAATGTGTCCGAAGTGGGGTTCCAGCCCGGCTCGGCGCAGTCGCGCAGGGTGTTGGCGTGAAGCCCGGCGGCGCGCGCCAGTCCGGCCTTGCTCATGGTGCCGTCGCCGATCAGAGCGCGCACCTTGTCGATCACATTCGCGGTCATGGCGGCTGCTCTTATTCACATTAAAATGTGAATGCAATCCAAAAACATCACATTGCCAGCGCCGCGGGATGCGAAGATAGTCGGACGGATGCAAGACAGGTTCGTATCCGCGAAAGCATGGCCGCCATTGCCGGAGGCATGCCGCGCGTCTGACATGGCGCGCAGGCTCGAACTGCTGGCCGATAGTTTCCACCGGCTTCTGGGCCGCCGCCTGATCCCGCAGGGCAGCGGCGATCCGGCAGAGGCTCTCTGGCGCGCGCCGTTCGTGGTGGTCGCGCACGATACGCGGGCCGACCCCGTGTTCTTCTTCGGCAATGCCGTGGCCTTGCGGGCGTTCGAGACGGACTGGACCGGGTTGACCGCAATGCCTTCGCGTTTTTCCGCCGAAGCGCCCGCGCGCGGCGAACGCCAGCGCCTGCTTGACCGGGTAAGCCGCGACGGTTTCATCGACGATTACAGCGGGATTCGCGTCAGCGCCACGGGCCGGCGCTTTCGCATCGGCAATGCGGTCGTCTGGAATATCGCGGACGATGCGGGGCACAGGCACGGGCAGGCCGCGATGTTCGCGCCGCCGCCGTTCGTGGCGGATGGCGGACCGGGATATTGACTGGCACGGGCGAAAGCACGGCGGCTGTCCTGTCGCTGATCGGCGAGGGGCTGGCCGGTTCGCGCGCGCGGCCGCTGATTGTCGGGATTTGCGGCGCGCAGGGCATCGGCAAATCCACTCTGGCGCAGGATGTGACCAGCGTGTGTGCTGGGCGGGGGATCGGCTGTGCGGTGCTTTCGCTTGACGATATCTATCTGACGCGCGCGGAAAGGCGGGGTCTCGCCATGCGAGTCCATCCGCTGCTCGCCACGCGCGGACCGCCCGGAACGCATGACATCGCGCTGGGGCTGAATACGCTGACGGCCTTGCGGCGGGGAGAGGCCACGGCGTTGCCGCGTTTCGACAAGGCGAGGGATGACCGCGCGCCCGCCAACGAATGGCCGCTCGCGCCGCGCCCCTGCGATGTCCTGCTGTTCGAAGGCTGGTGCGTTGGTGCGCAGCCCCAGCCGGAGAAAGCGCTGCTGGCCCCGGTCAACGGACGCGAAGCGGCGGAGGATCCGCAGGGCATCTGGCGGCGCTATTGCAACGATGCGCTGGCGGGCGAATACCGCACGCTGTTCGCGGCGGTGGACCGGCTGGTCCTGCTCGCGGCGCCGGGTTTTGAAGCCGTATACGACTGGCGGCTGGAGCAGGAGCGCAAGCTGCGCGAAAGCAGACCGGACGGGAACACCGCCGGGATCATGGATGCGCAAGGCGTGGCCCGGTTCATCCGGCTTTACGAGCGGTTGACGCGCCATATCCTCGATGAAATGCCCGCGCGTGCCCACCTCGTCATCGCGCTCGACAAGGACCGCCATGTCACGGGGATCACACGGCGCTAGCCGACGAAAGCGCGCTCGATCACGAAATCGCCCGGCGCGGCGTTGGAGCCTTCGCGGAAGCCCGCGCTTTCCAGCGTGGCGGAAAGGTCGCGGATCATCGCCATGCTGCCGCAGAGCATGACACGGTCGGTGGCGGGGTTGAGCCTGCGCTCTCCACCGATGCCGCGAAACAGCCTGCCATCTGCGATCAGGTCGCCGATCCGGCCCCGGGTGTGGAACGGTTCGCGCGTCACCGTCGGCACATAGATCAGTTGCAGCAGGCCTTGGTCGCGCACCAGCGGATCGTCGGCGAAATGGCTCTCCAGTTCCTGGCGGAAGGCAAGGTCGCTGACGTTGCGCACGCTGTGAACGACGATGACCTGCCCGAACCGCTCGTAGATGTCGGGATCGCGCGCCAGCGACAGGAACGGGGCAAGGCCGGTGCCAGTGGAAAACAGGAACAGCCGGTTTCCCGGTAAAAGCGCGTCGGCGACGAGTGTTCCGGTCGGCTTGCGGCCGAGGAAGACCGGATCGCCCGGCCCGACAAGCTGAAGGCGCGAGGTCAGCGGGCCGTCCGGCACCTTGATCGACAGGAATTCAAGCTCATCCGCCCAGGCGGGGCTGGCGATGGAATAGGCGCGCAGCAGTGGCCGACCTTCAGCGGGAAGCCCGATCATCACGAACTCGCCCGAGCGGAACCGGAACGCCGGCGGGCGCGTGATCGCGAAACTGAAAAGGTGCTCGTTCCAGTGCCTCACCCACCGGACGTCCTCCATGGTCAGCGCCGCGGAAGGCGCCAGTGCCGCCATAGCCGCTTTGCGATCGCTCATCACATCGAACCCCTATTCTCATGCAGATCCAGTTGGGAAAGCTCGCAGCCCGCCAGCGCGAGCTTCGCCGATGCCGCGGTCAGGGCGCGATAGACCGGCGTGATCGCCGTATCCTCGACCAGCAGGGCCAGCGTGGCGCGCGCCTTGTCGAAGCGGGCAAGCGACAGGTCGCGCCACAGCGCCAGCAACACGGCCTCGTGATCGACGATGCGGCGGCACCGGAGCGGCGCCAGCGCGATCCGGTCACGCCCGTGCCGGTTGAGCAGGACCATGGCGATGTGGAAGTCGGGCAGGGCGGCCTGCGCGTCGATGCTGGCGAACCCCCGGCACAGCGCGAGCGGCGGGCAGGTTCCGCGCTCCACGGTGAAGGCCCACCCGCGCATCGCCCAGAGCAGGAAGCGCGCGTCGTCCCGCAATGCCGCGACCGGCCGGTCGATGAGGTCATACATCGGCTTGGCCCGCCATGCGCTTTCCCGTCACTGCAAGCGTGTCGCGGGGTTCGATGCCGATGGGGCCTGCCGAGCCGCAATGCGGTCGGGAAACACACCGGCCGCGACCATGGTTTCACCCAGCCGTGTCAGCGACACGATGAGGTCGCCCAGCGCTTCTTCCTCGACCAGCAGGGCCAGTGTCGTCCGCACCGCTTCCGGCCGTTCCTCGCGCAAGGCGCGAAGCAGGCTGACGATGATCGCCTCATGTTCCGAAACGTGATTGCATTGCAGGGGGCAGAACTGGAAATTTTCCAATCCGTGCCGGTTGAACAGCGCCATCGCGCGCAGGAAGGGCTGCAGGCCGGGCAGCATGTTCCAGCGGGCAAAGGCGCTGGCGACGACGCTGGCCGGGCAGGTGCGCTCGCCCATCGCCTTGACCCAGCTTCGCATGGACCAGATGAGGACGCGCCCGCCGTGATTGAGATCAGTTATGGGTCGATCAATGAAATCATACACGGCAGGCTCTCCTCTTCTTATGTCTGGTCGATAGGCATGACGGGAACGGGCCGCTTAGAGACGGCGGGTGTTCTCGGAAATCAGGCGCACGGCTTCCTTCGCGGCCTTGGCGGTGGTCGTCTTGCCGGACTGGATATCGTCGGCGAGCTGCATCAGCTTCATCGAGACGACCGTGCCGGTATCGGCCTGCTCCTGCACCGCGATGCCGCCTTTTTCGTCGGCCACGCGCGCCCATTCGGCGCGGACGGCGGCCCAGTAGTCCTTCGTCGCTGTCCAGTAGTCGTCGGCGGCCTTGACGTTGAAGCCGTCGAACTTCGTATAGGTGTTGAGGACGTATTCCTGCACGATGGGCACGAGCTTGCCGTCCTTCGGCCCCATCTTGGTGTTGTCCTGCCAGTGAATCCAGCCGTCCGGGCTGTTCTGGTGGCGGTTGATGGAAAGGTAGCGGTCATAGACCGGGTTGCGCACCGCGTCGCGGCGGGCCAGCGGCCGCCACGTCCAGCTTGAGCGCCAGCGGCGCACACCGCCCGCCGCGTCGAACTGGCCCCAGCCGCTGTAGCGCGGGGAATCGTCGACTTGCCACACAGTCTGCGACCAGCGTCCGGCGCGCAGTTGCTGGGGCACGTCTTCCCACTTCCAGGTGTTGCGGTCGGCATAGACGAGGACTCGGGCCGGTTCGTATTCCCAATCCTGCCGCCAGTGCTTGATGACCATGTCCTGCCCGTCGTGCTGAACTACCAGGATGTGCTGCAGCACGATCCTGCGGCCGGTGTCTTCCACCACGCGGACCGCTTCGTGGCCGCCCGAGGTCTTCTTTTCCAGCGGCGTGTAGGCCGGATCCCAGCGCGTCGATTCCTGCATGTCGAAGCGCACCTTGTAGTTGCCCGCCATGGCGAGGATGTCGGCGCGGTCCTGTTCGAAACCGGCGGCAGGCCGTGCGATGGCCGGTGTGGTGACGGTCTGGGCAAACGCCGGAGCGGTGACGGTGGCGAGGGCCAGAAAGCCGGTGCCTAAAATGGTCGTGATGCGTGTCATGAGGTGTCTCTCCCTGTTTTTCAGAAGCGATAGCTGAGCGATACGCTCGCGTTGCGGCCGGGCTGGGTGTAGGCGTACGTCACGGTGGAGGTGGAGGCGAGGCCGCGCACGTCGCTCCACCAGGCGTATTTGGTGTCGAGGATGTTGAACACGCCCGCGCGCAGCGTCAGGCCGTCCATCAGCCGGGCGTTCGCCGTCGCGTCGAGGATAGTGAAAGCACCCGGCCGGTAGCATGCCGGCGCGCAGATGCCGGTCGTGCGGTTAGCTTCCTTCTGCGCGCTGTGCGTGGCGATGACTTGCGCGCCGAAACGGTCTTGCGGATCGCGATAGCCCACTCCCACCACCAGCTTGAGCGGGTCGATCGTGGACAGCGGTGCACGCGAACCGTCGGGCGCGATGACGTTGCCTGTCGCGTAGGACAGCGCAAGCGTCGTGTGCAGCCCATTGGGCGAGCGCCCCTCGAAACGCGCTTCCGCACCTTTCACGCGGACCCTGTCCAGATTGACGAACTGGTAGATTGCGGGATCGGCCGGTGTAAAGCTTCCGCCGGTGACTTCCTGACTGATAAAGTCCTTGTAGCGTGACGTGAAGGCCGTGACGTCCAGGCTGACGCCGCGTCTCGAAAAGCGGATACCGCCCTCGAAGCTCTCGCTGCGTTCCGGCCCCAGATCCGCGTTCGGTTTCGACGTATAGCCGAAGGCGATGTTCTCGAAGAACTGGTTGACCTGCCCCGGTTCCGGCGCCTTGAAGCCGGTTGCATAGTTGGCGAACAGGCGCACAGAGTCATTGAGCTTCCAGATCGCGCCGAATTTGGGCGACAGGTGGGAGTCCTCCTGCCCGGACGCAGTGAAACCCGGCAGAAACGCATCGTTGCGAGGCGAGAGCTTGTACCAATCGAAGCGCAGTGCCGGATAGAGCGTCAACGGCCCGATCGAGATCTCGTCGCCGATGAACAGGCCCGATCGCGTGAAGTCCGTGGTCGGGAAAGCGCGGGTCGGGAACACCTCTCCGGCGGGTGGGATCACGCCATCGCGCAGGCCGCGCTGGCGGGTCTTGCTGATATCGCCGCCAAAGACCAGACGGTGAGACAGCGCCCCTGTCGTGAAATCGGATCGGGCGTCGGCGGAAGCGCCGATCACGCGGTTCTCGAAAGTGTTGAACCTTTCGCGGTCGGCCGCCGGAGTGCGGTCCTCGTCGGTGAACTGGCTGTCCTCGCCGTCCTGCCAGTAGACGGCGGCATGGGCATTGCTGATCGCGCCGTCGCCTTCCCAATTCCAGTCGAGGCCGATCCGCTTGCGTTCGCCCTTGTCCACGGCCTGCAACAGCTCGACCGTGGAACTCAGCCCGGTAAGGCCATCCGTGAACAGCCGAGTGTCGAGATATTCGCCCGTCAGCCGGACCTTGTGGCCGCCCGCCGGATCGAACACGATCCGGCCCAGCACGGCGTTGGAGCGCCCATCCTGCGGGTTCGGTTTCGTGCGCGCGGCGCCAGTGCCGCCGACCTTGCCCTTGTTGTCCAGTTCCTGCCAGTCGCGCCGCGTATAGGCGACCATGCCGGACCAGTCGCCCGCGCGCGCCGCAAGGATCGCGGTTTCCGCGAACTCGGTGTCCGAACTGGAAAAGGCAGCGCGAACGAGGCCGCCCACGGACTTGTCGCCTTCGAGAAAGTCCGCCGGATCCGCCGTGATGAAGCTGACGGCCCCCGCCAGGCCGTCGCTGCCGTAGAGCGCGGAGGACGGGCCGCGCAGGATTTCCACCGACTTGATGAGGCCGAGATCGACATAGTCGCCGCGTCCCACGCTCTGCGCGCCGAAGGAAAAGCCATCGGGAACGCGCACGCCGTCCACCTGGATCAGCACGCGGTTGCCGCCGATACCGCGGATGTTGAAGCCATCGTTACCCGCGCGGCCCGTGGCGGAGAGCGCCGCGTTGAAGCGGGCGGGCTGGCGCTGGACGCTGACGCCCGGCTCGAACCTGACGAGATCCTTGATGTCGGTCGCCAGTTCGTTGGCGATATCCTCGTCGGTCCTGATCGAGACCGAGGCGGCGAGATCCTCGATCTTCACGGGCGTGCGCGTGGCCGTGACGACGATCTGGTTCATGCGATTGACCCAGAAACATCCGTCGTTGTCCTGTGCCTGCGCGGATGCCGAAATTGCCGCCAGGGCCAACGCAAGGCCGGAGCACGCCGGTCGCGCGATGCGGAGCGCGCGATAGCCGCCCCGGTCGAGCCAATGCGAGCAACCTCTCTGCCGGCGTGGAATGAACGTCCAATCAGGCCCCACTGAAACCCCCTTTTGCTAATGCGATTGATTCGCATTATATGCAGTTGCACCTGAGGCAAGCGGCGTCAACCGTTTTGACGGGGGCGGGGCAAAATGAATGCTTGGGAAGCGGCTGCGATCTGCGCGCCGCGCGGTGTCCCGGTGTGAAGCGGGCGGCTATTCGCCGTCGATCAGGGCGCTTGCCGCCTTGATCGCATCCGCGAAGTTCGCGCGGAAGATGATGCCGGACGGGGTTTGCCCCGATGTCGCGCGCATGAGCATCGCCATGGGCTGCGGCCGCACGCCGGACAGGATGATCCGCGTGCCCGCCGCCGCGGCCTGCGCCGCGATCCGCTCGATCGTCGTCGCGCCGCTGGCGTCCAGGAACGGCACGTGCCGCATCCGCAGGATCACGGCGCGCGGCGCGGGGCCGATGCGCCTCAGCGTGTCGAGCAGTTCGTCCGCGACGCCGAAGAATACCGGGCCTTCGATGCGGAACACTTCGACTCCGGCGGGCAAGGCGTCACGCTGGCCGATATCCTCGCCCTCGCCGTCATCGGGCGCCGCGATGCCGCCCTCGATTTCGACTGACTGGCTCATCCGCATCATGAACAGCAGCGACGCCAACGTGACGCCCACGCCGATGGCGACGGTAAGATCGACCAGCACCGTGAGCGCGAATGTCAGCAGGAGCAGGCCCCTGTCTCCGCCCGGCATCCGCAGCAGGCGCAGGAAACGTTCGTGCTCGCTCATCCCCCAGGCGACGATGAACAGGATCGCGGCCAGCGCCGCCAGCGGAACATAGGCCATGAGGCCGGACGCCAGCAGCATGAACAGCAAGAGGAACACGGCATGGAGTATCCCCGCAACGGGCGTCCTGGCGCCGGCCTTGATATTGGTGGCGGTGCGCGCGATCGCGCCGGTCGCGGGCAACCCGCCGAACATGGCCGATGCGAGATTGGCGATGCCCTGGCCGACCAGTTCCTGATTGGAACGGTGGCGCGATCCGATCATGCCGTCCGCCACCACGGCGGACAGCAGCGCCTCGATTCCCGCGAGGAAGGCTATGGTGAAGGCGCTGGGGATCACGGCCTGGATTTTCGCCAGCGACACATCGGGCAGGGAGGGGGCGGGGATGCCGGAAGGCAGATCGGGATAGCGCGACCCGATCGTTTCGACCGGCAAGTGAAGCATCGCCGCGATGGCCGATGCGGTGATGACGGCAATCAGGAAGCCCGGCAGGCGCGGCGCCCATTTGCGCAATGCCAGGATCAGCGCCAGCGACCCCGCGCCGATGCCGAGCGCTTCCCACCGGACAGTGCCGAACGCGGCCAGATAGGCTTCCCACTTCGCGACGAAGTCCGCCGGAACATCATCCATCGACAGGCCAAGGAAGTCTTTCACCTGGCTCGACGCGATGACCACGGCGATGCCTGCGGTGAACCCCGTCACGACGGGGTGCGGGATGAAGCGAATCAGGCTGCCGAGCCGTGCCACGCCCGCCGCGATGAGCAGCAGCCCGGCGATCAGCGTTGCCAGCAGCAGCCCGTCATAGCCGTGTTGCGCGATGACGTTGAACACCACGACCACGAATGCGCCGGTCGGCCCGCCGACCTGCACGCGCGATCCGCCCAGCGCGGAAATGAGGAACCCGGCGACAACGGCCGTAATCAGCCCCTTGTCCGGCGACGCGCCGCTGGCGATGGCCAGCGCCATGGCCAGCGGGAGCGCGACGATGGCGACAGTCAGCCCGGCCACGGCGTCGCGGCGCAGGCGGTCGGGCGAATAGCCTTCGCGCAGCACCGTGACGAGCTTGGGCGTAAATGCCGTCAGCCGGGCCTCATTCGCCATCGCGGTGGTCCGCCGCCTGATCGAAGAGCAGGGAAGGCACCCGGCGCGGCTGTTTGCCGTCCGCCGTTTCCTTCAAGCGCACGCCGCGCCCCGCGCCGCTGCTGGGCGCGTTCTCGCCGATGATTTCGATACCCGCGGCTTCCAGGGCGGTGATGACTTTGACCAGCGTATCGACCACGCTTCTGACCTGCCCCCGTGAGGCTTCCATGCGCTGGATCGTCGGCAGCGAGACACCCGCCATGGCGGCAAGCTGGCGCTGGTCGATACCCAGAAGTGCTCGCGCCGCCCGCATTTGTTGTGACGAGATCATGTGTGCATCAATGATGTATTAAACATCAGAATAGGATTATATAACTTATTTTTGATGGATGCTAGTTGAATTATGGCAAAATTTGCAGGCCGCACTCTCCTGCCATCCCCGGCGTGTGCGGTTGCAATCATCTGGGCGCGTTACCAATTATCCCGGGATATACGACAATCGTAAGGAGAGGATGCGATGCCTGTGAACGTCATCTACAAGACCCGCGCCACCGCGACCGGGGGACGGGACGGCCGCGCCCGGTCGGAGGACGGTCAGCTCGATATCAAGCTGACCGTGCCGAAGGAAATGGGCGGCCCCGGCGGCGAAGGCGCCAATCCCGAAATGCTGTTCGCCTGCGGCTATTCCGCCTGTTTTCTGGGCGCGATGAAAGCCATGTCGGAGAAGGTCGGCGTAAGTATGCCCGCCGATGCCACTGTCACCGCCGAAATCGGCTTCGGCCCCCGTTCCGAAGGCGGGTTCGGCATTACGGCCGATCTCACCATCAACCTGTCCGGCGTGGACAAGGACGACGCGGCAAAGCTGGTGAACGCCGCGCACGAAGTCTGTCCTTATTCCAACGCCACCCGGAACAACGTGAACGTCGGATTGCACATCGCCTGAACTTGCCGTCAGGCTAGTCCCGCCGCTCGCGCTCCAGCGCGCTTAGCACGCCGCGCAGAGTGCGCAGTTCAAGGCTGTTCCAGCCCGGCTTGGTGAGCATGTTGCGCAAGGTTCGCCGCGTGGCGGCAGCGCGGCTTTCGGGGAAGAAATAGCGGCGCGGGGCGAGCAGTTCCTCGAAATGGCCGATGACGCCTTCCAGTTCCTCCTGCGGGGCGGGGGGCAGGAGATCCTCCGCCGTCGGCAGTTCGAGGCTTGCCTGTTTGGACCACTCATAGGCGCAGAGGATCACGGCCTGCGCGAGGTTCAGCGACGCGAAAGCGGGATTGATCGGCACAGTCACGATGGCGCGGGCCAGCGCCACGTCGTCGGTTTCCAGCCCCGAGCGTTCCGGCCCGAATACGATCGCGCAGCGCCCTTGCGCGCCGTGGATTTCCGTTGCCGCCTGCTCCGGCGTCAGCACCGGCTTGGTGACGCCGCGCTTGCGGACAGTGGTGGCATAGACGTGCGAGCAGTCGGCCACCGCTTCGGCCAGCGTTTCGTGCACCGTCGCGCGCTCCAGCACCGTGTCGGCGCCCGCCGCCGCCGGTCCGGCCGAAGGGTTCGGCCAGCCGTCGCGCGGAGCGACAAGGCGCATCTCCTCCAGCCCGAAGTTGAGCATGGCGCGCGCCGCCTTGCCGATGTTCTCGCCAAGCTGAGGGCTGACCAGGACGATTACCGGATGTGCAGGCACTGGACGCGCCGGGAGGGCGCGCTCAGTCGGTGCGGGCACTTTTCCCGCCCATGTCCTGAACCGCGCTGGCGAATTCCTCGAAATCGCGGGCTTCGGCGAAATCGCGATAGACCGAAGCAAAGCGGATATAGGCGACGCTGTCCAGTTGCCGCAGCCCGTCCATCACCATTTCGCCGATGGCCTTGGACGTGACTTCGCTTTCGCCCAGCGTCTCGATCCGGCGCTGCACGCCAGAGACAAGCTGGTCCAGCCGTTCCTGCGCGATGCCCCGCTTGCGGCAGGCCAGCGCCACGGACTGGTCGATCTTCGCGCGGTCGAACGGCTCGCGGGTCTGGTTGCTCTTGATGACCGCGATCTCGCGCAATTGCACGCGCTCGAACGTGGTGAAGCGGCCGCCGCAGCTTTCGCACTGGCGGCGGCGGCGGATCGCGGTGTTGTCCTCGGCGGGGCGCGAGTCCTTCACCTGACTGTCGTCATGCGCGCAGAACGGACAGCGCAAGGGCCGCTCCTCCCCTTACATGCCCTGATAGATCGGGAAGCGGGCGCAAAGCTCCTCCACCTTGGCGCGGACGGCCTGCTCCACTTGCGCGTCGCCTTCCTCGCCGTTCTTGCGAAGTCCTTCGCAGACCTGCGCGATCAACTGGCCGATCTGGCGGAATTCCTCCACCCCGAAGCCGCGCGTAGTGCCCGCGGGCGTGCCGAGGCGGATGCCCGATGTGACGAAGGGTTTTTCCGGATCGTTGGGAATGGCGTTCTTGTTGCAAGTGATCGACGCGCGGTCGAGCGCCTTTTCAGCGTGCTTGCCCTTGGCCCGATAGGGCCGCAGGTCCACCAGCATGAGGTGGTTGTCGGTGCCGCCGGAAACGATATCCAGCCCTTGTTCCTGCAAGGATGCCGCCAGTGCCTTGGCGTTTTCCGCCACCGCATGGGCATAGGCCTTGAACTCCGGCGTCATGGCTTCGGCGAAGGCGACGGCCTTGGCGGCGATGACGTGCATCAGCGGGCCGCCCTGCATGCCTGGGAAGATCGCGGAGTTGATCTTCTTGGCGATGGCCTCGTCGTTCGAGAGGATCACGCCGGAGCGCGGGCCGCGCAGGCTCTTGTGCGTCGTGGTCGTGGTGACGTGCGCGTGCGGCACGGGCGAGGGATGGGCGCCGCCCGCGACGAGGCCGGAGAAGTGGCTCATGTCCGCCAGCAGATATGCCCCCACTTCGTCCGCGATCTCGCGGAAGCGCTTGAAATCCCAGTGACGGGAATAGGCCGTCGCGCCGCAGACGATGAGCTTCGGCTTGTTTTCGCGTGCGATGCGGGCCACTTCGTCCATGTCGATCAGGTGGTCATCGGGCCGCACCGTGTAGGGCACGGGATTGAACCACTTGCCGCTCATGTTCACGGGCGAGCCGTGCGTGAGGTGGCCGCCGGCGGCAAGGTCCAGCCCCATAAAGGTATCGCCGGGTTGCAGCAAGGCGAGGAACACCGCCTGGTTCATCTGGCTGCCCGAATTGGGCTGCACGTTGGCGAACTGCGCGCCGAACAGTTTTTTCGCGCGTTCGATGGCCAGCGTTTCGATCTCGTCGACGTATTCGCAGCCGCCGTAATAGCGCTTGCCCGGA
>Ga0265293_10005704_pt1 | contig 20571 bp, 21 predicted proteins | sample Munlanlewell138R_FD_192505 | JGI IMG/M metagenome (GOLD analysis project Ga0265293, IMG submission 192505) | Leachate microbial communities from a municipal landfill in Southern Ontario, Canada - Leachate well 138R | ecosystem: Engineered > Solid waste > Landfill > Unclassified | place: Canada... | reverse complement strand
TCATCTATGAGTAAGACCCTAGCTTTACAGCTACAATCCTCGTTTCTTATGATGACTGTATCTGTTTCGTCTAGCCCTAGTAATTCCATGGCAGTCTTAGATAATCTAACTAAATTCTCACTTTCATCTATGGGATATGGTCTTATGACCCTTAATGATATACTTCGTTGCCCAATAAAAAAACTCAATATCTTATTCTTCATTCCTATAATCCCTTTATATAACCATTTTATAGGGTTTGTCCTAGTTTCTACATGGTATATTGGATAAACTGATAAAAGATTGATCTTATAATCCTTTAATGATTTCTTAACCTTCTCTGATGCTTCATAATAGTTAGTGTATTTTACATTATCTGTTTCTGAATTATAGTATTCACTTAAGGAACCTTCCAGCCTATCTAAATATATTTGATTTATAAAGGTAGGCAATTCAACATCCAATAGCTTTCGATGTTTGATACTCAATGTTACCCTTCCTTGATTGTTCATGTCTTTGTCGACTTTATTCATAGGTAGATTTAAGGAGTATCCATTTAATTTGTTTACTATAGAAACACCCTTTAGTTTTTTATCCCCCATAATATTTTGCATTATATTATCTGATATTAAGACTTTATCGGTCTTTAAGTCTTGTATTTTTGCAATATGGTATCTCTCCACATCTACATGGGGAATTTCCTTTAATATAAATTTGTCTCCATCATTGATACTATTTAAAGCAAATGATAAATAAGCAATTTTTTCAGTATTGTAATTGGCATAGGATACAAAGCATGTGATGGAACCCATTGAACTAACTAGCTCTACCATGTGGTTTTCCTCAAAGGCAAATGTATCAATCATTTTAGTGTTAAAGGTTATTTCATTTCTCATGGTTTTGTTTTTATTATTAGTAAATGCAATATCCTTTATCTTTAGTTCCATAAGGTCACCCCAGTTCATTTTAAATAGGAGAGATTTATTGAGCTTTTGTCAACAATTCTTCTAGTTCTTCTTTGGAGAAATGGTATTTTGTATTGCAAAAATGACATACTACTTCTCCTTTTCCATCTTCCTCTATCATTGCATTGATTTCTTGTTTTCCTATACTTATGATTACTCTTTCTATTCTTTCCCTGGAGCAGTCACATTTATATTCAATGTCAATACTATCTAGTACCTCTACTTCTATACCTTCTAATAATCTTTCCATAATTTCTTCTGGTGATAAACCTTTGTCTATTAAGGCAGATATTGGTTCTATCTTAGATAGGGTTTCTTCAATTCTATTTATATCTTCATCTGTCACATCGGGTAGCAATTGAATGATATATCCTCCAGCTGCCCTTACAGAAATATCCTTATCTACTAAAACTCCTAGACTAACGGCTGATGGTTGCTGTTCAGATAATAGATAGTAGGTTGCCAAGTCTTCGGCAATCTCTCCTGAAACTAAATTAGCCTGTCCTATATAGGGGTCTTTCAGCCCTAAATCCATAATGGTGGTAATAGTACCTTCTTTTCCTACAAGTTTACCTACATCAAGTTTACCATCTTCACGACTAGCCACATCTGCATGGGGATAGTCTGCATATCCCTTTATTTCAACCTTGTTGTTTGCTACTACCATAATAGTTCCTAGGGGTCCATTTCCTGAAATCTTTAAAGTCAGTCTATCTTTTTCGTTTTTCATCATAGCTCCCATTATACTGGCAGCAGTCAATGCTCTACCCAATGCAGCCGTAGCTGTTGGAGATGAATTATGGGTCTTTCTTGCTCTTTCAACCATATTAGTGGTAGTAGCTACAAAAATTCTAATATTTCCTGTTTTATCCATGCCTCTTACTAAATAATCCTTCATTCCATCACTCCTGCATATAATTTATAATCATTTTATTGCAACAAAATTTATTCTCTCAGTTTCTTTAGTGGGCTCTTCAAATCCAAAAGCAGCATAATATTTTATATCTTTAAAATTTGCTTTTTTGAGGGTCTCTACTATTTCTTCTATAGTATAGGCCTTTTCCTTATGTTCTTCATCAAATCTCTCAAAACTTTTACCATCTTCACTAAAGAAAAAGGTTAAATAGAATTCACAAATATTCTTATTTTCATCATAATAATTTTGCCAAGTATAAAATACTTCTTCCCTATCCTCTACGAAAGTATTGTTACCTATTACATATTTTAATTTATAAAATGAATTGATATCAAATATAAATATACCATCATCTTCTAAATGATTCCATACATTTTTAAAGGATTGAAGCAAATCTTCCTTATCTGTTATATAATTGATACTATCACATATGGAAACAACACAGTCAAAAGACTCCTTCACATTAAAATCTATCATATTCTGTCTTAAGAGCTTTACATTTTTAAATCTTCTTAACTTTTCATAGGCTCTTGACAGCATGTCCGATGATAAGTCAAAGCAAGTCAAACCATATCCTTTTTTTGCCATATGATAGGAAAGGTTTCCCGTGCCACATGCCATTTCAAGGATTTTTTTAGGACTTTTATCGTGCATTACAAGAATTTCTTCTATATAGTGAAACCAATCCTCATAGTTAAAGTCCATCATCAATTGATCATAGATACTGGCAAATCTATTGTAAATATCCATACTGCCACCTCTTTTATCACTTCTTATTTTCTTTTATTTTTCTTTTTCTCACAGTGATTAATCCACCAATTCTGCCTGATTCCTTAGCTGTTAATCCACCCCAACCAACATCTTTGATTTTTTCCAGCAACCCCAACTCTTCAGCTATTTCATATTTTAATTTTTCCTCTAGGGTTTTAATGGCTTCTTTTTTATCCTTCATATATGATCCCTCCTAGTCCTATTATTAGGAGAAATTCTTTGAATTATGCATTTGTGTATATAATAAAATTACCTACAGAATAAATCTGTAGGTGAATTATTAGTCAAATGTAAAAATGTATGGTATATTTCTATAATGATCACCATAATTAAGTCCATATCCCACGATGAAAACATCTGGAATACTAAATCCTACAAAATCTGGTTGTAAATCTACCTTTCTCCTACTAGGCTTATCCAACATTACACATATCTTAACAGAACTTGGATTCTTCTCACTTAAAACTTCCTTTACCTTTTTCAATGTATAACCAGAATCAATAATATCATCTACTATTAATATATGTTTTCCTTCTACATCAGCTCTAATGTCATGTAAAATCTCCACATTTCCTGATGAGACTTCATCATGACCATAACTAGCTGTTGTCATAAAATCAACCTCAACTGGTATGGATAGCTCTCTAACTAAGTCTGCAGTAAATATAAAGCTCCCCCTAAGCAATGATACTACTAGAAGATTTTTATCCTCATATTCTTTAGATAAAACTTCTCCCAATTCCTTGACTCTAGTGCTTATGCTGTGCCTATCATAAAGTGTTCTTTCTCTTTTGCTGCCCTCCAAGTCCATTCTCTCCTTTCATCATAAGTTAATATCTTTTGGATCCTTTAATAGCATTTTCCTAATATCCCTAAGTTCTTTCAATATTAAGTTAAGGGTATATTGAAGGCTAACTAATATTATCAATATTATAGCACTAAAAATCATTTTTGTATCCATATTTTATCTTATCCTTCCAATTCATAAAATTCCAATCTATTGTTGTCATTTTCAATGTATTCTAATTTTGATACAGATACTTCAAATGCTATCTTTGTCTCAGTCTGCCCTGTAGGTAATTTTTTCTGATACTCTCTACTTTGAATCCTTCCCCAAAGTTTAATATGGTCTCCTACTTTCATTTTTTCACAGAACCTTGCATTTCTTCCCCAAGATATACATGGAATGTAGTCAGATTTGTTATAAGATCTATTGACAGCCACCAAAACATCTGTAATTTCTCTACCAAATGGAGTAGTTCTATAGATAGGCTTTTTGCATATATACCCATCTAAATAGATTTCATTTGGTTTTCTCAAAATTTCTACTAATTCTTCATCTTCAGGTATAAAGATATCCTTAGCAAAAATAGTTAAGATAAGCCTATTGCTATTTTCAATATATCTATTATAGGATCTCAACTGTCCTTCTATTATAACATATTGTCCAATATTTATGTCCATATTAACTATAAGTCTTTCTGAGATCATTACAGGAAGTATATCTACTGAATCACTCAATCTAGATACTTCTAGGTCAATGTAATAAAAGCCTTCACCATACATCTCATGACTAAAATTTTTTTCACTAGCTATCTTACCAACTAATTTTACAATATTTGTATCTTTCTCATTCATAACTATTATCCCCCTCTATTCCTATGTTTTGTAAATCTATACCTAAATATATTCTTATGGGATATTAAATATAACAAAAAATAAAATAATAGATATAGAAATTTATCATTCGTATATATCTATTATTTGACAAAAGTTCAAAAAGTCCTTCTTTTTTTTGAAAAAAATTTAACAATTTTTAAGTATTTTTTCACCAAGGACTAACCCACATACGACAATGGCTATAACAGAGTAAATATCCAACTTTTTTTCCGTGTCTATCTTTATTGGAAACTCAAAGGGTTCAATAACATTGCCATCCATTGTTTCAACCTCTCTTTGGAAGCAAATAACTGCCTCCATTAGATCCTGATTATTATAACTAGAGGGGTTTACAGTTGCTTTATTATTAAATCCATAGGTTATTAAGATTGACTTAATATTATCATTTAAAAGAAGATTCCATTTTTCTTCATCACAATTTACTATTATATATTTAGCTTTGCTAAATATTGTCTTTAAACTTTTGTTTTCATAATCCTTTATGTTTAAAAAAGTATGAAGGATAATATCAAAATCTATACCTATGTCTTCTATTGAAGATATGATTCCAGGTTTTATATCCATAACGATTAAAGTCTTACATTCTTTCCATAGTACTATCATGGACTCTGCTTTATTTTCATAAATAACATCATAATTTAATATGGCAAATATCTCTTTTAGTAGCTTGAATGTAATTCTTTCTCTAGATTCTTCTACTACTCCAATTAGGATTATTCTTTGCCCTTCCACCATATCCCCTCAAATCATTTGCTATTTTGTAAGTATCTGTCTTCCTGTATTATCTATTAAGAAATTCTCTTTATATATTAATTCAGAAACAGGAACAATCTCATATCCAGACTCCTGTAGCCTTTCTATGACTAAAGGCAAATACTCTTTAATATATTTGGCATTGTTGTGAAATAAAACTATAGAACCATTTCTAACATTTCTAGTTACTCTATCTACCACTGGTTGAACCCCTAACTCCTTCCAGTCTAAAGAATCAACATCCCATTGAATTACATAGTATCCTATATCTTTACAGCTACGAATTAATAAGTCATTATAATCCCCAAAGGGTGGTCTAAATAATGTGGTTTCCTTGCCTGTTAGTTTCTCAATGTTTTTACCTGTTTTCTGGATTTCATCAAGCATTTTCTCTTGACTTAATTCACTCATGTTTGGATGAGTTGTAGAGTGGTTTCCTATATCATGGCCTCTCCTTGCTATTTCCTTTACATCCTCTGGATATTTATCTACCCAAAAGCCCACTAGGAAAAATGTACTCTTTATATTGTATTTATCTAGTGTATCCAATATATACATTGTATATTCATTACCCCATGCAGCATCAAAGCTGAGGGCAATTTTTTTCTCTAATGTTTCTACACTATATATTGGAAGTTCTTTGGTAGGTAAAAATACTGTTGCAATATTTCCTGTGGTCTTTACAGAAATATAAACTAAGAATACTAATGCTATAGATAAAACTATTAATAGTCTAATTGTGATACCATTTTTATAATATTGTTTCCTCATCCTATCCCCTCCATGGCTTATATATATAATTTATTCCAAAATTAATTATATATAACCTGGATATGAAAAAAGACCCTTCAGGGCCTAGTTTTCATAAATATACAATTCTTTATCTTTTATCTTATCCTTATTTATGTTATCCTCAAATGCTTTAGGTATTGTAATTATTTCCTTTATTCCATCAGAAATATACCGCTTTTCTGGATTCTTTTCAAAATACTCTAGCCAATTATATAGCCCTACATTATCAACTTTCATTTCTGAGGCCCTAATCCTAGGTAGAGATTTGGGGTTAAATTTATTGGATATAGGTGAAGGTGCTGGGTTCCAGCCTACATTCAAAATAGCAATGTTTTCATACTCTATATCATTGTGGGTCCCTTTATACAAGTATTGCTCTAATTCTTTGTCCTTTGGCCTTTCTCCATAACAAAGAGCATAGGTATCTATTTTGTATTCTGGCAATATTTTGTTTATGGCAGATACTTGTCTGCCTATGACCTCTTGAATCTCTTCTTTGTCTATTACCTTCTTCATGCCTCTGTGATCAATAGTATGGTTCCCAATATCATATCCATTTTCGATTAAGTAATTTAATTTATATTCTAAAAACTCAGGTTGCCTAAAGGCATTGTTTCCAAAAACAAAGAATGTTGCAGTAGAGTTAAAATCAGGATATTCCTCTTTGAAAGCTTCTAATATGCCTATAGCTGAATTAGGATCTATAATATTTTCTCCATTAATGTCTTCTATCATTCTAAAGTTGTTTTCATTTCCATCATCAAAGGTTATGACTACGGGAGTCAGTCCTTCTCTTAAATCCATATTGTTATTTACAAAGTCCTTTAAACCAACAGCCCTATATCCCTTTTCATAAAGGGTCAGCAGATCTTTTTTAAAGTTTTCTGGTGTTCTAGTCCATTCTCCTTCTTCTTCACCAATGTTATGGTACATTAAAATCATCACTTCTCCAGCTTCATTAGGCTTTAAAGAAAGATTTATTAACTGTTTTAAATCCTTTTCTTCTTCTTCAGCTTCTTCTGGTTTTTCAGTTGTGTCTTTAGACCCTTCTATTAAAGGGGTCTCCTCTATAATGGTATCTTCAATGATTTCTTTGTTACATCCTCCGAATGTTAATACCATAAAGCAAGATAAAATTAAAATAATTTTTTTCTTAAATCTCATTTTTTTCATCCTCTGTCTTATTTTTTTATTGTCTAAACTAATTATACATGAAAATAGCCCTAAAATAAAATCAAATTAAGATTATGGACTTATTTACCTATATTTATACAGTTTTTAATAAATTACCAGAATATATTTTTATGAAAAGGAAATATTAATATCACAACAACAAATTAGGTTGTTGAAATAAGGAGGTTTGTGAAATGGCTAATAATAACAGAATAGTTGTTCCAGAAGCTAGAGCAGCCTTAAACCAAATGAAATTAGAAATAGCAAACGAACTAGGTTTGTCAAATTATAACAGTGTTGATAAGGGTAATTTGACTTCTAGACAAAATGGATATGTAGGCGGATATATGGTAAAAAAATTAGTTGAGTCTGCTCAAAATCAACTAGCAGGAAAGTAATTTTGCCTGAATAGTAAGCTTAAAGAATAGAGAAGTGGAAATCCACTTCTCTATTTATTGTTTAGTATGATATAATATAATGATTAAATACATAAAAAGAGGTGTTAAATAATGTTTATTGAAAACACTGAAGAATTAGCACAAAACAAGTTGCTTTTATTATATTTGATAAAATTATCTCCTGAAACTTATACAAATGGAGAATTAACAGAGTTTGTTCTTCAAAAAAACTATATGAATTATTTCCTTATCCAACAATATCTATCTGAACTGACGGAGGCTCAATTTATAAATACAACAAATGTAGGGAATAGGGAAGTGTATAGTATCTTGGAAAAAGGAGAAATAGCACTTTCTTATTTCGAAGAAAGAATTCCAAACAAATTTAAAGATGAATTGAATGAAGACTTTAATAAAATAGAAAAGAAAAAGAAAATAGATACTCAAATCTTGTCTGATTGCTTTGAAAAAGAAAACAGCCAGTATGTGGTTAATTTAAAATTAGTTGAAAATGAAGAAACCTTATTTAGTATTTACCTAGATGTTGCTACTAAAAAGCAAGGAGATCTTATTTGTGAAAAGTGGAAAGAAGACACAGAATACATCTATCAAAGTATAATCAAACTATTAACTAGTGACAAAACAGGGACCTTAGAGTAGGAGAATCCCATTGGGCTCTTTACCTACTCTAATATTTCCACATATTTGATTTTTAGGTTCATCTATTATTGTTATATGGTTATTTAATGCATTTGCTATATATAGTCTTGTTTCACCATCCCATTTCATTGTATTTGGCAGTCCACCTAAGTAAATCTTTGAAATATCTACTTTATTATTTAAAATGATTTTATAAATAGAGCCATCTTCACCATTAGAAAGATAAAAAATATCTTTTCCCTTTATCTTAACCATATTTCCAAAGATACCTTTTAAATCTATACTCCTTATAATCTTATTGCTTCCCCTTTGTAGCTCCGATAAGTTACTACAATTAGTGACCCCGTTGTTGATATAGGACAAAACAAATAATCGTTCACTTTCTATTATCATTTTTATAGGCTGTTTGCTTAATACTATGGACTGTATCTTTTCCCTATTTAAGTCTAAAATATTTATGGTATAGCAATTAGCATTGGCTATAAATATTTTAGAAGTTTCTTCATCTATTTGAATATCTGTAGGTTTTTCCCCTACAGCTATATCCTCAATCAGTGAAAAAGTTTTTTCATCAATGATAGATATGGAATTAGAATCTGTATTTGCAACATAGATTTTTTCTTTAAAACTTTTTAGGCAGGTAGGATTTCTTCCTACCTTAAGAAATCCCAATAATTTATTGTTTTCTATATCTATTTTCATGATGGAATTGTCGTATGCATTTGTTACATATATAATATTCTCATTTCCTAAAGTTAAGTCATAGGGTCCAAGTTGATTGTTTTCATAGGTAAGTATAGCTTCTTTAGAATTTGTTAACTTAGATAAGAGCAAGGTTTTGAACTTAGAGCAATCCCTCAAATCCTGTAAAATCAAGGTGTCTTCTCCTGTATTTGCTACTAATATCTTATGATAATTCAAGATATCACCTCCTGTATATAAGTAATCTATGCAGAGGTGATTGTATTGGTGAAATAGAAAAACTACTATACCTAAGCTATAGTAGTTTTATTATTTTTCTTACTTCACCTATTAAATACAAAGAACCACAAAACACTATTAAATCATCTTTTTCAGCTAGTTCAAAGGTTTTTTCAATAGCCCTTTTTATATCCTTTTCTATAATAACATTTTCATTATATTTTGATATTTCCCGCCCTAGTATTTCTCCATCTAGTTTTCGAACCATATTTGGCTCAGTAACCACAATTTTATCTGCCATAGGCCCTAACTCCCTTACCATATGGGAAATGTCTTTATCCCTTAGTATTCCTAATCCTAGTATCAATCTATTGTATTCAAACAAACTGAGAGCTTTCTTCAGTTGAGAAACACCTTGGAGATTATGGGCTCCGTCTATTAGGAAGGTTGGGTCACTACCTATGATTTCTAATCTGCCAGCCCACCTGGTATTATTAATTCCTTCCCTTATATGTTCTGGTGATAGCTCCACTAGGCCTTTCTCTTTTAAAATCAGTATCACCATCATAGCCAAGGTAGCATTATATACTTGATATTCTCCCACCATAGAAATCTTTATGTCTTCCATATGAAAGTCTCCATAATGAAAATCAAAACTACCTCCATGGCTTACTAATTCTTTGATTGAAATATTCTCCATGGGACAAATATGTAGTTCAGACTTTTTTTCTCTAGACACTTGCATTATGATTTCTAGTGCTTCTTTTTCCTGTGGATAGGAAATTACTATGCTGTTTTCCTTTATTATTCCTGCCTTCTGGTATGCAATTTCCCTTAGAGTACTACCTAGAATATCAATATGGTCATAATCTATGGTTGTAAAGACTGTTGCCAGTGGAGTCGGAATAATATTGGTGGCGTCAAACCTGCCACCTAGACCAACTTCTAATATACAAAAGTCCACCTTTTCCTCATAGAAATACATAAATCCCATGACAGTAATTATCTCAAAACTAGTAGGATGATCAAGTCCTTTCCTCACCATAATATCAATTTTATCCTTAATGATTTTTGTTAATCTACCAAATACTTCATCAGGTATGTCTAAGTTATTTATCCTAATAGATTCATTGATTTTCTCTATATAAGGTGATGTAAATAATCCTACTTTATATCCTCCAGTCTCAAGGATATTAGATATATAGCTGGAGGTGGAACCCTTTCCGTTAGTTCCACCAACATGGATATATTTTAAGTTTTTCTCAGGATTACCTAGGAGGTCTAAAAGTTTGCCAATAGAATCAAGACCTAGTTTAGAACCTAGTTTGTTTTTATCATTTATATATTCTAAAGCTTCTTGATAGTTCATCTTTTCCTCCATTATCTATTGGATTTTATACTTTCAAGCCTTTCTATAACTTTTTCAAGCATTTCCTCATATTTCCTTTGTTTTTCTTTTTCTTCTACTACTAGTTTTTCAGGAGCTTTTTTTACAAAATTCTCATTTGATAGTTTGCCAACTACCCTATTAATTTCACTTTCCAGCTTTTCCTTTTCCTTTTCAAGTCTCTCGATTTCCTTTTCAAAATCGATTAAATCCTTTAAAGGTAAAAACACTTGGCATTTGTCTAATACTACTCCTATATTGTCTTCTCCAATACCTTCTTTAGTACTTCTTATTTCTATGTTTTCAGCAGAAGCCAAGTTTTTAAAATATCTTTGACCATTGCTTAGTATTTCTTTCACTTTTTCATCTGTTGTCACAAATATTTGATTGGATTTCTTAGAAGGTATGATATTCATTTCTGCCCTAGCATTTCTAATACCCTTTATACCTAATTTGATAAATTCAATAGCTGCTTCTGCCTCTGGAAAATTAATTTCTGCTTTATATACTGGCCAGTTGCTTAATATTAATGGAGTGTCATTGCCTGGCAAGTGTTGCCATATCTCTTCAGTGATAAATGGCATAAATGGATGAAGTAGTTTTAGTACATCTTTTAAAACAAAGAGTAAAACCTTTTCTGCTGTTTCTTTGCTTTCTTTGTTTTCCCCGTACAATCTAGATTTCACCATTTCAATATACCAGTCACAGTATTCATCCCAGATAAAATCATATATTTTCTGTGCTGCCATACCTATTTCGTATTTATCTAGGTTTTCTGTAGCTTCTTTTGTTACAGTGTTTAATCTAGATAAAATCCATTTGTCTTCTTCCTCTAGGTTATCTAAGGTAAGCTCTTCCTTTGCCACATCTTCTTCTAAGTTCATCAATACAAATCTAGTAGCATTCCATAGTTTGTTGGCAAAGTTTCTATTGGCCTCTACCCTTTCCATATAAAATCTCATATCATTTCCTGGAGTATTGCCTGTAACTAAAGTAAATCTCAGGGCATCTGCACCGTATTCATCTATTATCTCCAATGGATCAATACCATTTCCTAAAGACTTACTCATCTTTCTTCCTTGAGAATCTCTAACTAATCCTGTTAAGAATACATCTTTAAAAGGAACTTCTCCCATTTGCTCCATACTTGAGAATACCATTCTAACTACCCAAAAGAATATAATGTCATATCCAGTAACAAGTACATCCGTAGGGAAGAAGTACTCTAAATCCTCTGTCTTTTCAGGCCAACCAAGGGTGGAGAATGGCCATAAAGCTGATGAAAACCAAGTATCTAAAGTATCTGTGTCTTGACGAAGGTTGGTACTATTGCATTTATTACATTTTTCTGGTTCAGTTCTAGATACTATAATCTCTCCACAATCATTACAATAGTATACTGGAAGTCTATGACCCCACCACAACTGTCTAGAAATACACCAATCCCTAATTCCTTCTAACCAATTAGTATAAACTTTTCCAAATCTTTCAGGTATAAAGTTTACTTCTCCTTTTCTATATGCTTCTAAGGCTGGTTTAGCCAATGGCTCCATCTTTACGAACCATTGCTTAGAAATTAAAGGTTCTACAACAGTAGAACATCTTTCACAATGTCCAACTGCATTTTGATGTTCTTTTGCCTCAACAAGATAGTTATTAGCAGTTAAATCTTCTACTATCTTCTTTCTAGCTTCATATCTTTCTAGACCCTCATATATACCACCATTTTTACTAATGGTTCCATCTTCATTCATTATAATACATTGACCAAGTCCATGTCTTTCTCCTACTTCAAAGTCGTTAGGGTCATGGGATGGAGTGATTTTTACTGCTCCTGTACCAAATTCCATTTCTACATAGTCATCGGCAATAATAGGTATCTCCCTATCCATAAGAGGAAGTATGGCAGTTTTTCCTATTATATTTTTATATCTCTCATCTTCAGGATGAACAGCTATGGCTAAATCTCCCAGCATAGTCTCTGGTCTTGTAGTTGCTATAACAATAAAGTCTTCACTATCCTTTATAGGATATTTAATGTGCCAAATATGGCCTTCTTGGTCTTCATGCTCTACTTCTGCATCGGATATGGCTGTTCTACAGCTGGGACACCAGTTAATAATCCTGTCTCCTCTATAGATTAAATCCTTTTCATATAGTCTAATAAACACTTCTTCAACAGCTCTGCTAAGACCTTCATCTAAAGTAAATCTGTCTCTAGTCCAGTCACAGGATACTCCCAGTTTTTTTAGTTGGTTTTTAATTGTATTGCCATATTTATGGGTCCAATCCCAAGCTTCTTCTAGAAAACCTTCTCTTCCCAGACCTTCTTTTGTTTTTCCTTCTGATTTAATCTTGTTTACTACTCTGGCCTCTGTAGATATACTGGCATGGTCTGTACCAGGTAGCCATAAAGCTGAATAACCTTCCATTCTCTTCCATCTAGTTAAAATATCTTGAATAGTATTATTTAATGCGTGGCCCATATGAAGGCTTCCTGTTACATTTGGTGGAGGCATCATAATAGTAAAAGGTTTTTTACTCTTATCAACATGGGCTACAAAATGACCACTCTCATTCCAAAACTCATAGAGCCTATCTTCAAAATCCTTTGGGTTGTAGGTCTTTGGCAAATTCTCTAACATTTTATCTCCTCCTTAATAGTCTCGAAACACTAATTTGTTCACTCCTTTCGGTGGTGTAAATTAGGTTCTCCTTGCGTTTGACCTACATCAACTCACTTCATTCGTTGTGTTAGGTCATAAAAAATAAAATAAACCCCTCATCCTTATAATACAAAGGACGAAGGGCATCGCGGTACCACCTTAATTCCATGAAAATATTCATGGCTCTCAACTAATATAAGGGTTAAACCCTTCAAGCTTACTCTATTTCAGCCTGAATGCTCCAAAGCTACCTTCAATAAATACTACTTTAAGGATGTCTCAGCCTAAAATCCTCTCTCTGTAAAAGGTATTTATCTACTCCTCTTTATCAAAGCAAAATCTAAAATTATTTATTTCATTATATATACATAAGATTTATTTGTCAACTATTCTATTATTGTTTCTTAATTTGTTAAAAATTATAAAATAATTTATAAATGCTATAATATTTAGAAATACAGTTATGAAAAATAAGGATGTGGAAATTATTTCAGGAAGCTTAAAGACTATAGATAAGGTAGCTGCATAAAAAGAAAGTGTGGCAACCTTCCCATATTTATTGGAAGGTAGTACTTGTTTCCCTTTAAATAAATATAAAACTGCACCACCTAAAACCATCATTGTCTCCTTTATTCCTATGGCAATTAATATCCAAGCAGGAATAATCCCCTTAGTAGTAAAGCTAATAAGAATAGTAAAAGTCATTAATTTATCTGCAATAGGGTCTAAGACTATACCCAGTTTTGTAGACATATCATACTTTCTAGCTATATAGCCATCTAAAACATCAGAAATCCCTGCTGCAATAAAAACTCCACCAGCTAACAAAATATTTTCCCTAGCATAGAAAAAGTACAAATAAACTGGAATAAGAAGTATCCTTAAAATTGTTAACATATTTGGTATATTCATACTATCCCTCCCTAAAGCTAATCAATAGACTAAGTTGTAACCTTTACTTTATTTTAGAATATTATAACATTAAATAATACTTTCGTACACCCATATTATGCTAGGAGGGATATGATGTTCAAATTTGTAAAAAAAATTTCCCTAATATTAGTCCTAATTATATTAGTATCTTTGGGATTAACAGGTTGCAAAAAAGAAACTGAGCTGAAGACCATTAGATTAATCGAAGTTACCCACTCATTGTTTTATACTCCCCAATATGTGGCAATAACCAAGGGGTTCTTCGAAGAAGAAGGACTAAAGATTGATTTAATCAATGGGAAAGGTGCAGATAAGTGTATGGCAGCCCTACTAAGCAATAAGGCAGAAATAGGTTTCATGGGTCCTGAGGCCTCAGTATATGTATATAATCAAGGTAGGGAAGATTATGTCATAAATTTTGCCCAATTGACTCAAAGAGATGGATCATTTTTAGTAGGTAGAGAAAAAGATGACAATTTTACTTTTGACAAGCTAAAAGGAAAAACTGTAATTGGTGGTAGAAAAGGTGGAATGCCAGAAATGACCTTAGAATATGTAATTAAAAGCAAAGGATTAGTAATAGGAAAAGATGTTGAAGTAAGAACAGACATACAATTTGATGTAATGGCAGGAGCCTTTGTAGGTGGAGAAGGTGACTATGTAACACTATTTGAGCCAGTTGCAGCTACATTAGAAAAAGAAGGAAAGGGCTATGTAGTGGCCTCCATAGGTAAGGAAGGTGGCTATATACCATATACCTGCTACTCATCCACAAAAAAATATATAGAAAAAAATCCAGATATTATACAAAAATTTACGAATGCCTTGTATAAGGGCATGGTTTGGGTTCAAGAACATAGTTCAGAGGAAGTGGCAGAAGCAGTTCTACCTCAATTCCCTGATACAGACAAGGAAGTCCTAGTCACATTAATAGAAAGATATAGAGATCAAGATTCTTGGAAGCCAGACCTAATCATTACTGAAGAAGGATTAAACCATATGATGGATATTATGGAATTGGCAGGAGAGCTAGATAAGAGGGCTGAATATGGAAAAATAGTAACTACAGAATTTGCTAAAAAGGCTATGAAATAGCCTTTTTTTCTCATTCCATAACCTGAATTTTAATCTTGTTTGATATATAAATAGATCTGAGGATGACACTGGTAATGACTATTACTCCACCAATTACCGTAAAAATTCCTGGCTTCTCCCCTGAAAAAATAAATACCCATATAGGATTTAGTAAAGGCTCCATTACTGTTAATAAGATGGCTTCAAGTGCAGTCAGTCTTTTCATTGCATATCCATAGAAGATAAATGGTACTCCAAGCTGAATTATACCCATTATGCTTACAGTCATTAGGCTGGACTTATCTGGTAAATCTAATAATATGAAGGGTATGGATATTAAAAATGTAAGGATATTACCAAATAGGGGTATTTCTAATCCACTACCATCTTTCTCAAACTTTAAGGCTATGGTTGTACAAGCCAATGTAAAACCACAAAATATTGCCAGTAAATTTCCTATAATGTTTCCTGTACTCACATCACTAATAAAAAATAATCCCATACCTAAGGATACTGTAAAGATTGGGACAATATCATACCAATGTATTTTTTCTTTTAGTATCCAGACTCCAAGTATTGCCACGAATATAGGTGATGTATATTGTAAGAGGATTGCATTTGCAGCTGTTGTAAGTTTGTTTGCTATGATAAAACTTAGAACTGTTAGTGCATATGTAATAGTACCTAAAATTTGAGCTTTTGACTTAGTAAACTTGGGTTTTCTAATATATGCAAATAATACTAATGCCGCTGAAAAACTTCTCATACCTGCTATGGCGACAGGGTTCCAATCAATAAGCTTAACAAATAGTCCTCCTGTACTCCAAAGTGTGGAAGCTAGTAATGCTGCAAGTATCCCTTTATATCTTTCCTTTTTTATATATTCCATGATATTACAACACCTACTTTAAATAATTTATATGTGTTCATTTCTCCATAATTCTTCATACCTTACAGCATTTTGTCTTACAGTTTCTATATCTTCTTTAGTCACTTCCCTCCTGACCTTACCAGGTGAACCCATGACTAAGGAGTTTGGTGGGATAACTGCTCCCTCTGTAATTAAAGATCCTGCTGCTATTATACAATTATCTCCGATAACTGCTCCATTCAATAGTATTGCACCCATTCCTATGAGACAGTTATTTCCAACTTTACATCCATGCACCACTGCATTGTGACCTATAGTAGTATAATCTCCTATCTCACAAGGTAAGTTAGTATCCACATGGACTGTAGCATTGTCCTGTATATTAGTACATTTTCCAATAGTTATATAGCTCATATCCCCACGGGCCACTGCTCCATACCAGATGCTACTTCCCTCTCCTATAGTTACATCTCCTATCACATCTGCTGTTATAGCTATAAAAGTATCTAGATGAATTTTAGTTTTTTTCTCCAAATTGTTTTTCTTATCTTTTAAGTCTTTTATCATCTTCTGTCTCTCCCTATTATATATTCTTAATTTATTTATCCTATTATATCATAAAATAAACCCAGCAATACTGGGTTTATCAAAAATTATAAATTTCCCTTTAATCCTATTTCTTCTGCTACTTTTCTCATAGCATTGATAGTTTCTTGGATTACATAGTCTTTTTCCATTTCTAAGATTTCTATGCCTTTCTCTATAATGCTTCTATCTACTCCTGCAGCAAAAGCTTTATCTTTCCATTTCTTTTTTACTGATTTTGGCTCCAGATCTAACACAGATTTACTTGGTCTTAGAAGGACCACTGCTGTTATTAGACCTGTTAATTCATCTATGGCATAAAGAACCTTCTCCATACTTTCTACAGGCTCTATATCACAACATATCCCAAATCCATGACTGGCTACTGCTCTAATGTAATCTTCTGGATAATCTTCTTCTTTTAAAATTTCCTGTACCTTTATACAATGCTCGTCTGGATACATTTCGTAGTCTAAATCGTGTATTAGGCCCACTATCCCCCATTTCTCTACATCAGGCTCCCCAAGCAGCTCAGCAAAATGTCTCATAGTTCCTTCTACTGCAAGGGCATGACGAAGTAAACTATCAGATTTGTTATATTTTTTAAATAACTCCAATGCCTCTTCTCTAGTTGGTATTTTATTTTTCATTTGATTACCCTCTTTCTTTATCGCTTTATTATATATAATAAAGTAGTGTGTCTATGGTGTCAAGCATTGGGTAAATCCTATCATGGAATATAGATGGGAAAGAGGATAGTTGTTTATATCTTCTCCAAAGTAGTATAGGGTCTCTTTAGCTAATTTTTTATACTTTTCTTCCTTAGTTATATTATACAGCTTGATTAAAGTCATTATTGCAAAGGAATTTCCTGATGGTATGGCACCATCATATATATCCTTTGGTCTCAATATGAGTTTTTCTGATATATTGCTATAGAAAAACAATCCTCCTTCTTCATCATCTCCAAAGAGCTTAATCATGTCTTCTATTAGTTTTATTGATATTTCTAGGTATTTTTTTTCTTCTGTAGCTTGGAATAATTCAAGTAATCCATAGGAGAAAAAGGCATAATCTTCTAGATAGCCCATATTATATGATGTACCATCTACATAAGTAGATAGTAGGTGACCATCTTTGTCAATCGAGTTTTCTATAATAAAATCTGCAGACCTCCTTGCTATATCTATATAGTCCTTATTATTGAATATTTTTCCTCCATAAGCTAGACTTCCTATCATAAGACCATTCCAGGAAGTTAATATCTTTTCATCCCTATGGGGCTTAATTCTCTTTTCTCTATATTGAAACAATACTTGGTTAGCATTATTGAGATTAGACTTATCTGTTTCTGATATATCATCAAGGTGTTGTTGAATCAAATTTGGATTATTTGAACCTTCAAAGTTACCTTCTTCAGTTATATCGTAGTATTTACAATATAGTTCTCCTATTTCTTCGCCTAGAATATTTATTATCTCATCATAATCAAATAAATAAAATTTTCCTTCTTCACCTTCTGAATCTGCATCTAAAGCTGAATAGAATCCTCCTTCCATTGACAACATATCCCTTACTAGAAATGTATATATCTTCTCTGTTATTTCTTTATATATGGGTTTTCTAGTTATTTCATAGGCCTTTGTATAAACTATACTAAGCAAGGCATTGTCATATAGCATCTTTTCAAAATGAGGTATCAACCATTTTTCATCTACTGAATATCTGTAAAATCCATATCCTATATGATCAAATATTCCACCTTTATACATTTTCTCTAGAGTCATCTCACTTATTTTGATGGCTTCCATCTCATTATTTTTATGGCCATAATTTAGGAGAAACCAAATATATTGAGGCATAGGAAACTTTGGTCGTGTCCCAAATCCACCGTTCTTTTCATCAAATATCCTTTTTAGACCTTCATTAGCTTTTCCTTCTACTGTAGTTTTGATTTCCCCCTTACTATTAGTTAAATATCTTCTTTTAACTTCTTCTAGGATATAGTCTGACTCTTCTAATACCTTATTTTGGTCCTTGTTCCAAAGTCTATGGATTTTATTTAGTAAGTCAATTATACCCGTCATTCTATTTTTTGTATTTTTAGGGAAATAGGTTCCTACAAAAAAAGGCTTGCCTTCTGGAGTAGCTAATATATTGAGAGGCCACCCCCCAGATCCTGTCATAGCTTCTGAAAATGTCATATATACCTTGTCTATATCTGGTCTTTCTTCCCTATCAACTTTTATTGGTACAAAATATTTATTTAGTATCTCAGCTACTTCTTCATCTTGGAATGATTCCCTATTTATCACATGACACCAGTGGCAGGTGCTATAGCCGATAGATATAAATAGGGGTTTGTTTTCAATTTTAGCTTTAGTTAGAGCTTCTTCTCCCCAAGGATTCCAATCTACTGGATTGTTTTTATGTTGGAGCAGATATGGAGATTTTTCGTTGACTAATCTATTCATCTTATCACTATCCTTTGAAATATTGTTAATGGTTATTATACCCAAAGGTGATGATGGATATTATGATAAAAAAAAGACCATAAACCTATTTATTAGGTATATGATCTGTAACTTTAATTCCAATCATATTCATGTTTTATAGTTTTATTATTTATAATTGTTTTCCCTTGCTACAGCTTCATCCCTTATTTCTTCTTTCATACCCTTTAAGGATTCTTCTCTTCTTTTATTTTTCTCTATTAATTCTTTTCTCTTCTTGTCATCATCAGTTTTAGAAATTAATTCTTCAGTAAGATTGTAGTTTTTAATAGTATTGTCAATGTTAAATTGTATTTTCTCAACATTATCTCTTCTATCATCTGGTTTTGGTTTATTATCCATTAATTTCAACTCCTTTAATTGAATTTTACTCCCTATTATTCTGTATATTTTAATGAATTTAATACTAGGAAATTTAATGAAATAGAATTTTAAGTCTTTTATAGATTATGAATGGACAATATTGACAAAATAATTATATTAAATTATAATCAGTTAAGTGACCGACCAGTCGGTCATTGATCTTAGAATTTAGGAGGTAGTCTATGTTAGCAAAATTCAGTGTTAGAAAACCGTTTACAATAGTTGTATCAGTAATACTTATATTAATCTTAGGAACTATATCATTTATTAATCTACAAACAGATTTGCTTCCTGAGATAGATTTGCCCTATCTCGTTGTAATGACTTCCTATCCAGGGGCAAGCCCTGAAGAAATAGAGATGATAGTTACAAGACCTATAGAACAGGTAGTAGCTACTGCTACCAATATAAAAAATATTAATTCCATATCACAGGAAAATTCATCTTTGGTAATCTTAGAGTTTAATAATAATGTAAATATGGATTCTGCCATTATCGAAATTAATGGCTCCCTTGATTTAATTAAGGGGATGTGGAATGATTCCATAGGATCTCCTATGATTATAAGGCTAAACCCAGATATGCTACCAGTAATGATTGCATCTGTTGATGTGAAAGACATGGATATTTCTCAAGTTTCAAGTTTTGTAAATGAAAAGATTATTCCAGAGCTAGAGAGTGTATCTGGTGTTGCTTCCGTTTCAGGAGTTGGAGTTTTAGAAGAAAATATTGAAATATTTATTAGCCCTAAAAAAATAGATAGTTTAAATAAAATGATTTTAGATAAAATTGATTCTAAGCTTTCTGAGGCTGAAGAAGGTTTAGAATCTGCAAAGAAAGAGATAGAAGATGGTCGAAGAAAACTAGAGTCTGAAGAAAAGTCTCAAAAGGGGAAGCTACTGGAAGGAGAAAAAGCAATATCCTTAGGAAAGGAGCAAATCTCTCAAGGCCTGTCTGCTATTGAAGCAGGTTTATCTGAGTTATATAAAAATAAAAAGGATATAGAAATTGGATTAAAAGAAATAGATGAAAAAGAAGAAGAATTACTTTCATTAGAAAAAGCTTTGTTATCAGTAGGAGATAATTTGTCCCAAGAAGACAGGATAAAGCTTGCAACAATTCAAGAAAGTCTAAAGGGAGTTATAGAAAAGAAAAGCCAGACTCAAGTTGG
>Ga0265293_10005703_pt1 | contig 20571 bp, 22 predicted proteins | sample Munlanlewell138R_FD_192505 | JGI IMG/M metagenome (GOLD analysis project Ga0265293, IMG submission 192505) | Leachate microbial communities from a municipal landfill in Southern Ontario, Canada - Leachate well 138R | ecosystem: Engineered > Solid waste > Landfill > Unclassified | place: Canada... | reverse complement strand
AGCAGGGCTTGCGCCTCGCCCTTGCCAAGTTCGGCCCGCATATCCGCTTGCGTGGCGGTTCCGAGGAATACAACAACATGATGGCCGACGTGGCGGCCGATGCCGGCCTATACGTCGAGTTCAGCGACAAGGCTTTGCAAGACCGCTACAGCCAGCGCCGGGAAGCCACCCAAGCCGGCCGAGACTACTTCACCAAGAGCAAGGCGGCACAGGGCGGCCAGCAGCCCGAGCGCGACCAGCCAGAGCAGGCCACGCAGCGCGAACGCGAGCCGCAGGCACAGAAGCCAGACCACGGCCGAGGGCGTTAGCCGCCCTACCTGCTGTTGCGGTTGCGGTTGCGGTTGCGTTGAATTTTTACTTTGCTGCGGTGCAATAGCATGTGGTAAAATCCCCGCGCAGCCAATTGTCTCGGAGTTTTTACCAGTGTAACTATCAGTCTCGCAGCGAGCCCGCTTTCCAAATATCAATCTTCGCTCGCACGAGGCTGTACGTCCGACTGGCTGCCTTGCCGGCCCCTTATCGTCTGGGGCCGCTCTCTTTTCCGGGGCCGGAAAAAAGGCATCGCGCCTTTTGTTCGTTCCAGCCGGTGGCCGAGCCCACACCCCGGAACAGAACCAATGATTAAATCTTTACGCCAGGACTGGCTACCCAATGTCCGGCACGACCTACTAGCGGGCATCGTTGTCGCGCTGGCCCTGATTCCCGAAGCGATTGCCTTCTCGATTATTGCAGGCGTTGACCCCAAAGTCGGCCTGTATGCCTCTTTCTGTATTGCCACCGTGATCGCCTTCGCAGGCGGGCGGCCCGGCATGATTTCGGCCGCCACCGGCGCGATGGCGCTGCTGATGGTCATGCTGGTCAAGGAGCATGGCCTGCAATACCTGTTAGCCGCCACGGTGTTAACTGGCGTGCTTCAGATCATCGCCGGCTGGCTCAAGCTCGGCGCGCTGATGCGCTTCGTTTCCCGATCGGTCATCACCGGCTTCGTCAACGCGCTGGCCATCCTGATCTTCATGGCGCAATTGCCCGAGCTGACGAATGTCACTTGGCACGTTTACGCCATGACGGCGGCCGGCCTCGGGATCATCTACCTTTTCCCCTACGTCACCAAGGCAGTGCCATCGCCGTTGGTTGCCATCGTGGTGCTGACGATTCTTGCCATCGTGCTGGGCATCGACGTTCGGACTGTCGGCGATATGGGCCAGTTGCCCGATAGCCTGCCGATCTTCCTGCTACCCGACGTGCCGCTGAATCTGGAAACCCTCGCGATCATCTTCCCGGTGTCGGCCACCCTAGCGGTCGTCGGCCTGCTCGAATCCATGATGACGGCTTCCATCGTGGATGACCTGACCGATTCCAACAGCAACAAGAATCGTGAATGCGTTGGTCAGGGCGTGGCCAACATCGCTTCGGGCTTCCTGGGCGGCATGGCGGGTTGCGCCATGATCGGCCAGTCGGTCATTAACGTGAAGTCCGGAGGCCGGGGCCGCCTCTCCACGCTGGCCGCTGGTGTATTTCTGCTGCTGATGATCGTGTTCATCGGCGATTGGGTTTCCCGCATCCCGATGGCGGCATTGGTCGCGGTGATGATTATGGTGTCCATCGGCACCTTCAATTGGGCCTCGATTCGCGACCTGCGCAAGAACCCCAAAAGCTCCAGCATTGTCATGCTGGCAACCGTGGCTGTGACCGTCAGCACGCATGACCTGGCGCAAGGCGTGCTGGTCGGCGTGTTGCTGTCGGGCTTCTTCTTCGCCCACAAGGTCGGCCAGATTCTCCGCGTGACTTCGCGGGCCGAGGACGAGGGGCGCACCCGCACTTACACCGTGACAGGACAGGTGTTCTTCGCTTCGGCAGAGCGCTTTGTCAACGCCTTCGATTACAAGGAAGTCATCGAGAAGGTGCGCATTGATGTGAGCCGCGCTCACTTCTGGGACATCACCGCCGTCAGCGCCCTGGACAAAGTGGTCATCAAGTTCCGGCGTGAGGCCGCCGAGGTGGAAGTCATCGGACTGAACGAGGCCAGCACCACGATGGTGGACAAGTTCGCCGTGCATGACAAAGACGGTGCCGACGACATTTTGATGGGCCACTGAAAAGGGACACGATCATGAAGAACGAAAACAAAGTCTTGGCCTGCGTGGATCAATCCCGCTTCGCTGACTACGTGGCCGACTACGCCGCATGGGCGGTGCGTCGAATGGATGCCCCGCTGGAGTTCCTGCACATCATCGACCCCCATCCCGAACAGGGATCGGGCGAAGACCGTAGCGGAGCTATCGGCGTCAACGCGCAAGAGGAACTGCTGGTCAAGTTGTCAGAGGAGGACGAGGCCCGCGCCAGAAGTGCCCGCGAGCAAGGCCGCATCTTCCTGAACCGGCTGCGCGAGCGTGCCACCGCTGCCGGTGCTGCATTGGTGGATGTTCGCCAGCGTCACGGCGAACTGGAGGAAACCTTGGTCGAGCAGGCCGAAGGCGTGCGCCTGTTGGTGCTGGGTCGCCGTGGGGAGTCAGCAGACACAACGCAACGAGATCTAGGGCGCAACGTGGAGCGTGTCGTGCGTGCCTTGAATAGACCGATTCTGACCGTCACCGACGACTTTCACGAGCCGCAGCGCGTGATGATCGCCTTCGATGGTGGCATCGTCACCCGGCGCGGGGTGGAAATGGTCGCCGGCAGTCCGTTGTTCCGTGGCCTGCCGATTACGCTGCTGATGGCAGGCAAGGAACGCCAGGACGCACCCAAGCAGCTTGATTGGGCAAAGACCACCCTGGAAGCCGCAGGCTTTGAAGTTACGGCACTACTGACCCCTGGAGACGCGGAAACCGTGATTGCCACGGCAGTGAGGGAACAGGCCATCGACATGCTCATCATGGGTGCGTTCGGTCACTCGCCGCTGCGCAGCCTGTTGTTTGGCAGCAAGACCGCAGATCTACTCCGCTCCTCGACCATCCCAACGCTCTTATTGCGGTAACAGGGCGGCGCGGCGCTTTTTACAGGGAAGAATTGACCGAGGCCGCCGCGTTGGCGGCCGATGCGTCAAGTTCAGCATGACATGGGCCAGCAGCCCTAGCATGAGTACGGCCGAGAACGCTAAGCGCCCTTCCCTGCCGGGCGTTGCTGTAAATGAGCGAATGAGTAAAAGAGTTCTTACTTAACGTGCGAATCCTTGCTATACTCAAATGAGTAAATGCACGTTAATTTCATTCACTCAGGAGGCCCCATGCAGGTTATCGCCGTGTTGAACCAGAAAGGCGGGTCAGGAAAAACGACCATCGCCACCCACCTAGCCCGCGCCCTGCAACTGGACGGGGCCAGCGTGTTGCTTGTCGATTCAGACCCACAAGGGAGCGCCCGCGATTGGGCCGCCGTGCAAGACGACAACCCCGTTACCGTTGTCGGCATCGACCGCCCCACCATCGACCGCGACCTAAAGGCCATCGGTCATAAAGATTTTGTGGTGATCGACGGCGCACCGCAGGCGGCAGACCTTGCCGTTTCCGCGATCAAGGCCGCCTCGTTCATCCTGATACCCGTGCAGCCCAGCCCTTACGACATTTGGGCGACGGCCGATCTTGTCGAGCTGGTGAAACAGCGCATCGAAGTCACGGACGGGAAGCTACAGGCGGCGTTCGTTGTGTCGCGTGCGATCAAGGGCACCCGCATAGGCGCGGAAATCACCGAGGCTTTGGCCGGCTACGGCCTGCCCGTTCTGGAATCCCGCATCACGCAGCGCGTTAGCTATCCCGGCACGGCCGCAGCAGGGACAACCATTCTTGACGCCGAGCCAGACGGCGACGGTTCCGGCGAAATCCGCGCCTTGATGAATGAAATTAAGCAAAAACTCGTTTGAGTAAATGAGGGAATAATCAGATGACCTCCACCACCAAGGGCGCATTGAGCGCCGGCCGCCCGAGCGCCAAGAACAACAAGGCCACCACCCTTGCCAGCCTTGCCGACAAGGCTGCCACCGTCCGCGTGAACTTCGACCTAGACCGTGACCAGCACATCAAATTGAAGCTGTACGCCACGAAGCAGGGCAAGAGCATCAAAGAGGTGTTGAGCGACTACGTTGCACAGCTTCCCGAGTAAAGGAGTTGTTACTTAAATGAGTGAATACACAAATGAGCGGCCGCTTGATTTCGCCACCGACTTGAACCTGATCCGCGAGCAGTGCGGCACGCTTGAGCTGGCCTTGCAGAATGAAACCGACCCGGCCCGCCTGTCTGACCTGCGCCGGGAGCTGGCCGAGTGCCGGCAGCGTGCCTTTGAAGTCGAGCAGTGCAACCAGCCAGCGGCCGAGCGTGAAGCGGGCGGCCCGGCCGGCGAACCGTTGCCCCCGGCCGCCGTGCGCGGCGACAGTGAGAAGGCCGCCCCGTTCGTCACCATCGAGGCCGCAGACCCGCGCCCGGACTATGCCGGCCTGTATGCCGCCGAGCGCATCGAGAACGCCGAGCTACGGCAGGAGCTGGCCGCAGAAGGGCAGGGCGCTACATCGAGCAGCGGCGGCATGGAGCGCGAGCGCACCGACCCAGAAATCTCCCGCCTTGCCGAGCTGGCCGAGGCCCACCGAACCGGCGTGCAAATGTTTGGCGGCATCTACGGCGGCGGCCCGGCCGTGCCGCAGGCCGGCGACCACAGCCCGGCGCTGGTGGAGCTGGCCGAGCAGCACGAAGCCCGCTTGCTGGCCCGTGACGAGGCGTTTTCCGGTGAAGTCGTCGCGCAGATCGAGCGCGAGAATGAAAGCCCGGCCTACGTCATTGAGGCCGACGGCGACCGCGTGATGGTTCCCGAGGTCGAGGGCGCGGATATGGACGTGGGCGACGACGTGGAAATCAGCCGCGACCAGCAGGGCAACTATGAAGCCGAAGCCGGCCACGATTACGGGCGTTGAGGAAATGAGGGATTGAGCCAATGAGTAAAGACGTGCAGGAAGCCGTAAGCCGGTTTTGGGCCTCTTACCAACCCCGTGAGGACGAGCCGAGCGCGGCCGAGCTGGTGAAAACATCGGAAGATGCGCGGCAGTCGCTTGAGCTGGCCCCGCCTTCGGATTGCGTGGAATGGTGGTCAGCGTTGCCCGTGGCCGTGCAACAGAAATGGCTTGCCAACCCCAAGACGCCCACGATGTACGGGGCATGGTGCGAGCGCCGCAAGCGCCTAGAGGCAGTCAACTATGCCCGTGCGTCCGTTGGCCTTGAAGGGTTCAAGCCAAGCCCGGAAGACGAAGCCTTGTCCGTGCGCTTCATCAATGGGGAAATTGAGTTCCCCGAGGTAATCGAAACCGCCAAAGAGCAGGCGCAGCGCCTGCGCTGAATCTGTCTTGCGTGGTGACAGGTTCACGACCTGGCCAGCTCCTTTTTGTCGCCAACCGCTGGCCGGGCCATCGCGCATACGCGCTTCACTTGGCTTTGACTGCACCCGGCCAGCCTTGCCGTTTCCGCGATGCTCTTGCCGCCTTCGCGTAGGGCCACGATGCGGGCATGGGTGGCGGTATCGGTCTTGCGGCCGGCATACCGGCCCGCAGCCTTCGCCAGCTCAATGCCTTGGCGCTGGCGTTCGCGCCTGTCCTCGTAGTCGTCGCGGGCCATTTGCAGGGCCAGTTTCAAAAGCATGTCCTGCACGGACTCCAAGACGATGCGGGGCACTCCCTGCGCTTCGGCCGCCAGTTCGTCCAAGTCGATGATGCCGGGCACCGACAGCCGGGCGCCCTTGGCGCGAATCGAGGCCACAAGCTTTTCGGCTTCGGCCAAGGGTAGGCGGCTGATGCGGTCGATTTTTTCGGCCACCACGATTTCACCGGCTTGCAGATCGTCAATCATGCGCAGCAGCTCGGGCCGGTCAGCGCGTGCCCCTGACGCCTTTTCCCGGTAGATGCCGGCGACGTAGTACCCGGCCGCCCTTGCGGCCTGCGCGATGCCTTCCTGTCGCTCCAAATCCTGCGCTTCGGTGCTTACTCGCATGTAGATGCGGGCAACCTTGACCGGCGCGGCCGGGCTGGCCGCCTTCCTCTTTGTCGTCATATCATGGCCTTTTTGGGTATAGCTATCTTGGCCTAGCGTAGCAGGCCCGGCCAATAACTCAAAGTGCAATCTAAATTGGCTAGTCTGTTTTTGGCTACCCAAATTGACCATGTGCGCGAAACGCTTGCATGAGTTCTATCAATCATGCACAATAGAGGCTTGCAAGTAACCTTGATTGATAAAGGAGCGCACCATGCAGAGCATGACCTTAGAGCAGCTACGCGCCACGGCCAGCGCCGGCGGCGTGACGGGTGTAACCCTGAAAGGGCAGGGCGGCGGCTTCTTCGTCGAAATCGCCACCCGCAGCGGCCAAGACGCCTTTTTGGTGAAGGCCCGCACCACCGAGCCGCGCCGCTTTGGCAATCCCACTTCCGCGCTGATCGTGTTGCGTGACGTGGGCATTGCCGTTGCCCAGCTCGACGCCACCAACTGGAACCCCGAACAAAAAGACATGACCCGCAGCCGGCAGAGCCGCGCCGAGGCCATGCGCGGCGCACATGAAGCCGCCGCCTATAACCAGTGGCTGGCCGGCGAGATTCAGGCATCCATTGACGACCCCCGGCCGAACATCCCTCACGATGAAGTCATGGCCGAGATGGACGCCGACATTGCCGCCTTGCCGAAGAAAAAGCGCGCATGACGGCCAAGCCTTACCGCATTGAGTGGCGGCCTATGGCCCGCGAGGACTTGCGCGGCATCGTTCGCTACATCGGCAAGGACAACCCGACGCGGGCCAAGAGCTTCGGCCAGGAGCTGCGCGACAAGACCAAGCCGCTTGCACAGCATCCAGAGCTAGGGCGCAAGGGGCGGCCGGGCCTACCCGAGTGGCTGCGCGAGCTGGTCGTGCATCCGAACTACATCGTTTTTTATCGTGTGCTGGCCGAGGCCCGCACCGTCGAGATTTTGAGAGTGAAGCACGCGGCGCAACAAACGCCGTGATTACCAACCCCGGCGCGCTAACGCCGGTTTTTTCAGGAGTGGCGAAGATGAACACGAACCAAGAATTGGGCGTATCGACCGAACAGGCAGAGACGATGGCAAACGCTTTTTTTGAGCAGATCGAACCGAAGGTAAGGAAGGGCAGGGCGTGGACGTTCCACCGCCTGAATGCCGCTTGCGACACCCCGAACGCGGAGCGCGTGCAGGCCGTGCTTTACCCTGACGACGGCCAAGGCTTCGCCTTGTATGCCCGTCAGGGGCAGACCTTGCACGCCATCACCCACGAAGGCCGCCCGGTGCGTTTTCGGACGTTTGAAAAGGCGCTCACGACGCTGGCCGACGTGACACACCTCGACCCGGAAATCATCGTGGATTCGTCCAACTGGTGCGAGGAATCCGGCCCGCACTGACGCGGGCAAAAGAAAAGCCCAACACCGCGCTAACAGTGTTGGGCTTGGGTGCGGCCCCGGAGTGGCGAAACTCATTTAGGGCCGCTGACCATTACCAAAACAGGCAAATGACCATGACCAATCTTAGCAAAAATGGCGGCAGACAGACAGCCTCAAATGGCGATGATGGCCCTTTTGATGAAGCGGCCTACCGCGCCGACCTGATCGCCGCGGGCTTTTCCGCAGAGGACGCCGCGGCCGTGGCGTCGAACACAGCCCGCCATCGAGCCGATGCCGGCAGGAAGGGCGGCCCGAAGCGGGCCGAGTTCCAAACCGTGGGCGGCATCGTGGACAAATCCGTTATGCCGGCCGCCAAGAGGGCCGCAGCCAGGAAGCCGGCCGAGCCGGCCCCTGTCGCCAAGTTCCCCACTGTCGAGGAAAAAGAACGGCTGCTGCGCAAGCCGTGGTCAACGGAAATGCTCCCGCGTCATCGCCAGTTGATCGAGGACGCCTTAGAGATCGAGCAGGAGGAAGCGCGGGCGGCCGGCGCATTGGGCTACATGGCCCGCACGCTGGCACAGGCCACCTTGCCGCACACAGACCCGAAGCTACCGGCCGGCACGCTCTACAGCCGCGACACGGGCCGCCTTACGCTGTCAGTCGCGCCGACCAGTCGCCGGCATGGCATCCCCTACGGGTCGATTCCCCGCGTGATTCTGGCGTGGATATGCAGCGAGGCCGTGAAGACTAAGGAGCGCACGCTTTCCCTTGGGCACTCGCAAAGCGATTTTCTGGAAAGCCTCAAGCTGCACAACAATGGCCGCGACATTGCCCGCTTCCGCGAGCAAGCCTTGCGCCTGTTTAAGTCGGTTATTTCCGTCGAATACACCGACGAGCGCGACGGCGACCTGTCGGCCCGTTTGCTCATTTCCGAGTCGTCGCATGTGTTCTGGCACCCCAAGGCCAGCGAGCAGCGCGGCCTTTGGGAGAGTTCGCTAGAGCTGTCCGAGGGCTTCTTTCGGGAAATCATGGCCGCGCCCGTGCCCATTGACATGCGCGTGTTCCATGCCTTGAGCAAGTCGCCTTTGGCGATGGACGTTTACACATGGCTGACCTATCGCATGTTCGTCTTGCGCCGGTCTGGCCGTTCGTCTGCCTTCGTACCGTGGGCCGGGTTGAAATCGCAGTTTGGGGCCGGCTACCCGGACACCGATCAGGGCTTTCGTGACTTCAAGAAGCGTTTTCGCTTGCGCTTGAAAGAAGTCCTGTTGTTCTACCCGGCAGCGCAGGGCCACATTCAGGAAACGCCCGTAGGGCTGGCATTGACGCCGTGCGAGCTGCACATTGCCCACACCAACGGGGCCAAGCTGTCGAGCCTGCCCAAGCCAAAGCCCAAGGCTTGATTGGCTCACCCCGGCGCAGCCGGGGACGGGCTTTCGTGCTGCGCATCGAGCCTTGTTCCAAGTCTCGACCCCTTCGGGCTTCAATCCCTTTCGTCATGCCGTTCCGGCAGCGCTGAATCTGTCTTGCGTGGTGACAGCTTCACGACCTGGCCACCGTGCCAGCGTCACCAGTGCAGGACGATAAATCGCACCCCCCACCTTTGGCGACAGTGCCGGCGACCTGGTGCGCTTCGGCCGTCACCATCCCCCCGCCGAACAGGCCCCGGCTTGTGGAAAAACCTTGTGGGTATCAGGAGTTATCCACGTGTAATCTGTCCCGAGACCAGATCGCCCGCCGCACAAGGGGCATCGGCCGATTCTGAAAATTCTCAACGTGCAATCTGTCCCGCGCCAACGTGCAATCTGTCCCGCCGTCACGTGCAATCTGTCCCGCGCCCGACTTTTCCACAGCCCGCAAACCCGCGCCACGCCTAGCTTTTCTGGGTTATCCACCGCTCCTACAAGTAGCTTGCTACAAATAGCTTTTTTCAAATATTTAAAAACAAGTAGTTGGAGCACCCCAAACCGTGGATAACTCGACCGCCTGCGCAAAACGAAGCGCCGCAAAGCGGCCTGCGGCCGGGGCACCCCTCCGGGGTTCCCCCGATCAAGTCGGCTCCCCCTCCCCATAAATGGATGGCCTGCGGCCATGCGTTTTTTGAGGCGCGGCACTTGCCGCGCAGTGGGACACCACCACCCCGGCCAGAACCGGCACCAGTGCAGCACCAAGGCCATGAAAACCAACGGCCAAGACAGGAAAGCAACACCGGCCGGCCTTTGGCCGGAAAGCAAGAAACGAAAGGCGGCACTTGCCGCCCGTGGTAGATCGACGGCCGAGGTAAGGCATGGTCTAAGCGTTCCGACCGGCAAGCCGGCCGGCATGGCCGCAAGCGGCCACCCCTGCGGGGCGCTAAGACCGGGACAAATCACGCCCGGCCGACAAGTCGGCCGCCCGCTCAGCCCGGCGCGTGTGCGCGCCATGCCGGAACCGTTCGTTGTGATCGAAAGGCCGAAAAAACCGTCTATCAGGAAAAAGGCAGCCCAGCACCGCGCCCAAAACGGGCAGCATGGCACCGGAGAGGCCGCAGGACGGGTTTTCAGGGAGTAGGGCAGGGATCGGAGCTGGTCGAACGTGCGCGGGCTTGTAGCCGTCGCCCTGCGCTGAATCTGTCTTGTTTTCAGGAAAAGCAAAACGATTCCAATGGGAAAGCCGTTTTCGTGCGGCGAACCACTCCCCCCCGCCCCTCGCCAGCGAGGGGGGCGAGTCGCCCTCTGTCGTCAGGGATGCAGGCGGCGGGGCGCTTCGCTTCCTTCGACTGCACCCCAGACTAGAGGCTTTGGCCGTTCCAGTGGCATCAAGGGTTCGGCTTCGCCCACGTCCTCACCCGTTCGGTGCTCAGGGCTGCGCCCTTGCGCTCCGCGTGCGGCTTCCGGGCGTGCCCTTGACACCCCTTCCACTCGAAAACCGGGGCAGGGGGGCGATTTATCGTCCTGGCGCTCGTGGCCGGGCGGAAAGTAGCGGAATAATCTTGCACGGTAAGAATAATAATAGTATTATTATTCTTCTTATTACTATCGAGGAAGCCGGCCATGACCCAAGCATCTACAGCCATCCCCGCCGACGTGCGCGAGCGTGTCATTGCCGCCGCCGCCGATCTTTTCGAGCAGTCAGGCCGCCAGACCATGCCCACGGTTGATGCCGTGCGCCGGGCCGCCCGTGTGGACATGAACGCAGCCAGTGCCGTGATGAAGGAATGGCGCAGGGCACAGACCGCGCAGGCCGCCCCGGTGGCCGTGGCCGTGCCGGAATCCGTGCAGCAGGCCAGCAGCGCGGCCGTGGCGACGATCTGGCAGCAGGCGCAGGAGCTGGCGAACGAATCCCTACGCAGTGCGCAAGCGGCATGGGAAACCGAGCGGGCCGAGCTGGACGCCATGCGGCAGGAACTGGCCGAGGCGTTCGAGCGGCAGGCCGGCGAGCTGGACGCGGCCGGCGTTGCACTGGCCGCCGAGAAGGCAGCGGCCGAGAAGCAGGCGCAGGAGCTGGCCGACGTTCGCCAGCAGTTGGCCGAGGCGGTGAGCCGGGCCGACAAGGCAGACGCCCGCATTGCCGAAATCGAACACCGTGCCGCCGACCTTCGCGCCGAGCTGGACAGGGCGCACGCCGACGCCGACCGCCTGCGCACCGAGAACACCGAGGCCCGCCAGAAGGCCGCCGCCGAGATCGAGGCCGCCCATACCGCCACAGAGGCCGCACGCGCCGAGCTGGTGAAAGTGCAGGCCAAGGCCGAGGCCATCGAGCAGACCCACACCGAGCAGCGCAAGCAGGCCGCCACAGAGGCCCACCGTGCCGCCGAGCGCTTGACCAAGGCGCAGGGCGAGCGTGACGACGCCACCAAGGCCGCAGCAGAGGCCAGAGAGCGCGCCGCAGGGCTGGCCGGGCAGTTGCAGGCCATGCAGGAACAGAACGCCGCTTTGCTGGCCGCCATCAAGCCGCAGGGCGAACCGAAGCCCAAGAAAACCCCGCCTGCCAAAGCCTGATATTGGCGACAGCTTCACGACCTGGCCAACGCGCAGCCGTCACCAACGGCCGCCGCGTTTTGGCTGTTTCGTGCCCGCGTTCGTCGTCAGTCGTGGCCCGTGTATTGGCTGGAAGCAGTGTCAAGGGCGACACCGGAGGCCGCACGCGGAACGCAGCGCAGCGAGTACCGAACGGGTGAGGATGGCGGGCGCAGCCGCACCCTTGATGCTGGTGGAAGCCAGAGAGCCTAGCGGCAAGGGGGAGGGCCGAAGGGCGAAGCCCGCCACCCCTGCCCCCGCAGCCAGTCGGGCAAGAACCGACGCGGGATGCAACCCGAAGGGGGTTGCCCAAGCGAAGCGCGGAGGGTTCCCCGCTGGTGACAGATTGGCGCGATCGAGGAAGATCCGTTGTCACCAAAAGAAAACCCCGCCGAAGCGGGGTTGAGGGTCAGCGTTCCAGCTCGACAGAGGGCAGAGGGTGCGCCCGTTCGATGTTCTGCATGTTGTAGGCGTATTCGTCCCGGCCCAACGTCGTGGGCCTTGTGCCGTCTCGCTTCGCGGCGCGGGCTACCTTCGTCACATCGAGGGCATGAGCAGCCGCCAAGCCCGGCACATGCGCTTTGACCGTGCGCAGGTTTTCGGCCCGTTCCCACTCTTGCAGCCAGTGGGCAATTCGCTGGCTGTCGGCCGTGTAGCCCGTGGCATAGGTCATAAGCCGCATTAGGGCTTCGTGTTCAAGCTGGTTGAACATGGCTTATTTCCCCCTCACGTCGCCGCCCGGTTGCTTGGCCCATGCCGACCCCAAACGTTCCTTGATGGCCTCCCGATACGCTGGATTGCGTGCCCATACGCTGCGACCCATCGCAAGGTGTTCGGCTCGCCGCGCTGTCGTCTGGTGGCCGGTGCGAGGGTCAAGGCGGGTTGATGTGGGATTGACCACGTTATGAGCAGCGCCCACGGCACGGGCCGGCGACATTGCCCCCGACGCGATTTGACGCAGTGACAGCGCGGAGGTGGAAACACCACCTGCCAAGCCAGATGCCATGTTGCCCGCCTGCATGGCAATCCAGCTCAGAATAAGGGTCAGGCCAAACACTTGAAGCCCGGCAATATAGGGGTTTTGTATGCCTTCGCCTGTCAAATCAACGCCGCCGATGAATCCATTAAATGCGACGATGCCGAAGGACATGATGAGGGCGAGAATCACAATCGTGAAAATGTAATTCATCACCTGACCTATCCACCTGTCGAAAAACTGCGAGGTCATCGGGAACATGGCGCACGCAATGAAAAACGGGCCAAGGGCGAACATCACGGCAAGAGAGAACTTCGCCACGATGATATTCACGCCGCCGACGATGGCAAATATCAGGGTTCCGATGGAAATGAAGATGCCAGTAATGAACCACGATGCCGCCGCGCCGATGTTCCATCCTGCATCGCTGGCTTGCTGCAAGGCGATAGAGGCCAGTTGAGCGCCCTTGTTCACCACCTCATCAAGCGTTTGATAGATGGTGGAAGGTGGCGCACCTGGGGCGCTGATTTTCAGAACGTCGGAGAGGCCAGTTTCAATGCCGTTCAGTGTGCCAACGACTTGTTCGTGATACCCGTCAGCCGTGAAGGCGAAATAGCCGATAAACAGAATCTTTGCCCACTGCTTCATTACCGTCCAAAAAGGCGATTCCATTGAGCCAGTCGCAACCGCATAGCCAGACATGGTGATGTAGAGCGTGACACCGGCCAGAACGGCCATTTGCAGCTTGTACATTAAATCGTTAGCTGCTGGCACCATAAACGCATTGGTGGCATTCGTGATCGTTTCACCGATGTAGGTGAATAAGGTTAGTTCGTCCATAGCTTCCACCTACCTTGTGAATTTGGGAGGGGTGGCCTTAATGTTGAAATTTTGGCTACCGAATATTGTTTGATCGTGTGCCGATTTGGCGTTTATGCAATTCGGAGTGCCGGCAATTTCGCCCGGACTGTTCTTGCATTTTTTGACCATTTCGATGCGTTCGGCGTCGTGGGCTTTGTACCAATCGACGGTTTGAACGACTTCAACGGGTTGATCTTCTTTGCAGCCGGCCAACGCCATGAGCGCGACCAGGACGATAGAGAGCTTTTTCATTTGCTCACCTCGCGGACGGTTTCGGCGTCGATCACCCGGCCATTTTTGGCCTCGTGTTCGTGGACGTATTGCAGGGCATAGGCCAGTTCGGCCGCGTCGATGATGCGCAACATGGCGACGACACGTAAGGCACCTTCACGCGAGCCGGCCCAAGAGAGCGCGAGGCGTTCGCCCGTGTTCTTGAGAAGGAGCAGGCACCCGCCGAGACATGCCGCAGACATGAACGCCGCAAGGTAGGCATTCATCGGGGCTGTTTGGTGCGGTAGGGTGATGCCCGACCAAGCTACAGCCGCGATCAATAGCGGCATGATGGCAAGCACGGCGGCCAGCAAATGGCCTTGGAACATCGAGGGTGCCCGGCGCGATACCTCGCGCATGAAGCCGAGCCGATCAATGCAGACCCACAAGCACCATATTGCAATCAATATGAACGCGCAAAGCGCGATGATGGGGAAGTGAATATAAGAAATCATGTGTTCGCCACTCCAAAGGTTGAGGGCGAACGCCGGGCCGTCTTTCCGGCCTGTCTGTCGGCTCTTGCGAGCTGCTATTCCCGACTGTCAGGGCTTGTTTAAGGCCCGTACCCGGCACGCCGTGGCGTCCTTGGGGTGTGGTCTATGCGGCGCGTCTTTCCGCTGCTTGTCCGGTGGCTCTTGCGAGCTGCTATTCCCACCTGTCAGGCCCGTTCTTTTCGGGGCAGCACCCGGTACGCCGAGGCGTTCTTAGGGCATAAAAATCAGCGTTCGTTTTCGTTGTTTACGCATACCAAAACCGAATGTTTTGGCATACCCGATTTTCCCATTTTGGCGCGGTTACGTCGATGGTGACAGGCGCACCGAGGCGGGACGCCAGCCTGTCACCACTTATTTACTCATTTGAGTATAGCACCCAATGCGGCCAATGAGTAGATGAATTTAAGGGGTTTTTACTCATTAACTCAAAAACGCCGGTTCGACTTCGGGCATGGCCTGATAGTCAATCTTGACCGTGGCGACCGGCTGGCCGGGTATCTTGAGGAAGCCTTGCAGGTCGGGCAGGTTCAGCACTTCCGACGACATGATGGCGGCTTGCCGCACGCGCTGCATGTTGTAGTTCGTATTGAACGATTCCGAGCTGTGGCCGGGGTTCGTCAGACCGCCCGAGCTGGTGCCCTGCCCCGTGGTCATTTGCAGTCGGTCAATGTCCTGTTCGCCCAGCTCCTTGCTGAAATATTCGGCCGTCTCGTTGTCACCGGCCCGCAAAATCAGCTTGGTGGACAGGTTGGCGAGCAGCGTTTGCGCCTCGTCCTTGCCGTAGGTTTCGCGCAGTTGCGACACCGTTTGCAGGCCAAGCACGCAGCGCCCGCCGTACTTGCGTAGCTTCGTTAGACCGCTGCGCAGGCTGGACACCTTGCCGAGCGAATCGACCTCATCGAACACGAACCACAAGCCGCGATCTTGGTTTTCCGACAGGCTCAAGCCCTCGACAATGCCGAGTTCCAGCATGGAGGCCACAAGGCCGCGCAGCAGGCCCATTTGATCGTCGCGGTAGGTCACGAACAGCCAGCCCGTGCGCGTCTCATCCTGCACCCACTCACGCACGGAGAACGTGCCGGCGTCGGGCAGGTAGCGCCACACGCCGAGATAGGTAGCGATGATGCCCCGCGTGTTGTTCAGCATCTTGTCGTTGCCCTTGGCGCACAGGATGGCGGCCGGCGTGCCGGCCAGCAGCTCGCCCAGCTCCTTTATGTCGGCCGAGCTGACATAGTGCAGCAGCCGCTTTACCGAGCGTTCCCCGCGTTGATGCAGGGCCAAGAGCGTTTCACCGAGCAGCGTTTGCGCGTAGTGGTGCCACTCTGCACCCTCCCCCGTGCCATCCGGCACGGCGGCCTTGGCGATGCGCTGGCAGTCGTATTCAGCCCGGATTTCAGCGAAGGGCGACCAATCGACCGAGCGCCGATCAAAGGGGTTAAACAGCACATCGCCAGGACGACCGAAGCGAGAGAAGAACCCCCCGGCCGGGTCGGCGATCAAGGCCCGTTGATCGCGTGCCCGCACGGCCCGCAGAACCCGGTTAATCGCCTGCGTCTTGCCTGCGCCCGTGGTGCCGCTGAAAAGCATGTGCTGCGCTTCCAACATGCGCGGAACGACCACCCCGCCAATCTCAATATCCACGTCGGCCGGCTTCGCCTTGTCGCCGTACATGCGGGCTTGCAGATCGGAGCCGCCGACCACTTCCGTGCCCCTGATGACCGTTTCTTGGCCGTGCGGCGCGTAGTTGGCGCGGGCCATCATGTGGCCCCAAATCCGGGTCTGGCAGAACACCGCGACGACGGCCACGCCGATAGCCAGCAGCGCCGAGGATTCGCCCGAGGCGAGCCAGCGCGGCACGGCCGAGCCGAGGCCGTACAGCACGGCCACGGCCCACAGGCCGAGCCACAGCCACGTTACCCACGTTGCCGGCGTCTTGCCCTTGATCGTGGTGAACAGGTTGCGGCCGAGCATGAAGGCCGAGGCGGCCAGCAGCAGCAGGGTTAGGGCAAGTGCGGGTTTCATTGGCTATTCCTTGCGGCCTGAATCCGCTCTTTTGTCTTGGCGTCCAAACTGTCCCACACCGTGCCTACGGCACGGCCGAAGGCCGCTTGTTCGTCAATCTGTTTCCCATACAGCAGGTGCGAGCCGTAGAAGCCGAGCGCGCCCGCTAGGAGGCTTCCAGCGAAGGCAACGGCGATCCATTGCCAGCGCTGGCGTCTTTCGCTCTTGGTTGCCGCATCAAGGGCTTTGGCCGAGGCCGCCAGTTCGCGGGCCACGCTGGCGAGCGCATCGCCGGCTTCCTCCCGTAGCGCCGCCTTGAGAGAGTCCCGCAGCGCGACCTTTTCGGCCGCCGCGAAGTTTCCGAACGCGACTTTTTCCGCTGCGCCGAGCTGGCCGATAGTGGCCTGCGCCTCTTTCGAGGCCAGAGCGAGCGCGCCAAGCGAAGGGGCAAGATTTTCTTTGAGGGCTTCCGGCAGCGCCTTTATCTGATCGTGCACCCTGCCCAAGTCGCCCAGCAAATCAATCGTGAGCGCGTCCCTTGTCGTGCGTGGAGAATTTGCCGCATCCATGGAGCGCCCCTTATTTGAACAAGGTAGAGAAAACAGAATCGAGGTTTCTATTCACGCTGCGCGCCAGTGCTTTAAGGCCGTGCATATCGCCCCAATGGCTGCGCTCTTTCGCGCTGGCGTCAGGGTTGTTTTTAATCAACGCCTTGTAATCTGTTTCATCGGCAAGCAATGCGCCAATCGTGATTCCTTTTGCGCCGAGAGCATCGAACAATTCATTTTCAAAAATCGCCGCCTTTACATCGGCAACCGCATTTTTCTCTTTCTTAACGTAGTTCAGGACATGCGGGAATTCGTCCGCCACGTCAGATTCAACCTTGTTGAATACGATGCGGATTTTTTGCGGCTCAATGCCAATTTCTGCAAGGGCCATAACTGTTTTGATGGTTTCTTTTTGCCCCTTTGTATCGGATTCAACAGGGATAACGAAGAAGTCTATTTCTTCATGAGATTCATCAATTTGAACCATGCCGGACAAGAACTGTTCGAGACTTCCGTTTCCAACGTCAATGATTGCATCGTCCGAAAGAACCAGCTTTTTATGCAGGTCGCGGAATTTCTTTGCGGCCATTTGATCGACTTCGAGGCCGAGGCCGGCCGCCGTTTCATTCACCGATTCAATGGCGAAAATTTCCGCACCGTTCATGCGGGGGGCGAGCATTTGCGCCGCGATAGTGGTTTTGCCTGCGCCGCCGGTGTAGCTAACCATTGCGATTTTCATATTTATTCCTTGTCGTTTCCGTAGTCTTCGAGGTTGATTTCCCGCCTAGATGCCTTGCGAACATCGGCCGGGTTCGTGATGCGCGCTTGGGGTTCCCCTGCGGGTTCCTGCTGCGGTGCTTGGGCTGGCTGCGGCTTGGCCGCTGCTGGTTTTTGGTCATGACCAAAACCGGGTTTCAGGTCTGGCGATCCTCCTTTTTCTTCTCGCCGCTTGATGTACTTCGACAGGCCAGCAATCGACATTTGCACCCCGTTGGCGGCGAGGAATTCGCACACCTGTTCCAACGTGCAGCCGCTTTGCCGGAGCTTGGTTATGTCGTTCCAGAAGGGCGCGAGCCGGGAGCGTTGCCCGGCTGGCGTGACCTTCTTTAAGAACTCGTTTGCGTCCACTGATAGGCTCCTTTGCCAACATTCAACAAGTTTAGACAGTTTTCGCCATTCAATCAACCTTGTTTAAACGTGTTTTTAACATGGTTAGACCGTTCTAGCCATTGTTTATACACCAATTCGACACGCATTGACAGGCTTTCGACGTTGGCCGTAGAATGCTAGCGTGATGTGTGGCGCAGATAGGCACGTCGGATATGTTTACAAAAGCGCTCCGCGTTTTGAAACATATCCCGTGCCCAAAGGGGTGCCCCCTTTGGAAACCTGCCACCGGCCCCCTACGGGAGCCGGGCCGCATGGCGACAGATCCACGCCCACCAGGTCGCGGATTCGTCACCAGCAGCACAAGCCGCCCGGCAGCTTCGCAGCCGGTCATTAACCGCCCTGCCCCGTGCCATCGAGGCGGGCACGAGACAGGAGTCGCGACCATGCCGCGCAAGCCCAAAGAGCCAACCCGCACGGTAAGTTTCAGGCTCACCCTGCCCGACCATGCCGCCTATCTGGCGAAGGCCAGTGCGGCCGGTGTGAAGCCGTCCGAGTTCTTCCGTGATGCCGTGCTGACCAACCGAACGCAGGTAGTCGCACGGGTGCAGCCGAGCAGCGACAAACGCCGACTGATCTACCTATTCAACAAGGCCAGCAATAACCTGAACCAGCTTGCCCACACTGCCAATGCCGCCGAGCTGGCCGGCACTGTTACCCCGGCGACTTACGCCGGGATTCTGGCCGAGCTGCAAATGCTGGCCGACTTGATGAAAGAGGCAATCCGCGATGCTGATTAGAGTGCGTGGCGGCGATGCCGGGATAAAGGAATATCTAGAGAACGGGCAGAAAGACGGCCGGGACTACAGCCGCGACGAGCTGGACGAGCGCGTTATTTTGTCGGGTGATCTGGAATTGACCGACACCGTTATCAACAACATGGACAAGGCCGGCGAGCGTTATTTGCATATCACGCTGGCTTTCAAAGAGGATGAAATCAGCCCGGAAATGTTGCGGGCAATCACGGATGAATTTAAGCAATTCGCCATGACCGCCTATGAAGGCGATGAATATACCTTCTATGCCGAAGCGCACTTGCCGAAGCTCAAGACCTATACCAATCAGAAAACCGGCGAGCTGGTCGAGCGCAAGCCACATATTCATATCGTCATACCTGAATACAACCTTTTGAGCGGGAAGAACCTAAATCCCTTTGGAAAGGTTGACCAGCAGACTAAGTTTCTTGAGGCGTTCCAAGAACATATCAATGCAAAGTTTGGGATTGCCAGTCCGAAAGATAACCGGCGCATTGAGTTCACCGACGAGAGCGCGATTATTTCCCGCTACAAGGGCGACTATTTCAAGGGCGCAAATCACGACTTGAAAGAGCGCATCTTGTCCGACGTGCTGAACAAGGGCGTTACCGACTTCGACCAGTTCCGCGCCATCGTTGCCGAGCATGGCGACACCAAGACCCGCAACGCTGGCAAGACCGGCGAATATCTCAACGTGAAGCCAGAGGGCGCGGCCAAGGGCGTGAACCTAAAAGAGTACGTTTTCAGCCGTGAATTTATCGAAATGCCCACCGCTGAAAAGCGGCAGAAACTGGCCGGCGAAATCCGCGCAGGATACGAGGACACCAAAGCGCCACGCCCTACCCCGGCCGACATTGCCGACCGCTTGCAGGAGTGGCGCGAGGTGCGGGCCGCCGAACTGAAATACATGAACAGCGGCAACCGCAAAGCCTATGCCGCCTATCGTGAAGCCGACCCCGAGCAGCGCCGGGCGATGCTGGCCGAACGGGCCGCGAAGTTCTACGCCAAGCACCGCCCGGCCGTGGAAATCCCACATGACCCGGAGCAAGAGCGCCCGGCCCCGGCCAGAGCGCCCGAACAGGCCCGCGCCAGTGAGCCGACTCCGGCCCCTTTGCGTGAGCGTGACGGCCGCCAGACCGATAGCGTTGTGGGCCAGTACGAGGCCGAGCGCCGCGAGCGTGCCGCCCGTGGCACCGACAGCAGCCGGGCCGAGTTCAACACCATCAAACGCGAGCTGGACGCCGCCCGCTTGCTGGCGAGCGTCAGCCGCACGCATGGCGTGATGCCCGACAAATACGAAGTGACCAAGGGCAAGGACGGCGGCGACCGCATCCGGTGCGGCCGGCGAAATCTGAACGTGTCCGACTTCCTTACCCAAGAGCTGCATTTGCCTTGGCGTGATGCCGCACCGATCTTGCAGCAGACCTATGCCGACCAAATCGGCCATGCCGCACCACAGCAGGCCCGCCCTGCCCTGCGCCGTGACCTTTGGGCCGAGTACCGCCGCGAATGGCAACCACAGCAGCGCGAGCGCCGGGAACAGGATTGGCAGGAGCAAAAGAAGCGCGAGCAGGAGCGCCGCGCCGAGCTGCGCGGCGAATACCTGGCCGAGCGCCGGGCCGTTCAAAACGACCGGACTTTGAAGCCGGCAGAGCGCAAGGCGGCTTTGTCGGTTTCCAGCATGGGCAAGGTGGTGAAGGACATAGAGCTACGCAAGGCCATTGCCGGCGAGCGTGACGCCTTGAAGGCCCGCTATCGGATGAAGCCGGCCGACCAGTACCGCGCCTATCTGGCCGAGCGTGCAGGCAACGGCGATGCTGATGCACTGGCCGAGCTGCGCCGGCAGCGCAGCCCGCAGCGTGTCCCTGCCGGCGAGCGCATCGAGCACCAGACCGGCCAGCAGCCCGAGGCCGCGCCGATCATGAAGCCTGCCGCGTACAAAGTCGATCAACAGGGCAATGTGACCTATTACGACCAGCAGAAGCGGGCCATGTTCACCGACCGGGGCGAAGCCGTGGAATTCGGCCAGCAGGAGCGCGACACCATCGAGCAGGGCTTGCGCCTCGCCCTTGCCAAGTTCGGCCCGCATATCCGCTTGCGTGGCGGTTCCGAGGAATACAACAACATGATGGCCGACGTGGCGGCCGATGCCG
>Ga0265293_10005702_pt1 | contig 20572 bp, 13 predicted proteins | sample Munlanlewell138R_FD_192505 | JGI IMG/M metagenome (GOLD analysis project Ga0265293, IMG submission 192505) | Leachate microbial communities from a municipal landfill in Southern Ontario, Canada - Leachate well 138R | ecosystem: Engineered > Solid waste > Landfill > Unclassified | place: Canada... | reverse complement strand
GCTTGTATTTTACATTGTTTCGTTTGCGTTTGCAGGTGCGGCTGTTATGTTTAGCGAGCGCTTGAATATAAATGACGGTTTAAATGGTTTGGCTGTGTCTGGCGGGGTGCTGGTTGCATTTGGGGCAATTCGCTACCTTGCAAAAGCTTTATATCAAAGAAAAAACGAGAAAAACTTTATTTACAGCGTGGAAATTGCCACCAAAAAAGGTGTGCATCGCTGTAACGGCTACTACGACAGCGGCAATAAGTTAAGCCAAGCTAGTCAACCTGTGGTAGTTATTAGCCGTACGCTGTCCGAGCAGCTTGCGCTGCCTTACGAAGGCGAAATCGCAGTAAATACAGTAGGGGGAGTTAAAGTTCTTAGCCTTGTTAATATTACTTTCAAGATATATTACGCAGGCGGGGTGAATAAAATATACAATACGAAGGCGGCAGTGACGGATAATATCCGCTCCAATGCCTACGATATAATATTACATAGGGAAATGGGAGGCGGCAATGAAACAACTTATCGTAAAAATCAAGGCAATAATCAAAAAATTCCTAATTCATTTTAGGGGTGAGAAGGACGGCGGAGTAGATTATATTACTGCGCTGCCCACACCGCTTTCGGCGGAGGACGAACAATTGATGATAGCCCAAAATGAGGGAGGCAGTATTGATGCACGCAATACGCTAATCGAGCATAATTTGCGTTTAGTCGTCTATATCGCCAAGCGTTTTGACAATACGGGAATGGATATTGAAGAACTAATATCTGTTGGAACTTTGGGGTTAATCAAGGCGGTGAAGTCATATAATTCGGAAAAAAAGATTAAGCTTGCCACCTACGCTAGTCGATGTATTGAAAACGAAATACTAATGTACCTTAGAAAGATGGTAAAGACACGCTCAGAAATCAGCCTTGACGAGCCTCTTAACACAGATTGGGAGGGGAACAAGCTGTTGCTTAGCGACATTTTGGGAACGGACGGCGAACAGATATACAAAGAGTTTGAAAGCCGTGCGGAAAAGAGCATTTTGCGTGACTTGTTTACCGAGTTGGAAAAACGGGACAAGATGATAATTTGTATGCGCTATGGGCTGTACGGCACAGAGGAGCGCACTCAAAAGGACATTGCAGATATCTTGAACATATCCCAGTCATACATAAGCCGTTTGGAAAAAAAGATTATCAGCCGTCTAAAGACAGAGTTTGAAAAAAAGTTAGTTTAAACGCTATTTTGGATAGAGAACTGCACTGTTAGCTTAAAAGTCTTTTAAAAAATAATCTATTTTTAGATAGCCAAAAGCGCCTTTACTGCGAGGGCGCTAAAAGTTATATTTTAAGAATACTACTTTTAATTTAATTGGTTTTTATTTACCGATTTATATATTTTGTGTAAAGTGACAAACAACCTTGCCGTATATTTTTCCCCCGATTGTAGACAATAAAGTATAGGAAATGTTTTATGCGTAAAGAGAGTGTTATTAAAGAAGAAATATATTTTCCACAACGGGATAGAGAGGGTATAAAAGGCGATGAACGAACCTAATAAAGAATATCTTAAAATGATAAAAGAGAAAATGCCAAAAACCAAACATTTTAGCACAATGTTTCGGGCGTTCTTGGTTGGCGGGATAATTTGTTGTATAGGACAGGCAATTACCGATATCTACACATTAATTTTAACAGGAAATACCAAAGAGGATATTGCTGCCTTTACTACAATCACGCTAATATTCATCACAGCTGTACTCACAGGGTTTGGGATATATGATAAGATTGGCGCATTTGGCGGGGCAGGCTCTATTGTGCCAATTACGGGGTTTGCCAATTCTGTTGTATCCGCCGCAGAGGAGCATCGCACCGAGGGCATTGTCCTAGGGCTATCCTCAAATATGTTCAGCATTGCCGGACCGGTAATTGTTTTTGGCATAAGCGCATCGGTGGCAGTGGGAATAATTGTTTTAATATTTAAAAGTGCGTTTGTTTAAAATAATACCAAGGAGAAAATCGATTGAAAACACAGACAATATTTTTTAAAAATCCCGCCTATATTAGAGAAGTCGCCTCAATCGCAGGTCCAAAAGAGGCAGAAGGTCCAATCGGCAGTTATTTTGACAAAACGGTAGAGGACGACTCACTAGGGCAAAAGAGTTTTGAGCGGGCGGAAGTGATGATGCACACCACCACGCTTAAATACCTTTTGAACAAAGCAAAAATGCGTTCCGCCCAGATAGATTTGTGTGTGTCGGGTGACTTATCGGACGAAATCACAGGTGCTAACTTTACTATGCGGAGTTTTGATATCCCGTTTTTAGGAATATATAGCGCTTGCGCCTCTTTTGCCGAAAGTATCATTGTTGGCAGTACCTTTATTGATGCGGGGCATATGGATAGGGTAATATGTTCGGTTAGCAGTCATTTTTCCAGCGCCGAGCGGCAATATAGGTTTCCCTTAGAGCTTGGCAACCAACGCACACCGCTGTCCCAATGGACGGTGACCGCCGCAGGGGCATTGATATTGGATAAAGATAAGGGAGAAGTCAAAGTGGAGTGCGCCACTTTGGGTACGGTAATTGACTATGGGGTAAAGGATGCTAACGACCTAGGGGCAGCAATGGCGCCCGCCGCTACTGCCACATTGGTATCGCACTTTAGGTGTACGGGGAGAAAGCCCGATTATTATGACGCAATCTTTACGGGAGATTTGGGGGAAGCGGGCAGCCGCATACTGCGAAGTTTGATGATAGAGGAAGGCTATCCACTTCCCGATAGCTACAATGATTGCGGCGTGCTAATATTCAACCGTGAGGGGCAAAAAGTAGGACAAGGCGGCAGCGGAGCAGCTTGTTCTGCATCGGTATTTTGCAGCTATATATACAAAAAAATGCTAAATGGGGAACTAAACCGAGTGTTACTAGTACCCACAGGAGCGTTATTGTCTAAGACATCGGGCTTACAGGGAGAAACCATACCCAGCATTGCGCACGCAGTAAGCTTTGTTAAAGTGCAATAAAGTAAGGTTAAAAAAAGGGCGACTTATGGAATATCTAATTATTTATCTCAAGGTTTTTCTCACAGGCGGTTTGATTTGCGTTGTTGGGCAAATACTTGTAAATACAACCAAGATGACAACGGCAAGAATACTTGTTATTTTCTTGCTGCTTGGCGTTGTTCTCGAAACAGCGGGGGTATTTAAATATATTGCAGAGTTTGGTCAGGCAGGCGCTACCGTGCCCATTATGGGCTTTGGCAGTAATTTAGCAAAGGGCGCAATAAAAGGCACATTAGAAAAAGGTTTGCTAGGCGCTCTAACAGGCGGGGTTGAGTCTGCCGCCGCAGGTATGGGGTCGGTAATATTTTTTGCCTTTATAGTCGGGCTGATTTCAAAATCAAAAACCAAGACTTGAAAAAAAGCAAAGATTTACCTATCTAAGCAGCAAGCAATTATTAATATCACCTATAAATACAACTTTCTATTAATTAATTTATAAATATATAACAAACTATTTGCCAATTTGTTTATATTATGTTATTATTTAAAGGCAAAATTCGCACCCGTACGGAGGCATTGGCAGTTGCCCTCACAAGGTCGCCAACGCTTATGAAGGGCGGGGAGGATAAAAAAACAGGAGGCAAAGTAACTTTATGGCAGTTATTTCAATGAAACAGCTTTTAGAAGCAGGTGTACACTTTGGACACCAAACCAAAAGATGGAATCCCAAAATGGGCAGGTACATCTATGACGCTAGGAACGATATCCACATTATCGACCTTCAGCTAACGGTAGGACTTATAGAGGAAGCTTACAAGTTTATCCACTCGGTTGTTACCGAAGGCAAATCTGTTCTCTTTGTTGGCAAGAAAAAGCAAGCAAAAGAGGCTATCCAATCAGAGGCAGAAAGATGCGGACAGTTTTTTATGAACCAAAGATGGTTGGGCGGCACACTTACAAACTTTAATACTATTCGTTCAAGAATAGACAAACTCAACAAGCTAAACCAAATGGAGGCGATAGGCGAGTTTGAAATTCTCCCCAAAAAAGAAGTTATCAAACTTAAAGCAGAAAGGGATACGCTAGAGAAAAACCTTGGCGGTATCAAAAATATGCGTACACTTCCCGGTGCATTGTTTGTTGTAGACCTCAAAATTGAGCATATCGCAATAAAAGAGGCACGCTCACTAGGTATTCCAATTGTCGGTTTGGTAGACACCAACTGTGACCCCGACGAAGTTGACTATGTAATTCCCGGCAACGACGACGCTATTCGTGCAATCAAACTCATATCCTCAGTTATTGCGGATGCAGTTATAGCCGCTAACGAAGGCGTAGAGGAATTGCCCTCAGCAGAGGAGCGTGCCGCTCTTGAGGCAGAGGAAAATATTGTCAATGCAGAACCTGCCGATACTGAAACTACCGTAGTTCCCGAGGTTGAGAACACAGCAGAGGTAGCAGAGATAGCAGAGGCAGCAGAGTAAGCCTTTTAAAAAGCAATTAAACACTAAAAAAAGGAGCTGTTTTGCAAGACAGCTCCTTTTTGTTAGTATTTAGTATAAATATTTTATTCAGCCACCACTCTGTCCGCTTTGTTGTTGGGGATAAAGAACAGTATAACAAGTCCCAATAGGAAGAATACAGAAAGACAAGCAACACTTATTTGTGCGGTGTGCAGTGTTCTTGCTCCAATCTGAATGCCCGTAAAGTCAGATGCTATTAGTGCGCCGGATATTGCTGCATATAGCGCACTGCCAAGGAAGTTGGAGCTTTTATTAAAGATATCATACAGCCCAAAGAACTCCGATTGTTTTTCGAGGGGAGCAAGGCGGGAGAAATAACTTCTTGATAGCGCCTGTATTCCGCCTTGGAAAACACCAATACCTGCGGCAAGAATAAAGAAGTCGTAAATGTTGTGCATAAACACGCCGTATAGCACAAACACAAGGTAGCCAAGCACGGAGATTAATATAAGGTTGCGTGCGCCAAAGCGTTTTGCAAGGTTGCCAAACAGTATGCTAAACACGCAAGCAATTACTTGTGTCATTATTAGCGCAACTATTAGGTACACATTTAGGTCACCCGAGCTAATATTTGTGGTTACAGTAAGCACTTCCTTAGCATAGGTTGCCGATAGGGCAATAACCGTGTTAACACCGTTTATATAGCAGAAGAAAGCGAGCATAAAGAGGAACGCATACTTATATTTTCTAAGTTCGGAAAAGGTTTTGCCAAGCTTTTTGAATGCATCACGCACTTGATTTTTAACGGGGTCTACGCCAGAAAGTTGTTTGTAGTTTTTAAGGAGCGGCATAGACCAACACAGCCACCAAGTACCCGAAATCACCAAGCAAATGGATATTGTAAGTCTGAGCATTGCGTAAGCTTTTTCCTCACTCCAGCCATAATTATCCATAGAATATTGGGGGTCCATAAAGAAATAATAAATCAATAGGCAAGCCAAAAAGGGTACTAAACTATATATGTAGCCGTAAGCGTAGCCTCTTGCCGACACTTTATCGCCCCTTGCCTCTGTGGTGATGTCAACGAGCATAGAGTCATAAAAGAGTATACTGCCGCCAAGTCCTACTAGAATCATCATCATACAAATAACAAAGGGTATAAAGAACCCGATTGGGTTATTGTTTATGCTTGCAAGGTTGGCGAACATAGAGAGGTAACAGCCGGCAACTCCCATAAAAATAAAAAAGCGGAACATTGGCTTTTTTCTGCCTCTGTTATCCGCTATTGCGCCAAGTATTGGACCTAATAACGCAATTATCCCGCCCGATACCGCATTAAATATAGACATTGTGGTTGTGGGGTCGTCACCAAAAAAAGGAACACCTTTGGCAAGGTCTGCAATGGATACGCCTATTAATATAAAAAACATATATATAGCCGAGTTGCCCGCATCATACAGAGCCCAATCTTTTTCCATCTTTGTTAACTTAAATCCGTCTTTGTTTTTTAGCTCTTTTATCTTGCAGATGCACTTGTTGATAATCCCGTCCTCACGGGGGGGTTTGTTCTGTTGTTCTGTCATTAAAACCACTTCTCCTTCAAGCAATTATCCTCAGTATAACACGAATGTTGCAAATAGTAAACATCTAATTTGGAAATAATTTACTTATGTCTGCGGAATAAAAGGATAATAAATAAGTTCTTAAAGTTTATGATAAATAATGGGTGAAAATCATTGACAACTTTTTTTATATAATGTAATATTATAGAAGTCGCATAAATCGGTACGAATCGGGGTGTAGCGCAGTTTGGTAGCGCACTTGGTTTGGGACCAAGGGGTCGGGAGTTCGAATCTCTTCACCCCGACCAAAAAAAGAGGGCCTTTAGCTCAGTTGGTCAGAGCGGTCGGCTCATAACCGATTGGTCCGCGGTTCGAGTCCGTGAAGGCCCACCAAAAATCACTTATGCGGCAATACGGTCCGGTAGTTCAGTTTGGTTAGAACGCTAGCCTGTCACGCTAGAGGTCGAGGGTTCGAGTCCCTTCCGGATCGCCACACAAGCCTTGGTAGCTCAGTCGGTAGAGCAGAAGACTGAAAATCTTCGTGTCGGTGGTTCGATTCCGCCCCAAGGCACCAAGGCAAATCAAGCGGGACATTTCCGCTTTTATCAAAATCTGGGAATGTGCTGGCTTAGCTCAATAGGCAGAGCAGCTGATTTGTAATCAGCAGGTTGATGGTTCGATTCCGTTAGCCAGCTCCAATAAGGAAGAGTTCCCGAGCGGCCAAAGGGAGCAGACTGTAAATCTGTTGTCGGTGACTACGGTGGTTCGAATCCACCCTCTTCCACCAAAAAGCGGTGTATATTGCAAAACAAGTGCAGTTTACACCGCTTTTTACTATCTAATGCAAAAAAGCAGCAATAAATTATTGTCAAAATAAAAAAAGACACGCTGTAAAGTGTGTCTTTTTTGTTATATTAAATTGTGGGTAAAAGCCGCTATTCTGTTCTAAGGGCTAGCACAGGGTCTTTTTTGGCGGCGAGGGCGGCAGGGATAAGTCCGCTAATTACAGTGATTACAAAGGCAATGCCTATTAGGGCGAACTGATGCCACCAAACGGGTCTTAACAAGCCGCTAATGCCTAATGTAGAATTGATGATGATATTAGCGGGGAAAGTTAAAACTAGGGCAAGTAGGACGCCCACAACGCCGCTAACCAAGCCAATGATAAATGTTTCGGCAATGAACACGCTAGACACATTGCCTTTGCTTGCGCCAAGGGAGCGCAGCAAGCCAATTTCTTTTGTTCTGTCTTGCACAGATATATAAAGTATAATGGCAACAAGCAGCATAGCGACAATAACAGCGATTGCCGCAACACCAATCAAAATATAGGTGATTGTGTTTATCATTGTACTCATAGAGGCAGTCATTTCGCTAAGCTCGTCTATATACAGCACGGTATAGTCTATGGTAGAGCCGGAAAGCTCCTCATTTGCAAGCACTCCCAAATTAAAGTTGTTTATAAAGTTAAGCACACTATTGCGGGACTCAATAGAAAACGGATAAATATGCACGCTGTTGGGGCGCATTATATCCCGCAAATCAAAGCTGTTAAGCAAGGTATTGTATTGGGCGGAGTCAAACCAAGCGCAGCCCAGAGTATGTTGAGCATCAGGTGCGTGTGTGCATTCAATATTTTCGGCAACGGTGATATTTCTAATTTTGAATATGCCCCCAAGCTGAGTTAAAATTTCTGTTTGTCCTAAGCTTAAATCCAAATTAGACAGAGAGGGCAATATTCCAATGATAAAATCTATTTCATCATCACTAATGTCAATACTCAAAATGTTTTGCGCAAAGTTTACTACCGCTAGGATATCCTCATCTGTAAACCCAAGAGTATCCATAATAAGCTCAAGGGTTTGCCAGAGCGCCTCTTGCTCCTCATCTTGCAAGCTAATTTGACGGATAAGGACAATTACATCTCCAAGAACAGCAATATCTAGCTGCTCAAGCTCTCCTGCTAACGCAAGAACTTCTTGCAATGCCGCCTGCTCCTCCTCGGATAACTTTACTTGCTGTATGAGCGCCATACTTTTAGAAACAGCGTCAATATCCTCCTCGGTGATTTCTAGCTCGACTATCAAATTAATTAAGTCAAGAAGTTTTGCTTGCTCCTCCTCGCTTATATCTAACTGCAACGCAAGCTCTGCGACTTTTTGCAGTACCAGCATATCATTCGCTTGCATATCAAGTTCACTTACCAAATAATATATTTCTACAAAAGTGTCAACTTCCTCTTGAGAAAATGCTATTTGGGACAATAGGTCAATTACCTCCATATATATTTGAGTGTCGTGTTGGGATATTTCTATTTCTGCCAAGATTTCTGCTGCACCAACAAGTATTTGCATATCGTTATCGGAGAGATTAAAAGCGCTAAGCACGGTTATAGTTTCTACAAGTATTTGAGTGTCGCTTTGGGATATCTCTATTGTGCGAATGATATCTGCCGTTTGCATAAGGATATCGGTATCATGCTCTGTCAACTCAAATTCACCTATTATAGTAGCCACAGCTACCAATATTTGCAAATTATCCGAATTTAAGTCTAGCGAGAATGCCAGTATGGTTGTTTCTAAAATAATATCAATTTCTTGCCTTGTAAGCCCAAGTTCCAGCATAAGCGGCAGAGCCTCTAGCATTAGTTCTCTATTATTGCTTGATAGGTCCGTAAGCAGAGTTGCCATTTTTGCAAGCAGCGCTAGGTCATTGGGAGTTTGTTCAAGCAGTGTCGCTGTTTCAAAGATTTCTTGTATAATTTCGGGGTCGGCGGTGGTATCCCAATTTTGGAATATTTCTACAATTGCTATGATTGTGTCTATGCGCTCCTCCGACAAGTTCAGCTCGCTCAAGAGGGTGATAATTTCAACAAGGGTTTGTATGTTTTCGGAGTTAAAATCAAACCCGCTCAAAAGGTTTAGGGCTTGTGATATAGCGTCTATATTTTCCTCACTTGGGTCTAACTCGGATAGCAAATTGATAGCTTGGACGACTGCGCTAATATTTTCCTCTGATGGGTCTAATTGGGATAGTAAGTTAACCGCCTCTATTAAGATTGCGATATTTTCTTGGTTATCATCTAGCCCGCCTAGCAAGGATGCCGCCCGCATTAGGGCATCAATATTTTCCTCATTGGGGTCAAGCCCCTCCAATAGGGTTGCCGCTTGCAGTAAAAGAGTGTAGTTTTCCTCGGACAGCTCAAGAGTTACAAGGAGAGCGACAAGTTCTTCAAGCACAGCTTGATTTTCGGGAGTGAACTCAAAGTCGGATAATTCTTGGGCAATTTGTGCAAATAGTGCGGCTTGCTCCTCGGTAAATTCTATATCGCCTGCAACCGCCATAAGCTGTTGCAATATGGCAACCCGTTGGGGGATAGCTATTTGGGAAAGCCCGTCTATTTCAAACTCCGTTCCCATAAATCTTTGTGCTATGTTGATAAGGGCATCTCTTAATTTGTTGGTGTCATCCATAGCCTGCTTTAATGCCGCAACTACGGGGGCATCGTTACCTTTGTTAATGAGGGAAGTGGCAAGCAGTTCCGTATAACCAATAGCCCCAGATATCACTCCTGCGCTAACACCTTCTTTAAGGCGGAGTACGCCCACAACCTCTACTTTTGTGCCTGCTCCTGTGCTGTTATAGATGCCTGTGTCCTCGTCAAGGGCATAATAGTCGGTGGGGATTCTTAGCGTAAAGGTGGCGGGCATAGTGTCCTCATCACCTATAAAGTCGCTAAACTCATATTCAAGTTTGATTTCCTCGGTTTCTGGCGGCAGCAGTAGATTAAGAAAATAATCTAGCATTGTATCTGCGCCCTCGGGGAGGAGGGGGCGAATATAGTTTACAACGGTGAGAAGAAAACTTTCCACCTCGATTATCCCCAATAAAAATAGGGTAAAGTCATCAAGTTGGTTAAACTCGTCCACGACTAGAACGATTTCATTTTTGGCGGCGTCTGTGCCAAATGCGGGAAGTCTGCCTGCCAGAATATCATATTGAGTTTCTAGCAAGCTGGCATCGTCAATCATCATAGACCAAGGGTTGTTATTATCAAAAACCTGCCTTAGTTCATTCATTTCTTCGCCGTAGAGCAGGGCGTTAATATTGCCCCCGCCGGAAAGATTGAGAAGTGCCAAAAGCCCCGATTCCTCTAAAAATGTGATGAACATATCAACGGGATTGAGCCTAAGTTCTCCTCCAAGCTCGTCCACCCTATATGTATCAAAGTCGATACCATAATTGCGCATAACCGCTCCCCACTCAGGGTCAAAATCAGTTTCCAAAACTTTCATAAACTCTATGATATCCGTGCCTAGGCTAACGCCAAAAATCTCGCTTAAAAAATCATATTCATTTTCAAAGCCAAACTCGTCCATATTTTGAAAGCCGCTTATTCCCGTTTCAATAACGCCCAATATTAGTTTGGATAGGAAAATTAGCTCGGTATCCGTGTATTTTTCACGAATTTCCTCATTTTCTTTAAACATCTCAAGCATAGAATTTATACTTACATTTTGAGTATTAAGTTGTCCGTCTTGAGTAAAGGCATCGTTTAGCATATCGATAACAGATGAGGTTTGCGTGGTGACTTTTATAGGGAATTTGCTCAAATTATTTTTTTCAAAATCGCTTATGTAATATCCAAAGCCGCTGTTCATAGCAAGAATCAAGGCTATACAAATTACGCTTATTGCACCCGAAATAATCGTGACAAAAGAGCGTCCCTTTTTGTTTAAAAGGTTATTAAAGCTAAGTTTAGCGGCAGTGAGAAAGCTCATATTTGCTTTTTTTCTCTTTACTTGCGGTTGAGTGTTTTGCGCTACTTCGGTGTTTTGTTGAATTATATTAGTGTCATCGGTTGCGACATTGCCGAAGTCTTTATTTTCTGCTAAAGGCTCAAGCTCTTCAGTAATTACTTGCTTGATACTCTCTAGTTTTGGTTGCTCTACTATTGGTTTATTTGTATCTGCTGCTATTTTTGGTTGCTCGCTGGCTTGACGCTCGGGCAAAGTCTTTTTTGCCGCTGGGAACTCTTTTGCAAGCGGACGCCTTGAGGGTTTGTTAAAAAGGTAGCGGGATAGATATGCGTCAATAGGGGCAGAGCTTTTGGATAAGAGTTGTTGCCCTATAAGTTTAGCATGCTCGTTGGGAAGGGTTGGTTTTGTTGGCGACACCGCTTTGTTGGCAGATAATGCAGCGTTTTCATCCGCTATATTTATTTGCACTAAATCGACTTCCGTTCCCGATTGTTTATCGCTTATTATCAGCCCGTCTTGCATACGGATAATCCTATCGGCATACCTATTGGCAAGCTCTTGGTTGTGGGTAACTAGTATTACTAAACATTCCTTAGAAACTTCCTTTAGGATTTCCATTATCTGTATGCCCGTTTTGCTATCCACAGCTCCTGTTGGCTCGTCGGCAAGCAAAATTTTGGGATTATTAACTAGCGCACGGGCAATCGCAACACGCTGCATTTGACCGCCCGACATCTGATTGGGCTTTTTATATAGTTGGTCACTCAAACCCACTTTAGTAAGAGCATCCACCACTCTTTTTTTGCGTTCTTTTGCACTTACTCCCGATAGGGTGAGCGCAAGCTCCACATTGCTTGCTACCGACATATGCGGTATTAAATTATATGCTTGAAAAACAAACCCGATTTGGTGATTGCGATAGTTATTCCAATCTTTATCCTTGTATTTTTTGGTACTTCTGCCTTCAATAACAAGGTCGCCGGAGGTTGCTCTGTCTAATCCACCAATGATGTTCATAAGCGTGGTTTTGCCGCAACCGGATGAGCCTAATACGGCGGTAAGTTCTCTTTCGGCAAAGCTGGTAGTGATACCGTTTAGCGCATCGACAGTTTTTTCACCCACTTGGTATTTTTTGGTAATTTGTTTAAGTTCAAGCATAATAAAATCCTCAATTTTTTGTTATACAAAAATAAAGGAGCGCATAAAAAAGCGCTCCCCGAAACTGCTTAAAAACCAAGAGAGCCTTATCGAAAGCTCTTTTAAATTTAACATATAAGAAAGTATAAAGGTTTTTAATAATATAATCAAGCGATTTTAAAGTAAAAAACTGGTAATATGCTGTTTAGAGTGGGTCAAACAATAAATTTGTTTAAATTTTGCCTTTTTCACTAAATAAAACCTTTGTTTTTTTAAGGATTGTCGCTATACCCAATTTTTAAAACATTTTTAATAAATTCCTCAATCCACTGCAAAGGTTTAGGGATATCTGCACGCATAATAAATAATATAGAGCCAATCAAGCCTGCGGCAAGAGTTATCGATAGAATAATAGTTTCTTTTTTTTTCTTTTCTTTTATCAGCGGGACTAAATCTATAAGAATCACCGCAACATAAATAATCAGCATAATTATCATCATATGTTATAATCCTCCTGCAAGGGTAGCTTTACCTGCTTTTTTCTTGCTAATGCTGTGACTAGCATAATTATGGGTATAACGAACTCAAACAGCATCCAAAAGAAAGGTGTGACAGACATAGCCATTTTCACATGCTTTAGGCTAGAGTCATAAAGCCCGTAAGTGTAAACGATAACGACTAACCCAATCCCATAAATCAAGGGCTTAAAGGAGGACAAGTTAAACAATTGCGCCGCCCCAAGAGCGGAAATATAGTATAGGAAGCTTACCTTAAAAAACAGTTGCATAATTAGCACAACCGCCGACAAAACTTCCATTCTGCTAAGCGCATCCGAAATGTTTATCAAGCGCAGAACTTCAAAGGATGCAATGCTAAAAAGTTTGGCGGTGTTGCCAAGCACCATAGTATCTCTTAGAATAAGAATTAGGAGATTGAGGCAGCCTAGCAGCAGACCCCAAATAAAGATTTTTTTGAATTTTTTTGGCTCTATCTTTACATTACCGCTAATCATAAGAAAGGCGATAAGCTCCCCAAAGGGAATAGATGCAGCTATATGGGTTGCCTGCATATACTTCATATGAGGGAAGTCGAACAAAGGCAAGAGGTTGTCAGGCTCAACAAGATTAATTGATAGGATTGTTGCGATTATCAGTATGGATGATGCTAAGATTGCAACAAAAGGTCCGTATTTTGTAATAGAGAACAATCCTCCCCTAACCGAAAGCGAACAAACAAACAAAAACACCAAAGCTATAACGATAGACGGGGTAGTAGTCATCATTGATTTCTGCACAAATGTTGTGAGGTCCAAAAGATTTAGCGCAGTTAAAGTGATAAAAAACCAAAGGTATAATGCAGAGAACATTTTTCCGATTGCAGTGCCAAATATTTCGGTAGTCATTTCCATTAAGTTTTTACCTTGAAACCTATTTGCCAGCCAGGAATAGAGCAAAAGCAGCGGTATCGTACATAGTGTGCCAAAAACAACTATCATCCAGGAATCTTGTTCAACAAGAGTGTTAAAAAAGGACACTAATAAGCTAGACGAATGTATAAAGCATATCACCGAGAAAACAAAATATTTGGGTGAGATTTTTGCAGTTTCTATATTCATTTTTTCTCCCTTTCTTTTTCTCTTGTATTTTCCAGCACATCGGATATTTTACCCTCATCAATAAAGCTTGCCTTTGCATCTACTTCCATTGTTAAGTTGGCAAAATGCTCCGACCAATTCTCTTTCATAGTTTTCCACTTTTTTTGGTGGCGTTTATGATATTCCGTTCCAAACCCAAATATATCGCTGTCCAAACTTTGGCAGTAATCAACAATGGCATTAGTTTCGTCCACAATCATTTTACTTGCCACCTGCTCAAGATGAAAGCTAATTTCTTCCTTATTCCAACCTTTAAACCCTTGAATTTCTAAAATTTCAAAGTCGCATTTAAGATTAAGTTTGATTAACGGTGCGCCTTCGGGAGTGAAGTCAGCCTTCATTTTATTATGAAAATTAGACATTTCCACGGTGGCAAAACCCTCCTCCGACGGTAATTCAACGGTAAAAACTTTTAGATAATCTTTTATCCAAGAAACCCCTCGTGACAAAGGTATTCCAAACTCCCCAACAGCCTTTCCCTCTTTGAATATAACAAAGCTATCAACAGAGAATTCTGTGCTATTTTCTCGTTTAATAAGTTTTATTACAGGAGCTATCGGCTCTGATGTTTCGGATATTACATTGGAAATAAACCTCTGAAGCTGCACATCATACACCTCGCTTATCTTTATCAAGTCGTCTAGCATAATCGAAATACCCAAGCCCGATATTTTTTCTTGGTCCATTTCTTCTGACAGCAGTTCATCAGCCCGCCCGTCGGCGACAATCACCCAGATTTCTGTACGCATTTGCCTCTCTCGCACAAACGCATCCAAAAATGCCAACACACCTCTTTCCGCCACTTCTCTGCTTATTATCAATACTTGATTGTGATGCAACAACAGCTGTCTTGAAGTCTTGTTGCGAAGTCGTTTTATTGCATACATTAATCCTTGTTCTTCCACTTGCATCACAGCAAAGGGCTTTTTTTCCTCGGCTTGAGTGCTTGAGCCGCCCGCAGCTTGCTGCACCTTACCTATTTGAAAACTGAACAAAAGTTCATCGCTGCCTTCTATTGCGTCAATTCCCACGCCGGTAACCATCGCCAAGGTATCAAGCTCTCGTGCATCCCAACAGCCGCTCAAGGTAAATGTTAGCGCCGTTAATAGAGCGCAAATCATTGTTACGGCAACCGCTTTAACTAACTTTTTCATTGTCCGCTCCCTGTATCTTGCTCGTTGTTGATTTCGCCACGCCTAATAACATCCTCGCCAACAATATTCATGGGTCGTTTTTTCATAGACAAAAGTGATAATCTAATGAAATTATCTTGTTGATTGTAGTCGGGAGCAAGTCCGCCAAAATAATGCACGCCAAAGGACTTAATTTTTCCAAGGTGTATCAGCATTATAATAAAGCCCATAGCCAGCCCAAATCCGCCTAAAAATGCGGCAATCAGCATCATAGCGACACGAATAATAGATATACTGTCTGCCTGTGTGGGAATGGTAAAGCCTGCAACGGCAGAGAGCGCCACCATAATAACTATGGGCGCACCTACAAGTCCCGCAGCAACAGCGGCATCTCCCATTACCAGTGCGCCAACTATGCTTATTGATTGTCCCACCGGTCGTGGCAGGCGCAAGCCTGCCTCTCGCAAGATTTCAAAAGAGAACACCATTATCAGCGCCTCTATAAGCACGGGGAAGGGCGTACCCTCCCTAGCATTAGCGATGGTGAATAGTAGGGTGGTTGGTATAAACTCTTGATGATATGTTGTAAGGGTGATAAATGTGGGTACGGTAAAAATTGATAGCAGATAAGCAATCAATCGCAAAAAGCGCACCAAGCTTGCATAAAAAGGGCGCACATAATAGTCTTCGGCAGTTTGAAAACTTTCTATAAATAGCATAGGAACAGTGAGAACGAAGGGTGAGCCATCTACAACAATGGCAATGCGCCCCTCCAACATTTTAGCTGCAATCACATCGGGTTTTTCACTATATCCAACGGTAGAAAAGATTGAGCGAGGGTCGTCTTCAATATATTCTTCAATATAACCTGCATCCAAAATTGAATCAACATCAATATTTTTTAGGCGCTGTCTAAGAATTTGCAAAACCTCATCTTTGGCAACCCCTTCCAAATATAAAATATTTATAGCTGTGCTAGTTTTTTTCCCCAATGTCATATGCTCCATTCTGAGGAGCGGACTTTTAATTTTGCGCCTAATTAAGGATGTGTTTGTTCTTATATTTTCTGTAAAGCCTTCCCTTGGTCCTCTTACGACAGATTCGGTTTGCGGCTCACTTACCGCACGAGTTTCCCAACCTTTTGCGCTTATCAAAAGCGCCCGTTCAGCGCCCTCTATAAACATAACGATTTTACCCGACAAACAAGCATTTACAACCTCATTTTGCAAACCGCTTTCTAAAATATCCCCAGAGCATATGATTGTTCTTTTTAAGCTGCCAATGCTCATTTCTTCCCCTTCGGAAAACAGTTCATTTTTATGCACTAAAATTGGCGTAAGTATACCTTCCGTGATTACTTTGCTATCCGCTAAACCCTCGATATACACCAACAAACCTGCATATTGGGACTTATCTCCAAACAAGAAATCGTGATATTTAATATCACTGCTTTCCCCCAATATTTTTTTCATCATCTCTACATTACTTAATAGACTTTTAGAGATAAGCTTTGGTGCATCCTCAGTATTATTAGATTCATCAGGTCTTTTTGAACTCTTTAATATATGATTTAATTTTTTCACCAAGAAACTAAACATTTGTATTTTTTCTCCCGCAGCAAATCATTGTTACCCGAAATTATTGTTTGAGCAAATTCGTCTTTTATGCAAAAGAGAGAAAAACATTTAATAAATTTACAAAAAGCTGTATGTAATTGATAAACTTTAAATGATAAAAAGTGTGACTTAAAAAACACCGCAAGCTGCTTTAAAATAGCGCTTGCGGTTATTTAAGAATTAGGATGAATTAAATTCTTATTAGAGTTTTTAGGTATTATAAATATATCCAAATACATATTGCTTTAAGACAACATCTACCACAGTGTTTACTTGTTGGTCCCTAACAGTGAACGAAACAGTGTTGCCCATTTCGGATGCGGACAGTATACCTTTAAGGGTGGATATATCGGTGATTTTTTTATCATTGATAAGCACGATATAGTCGCCTTTTTTAAGAGCGCCTGCCGCCGAACCGTGCAAGTCAATTTCTTGAATTTGGTAGCCGTGCGTGATATCGCCATATGCAACGCCGCTTGGCAATTCGCCGTAAGAAATGGTTATGCCAATCATAAACTTGCCACGCACATATCCCAATCCGCCGTATTGGTTGTTAGGCTCATTTGAAGTATCAATAAAGTCTTTTGCCATATTAATTGCGTTATCTATTGGAATGGCAAACCCCAAACCCTCTACTGTGTCGCCAACAGATTTTGCGTTTACTATGCCCACCAGCGTACCGTTTGAGTCAAACAAGCCGCCTCCCGAATTGCCCTTGTTTATGGATGCGTCGGTTTGTATTAGCGGTAGGGTAGTACCTTCGATATAAATATCACGGGGTACGGCGGAGCTGATTATTCCTTTGGTGACCGAGCCGCCAAGAGAGCCTAGGGGGTTGCCTATCGCATAAACATCTTCGCCCACACGCAAGGGATATTCTGCTAAGTCACGGTATTCGGCAAAGGTTATGCCGCTCACCTTATTAATTTTGATTACCGCAATGTCTTGGTCGGGAAGTCCGCCAACATAATAGGCGTTATGTTCGGTTTTGTCAGTTAATATGACTGTTAGCTTAGTTGCATCTTCCACCACATGTTGACAAGTCAAAATATAGCTGTTATTTTCCCCTTTGCCAATAAAAACACCGCTTCCTGCACTAGTGCCGTCTGCAAGAGTTGCATTTATCTCTACAACAGACGGGTGAATACTCTCTAGCATATCGGAAACAGAGCTTGCCGGCGGGGGAGTGGATTCTTTATAAAGGTCTACAACAGAATCTTTAATCCCCGTGTTGTAGTTGCCTGAGTTATTGCCACCGCTATTATTATCATCATTGCCGTCCACTCTGCCTGTTAGCGGTGGCAGGGTTGTTTCCAAAATAAAAGACCCAAGGCATCCGCTAAGCACAACGGCTGATAGGAGTACAATGACTATAAAAAGCGTTAATTTTCTTGTGTTTTTCATAAACAATCTATGCTCCGCTTGAATATTATTTTTATAATAACTATATTATACCAAATATGTGATTATTTTGTGTCTAAATATTAAACATTTTTCATCAAATATAAAAATTCTTAAAAAAAGCAAAAAAAACGGCGATAAAACCGTCTTTATTTTGGTGCCGTTAGCCGGGGTCGAACCGGCACGAACTTGTGGTTCGAGGGATTTTAAGTCCCTTGCGTCTGCCTATTCCGCCATAACGGCAAAAAAATGGAGGCACCATCCGGATTTGAACCGGAGAATAGAGGTTTTGCAGACCTCTGCCTTACCGCTTGGCTATGGTGCCGTAACTTTTTGAATTATACCATAATTTTATAACGCTGTCCATTATTTATGACAGTTTAATAAAAAAAATACCTTTTGCTATAATTAAAGTACCTTTTTCAATTATTTATCACCCCACAAGCTGTGCGCACAAAAGAATATTTTAGTAATTTTACCCCAAGTTTTAAATTATTGATATTTACATATATTAACAAATATAGTATACTAGATTCATAAACAATATAATAAAAAGGAGCAAAGCAAATGTGTGTATATACAATAGTGACATATAATAAGTTAGTCAAACTTCGTTCCAGAGTAAAAAACTCTTGGGCGCAGATAGATGTTCAGCTTAAAAAACGCTACGACCTAATCCCCAACCTTGTAGAAACGGTAAAGGGCTACGCCAAACACGAGAGCGATGTGCTAACACAGGTTACCGAGGCACGGGCATCGGTAGGCAGAGCCAACACAACCGAGGAGCAAATCGCATCCAACAACGAACTATCAGGCGCACTAAGTCGTTTGTTAGTGGTAGCGGAAAAATATCCCGACCTCAAAGCTAACCAAAACTTTATCAGCCTTCAACGGCAGATAGAGGAGATTGAACATAAAATTGCTATGAGCCGTCAATTTTACAATGATACGGTTATGAACTTCAACCAAAAAACAGAGATGTTTCCATCCAATGTCATAGCAAAGATATTCAAGTTCAAAGCGGAAACATATTTCGAGGCAGAAACAGCGGCAAAGGACGCACCCAAAGTTCAGTTTTAGGTAAAAATGAAAAAAGTTATTCTTGTCATATTAATGGCGGCAATTTTGCTTGTCGGCATAATGCCGCTTACTGCTTGCGTGGATAAGGGCGATATTTGGCTAAACCGTGTTGAGCTTAAAGCTAATTTGTTAGAAAACGGCGACCTTACGGTTAGCGAAATATGGGAAGTTGAGGCATCGTCGCAGGACGGCTACCGCAACTTATACAAAGTGTTTGATTTGTACGACACAAACTTTAATAAGTATAGCGACTTGCCGCTAGAAAGTATAAGCGTATATGACATCACCAATAGCGACACAGCTATCAGGTACGAATATGACAAGACTATTAGCAACATAGAGTACGAGGGCATTCCCAAAAACAAAAATATAGTTTGGTATTTAGACGACAGCAACGGTTTGCGCAAAGTCGAGCTGGGTCTAATTATGCCACGGATGACATACGGTGTAAAAAAGTTTTCATTCAACTATACAATCACCAATGCCGCAGGAATGTATGACGACTCTGTAATGCTCTATTGGCAACCGTATTCTACCGATTTTTCGCTATATATTGATAATTTTTCCGCAACAGTACAACTTCCTCAAAGCCGTTCAACCTCGGGAACTTATGCGTGGTTTCACACAGTGGCAGAGAGCGGGTTTTTAGAAATCAAGCCAGATAGATATCTCTACACAGCCCAAGAAGTTGAGGCGGGAACTATGTTGGAAACCCGCATTCTTATCCCAAAAGATACAAGCCTTGCATTTGAAATGTTTGATGATGATATGGCAAAGCGAATATCGGGAGAAAAAGTGGATGAAATTATAAGTGAGGAACAGCGTTTTGCCGAAGAATGGGCAGAAGAGATGGCAAGGGAGCGACGCCGCTCAATTATTGACGGGGTTATGGCGGCAGTTGCCGTAATACTTGGCATAGCGGCTACGGCTTTTGTTAGGATATATAATCGCAAGCTCAAGGGCAACTATCCCAAGTATATTAGGGAAGTGCCAAGCGGCTGGAGCGCTGGTGAATTGGGGCATTTATTTTACTATTATGACGGCGGTGTCACCAAAAACAATCGTCGAGGCAGGTTGCTTGCCGCAACAATTCTTGACCTAACACGGCGCTATTATATAAACATAATACCCGAGGGTGATGGTGACTATAAAATTGATGTGCTTGATTCCCCCGAGCTAAAGTTAAGCGAACTCAAGACGCACGAAAAGGCGCTGCTAGACCTCTTGCGCTCCGTGGAGGATTACTTTGGCAGACCCTTTGATATGGATGACTTTGAAAAGTATGCTAAAAAAGAGTATATAAAAGTAGATAAGGCGATAAAAGTTTTTCAAAACTCCTCTCAAACCAAGTTCAAAATTTCTAACTTTTTAGATAAACTTAATGCAATGTTTCATTATATTCCTTTCATAGGTGCAGGTGTTATGGGCATTGGAGCAATGGTATTTTACCAAGGCACTCTGCCAATTTTTGGTGTTGGGCTTATAGGCGGCGGTGCAATACTCACTATATTCCGCCCCAAAATCCCCCGCCTCAATGCGGAGGGGGAGGCAGAGTACAGACGGGCACACGCTCTAAAAGACTATATGCGTGACTTCTCCAATCTAAAAGAATACAATATTCCCAAGCTAGTCCTATGGGAAGAATATCTTGTGTATGCTACAATGATGGGGATATCCAAAGAAGTGATAAAGTCGCTTAGATTAGTTTACTCCGAACTTAGAGAAATCGAGGCACGCTCAAATTACTCCTATTTCTCCACAAGGGGCTTTATTTGGACTTATT
>Ga0265293_10005701_pt1 | contig 20573 bp, 18 predicted proteins | sample Munlanlewell138R_FD_192505 | JGI IMG/M metagenome (GOLD analysis project Ga0265293, IMG submission 192505) | Leachate microbial communities from a municipal landfill in Southern Ontario, Canada - Leachate well 138R | ecosystem: Engineered > Solid waste > Landfill > Unclassified | place: Canada... | reverse complement strand
CCAGCCCGCGCAACCGACGAACGAGCCTTCCGCAACGGAAGTGCCCGTGGAGCAGCCGGCCCCGCGCGAGATTGGTGGCCGCGATGGCCCGGAGCCCACACGCTACGGCGATTGGGAAAAGAACGGTAGATGCATTGATTTCTAGTTGTCGCTGCTGCCTCGTTGCGGAGGCGGCTGCGGTATGTCGGCCATTTGTTCCAACCTCCACGAGAGCGTGTCCATGACGCAGCGCGAGCGCCCCCTGTCACCGTTCATGCTGGGATCGTATTACCGGTTCCAGGTCACTTCGGTCATGTCCCTGTTGCACCGAGCCACCGGTGTGGTGTTGTCGCTGGGCGCCTTCGTACTGACGGCCTGGCTGGTGGCGGTGATGGCCGGTCCGGAGGTCTACGCCCGCTTCGTCGAATGCGTCGGCTCGCTGCCGGGCCGCATCGTGCTGGCCGGCATCGGTTTCTCGCTGATCTACCACCTGCTCAACGGCATCCGCCATCTGGCCTGGGATCTGGGCTACGGGCTGACGCTGAAGGGCGCCTACACCGGCGGCACGATCGTTGCGGTGCTGGCGGCGGTCTTCACCCTGTTGCTGTGGTATTTCGGCTTTTCGGCAGGAGGTGCGGCATGAGTTCGCAAGATCGTCTGCGTGATCCGCTGGCACGCGCCCGTGGCCTGGGTTCGGCCAAGCACGGCACCCAGCATTTCATTTTGCAGCGCGTCAGCGCGGTGATCCTGGCGTTGCTGACGCCGTGGCTGCTGTGGTTGCTGATCACCCTGATCCCGGCTGATTACGCGACGGTGCGCAGCACCCTGGCACACCCGGTCAATGCGGTGCTGCTGCTGTCGTTCCTGCTGGCGCTGTTCTGGCATTCGCGCCTGGGCCTGCAGGTGGTGATCGAGGATTACGTTCACCATCACGGCCTGGGCACCATCGCGCAGATTCTGGTGCTGTTCGCCTGCTCGCTGGGCGCGCTGGTTTCCCTGGTGGCCATCGGCCGCATCGTTTTCGCTGCTTGAGTGCTTTCATGACCACCGCATACAAGATCATTGAACATACCTATGACATGGTTGTCGTCGGTGCCGGCGGGTCCGGCCTGCGCGCCACCTTCGGCCTGGCCCAGAAGGGCTTCAACACCGCCTGCATCAGCAAGGTGTTCCCGACCCGTTCGCATACCGTTGCGGCGCAGGGCGGGGTGGCGGCGGCGCTGGCCAACATGGGCGACGACGACTGGCGCTACCACTTTTACGACACCGTCAAGGGCTCGGATTGGCTGGGCGACCAGGACGCGATCGAATACATGTGCCGCGAGGCGATTCCGGCGATCTACGAGCTGGAACACTACGGCGTGCCGTTCTCGCGCACCGAAGACGGCAAGATCTACCAGCGTCCGTTCGGTGGCATGACCACCAAGTTCGGTGAAGGCCCGCCGGCGCAGCGCACCTGCGCCGCCGCCGACCGCACCGGTCACGCGATGCTGCATACGCTGTACCAGCAGTCGCTGGCGCACGATGCCAAGTTCTTCGTCGAGTACTTCGCGCTCGATCTGATCATGGACGAGGAGGGCGCCTGCCGCGGTGTGCTCGCGCTGGAACTTGAAACCGGCGATATCCACCTGTTCCGCGCCCAGGGCGTGGTGCTGGCGACCGGCGGCTATGGCCGCGCCTACTTCTCGGCCACCTCGGCCCATACCTGCACCGGCGACGGTGGCGGCATGGCGCTGCGCGCCGGGCTTGCGTTGCAGGACATGGAATTCGTGCAGTTCCATCCGACCGGCATCTATGGCGCCGGCTGCCTGATCACCGAAGGCGTGCGCGGCGAGGGCGGCATCCTGCGCAACTCGCTCGGCGAGCGTTTCATGGAACGCTACGCGCCCAGCGTCAAGGATCTGGCGCCGCGCGACATGGTCAGCCGTTCGATGACCATCGAAATCCGCGAAGGCCGCGGTGTCGGCGAACACAAGGACCACATCCTGCTCGACCTGACCCACCTGGGGCCGGAAGTCATCCACGAAAAGCTGCCCGGCATCGCCGAAAGCGCCCGCATCTTTGCCGGTGTGGACGTGGAAAAGCAGCCGATTCCGGTGCTGCCGACGGTGCACTACAACATGGGCGGCATCCCGACCAATCTGCACGGCGAAGTGGTGCAACTGCGCAACGGCGATCCCAATGCCGTGGTGCCGGGCCTGTACGCGATCGGCGAAGCGGCCTGCGTCTCGGTGCATGGCGCCAATCGCCTGGGTTCCAACTCGCTGCTGGATCTGGTCGTGTTCGGCCGCGCCGTGGCCAACCGTTGTGCCGAAACCATCGTCAAGGGTGCCAGCCACAAGACCTTGCCGAAGTCGGCCTGCGATGCGGCACTCGACAATCTGGACAAACTGCGTCATGCGAAGGGCGAACTGCCGACCGCGCAGATCCGTCTGGACATGCAGCGCACGATGCAGGCCGATGCCGCCGTTTTCCGCACCGAGGAAACCCTGGCCGAAGGCGTGCAGAAGATCGGCGAGGTGTTCGACAGCTTCCAGCACGTGGGCGTCAGTGACCGTTCACTGATCTGGAACTCGGATCTGGTCGAAACCCTCGAATTGCAGAACCTGCTGGGCCAGGCTGTGGTGACGATGAACTGCGCGCTCAACCGCACCGAATCGCGCGGCGCGCATGCACGCGAGGACTACCCCAATCGCGACGACGTGAACTGGCTCAAGCACACGCTGGCCGACATCGACGCCAAGGGCAAGGTCAGCATCGACTACCGCCCGGTCCACCTGAAAACGCTGACCGACGAGATCGAAACCGTCCCGCCGAAGGCAAGGGTGTATTGAAGAACGGGATCGGGGATTCGGGATTCGGGATTGGTAAAAGCAAAAAAGCTTGCCCAATCCCGCATCCGTGAATCCCGAAGCCCTGCTTTACGAATCCCGAATCCCCAATCTCGAATCCCGGAGCCAAAACAATGGCCGAATTCTCTCTCCCGAAAAATTCCAAGATCCAGAAGGGCAGACACTTCCCGGCGCACGACGCCAAGGGACCGGTGCGCACCTTCAAGGTCTATCGCTGGAATCCGGATGACGATGCCAACCCGCGCGTGGACACCTACGACATCGACCTGGCCAGCTGCGGCCCGATGGTTCTGGACGCGCTGATCAAGATCAAGAACGAGATCGACCCGACGCTGACCTTCCGCCGCTCCTGTCGCGAGGGCATCTGTGGCTCGTGCGCGATGAACATCGACGGCACCAACACGCTGGCCTGCACCCGCGCGATCGAGGACTGCAAGAAGGACGAGGTGCCGATCTACCCGCTGCCGCACATGCCGGTGGTCAAGGATCTGGTGCCGGACATGACGCATTTCTATGCGCAGTACGCCTCGATCAAGCCTTGGCTGCGCACCCAGAGCCCGACCCCGACCAGCGAGCGCCTGCAATCGCCTGCCGACCGCAAGAAGCTGGACGGCCTGTACGAATGCATCCTGTGCGCCTGCTGTAGCACCGCCTGTCCGAGCTACTGGTGGAACGGCGACCGTTATCTGGGCCCGGCGATCCTGCTGCAGGCCTACCGCTGGATCGTCGACTCGCGCGACGAGGACACCGGCGCACGTCTGGACGAACTGGAAGACCCGTTCCGCCTGTACCGCTGTCACACCATCATGAACTGCACCCGCACCTGTCCGAAGGGTCTGAACCCGGCCAAGGCGATCGCGCAGATCAAGAAGCTGATGGTGGAGCGGCGCGGCATCTGATGCCGCGTACGCACGTGGCCGGAAGCAGGTTCCCGAAACAATGAGCGACAGTGCTGAACTCAACCGCCTGCGTTGGCGCAGCCGTCGCGGCATGCGTGAACTGGACCAGATCCTGGCACGCTATCTGGAACACGGCTGGCGCGGCGCCGATGCCGCCGAACGCGCCACGTTCGAACGCCTGCTCGATTGCGAAGACACTCAGCTCTGGCCCTGGTTCGTTGGCCGCGAACGTCCCGACGAACCGGTGCTGGATGCCCTGGTGCAGAAGATCCTGGCGCTGCCTGTCGCACTGTAACCGGCTGCCTGTGCACTTCAACCTGCCGTAGGAGCGCACCCGCAGGGGGCGCGAAAATCCTGCGGTTCAACCTGTTTGGCACCCTGGCGCGGATACATGTTCGCGCCCCCTGCGGGTGCGCTCCTACAAAAAATCGCCTTTACGGCAGCCGTTCCCAGCTTGACCAGCTTCGTTGTTGAAAGCCGCCGGGACGACGCTGTGAGACTTGATCAGCCGGCATAGGTCGGGGTGGGCTTGCGAACCCCGACGTCGGGATGCCTTTCAACGTCGCCCCTGTTGCCTCCATCGCACCCCACCATGCCGAACTGCCGATGTCGGGCTCGCAACCGCTCAGCACACGCCCGCACTAGCTCTCTGCATTCGAGTCTGCACCTGCCCGCGCTCAGGCATCCAGCCAGTGCTGTACCGCATCCAGCATCGGGCGACGACGCAGCAGCAGATCCCAGTAACTGCCGCGCAACTGCCGCCACAGCACCGCCGAGCGTACCGAGGCCAGCAGGCTGGCGCGGATCTGGGCCACCACGTTTTCCTGCTGCAATTGCACCGGGTTGCCCTGCACCAGCACGCGCGTGGACAGGCGGCTGACGCTGTTGGCGTAGACCTCGCCCAGGCGCGCGATCACGGTGGGATGGGTCACGCCGAAGTGCTCGCGCTGGCGCTGGCTTTCGACGATGCCTTCGTGCAGCGCGCGCATCAGGTCCGGGTGCGATTGCAACTGGCGTTCAACCTGTAGCACGGTCAGCGCCATCCGCCCCAAGGTGGAATCCCGCAGCGCACCGCCGCGCAGTTGCCCGTCGAGGGTTTCAAGGCCGGTGCGCATCAGCCGCGCCGAGCCGTAGACCGCTTCGACAGAATCGGCATCGATGCGGAATACGGAGGCCAGCGAGGCATTCAGATCGGCGTCGTCGGCGCGGCCGTCGCGGGCGGTGGATTGGGCAAGGCGCAGGCCCTGCATGACACCGGCCAGGGCCAGGGTTCGGTGCTTCATCGTGTTCCTCGTGCGTACCGCCGGATGTACGCGGCGGTGGTGTGGGGGCGGATTCTGGCTGATGTGGAGGGTGGCGGGAAACCTCCTGGTGTTTTTCCGCCCGCAACGCAGGTAGGGCACCGTTGCTGTGGTGCACAAATCCGCTCTGGCCTATGCTGGTTCCGGCTGCGAATCCGGTGGACATACTGGCCGCTGGATTCGCGCTGCTTCCGGGCAAGTCCCGCCTACCCCTGCCGCGCGTGTGCGCTCCCACATCCGATCAATCAGGCAATCCGATGACGCAACACGATATCACCACCCAGGCACTGGCCTGCCGCGATGCCGCCCAGGCCATCGCTGAACTTTCCAGTGATGAAAAGCGCGCGCTGTTGCAAGCCATGGCCGCGCAACTTGAAGCCCGGGCCGATGCGATCCTGGCGGCCAATGCGCGCGACATGGAGGCAGCCCGCGCACGTGGCACCAGCGGCGCGATGCTGGACCGGTTGCGGCTTGATGCCGGGCGCCTGGGTGGTATCGCCAACGCGGTGCGCGAAGTGGCGACGTTGCCGGATCCGGTCGGTCAGATCACGCGCCGGGAAACCCGCCCGAACGGCATCGATGTGCTCCGGGTGCGGGTGCCGCTGGGTGTGGTGACGATGATCTACGAGGCGCGCCCGAACGTCACCGCCGACGCTGCGGCCTTGTGCCTGTATGCCGGCAATGGCGTGATCCTGCGCGGCGGTTCGGAAGCGATCCATTCCAACACCGCGATCGCGGCCGCATTGCAGCAGGCGCTGGCCGATGCCGGCCTGCCACCGGCGGCGCTGACCCTGGTCACCGATCTTTCGCGCGACACCATGCTGCGCCTGCTGCAACTGACCGACATCATCGATCTGGCGATTCCACGCGGCGGCGAGGGCCTGATCCGCTTCGTCGCCGAACACGCGCGCGTGCCGGTGATCAAGCACTACAAGGGCGTATGCCATCTGTATGTGGATGCGCAGGCCGATCAGGATCTGGCGCTGGATCTGCTGGTCGATGGCAAGACCAGCCGTCCGGGTGTTTGCAATGCGCTGGAGACACTGTTGGTGCATGCCGATGTCGCGGCCGAATTCCTGCCGCGTGCCGCCGCTGCATTGCGTGCTCGCGGGGTCGAATTGCGTGGTGATGAGCGTGCCCGTGCACTGCTGCCGGATATCGGTGCGGCCAGCGAAGCCGATTACGATGCCGAGTTCCTTGATCTGATTCTTGCGGTGAAGGTGGTCGATGGCTTGGAAGCCGCGATCGCGCATATCCGGCGTTTTGGTTCGGACCACACCGAGGTCATCGTCACCCGCGACGACACCGCCGCCGCGCGTTTCATCGCGGCGCTGCGTTCGGCGGTGGTGATGGTCAATGCCTCGTCACGCTTTTCCGATGGTGGCGAGCTGGGGTTGGGTGCGGAAATCGGCATCTCCACCACGCGCCTGCACGCCTACGGCCCGATGGGCGCCGAATCGCTGACCGTGGAACGCTTCGTGGTGCGCGGGGCAGGGCAGGTGCGGCATCCGGAAAGTCGCAGCAGCAAGAGCGCCTGACACCTGCCCACTACAAATCGCAGGAGCGCACCCGCAGGTGGCGTGATGGGCTTTCCCAGAAATCTTCAGTCGGCGTGGATAAGGATGTCGGGCATGGCTGCGCTCAGCCCGATCTATGTCGCCATGTTGCCATGTCGCCGGGAGTGGGCTGGTCGTGGTCGGGAAATCGGACCTGTCCGCGTTTCCCAATCACGACAAGATTCCGACTCCCGACTCCCGACTCCCGACTCCCGGCTCACCTCGCCTTCGGCGGCACCACGCTGATGCGGTTCTGCGGCGCGCTGCCGATGCCGGAAAGCTGTGGCCGGTACATGTCCTCGGCCGAGGGCGGTGGCACCACGAACTGGCCGGGCGATACCGCCCGCACCAGATAGAACAGGCGGGCGGTCGAGCCGCTCCAGAGCTTGAGCGCGGCGACATAGCGGTCGTCGCGGTATTCCTCGTAACGCAGCTCGGTGCCGTACTCGCGTTCGGACAGTTTCACCCCGTCGAGCATCAGTTCGCCGAAGGCTTCGTTGCCGCCCAGCGCCAGGTTTTCGATCTCGACGCCGCCGGGCAGCAGGTCCACGACCAGTGCATCGGGGATGTTCTCGTTCGCTTCCACGGTCAGCATCGCGATCAGGCTTTCGCCTTCGGTCAGGGTGTCGCCGGTAAACAGGCTGCCGTCGGTGCGATACCAGGCGCGGCGGATGCGGATGCCCGATTCGCTGGCCTCTGGCGCCGTCATCGGATGCCCGACGATGTCCTGGCTGAGCCAGAACGGGCCGTCGCCTTCCAGTTCCAGTTGCACGCCCTGGCGCAGTTCGGCGATGCCGACTTCGCGTGATACCAGGGCGCGGCCGCTGAGTGCGTGCGGCGTGCCGCCGATGACGAACTTGCCCTGCAATCCGTCGCGCTGTTCGTCCAGCACCGCGCGTCCGAGGCGGAAGATCGCGAGCCGTTCCTGGGTGCTGAACCAGTAGCGCGAGTTTTCCGGCAGGCGCAGGCGGCGCGCCAGGGTCAGCACGCGGCTGCCGGTGTCGGCATCGGCCAGATCGTGTTCGTACAGCAGCGCCAGCAGCAGCGCTTCATCACGGAAATCGGAGCCGTAATCGCCCAGATAGCGCGGACGCTTGCCGCTGGTCTGCAGCGCGGCATCGATCGCGGCACGGGCGCGGGTGTCATCGCCGGCCAGCTTCAGCGCGATGCCCAGTTGCAGCAGCGGCAGCGCGGTGATCGAGCGCTCGCGCTGGTTGTCCCACAGCGCGCGCAGGGTGCCGAGCGGGGCGCGGTTGACGCGCGCCAGCACGTAGCCGGCATAGGCGTTGCTGGCAAAGCGCAGGTGCTGCGGGTTGTCGTAGCTGTAGAAACCATCGCCGCCGGTCAGCAGATCCTCGTTGAGGCGGTTGAGGGTCTTTTCCAGCACCGCTTCGGGAATCGCCAGGCCGTTCTGCCTGGCGGTGACCAGCAGGTCGGCGACGTAGGCGGTCATCTGCGGATCGGCCCAGCCTTCGCCGGGCCAGAAGCTGAAGCGGCCGTTCTGCTGCTGCATCGCGGCAATGCGTGAGAAGCCGGTATCCAGCATCGCGCGGCGCTTTTCCTCGGGCAGCGGTTCGAGCCCGAACTTGCGTGCGGTGGAGGCATCCAGGTTCACCAGCGGCCAGAGCCGGCTGCTGGTCTGCTCCAGGCAGCCGTAGGGGTATTCAATCAGGCCACGGATCGATTCGGCGAACGGCAGCGGCGGCACCGAGGCGATGCTGATCAGCGCATTGCCGGATTCTGGCGAGAGGCCGTCGAATAGTTCCGGGCCGAAGCGCAACTGCTGCGCGCCTTCCAGCATCCGCGCCTGGCTGCGCCGGATCGCCGGCCATGCCGGCCGCACCGTGATCTCGAAGTCACGCTGCAGCACGCTGCCATCGGCGCTTTCGGCCTGCACGCTGAACGTGCCGACGCCGTTGCCGCCGCTGGCATGCAGCGGGAAGCTGAGGGTGGTGCGGGCGTTGTTGGCCAGATCCACACGCTGCGTCTGCCCGCCGATGGAAATCGGTGCGCCGGCGTGGGTGGAAATGCGGTAACTGGCGTCGGCGCCGCTGAGATTGTGCAGATCCACGCTGAGCGCGGCGCGGTCACCCGGTGCCATGACGCGGGGCGTGCTGACTTCCATCACCAGCGGCGCGCGCACGATGACATCCTCGCTGGCGCGTGCGTAGCGCTCAGTCGAGAACGCCAGTGCCGCGATCCGCAGGCTGCCATTGAAATCCGGTGCGGTGAAGCTGACGCTGGCCTTGCCCTGTGCATCGAACTGCACCGGCGCGGCGTGCAGCGCCACGGTCTGCACTTTCGCGGTCGGGCGACGTGCCTGCGGCAGTGCCGCCAGTGCCGCGTCGCCGCCATAGCGCAGCCGCGCGCGTTCGCCTTCCAGCGGGCCGATGATGCGTCCGTACAGATCCCAGGCTTCCACGCCGAGGCCACGCTGGCCGAGGAAATAGCCGGCCGCATCCGGCAGCGGATAGCCGGTCAGGTTGAGGATGCCCAGATCCACGGCTTCGACCACGACGTGCGCGGTTTCGCCGGCGAATCCGGGTGCCGACAGCTGCACCGACAACTGTTCGCCGGGGGCGGTCAGGGCGGAAGCGTCCAGCTGCATTTCCACATCGCGCGGGCCGCGCGTGATCGGCAGGTGTGCGACGCCGACGGCACGGCTGGGGCCGGTCAGGTTGCCCTGGTCGGCGGGGCGGAACACCAGCGCGGTGACATAGACATCGTGGCGCTGGAAGTCGGCGCTGATGGGAATCCGCACCTGCGCGCCATTGCGCACCTGGATATTGCTGCGGAACAACAGGCTGTCGGCTTCCACCAGAACCACACCGGGGCCGTCATGCGGCGCGGTCAGGGTGAGGGTGGCGGTGTCGCCGACGCTGTAGGAGCTCTGGTCGAAAGCGATCTTGACCTTGTCCGGGCGCGCGTCCAGACCCTGGTTGTCGTTGTTCCAGCTCCAGCCGGCGGTGAACGGATAACGCATCGTCAGGCCGGTCTCAGGATCGCGGATTTCCAGCCGGTATTCGCCCCATTCCACGCGTGCGGAAAACTGCCCGGGCGAGGTTCCATCCAGCGCCAGCGTGGTTTCCTCGGTGGTCTGGAAACGGCGGGTGAAATCGGTATTCCAGCCGCTGCCATCGACCCAGTTCCAGTGGTAGTCGCGCAGTTCGCGCACCAGTTTCACGTCCAGCGCGGCAGCGGCATGCAGGCTGCCATCGGCGCTGGCGCGGACGATTTCGAACCCGATCTGGCTGTTGGCATCCGGGCCATCGTCGGCATCGAACAGCGGCCGCACTCCGACCAGCACCGGCGCCGGCCATACCGTGCGCACCATCGAGCGGCGCACCGCGCGGCCGCCGGATTCGAACACGCTGCCGCTGGCGATCACCTCGAAGGGCGCAGCCGGTACTTCGGCATCCGCCAGCAGCGGCAGGTTGGCTTCCAGCCGGCCGTTGTCGTCCAGCTTGGTGTCCAGTACCTGCTGCGGTTCGCGCGGCAGCGAAATCGTCGGATCACCGAAGAAATATCCCTTCAGCTCCGGCACCGCCTGTGTCGCCGGGCGGTACAGCAGTTCGGCCATGAAGCGGTTGCCGGCCGCCGGTGCGCCGTAGAGGAAGGCGGCATCGACCTGCAGGCGCAGCGGCTGGCCCGGTTGCAGCCGGGCATCGGGCGAATCCAGCGTCAGTTTCAGGCGCTCGGGCAGGAACTCCTCGACCCGGAACGCGAAGCGTCCCAGCGGCTCGGCGGCGGTCGGATCCAGCCGGTATTCCACCGACCAGCGCCCGGTTGGCGCGTCTTCCGCGATGCTGCGCTGGTAGTGGTAATAGGCCTGCGCCTGCGGTTCCAGCGGCAGCGTGGAAATTGCGCGGCCATCAGGTTGGCGCAGCGTGGCGTAGAGCGTCTGCTGCTCGGGCAGCAGGCGGCCATCGTGATCGCGCAGCAGGGCCGACACCTGCAAGGTCTCACCGGGGCGGAACAGGTCGCGGCCGGACCAGGCATAGACATCCTGCGCGGTGTGGCGGCGCCCGGCGACGGCGAATTCGGACAGATCCAGCGCCGGCTGGCGGAACGACACCAGCGCCACCTCGCCACCCTGGCGCGCGATCAGCACATGCGGCGAGCGCGGCTGAACGGCCAGCTTCGCCTCGCCCTCCGAATCGGTACTGGCGCTGGCCAGTACCTGACCCTTCTCGTCCTGCAGATGCAGTTCCACACCGTTGCGCGGCTGCCCGCTGGCCAGCGAGGCGGCATGCACGAACAGGCCGTCGTTGTGCTGGCGCGCGTGCAGACCCAGATCGCTGACATAGAAATGCGTGGTTTCGAAACTGCCGTTGTAACTGCCAGCGCGGCGCAGCACGGCGAAATAGACGCCGGGTTCGCGCAGTTCGGCAATCGTGTGCACCGGCAGGAAACTGACCTGGCGCTGGTTGGTGCGCACGCTCAGCGCGAAGCGGTTGACGTAGACCGAATCGGCCAGCGATTCGATCCGGCCCAGCTCCCAATAGCCGCGACTGTCGTTGGCGGCGTAGCGCGCAAGGAAATCGGACAGCGATTTCTCCCGCACCCGGAAGAACTCCACGTCCACTTCCGGCGTGTTGACCGCCACCAGCGGCAGCCCCTGCGTGCCACGCGCCGGCAGCACACTGCCACGGCTGGCGAAACCGACGGTCGGCGACAGGTTGCCCGAGTACACTTCCTGCTCGGGCAGACCTTCCAGCATGCGCCCGTCCGGCGTGCCCAGACCGCCGTTGAAACTGATCCGGTAGGTGGTATCACCCTGCACGTAGGGGAAGCGCAGCAGGGCCGGGTCATCGCCGTCCAGCATCCAGCTGCCTTCCACATCGGCGCCGTTGGCATCGCGCACCAGGATGCGCTCATCGAAGGCCTGCCCGGCGATCAGCGGCTGCGAGAAGCGCAACTGCAACGCCGGCCGCCCCTGCCAGTCGCCACCATTGGCTTCCAGCAGCACGAAGGCATCGCTGGCCGCCGGCGCCGTATCAGCATCAATCACCGGGCCGGTGGCGGGCGACGGATCGCGCGAACAGCCCGCCAGCAGCACCATCAGCATCAGCAGGATCAGAGCGGCCGGACATTGCCGTAAAGGCAGCAGGCGGGCGCTGGGGGCGGAATCGCGGCGGAGGCGGGGCGTGGTGTTCATCGGCACGGTTCGGGACGGAAGGAAGGCCCGAGTATACGTCCGCCTGCACTGCGCCCAGTGACGATCCGCCGTGCCGGAAATGGCGGAATGCGGGCGGGGTGACAACCTTCAGCGGAGCGTGGACGAATCTGTCACCAGCCGTCCATCCACGACCCGTAGCTTCCGCACCTTGCCGGACATGGCGACATCGCGGTGGGTGGCGATGATCAGGCTGCGCGGGCCGGTCCAGTGGTCGATGCCTTCTGCCACGCGAGCGCGGCTGGCCGGATCGAGGCCTTCGAAGGGTTCATCCAGGATGGTGAGTGCGGCTTTGCGCAACAGCACCGCGGCTGTCGCCACGCGCCGCGCTTCGCCGCCGGATAGTCCACGGCCGTATTCGCCGAGGGGTGTGGCCATCCCATCGGGCAATTGTGCCAACCAGCTCTGCAGGTCCACGGCGGCCAGCACGGCGCGCAGTTCGTCGTCGCTGGCCTGTGGATCGCCCAGCCGCAGGTTTTCCGCCAGCGTCATCGCAAACAGGTGCGGGCGCTGCGGCAGCAGGGCGATATGCCGGCGCAGTGTGGCTTCATCGAAGCGATGCAACGCGTGGCCGCCAAAGCGGATCGTGCCGCGATCCGGGTCGGCCATGCGCGCCGCCAGCGCCGCGAACGTCGACTTGCCACCGCCGGACGGGCCGCTGACCAGCACCCGTTCACCGGCCTCGATACACAGCGTGTCCACCTCGATGCCGACGCTGCGGTCGGGCCAGCGGAAGTGAACGCCGTCCATTGTCAGCGCGAAATTGCCAGCTTCCGCAGTCAATGGTTCGGCTGGCTGACGGGGAAAATCCAGCAACGGTTCAAGCCGATACAGCGCCTCCAGCCGGTCGGCGGCGGCGCGTGAGCGTCCATGGGCCAGCACCACGCCGGCGCAGGGGGTGATGGCTTCCAACGTGCCGAATGCCGCCAGGATAGCCAGTACCAGCCATGGCGCACTCACCGCATCGCCGGCGAGCAGGGCGTGACCAAGGCGTGCGGTTTGCCAAGTGGCCAGCCCGACCAGCGCGGTGATGCCGGCCACGGCCAGGGATTGAAGCAGGCGCTGGCGCCATTGCAGTTGCAGCAGGGCCTGGTCGTTGGCCAGCCAGTCGGCGCGGCGCTGTTGCCAGGCACCGCTCAGGCGCAGGGTGACGAAACCGCGTAGTGCATCGATCAGCTCGCTGCGACGGCGGGCACCGAAGGCCGCCAAATGTTCGCCGCTGCGGCGGGCACCGAAGGCCAGCAGCAGTGGTAGGCCCAACGTGGCCATCAGCAACCAGGGCAGCGCGCCCAGCGCCAGCTGCGGATGCGCCCAGTTCAGCAATAGCAACGCAACCGCCGTGACCAGCAGGCTCCACAGCCACGGCAGCCAGACCCGCAGTGGTGCTTCGTCGAGGGTATCGATGTCGCTGACCAGACGTTGCAACAGGTCGCCATCGGCCATGCGGGCCAGCGGTTCGGGTGCCAGCCGTGCCAGACGCGAGAAGGCATGCCGGCGCAGGTCAGCCAGCAGCCGAAGCACCGCTTCGTGCGAGATGATGCGTTCGCCATAACGCCCGGCGGTGCGGGCAATGGCAAAGAAACGGATCATCGCGCCGGGGCGAAAGATGTCGAAGACCGCCGCGCTGGCGACACTGCCGCCGGCAATGGCGGTGGCGGTGATGAAGTGACCGGACAGCGCCAGCAGCCCGAGCGAGGCGAGCAGGGTGATGCTGCCCAGCAGTGCAGCCAACGCGAACCAGCGCAGATGGCGTGGCTGCGAGAAGCGCGGGATCGCGGCATCGTGCGGCGGTTTCTGGTCGATGCGGCTCATATGCCGGGCTCCGGTACATCCGGCCGGCTGCTGTCGGCCAGCAGCCGGCCGCGCTCCAGCAGCAGGGTGCGGTTGATCCAGTCCGGGTCTTCGCTTTCGTGCGTGGCCATCAGCACGGTGCGGCCGTGGCTGGCCAGGCCCAGGGTGTGGCGCAGGCGCATGCCGGTTTCTGCGTCCAGTTGCGAGAAGGGCTCATCCAGCAGCCAGACATCGGCATCGCGTGCCAGCGCACGGGCCAGCGCCAGGCGTTGCAGTTGCCCGCCCGACAGCGTGCCCTGTGCACTGCCGACCACCGCATTGGCCTGGCTGGGCAGGGCGCGGACCACTTCGTCCAGTCCGGCCTCGGTCAGCGCCTGCCACAGTCGCGCCTCGTCGGCTGGCTGTCCGACCAGCACGTTGTCGCGGATGGATTGGAAAAACCATTCCGGGCGTTGTTCCATCCAGCCCAGACGCGGCCACCAGGCGGTGGTGTCTAGTGCCTGGCCGTGGATCAGGATGCGACCGGAGGTCGGTTGGATCAGGCCGGCAGCCAGCGCCAGCAGCGTGCTCTTGCCAGAACCGCTGGCACCGCGCAGTGCGATCCGCTCACCGGCGTTGACGGTGAAACACACGTTTTCCAGCGCCACACGCCCATCGGCATGACGCAGGCCGACATGCTCAAACACGATCAGCGGCGCTGCCGGATCGCTGCGTGCAGTGCTCGCAGGCATCGCTGCCGCTGCAGTGGCAGCGGCCGGCAGTTGCGCCTGCAATCCACGTAGTCTGGCAGCAGCAGCCAGCGCATCAGCGCGCACGTGGTAATCGGCACCGAGCTGGCGCAGCGGAGCGTAGAACTCCGGTGCCAGCAGCAGCATGAACAGCGCAGGGCCCAGCGTCATCGTCTGGCCGTAGTGGCCGATATCCAGACGCCCGAGCAGCGACAGCCCCAGATACAGCGCCAGCATCGCGATCGATAGCGAGGCGAACAGCTCCAGCACCATCGAGGACAGGAAAGCCAGCCGCAGCACCTGCATGGTGCGGGTGCGGTAATCCTCGATGCCGTGCCCGAGACGCGCGGCAGCCGGCATCACCTGGCCCAGCAGGCGCAGCATCGGCAGACCCCGGACCAGATCCAGGAACTGTCCGCCAAGCCGTGCCAGCGCATCGGCCTGGCGCTGGCTGGCGGCCGCCGCGCCACGCCCGACCAGATGCATGAACACCGGAATCAGCGGCGCGGTTCCGGCCAGGATCAGCAGCGCCATCCAACTGAACGGCGTTACCGCCAGCAGCAGCGTGGGTAGGGCCAGCGCGATCGTCAGGCGTTGCGGCAGGTAGCGCGAGACGTGTCCATCCAGCGCATCGACCTGTTCCGTGACCAGCGTCGACAACGCGCCGTCGTCACCGGCGTGGCCACGCAGCGGGCCGAGGCGTTCCAGCGTATCCAGCACTTCGGCCCGCACCTGCTGGCGCAGCCTCAACCCGGCGAGGCCGCCGGCGTAGTCGCGCAGCGCCAGCAGCCCGCTGCGCGCGCCGATTGCCAGCACCATCGCCAGCAACTGCCAGCCGGTATCAAAACGCCCTTGCACCCAGGTACCGACGGCAAATGCCAGCGCAGCGGCGAATCCGACATGCGCCAGTACCGCCGCCGCACCGGCCAGCCCGGCCAGACGCACCAGCCCGGACACGGATGCGGTGCGCTGTTGCAGCCACTGCACATCGCTGCTGATGGCAGGTTCCACCGGTCAGTACTGGTCGTTGCCGTCCTCGTCCGGATAACCATGGAATTCCAGCCACATCGCATTGATGATGCCGGCGAAACAGGCCATCAGTACGCCGAGGATCCACGTGAAATACCACATGCTCGTTCTCCTTTGTTCCGCTCAGTAATGCTCGTGCGAGTCGCTCACCTGTTCCAGCGTCACCGGTCCGCGCAGCACGCTGAATACCCAGCTGGTGTAGAACAGGATCAGCGGCAGGAACAGCACCGTCATCCAGAACATCCAGCGCAGCGTCAGCAGGCTGGAGGTTGCATCCCAGACGGTCAGGCTGTGCGCTGGCTCCAGGCTGGAGGGCATCATGAACGGGAACATCGCGATGCCGGCGGTCAGGATGGTGCAGGCCACCGCTACCGAACTGGCGATGAAGCCCACGCCGGGTCGCCGGGCCGCCAGCCACCAGGCGCCGAAGGCACCGGTGAAAGCCAGCAACGGCACCAGCCACAACACCGGCGTGGCCTTGAAATTGGCGAACCAGGCACCGGTCTGGCGCACCACCTCCTTGGCCACCGGATTGGAAGCGGCTTCGGTGCCGGCGAACGCGGTCAGCACATAGCCGTCGATGCCGAAACCGACCCACAGTCCGGCACCCGCGAAGCTCAGTGCGAACACCAGTGCCGCCACACCCAGCGCACGGTGTGCACGTTCGCGCAGGTGGCCGACGGTCTTCAATAGCAGGAACGCGGCTCCCTGCATCACCAGCATCGACAGGCTGACCACGCCGGCCAGCAGGCCGAACGGGTTCAGCAGGCCGGGCAATCCGCCTTCGTAGTGCACCCGCAGGGAATCGTCGAAATAAAACGGCACGCCCTGCAGCAGATTGCCGAAGGCCACGCCGAACACCAGTGCCGGCACGAAGCCGCCGATGAACAGGCCCCAGTCCCACATCGAGCGCCATTGCGGGTGCGGCAGTTTGCTGCGGTAGTCGAAACCGACAGGCCGCAGGATCAACGCGAACAGCACCAGGATCAGCGCCACGAAGAAGCCGGAGAAGGCGGCCGAGTAGATCAGCGGATAGGCCGCGAAGATCGCGCCGCCTCCAAGGATGAACCAGACCTGGTTGCCTTCCCAAGTCGGACCGATGGCGTTGATCAGCACGCGGCGCTCGTCATCGGTGCGCGCCACCCATGGCAGCAGGGCACCGACACCCAGATCGAAGCCGTCCATGATGGCGAAGCCGATCAACAGCACACCCAGGAACAGCCACCAGATGAAACGCAGGGTTTCATAGCTCATCAGGAAAGCGAGAAGTTCAGTCATGGCGGTGCTCCTCAGGCCTGCTGCGCGCTGGTCAGCGACGGCGTATCGGCACCGCCTGTCGGAGTCGGATCATCCGGTCCCTGTCGCGCGAACTTGATCATCAGATACATCTCGACCACCAGCAGTGCGGTGTAGAGCAGCACGAAACCGCCCAGGCTGAAGATCAGATCACCGACGCTGAGCGAGGACACGCTGATCCAGGTCGGCAGGATTTCCGCCACCGTCCATGGCTGGCGTCCGACCTCGGCCACGAACCAGCCCATTTCCGAGGCGATCCACGGCATCGGGATCGTGAACACCGCCAGTTTCAGCAGCCAGCGCTGGCGCAACACGGTATTGCGCGAGGTCGCAATGATCGCCAGCACGAACACGCCGAGCATGAAGAAACCGGCGCCCACCATGATGCGGAAAGCCCAGAACAGTGGTCCGACCGGTGGAATCCCGTCGCGTGCTGCCTGCGCGATCTGCTCGTCGGTGGCATCCACCACATCCGGGGCGTAGCGTTTGACCAGCAGGCCATAGCCCAGATCGGCCTGGTGTTCCATCAGGCGGGCGCGCGCGCCAGCGTCTTCCGGGTTAGCGCGCACCTGCTGCAACGCGGCGTAGGCCTGCATGCCGTTGCGGATCTTGATCTCGTGTTCGGCCACCAGATCGCGGATGCCGGTGATCGGTTTGTCGACCGAGCGGGTCGCGATCAGGCCCATGATCCACGGGATTTCGATCGCGTAATCGGTCTTCATGTTCTCCGAGTCGATCATGCCCACCACGGTGAACGGTGCCGGCGGCTGGTGCGTTTCCCACATGCCCTCGATCGCGGCCAACTTGACCTTCTGCGAATGGCCGATCTCATAGCCGCTCTCGTCGCCCAAAGTGATCACCGACAGCACCGAAGCCAGGCCGAAGGCGGCCGCGATCGCGAAGCTGCGCTGCGCGAATGCGATATGCCGGCCCTTGAGCAGATACCAGGCGCTGATGCCCAGCACGAAGCAGGCCGCCGTGGCATAACCGGCCGAGACCGTGTGCACGAACTTGACCTGTGCCACCGGGTTGAAGAACACCTCGGCAAAGCTGCTCATTTCCATGCGCAGGGTTTCCGGATTGAATTCGGCACCCACCGGGTACTGCATCCAGCCGTTGGCGATCAGGATCCACAGCGCCGAGAAGTTCGAGCCCAGCGCCACCAGCCAGGTCACCATCAGGTGCTTGACCCGGCTGAGCTTGTCCCAGCCGAAGAAGAACAGCCCCACGAAGGTCGATTCCATGAAGAACGCCATCAGCCCTTCAATCGCCAGCGGCGTGCCGAAGATGTCGCCCACGTACTGCGAGTAGTACGACCAGTTGGTGCCGAACTGGAACTCCATCGTGATGCCGGTGGCCACACCCAGCGCGAAGTTGATGCCGAACAACTTGCCCCAGAACTTCGTCATCTGTTTGTAGATTTCCTTGCCGGTCATCACATAGACCGACTCCATGATCGCCAGCATCAGCGACAGGCCCAGGGTCAGGGGAACAAACAGGAAGTGGTACATCGCCGTGGCTGCGAATTGCAGTCGCGACAGGTCGACGACCAACGGGTCCGGCATCATGGTGCTACTCCTTCGTCAGGCTCTTTTTTCAGGCTGCTCGAGTCGCAGTCCGAAAGGTTTGATCGGGGTCAAAGTGGTGGCGCCGGAGGGTGCGTCACTTTGCCGCAGCCGCAGCAAACTCGCGGTACGACTCCCAGGCGTGGGCGGCGTACATCAGCGAGGGGCCGCCGCCCATGTAGACCGCCACGCCGAGCATTTCGCGCACTTCCTCGTCGCTGGCGCCCAGCCGCACCAGGGCCTTGCCGTGGAAGCCCAGGCAGCCGTCGCAGCGCGTCGCCACGCCGATCGCCATGGCGATCAGCTCCTTGGTTTTTTCATCCAGTGCACCGGGTGCCATCGCGGCGCGGGCCATTGCGCTGAAGCCCTGCAGGGTGTCGGGGATGCCGCTGCGCAGCGGCGCCAGATGCTTGTTGATATTGGCGATGTGGTCTTGGTAACGGGTGGTGTCCATGGGCAACTCCTTCATTGATCCGTTTCGAGAGCGGGTTTGCGTGCGACCAGATCGACCAGCGCCGACATGCCGCTGTGGCCGCAGCCTTCGCTGATGACCGAGTCGTGTTCTTCCAGGTGCAGGATCTCCATGCCGGCGAAGGCTTCGCGCAGCATGGCGGCGGTGTAGAGCTGTTCGATCTGCTTCGGCCCGCCGGTGCCGTAGTCGAGCTGTTCCGGGCGATAGCCTTGCAGGATCAACAGACCGTCGGGTTTCAGGCTGTCCTGGATCGCGGCGAACAGGTGCTGCCTCAGTTCCGGGCCGGCGAACTGGATGAAGATCGCGGCCACCAGATCGAAGTGTTGCTGGCCGAAATCCCAGTGCGCCAGATCGGCCTGTTCGGTTTCCAGTGTCACACCGCGTGCGGCGGCCAGCGCACGGGCCTTGGCCAGTGCGGTTTCCGAGCCGTCCACCGACAGTACATCGAGGTCCTGCTGTGCCAGCCAGACGCCGTTGCGGCCTTCGCCATCGGCCAGCGCCAGGGCGCGCATGCCCGGTTGCAAACGGTGTGACTGGGCTACGAGGAAGGCGTTGGGTTCGGTGCCGTAGACGTAGTCGGGTGTGTTGAAGCGGGCATCCCACATGGCGATACCGGTCTTGGTGTTCATGGACATCTCCTCGATCAGCTGGACGTGGCACGGCTCATCGGCAGGCCGGCGGCGGCCCATGCGGCCATGCCGCCGCGCACGTTGATGCAGCGGCAATCCTGGCGCTGGCCGAGCAGGTTCTGGGCCAGACGCGAGCGCACGCCACTGTGGCAGATCAGCAGCAGTTCGCCGTTGTGGGCTGGCAGCGCGGCCAGCGCGGCGTGGCGCTGTGCACGGATGCGGTCCAGCGGCAGCGGCTGCGCGTCCAGCGCGTGGCCGGCGTTGAATTCGCCCGGCTCGCGCACGTCCAGCAACAGCGCGCCGGCATTGATGCGTTGCACCGCCTGCTGCACGGACACCTGTTCACCGCCGAACCCGAACAGGGTTTTCAGCAGCGCGATCATGTCGCTTCATCCCCACCGGTCGCGCCCGGTCCGCAATAGATGCCGTGCAGGGTCTGGATGACCTCGAAGGCTGGGCCGGGATTGAGCGAATAGAAGATCGTCTGCGCTTCGCGCCGGGTCTGCACCAGCGCTTCCTCGCGCAGCACGGCCAGGTGCTGGGACAGCGCCGACTGGCTCAGGTCGAGTTTCGCGTTCAGTTCACTGACCGAGTGTTCGCCCTCGGCCAGCAGGCACAGGATCATCAGGCGTTTTTCGTTCGCCAGCGCCTTCAGCAGTTGCGCGGCGGCGCCGGCGTGCTGGCGCATCGTGGCCGGGTCGATCTGGAAGGTATCGGGCAGGTTCATCGTGCTCATCCGGTGGTGACGGGCAGGCCCGCGTCCTTCCAGGCGGTGAAGCCGCCCTCCAGCGACACCAGTTGGCTGAAGCCCATGCGCTGCAGGCTGTCGGTAGCCAGCGCCGAGCGCCCGCCGGTCAGGCAGTACAGCGCGATGCGGCGCTCACGGTCGGCCAGCGCCGGGCTGGTTTCGCAGGCCAACGCCGGGTGCGCTTCGATCTTGAACTCCAGCACGCCGCGCGGAAGGTTGATCGCACCGGGCACATGGCCTTCGGCGAACTCGCCCGGTTCGCGCACGTCGATGACGATCAGGTCGCCTTGCGCGGCCTGGAGTTGCTGCGGGCTGATGCACTGGATGCGGCTGTGGGCATCGGCGACGAGGTCGTTGGCAGTGGTAGTCATATCGATTCCTTCTTGATTAGTTGACACTAATATAAGACGGGACTAATATTACCGCAACTCGTGCTCCGCCGTGTCATCGCGGCCGGCGCGGGACGGTTGCATCCATCCATTCCAGGAGACCTGCCATGAACCTCGACCGCGCCATCCTCGCCTTTGCCGGTGTGATGATCCTTGCCAGCGT
>Ga0265293_10005700_pt1 | contig 20580 bp, 19 predicted proteins | sample Munlanlewell138R_FD_192505 | JGI IMG/M metagenome (GOLD analysis project Ga0265293, IMG submission 192505) | Leachate microbial communities from a municipal landfill in Southern Ontario, Canada - Leachate well 138R | ecosystem: Engineered > Solid waste > Landfill > Unclassified | place: Canada... | reverse complement strand
TTCCAAGGCCCGAGATGGCAAGCTGACCATCGAGGATATGACCGGGGGCACCTTTACCATCACCAATGGCGGTGTCTTCGGGTCGCTGTTGTCGACGCCGATCCTCAATCCCCCGCAAACCGCCATTCTCGGTATGCACAAGATCCAGGATCGTCCCATCGCCGAGAACGGCCAGGTGGTGATCAGGCCAATGATGTATCTGGCGCTGTCCTACGACCACCGGCTGATCGACGGCAAGGAGGCAGTGCAATTCCTGGTCGCGATTAAGGAAATGATTGAGAATCCGGCCAAGATTCTGCTTGAGATTTAATCGCTAAACGACTGAAAAGGTTTAGATAAATGTCCGAAAAATACGATATGATCGTGATTGGTGCCGGGCCCGCGGGCTACGTGTGCGCCATCCGTGCGGCCCAGTTGGGGCTGAAAACTGCCTGTATCGAGAAAATGACCGGCAGTGACGGCAAGGGGGTCAACGGGGGCACTTGTCTCAACGTCGGCTGCATCCCTTCCAAGGCACTGCTCGACAGTTCCCATAAGTACGCGGATCTCGTCAAGGGGCTCGATAAGCACGGTATCTCGGTGGGAACCCTGAACCTCGACGTGGCGAAGATGATCGAGCGCAAGGACGGGATCGTCAAGCAGCTTACTCAGGGCATCGCCGGGCTGTTCAAGGCCAATGGCGTCACCTCGCTGTTCGGCACCGGCAGGCTGCTGGCGGATCGCAAGGTCGAATACACCAGCCATGACGGCGAGGTGACGGTATTCGATCCGGACAATGTGGTCATCGCCTGTGGTTCGCAATCCATCGACATCCCCGTTGCCCAGGTCGATGGCGAGGTAATCATCAACTCGACCGGCGCCCTGGCTATGCAGGCCGTGCCCGAGCGGCTCGGCGTGATCGGTGCCGGGGTGATCGGCCTCGAGCTGGGCAGTGTGTGGAAGCGGCTGGGCTCGGAGGTAGTGCTGCTCGAGGCCATGGAGGATTTTCTGCCGGTCATGGACCAGCAGATCGCCAAGGAAACCCAGAAGATCCTCAAGAAGCAGGGGCTGGATATCCGCCTCGGCTGCCGGGTCACCGGCAGCGACATCAGCGGGCGCGGCAAGAATCGCAAAGTCACGGTCACGTATCTCACTCCGGATGGCAAGGAATCGAAGGAAGTCTTTGATAAATTGATTGTTTGTGTTGGTCGTCGCCCGCACACCGAGGATCTGCTCGCCGCCGACAGTGGCGTTGCTCTCGATGAACGCGGCTTTATCTTCGTCAATGATCATTGCGCCACCAATGCGCCAGGCATTTGGGCCATTGGCGATCTGGTGCGCGGCCCGATGCTGGCCCACAAGGGCTCGGAGGAGGGCGTCATGGTCGCCGAGCGCATCGCCGGCCACAAGACGCAGGTCAATTACGACATCATTCCCAATGTCATCTATATTCACCCGGAAGTTGCTGCGGTCGGCCGCACTGAAGAGCAGCTCAAGCAATCCGGTGAGCCCTACAAGATAGGCATCTTCCCATTCGCCGCCTCTGGCCGGGCCCTGGCGGCGGATGAAAGTGAAGGCATGGTCAAGCTCATTGCCCATGCCGAAACAGATCGCGTCCTCGGTTGCCATATTGTGGGACCGTCAGCCGCCGATCTTGTGCAGCAAGTGGCGATCGCCATGGAATTTGGCTCTACGTCGGAAGATCTGGCGCTGATGGTTTTCGGTCATCCAACCCTGTCCGAATCCGTTCACGAAGCCGCGCTTGCGGCCGACGGACGCGCCATCCACATCCCCAACAAGCGCAAGCGCTAACGGGAATTTCCTCAACCTCTGTCAGTTATAGGTTCAGCTATGAATTTACACGAGTATCAGGGCAAGCAGCTGTTTGCTGAATACGGCTTGCCGGTATCCAAGGGCTTCGCCTGCGATACCGCGGAAGAAGCGGTGACGGCCGCCGATCAGATCGGCGGTAGCGAATGGGTTGTCAAGGCCCAGGTCCATGCCGGTGGCCGCGGCAAGGCCGGCGGCGTGAAGCTGGTGAAGACCAAGGATGAGATCCGCGATTTTGCCCACAAATGGCTGGGCCAACGTCTCGTGACCTATCAGACAGATGCCGATGGCCAGCCGGTCAGCAAGATTCTTGTCGAATCCTGCACCGACATCGCCCAGGAGTTGTATCTCGGCGCCGTGGTCGATCGTTCCAGCAGCCGTATCGTATTCATGGCATCCACCGAGGGTGGTGTCGAAATCGAGAAGGTCGCCGAGGAGACTCCTGAGAAGATTCTCAAGGCGACCATCGATCCGCTGGTCGGCCCGATGCCCTACCAGGGCCGTGACCTGGCCTTCAGGCTGGGGCTTAAAGGCCCGCAAATCAAGCAGTTCGTCGACATTTTTGTCGGCCTCGGCAAGTTGTTCAAGGATTACGACCTGGCCCTGCTCGAGGTCAATCCGCTGGTCATCAAGACCGATGGCAATCTGCACTGCCTCGACGCCAAGATCAATATCGACTCCAATGCCCTGTACCGTCAGCCCAAGCTGCAGGCGATGCACGATCCCTCCCAGGACGACCCCCGTGAGGCTCACGCCGCTCGCTGGGAGCTGAACTACGTCGCCCTCGACGGCAATATCGGCTGCATGGTCAATGGTGCCGGCCTGGCCATGGGCACCATGGATATCGTCAACCTGCACGGCGGCAAGCCGGCCAACTTCCTCGACGTGGGCGGCGGCGCCACCAAGGAGCGCGTTACCGAGGCGTTCAAGATCATCCTCTCCGATACCAACGTCAAGGCGGTGCTGGTCAACATCTTTGGTGGCATCGTGCGTTGCGACATGATCGCCGAAGGCATTGTCGGCGCCGTGAAGGAAGTCGGCGTGAAGGTCCCGGTCGTTGTGCGCCTCGAAGGCAACAATGCCGACCTGGGTGCGAAAGTGCTGGCCGAATCCGGCCTCAATATCATCGCCGCGACCAGCCTGACCGATGCTGCACAGCAAGTCGTCAAGGCAGCGGGCTAAGCCGGAGGAATTTAGAGAATGAGCATTCTGATCAACAAAGACACCAAAGTCATCTGCCAGGGCTTCACCGGCAAACAGGGCACCTTCCACTCCGAACAGGCCATCGCCTATGGCACCAGGATGGTCGGCGGCGTCGCACCGGGCAAGGGCGGCACCACCCATCTGGGCCTGCCGGTGTTCAACACCGTGCAGGACGCGGTCGATGCCACCGGCGCCGACGCCTCGGTGATCTACGTCCCGGCCCCCGGCTGCAAGGACGCGATCCTCGAAGCCGCCGAAGCCGGTATCAAGCTGATCGTCTGTATCACCGAAGGTATTCCCGCCCTCGACATGCTGGATGTCAAAGTCCGTATCGATGAGCTGGGTGTGCGCATGATCGGCCCCAACTGCCCCGGCGTGATCACCCCCGGCGAATGCAAGATCGGCATCATGCCCGGCCATATCCATCTGCCGGGCAAGGTCGGCATCGTGTCGCGTTCCGGCACCCTGACCTACGAAGCGGTCAAGCAGACCACTGACGCCGGTTTTGGCCAGTCGTCATGCATCGGCATCGGCGGCGACCCGATCCCCGGCTCCAACTTCATCGATGTCCTGAAGTTGTTCCAGGAAGACCCGCAGACCGAAGCCATCGTGATGATCGGCGAGATCGGAGGCAGTGCCGAAGACGAGGCCGCGGCCTACATCAAGGAGCATGTCACCAAGCCCGTGGTGTCCTACATCGCCGGTGTGACCGCTCCCGCCGGCAAGCGGATGGGCCATGCCGGCGCCATCATCTCCGGTGGCAAGGGCACCGCCGACGAAAAGTTCGCGGCACTGGAAGCAGCCGGTGTCAAAACCGTGCGCAGCCTCGCGGACATCGGTGTGGCGCTGAAGGAAGTAACCGGCTGGTAGATCGTATTTACCGCTGTCAAGCGCTGGCAAAAAGGCGGCTTTCGGGCCGCCTTTTTTCGTCGTGCATCAAGGGTTTCAGGCGATAACCTCGACGCGCAACGCAAAACACCCAATCCCCGCCCTTGAATTTCCGGACAACAACCGCATTTACATTCCATCTTCGCAACAGAGGGACAATAAATGACTGCAGCCGCCAAATCCGAAACCCTGGGCTTTCAGACCGAGGCCCGCCAGATCCTGCATCTGATGATCCATTCGATCTACAGCAACAAGGAAATCTTCCTGAGGGAACTGATTTCCAATGCCTCGGATGCCTGCGACAAGTTGCGCTTCGCTGCCCTCGACAACCCGGCCCTCTACGAGGACGACAGCTCTCCGCTGATCCGTATCGGTATCGACGAAGAGGCCGGTACCATCACCATTGCCGACAATGGTATCGGCATGTCCCGCGAGGAGGTGATCGACAACCTCGGCACCATCGCCCGTTCCGGCACTGCCAAGTTTCTCGAATCCCTGAGCGGTGACCAGAAAAGAGACGCCCAGTTGATCGGCCAGTTCGGTGTCGGTTTTTATTCATCCTTCATCGTCGCCGACAAGGTGGTGGTGGAGACCCGCCGCGCTGGCGTCGACGCCGCCCAGGCGATTCGCTGGAGTTGTGCCGGCGAAGCGGAGTACACACTGGAGTCCATCAACAGGGCAGAGCGGGGCACCACCATCACCCTGCATCTCAAGGAGGATGAGAAGGAATTCGCCAATGGCTGGCGGTTGCGCAATATCATCAAGAAATATTCCGATCATATCGCCGTGCCGATTTCCATGGCCAAGCCCGGCGAAGGGGGGGAGGGCGAAGAGGCGCCGCAATGGGAGACTGTCAACGATGCCACCGCCCTGTGGATGCGGCCCCGCAATGAGATCAGCGACGAGGACTACAAGAGCTTTTACCAGCATGTCGCCCACGATTTCCGTGAGCCCCTGAGCTGGAGCCACAACCGGGTCGAGGGCAAATACGACTACACCAGCCTGTTGTACATCCCCTCGGAGCCGCCGTTCGATCTCTATCAGCGCGACCTCCCGCGCGGTGTGAAGCTCTATGTCCAGCGCACTTTCATCATCGATGATGCCGAACAATTCCTGCCGCTCTACCTGCGCTTCGTCAAGGGCGTGGTGGATTCCAACGATCTGCCGCTGAACGTATCCCGCGAGTTGTTGCAGAGCAGTCCGGCGGTGACCAGTATCCGCAGCGCGCTGACCAAGCGGGTGCTCGACATGCTCGACAAGATGGCCAGCGAGGATCCGGAGCAGTACCGCGCCTTCTGGAACGCCTTCGGCTCGGTGCTCAAGGAGGGTGTGGCGGAGGACTTTGCCAACCGCGAGAAAATCGCGGAACTGTTGCGCTTCTCCTCCACCGCCGCGGAGCCGGGGCAACTCATCTCCCTCGCCGACTATCTGCAGCGGACCAAGCCGGGCCAGGACAAGATCTATTATCTCATCGCCGAAAATGCCGATGCCGCCCAGGCCAGCCCTTATCTGGAGGTGTTCAGCAAGCATGGCGTCGAGGTCTTGCTGCTGACCGACCGTATCGACGAGTGGCTGATGAGTCATCTTCATGAATTCCGTGAAAAACCCTTGCAGAATATCGCCAAGGGTGAGCTCGATCTCGGCGAGCTCACCGGTGAGGAGCAAGCCGCTGGCGCCGACGCCACCGGCGGCGATGAAACCACGGCACTGACCGACAAGCTGGCCGCCGTGCTCGGCGACAGGGTCAGCGCGGTGCGTGTTTCCAGGCGGTTGACGGACTCTCCCGCCTGCCTGGTGGTGGGGGAGCACGATCTCGGCGTGCAGATGCGGCGCATCCTGGAAGCCGCGGGGCAATCGCTGCCGGAGAGCAAGGCGGTGCTGGAAATCAACCCCGCCCACCCATTGCTGGCCCTGCTCGGCCAGGCCGATGGCGATCGCGCCGGGGATCTCGGCTGGGTGATCTACCGCCAGGCACTGCTGCTGGCCGGTGATCAGCTGGATAATCCGGGGGAGTTCATCCGCCAGCTCAACCGCCTGCTGGTGGCCGGCGATTCCGCGCCGAGCTGACGGCAGCTGCCAGCGCCGGAGTTCCGCCAGCGGGCTCCGGCGTGGTATTGCCTGGCTCCTTGCCCCTATAATTCGCCATCGACAGCCTGTAAGCGGTACCTCATGAGTAAACCCACCCGAATCGCAGTGCTCGGCGGCGGCAGCTTTGGCACCGCAATTGCCAACATGATCGCTTGCAACGGCTATCCGGTCACCCTGTGGATGCGCGACGCCGGCAATGCCGAGCGCTGCCGGAGCAGCCGGGAGAACAGTGCCTACCTGCCCGGTTATCGCCTCGATGACCGCCTTGCCATCACCAGTGACATGGCCGTGGCGCTGGCGCAGGTCGATGTGGTGTTTTTCTCCATTCCCAGCAAGTCCTTCCGCGAAGTCGTCCGCGCCGCGGCGCCCCTGTTGCCGCCGGGCGGCATCGCCATCAGTACCGCCAAGGGCATCGAGGAAGAAGGCTTCAAGCTGATGAGCGAGGTGCTCGAGGACGAGTTGCAAAGCCCCCGCGTCGGAGTGATCAGCGGCCCCAACCTGGCACAGGAAATCGCGCGCCAACAGATTACCGCCACGGTGATCGCCAGCGAAGATGCCGAGCTCTGCCAGCAGGTCCAGGTGCTGCTGGCCGGCAGTTACTTCCGGGTTTACGCCAACCACGACAGGTACGGTGTCGAGCTGGCGGGTGCGCTCAAGAATATCTACGCCATCGTCTCCGGTATCGCATCGGCCCTGGGGGTTGGCCAGAACACGCTGAGCGCTCTGATTACCCGCAGCCTGGCCGAGATGACCCGCTTTGCCGCGCGGCTCGGCGCCAATCCGATGACCTTCCTGGGGCTGAGTGGCGTCGGCGACCTGATCGTTACCTGTTCTTCGCCCCTGAGCCGCAATTTTCGTGTGGGCGAAGCGATTGGCCAGGGTAAGTCCATGGAGGAGGCGACGCTGCTGGTGGGGCAGGTGGCCGAAGGGGTGAAGACCACCCATATCGTCAAGCACAAGGCGGACGACATGGGGGTCTATATGCCCCTCGCGTCCGCGCTTTATGACATCCTGTTCGAGGGCAAGCCGTTGCATTCGGTGTTGCGCAACATGATGATGTCGGAGCAGAGTGAGGACGTGGAATTCAGAGTGAGGAGCGACGCCAATGAGCAATGACCAGAAGTCCCGAATCGGCGACCCGGAGCTGTGGATCCGGTTGCTGTACATGATTGTGTTCGCCCTGTTGAGCGGTCTGGCCCGGCTGCTGATCTGCGCCATTGCCCTGCTGCAGTTCCTGGCGGTGCTGATCAGCGGCGCCGACAACCGCGCGCTGAGGGATTTTTCCGCCAGCCTGACGGACTGGGTCTGGCTGTGCTTCCGCTTCATCACCTTCAACAGTGAGGAAAAACCCTTCCCCTTTGCCGACTGGCCGGCACCCGGCGCGACCGCGGCGCAGCCGCCGAGCCACAGCGACGAAACACCCAGCGGCTCATGAGCGGGGATTTACGGCTGTATCTCATCCGCCACGGCGAAGCCGGCAGCGCCATCCGCGACGACTTGCGCGAGCTTACCAGCGAGGGCAGGGAGCGGGTCCGCGACAATTGCCATGTCGCCCGAGAACGAATGCCGGAAGCGGTCGAGACCCTGGTCGCCAGCCCCTATGTCCGGGCGCTGCAGACAGCGGCCATCGTCCATCAGGCGTGGCCGCGGCAGGGCGGTGCGTCGCCGTTCCTGGTCGATCACTGCCTGGTGCCGTCGGGCAGCGTGTACGATGTCGTTCGTTTCGTCGATGGCCTGCCACCTGCGGCCTGGCCAGTGGCGCTGGTGGGCCATCAGCCGCTGATGGGGACTCTGCTGGCCTGGTTGACCGACCGGCCCGAGTTGGCGGGCACCGTGGCGACCGCCGCGATCAGCGCCCTGACGCTGACCGCCTTTGTCGAAGGTGGGGGAAGTCTCGACTGGCAGGTGTGTTGATGGCCGGCGACCTGAGAGCTTGCGAAGAAGTCGTCTTTACCGTCTACGGCAAGCGCTTTGCCGCGCGCCGCTGGGGGAGAGGCAATGCCGTTCCGGTGCTGGCGCTCCATGGCTGGCGGGATAACTGCGCCAGTTTCGATTTTCTCGCACCCCTGCTCGGCGATTGCGACCTGGTGGCGCCGGACCTTGCCGGGCACGGGCGCAGTGACTTTCGTTCGGCGGATGCACCCTACACCATATGGCAGGATGTCGGTGAATTGCTGGCGATCGCCGATCAGCTCGACTGGCGGCGCTTCACCCTGCTTGGCCATTCCCGGGGCGCGGCTATCGCCACAATTCTCGCCGGCTCTCACCCCGCGCGCGTCGCCGGGCTGGTGCTGCTCGACAGTCTCTTCCCCCAGCCGGTATCCGCTGGGAATGCGCCGGCACAGCTGGCGGCTGCCATTGCCGACAGGCGCCGCATCGAGAACTGGACACCGCGCTATCACGCCACCTTCGAGCAGGCGGTCGACGCCCGCCGGCGAGGACCGCTGGCGGTGCCGGCGAACGCCGCCGAGGCGCTGGCCCGGCGCGGTGTGGAGCGTTCCGCGCAGGGCTATTTCTGGCGCGGCGATCCCCGCCTCGGCGGGGCGTCGGAGGTCAAGTTCACGGAAGCCCATGCCAGTGCCTTTGTCGCTGCGCTGGACTGCGAGGTGCGGGTATTGCTCGGTCGGGAAAGTACCATCAACCGCAGCGCCGACATCCAGCGGCTCGCCGCGTCGAATCCGCGCATCAGGGTCATGCCGGTCGCGGGTGGACACCACCTGCATATGGACCACGGCCTGGAGGACACGGCCCGGCTGGTGCGCGATCTGATGGAGTCCCGGGATTTCGCGCCGGAGTCGGCGCAGCGCGCGGATCGACCTGTACAACCCGGTTAAATCAGCGCCAGAAACTCGCTGCGGGTGGCCTGGTTGGTGCGGAAGGAGCCGAGCATGGCCGAGGATTTCATTACCGAATTCTGCTTCTCGACGCCGCGCATCATCATGCACAGGTGGCGGGCCTCGATGATGACCGCGACGCCGAGAGCGCCGGTGACCTGTTCGACGGTGGTAGCGATCTGCATCACCAGGTTCTCCTGAATCTGCAGACGGCGGGCGTACATGTCGACGATCCGGGCGACCTTGGACAGGCCGAGCACCTTGCCGGCAGGAATATAGGCGACGTGGCACTTGCCGATGAACGGTAGCAGGTGGTGTTCGCACAGCGAGTACAGTTCGATGTCCTTGACGATCACCATTTCGCTGGAATCGCTGGGAAATAGCGCGTTGTTGATCACTTCGTCGAGGTTCTGGCGGTAGCCGCGGGTGAGAAACTCAAAGGCCTTGGCGGCTCGCTTGGGCGTGTCCACCAACCCTGGGCGCCCGAGGTCCTCGCCGACGCTTTCGATGATCGTTGAAAATGCCTCAATCATGGGGTGTTCCTGTTATCGAGCAGAATAATAAGGCGCAACCCTAAGACAGAGCGAAATAAAGGTAAAGCGAATTCTCCCGGGCGGGGTTACAATCGCGCTTTTTGAGCGACGGAAATGGATCATCGGGCCGATACTCTCGACAGCCTGTGCACGGTACGGGATTTTTTGCGCTGGGCGACCAGCCGTTTTAGCGAACAGGGGCTTTTTTACGGTCACGGCACCGACAACCCCTGGGATGAGGCTGTGCAACTGGTGATGCACGCGCTGCATCTTCCGGCCCAGGGCGACCAGCGTTTTCTCGATGCGCGGTTGACGACCGCGGAGAAAAATGCAGTGCTGGAGGTGCTGGAAAAGCGCATTCAAGGGCGGATTCCAGCCCCCTATATCACCGGCGAGTCGTGGTTCGCCGGCCTGCCGTTTCACGTCGACGAGCGCGTGCTGATCCCCCGTTCGCCCCTGGCCGAGCTGATCGAGAAAGGGTTCGAACCCTGGCTGCCGGCGGCGCCGGCGCGGATTCTCGACCTGTGCACAGGCAGCGGCTGCATCGGCATAGCCTGCGCCCATCTGTTCGATGAAGCCGCGGTGGTGCTCAGTGACATTTCTGGCGACGCCCTGAACGTTGCCCGCGACAATATCGCTCGCCACGGTCTCGCCGACCGGGTATCGACGGTGGAGTCCGATCTGTTCGCGGCACTGGGCGGCGAATGCTTCGATCTGATCGTCAGCAATCCGCCCTATGTCGATGCCGGGGATCTGGCGGCCTTGCCCGAGGAGTATCGCCATGAGCCCGAGCTGGCCCTGGCGTCCGGCGTCGACGGCCTGGACTTTACCCGCCGGCTGCTGGCGGAGGCCGCCGACCATCTCACCGAGGACGGCATCCTGATTGCGGAGGTCGGCAATTCCTGGCCGGCACTCGAAGCGGCCTATCCCGATATCCCTTTTGTCTGGCTTGAGTTCGAGCGCGGCGGGCACGGCGTTTTCCTGCTCCATCGCCAGGATTTGCCCGCCGACGGCAAAACTCCGCTAAAATAGCCTTTTTTGCGAGGATCGAGCGTTGTCCGGCAACACCTTTGGCAAACTGTTCACGGTCACCACCTTCGGCGAAAGCCACGGTCCGGCCCTCGGCTGCATCGTCGATGGTTGCCCTCCGGGGCTGGAATTGAGCGAGGCGGATCTACAGGTCGACCTGGACCGCCGCAAGCCCGGCCAATCCCGCTATACCACCCAGCGGCGCGAGGATGATCTGGTCAGGATACTGTCCGGGGTTTTCGAGGGTAAAACCACCGGTACACCCATCGGCATGATCATCGAAAATACCGATCAACGGTCGAAGGATTACTCGAAAATCCGCGACCAGTTCCGCCCGGCCCACGCCGACTACACCTACCAGCAAAAATACGGGATCCGCGATTACCGCGGCGGCGGCCGCGCCTCGGCGCGGGAAACCGGGATGCGGGTGGCGGCGGGCGGCATTGCCAAGAAGTACCTGAAAACCCGCTATGGTGTGGATATCTTCGGTTACCTGAGTCAGCTCGGGCCCATCGAGCTCGGCTTCGAGGACCGCGCGGCGATCGACGGCAACGCTTTTTTCTGCGCTGATCCCGCCCGCATCGCGGAACTCGAGGAGTACATGCAGGCCCTGATCAAGGAAGGCGATTCCATCGGCGCCAGGGTGACGGTGTGCGCCGCCGGGGTGCCGCCGGGTTGGGGGGAGCCGGTGTTCGATCGCCTCGACGCCGATATAGCCCACGCGCTGATGGGTATCAACGCGGTCAAAGGCGTTGAGATCGGTGCCGGTTTTGCGGCGGTGGCCCAGAAAGGCACGGAGCATCGCGATGAAATTACCGGCCGTGGATTCCTGTCGAATCACGCCGGCGGGGTTCTCGGGGGAATATCAAGCGGCCAGGACATCGTTGCCCGCCTGGCGCTCAAGCCGACGTCCAGTCTGCGCATTCCCGGCCAGTCCATCGATATCGAGGGCAACCCGATCGAGGTGGTCACCACTGGCCGCCACGATCCTTGCGTGGGGATCCGCGCGACACCCATCGCCGAGGCGATGTTGGCCCTGGTACTGATGGATCACGCCCTGCGCCACCGCGGGCAGAATGCCGACCATATCGGCTGAGCCCGGCCATCAGGGCCGGGTCGTGGCAGATGCAGAGCGGTGCCGGGGCGCCAGTGGTACAGGGCGCGCCGGTATTTGAGCGTCAGTTCAGGGCGATGGCGGCCGCGAAGTCGCGGGCGGTGGCCAGCGCTTGCTCGATGCTCGGCTCGTTGACGCCAAGCCCTCTCAGGGTGAGGGCCGACAGCTCTTCGACATTGTCGGCGCCGAGCCGTCCGCTTAGCAGGTGGAAAAGAATATTGTTCGACATGCCTTCGAGGTAGGTGCGCGCGCTGGTGTACGAAATGGCATTCCCGCACAGTGCCACCAGGGCCTCATCGACCGGGGAAAATCCCCTGACCATCTCTTCATGACAGGCCTTCACCCAGGGGCTGAAGCCGCCGATGCGCAGCAGGACCGCTCCTATCTGGCAGCGGTCGTGACAAAACTGCAGGTAACCGCGCAACATGCAGGCGATGATCGTCGCGGGCGGCATGCCGGTGGGGAGATGGGCGACGACGCCGGTGATCAGGTCGTGCTGGATGCGCTGAATCACCGCGTGGAGAACTTCTTCCCGGCACTGGAAATAGTTGTAGAAGGTGCCCCGCGCCATGCCCGCCGTGGCCATGAGATCGTCGATGCTGCTTGATTCGAGACCTTTTTCAGCAATCAGCGTAATGGCTGCGTTGACAATGGCGGAGAGAGTGCGCTCTCGCTTGCCGGGGGGCGCAGTGATAATTGCTTGCATGATGGTCGCTTTCGTTGCCTCGATTTAAGTGATTCAGCGCTTTAGTATTTGATGTCCAGTGTAATTTTTCTGACGCTATTGTCAATATTGACGATAACGTCATATGTGACGATAATGCCAGCCTGCTTTCCCGGGCTGCCTTCTCGCAACCTGTACCAGCATCCTTTTTTCGGACATGTATCAGGACGTTACCATGTGCCCCACTGCGTTATCTCTCCCCCGCGCTTTCCGCGCCCTGGCCCTGTTGTTGCTCGCCGGCCTGCTCACCGCCTGCGATGATGAGCAGCCGCAAAGCGCCCAGCAGGCGCCGACGGTCGGCGTGATCACCGCCACCCCGGAACTGGTCGTCGTCACCATGGAGCTGTCCGGCAGGCTGGAACCCTGGCGCATCGCCCAGGTCCGGGCCCAGGTCTCGGGGATCGTGAAATCCAGGGATTTCGTCGAAGGCTCCGACGTCGAAGCCGGGCAACAGTTGTACCAGATCGACCCGGCGCCGTACCGGGCGGCGGTGCGCGAGGCGGAGTCCAATCTCGCCGTGGCGAGGGCCAATCTGCTGAAGGCCAAGGCCCAGAATGACCGCATCGCGGCGCTGGGCAAGGTCAAGGCGGTCAGTGAACTCGATGTGATCATCGCCGATGCCACGCTGAAGCAGGCCGAAGCCGAGGTCGAAGCCGCCAGGGCGACTGTCGAGGCCACCAACATCGATCTCGATTACGCCACGGTCAAGGCGCCGATCAGCGGCCGCGCCGGCCGTTCCCTGGTCACAGAAGGCGCTCTGGTGGGGGAGGGCGAGGCCACGCACCTGACCACTATCCAGCAGATCGAGCCCATCTATGCGAGTTTTACCCAGAGCGCGGCCGATGCCCTGATCCTTCGCAGTTCCTATGCCAAGAAAAGCCTTGGCCTGACCGGCGACGAGGCGATTCCCGTTCGCCTGATTCTCGAGGATGGCAGCCGCTATGCTCATCAGGGGCGGCTGTTGTTCGGCGAGGTCAATGTCGATCCGGGCACCGGGCAGATCAATTTTCGCGCTGAAGTCCCCAATCCCGAGGGCATGCTGTTGCCCGGGATGTATGTCCGGGTGCTTCTGGAGCAGGCGCGTTTCCCCGACAGTTTCCTGATTCCGCAGAAAGCTGTCACGCGGACGGAGCATGGCGACACGGTGCTGGTGGTCGGCGAGGACAATGTCGTTGCGGTGCGGTCGGTGACCATCGTCGGCGAGCAGAACAATCACTGGATAGTGGCCGAGGGTCTCGAGGGCAATGAGCAGATCATGGTCGACAGTTTCTTCAAGGCCCCCCCCGGCACAGAGGTAACTCCCCAGGGCATCGTCCCCGCCAACGCAGTGGTCCGGGAGTAACAGCATGGCACGATTCTTTATCGACAGGCCGATTTTCGCCTGGGTGGTCGCCCTGTTCATCAGTGTCGCCGGGATCATCGCCATCAAGCAGCTGCCGGTGGCCTACTATCCCCAGGTTGCGCCGCCGGCCATCAGCATCACTGCCACTTATCCGGGCGCCACGCCGGCCATGGTCGAGCAATCGGTAATCAGCATTATCGAGAACGAGCTCAATGGCGTCGATAACCTGCTGTATATGGAATCGGCCAGTGAATCCTATGGTCGCGGCCAGATCACCCTGACCTTCGAGCCAGGCACCGATCCGGATCTCGCCCAGGTCGAGGTGCAGAACCAACTGGCCCGCGCCACGCCGCGCCTGCCGCAGGCGGTGAACCAGCAGGGCATCATCGTCGACAAGACCAACGCCAATATTCTGATGATCGCCATTTTCACCTCCCAGGATCCCGAATTCGGTGAAATACAAATGGGTGATTATGTCAGCCGTTATGTTCTTCCCGAAGTGCAGCGGGTCAACGGCGTCGGCTCTGCTAACCTGTACGGTACCGAGCACGCCATGCGGGTGTGGCTCGACATGGACAAGCTGGTCGGTCTCGATCTGACACCGGAAGACGTCAACCGGGCCATCGCCGAACAGAACGCCGAGGTATCCTCGGGCAGTGTCGGTGATCGGCCGAACCTCTCCGATCAGCAGCTCACCGCGATGGTGGTGGTGGATGGCCAGCTCACCAACGTCGACGCTTTTGGCAATATCGTATTGCGCGCCAACCGCGATGGCTCCACGGTGCGGCTGCGGGATGTGGCGCGGATCGAACTGGGCGCCAAGCAGTACACCCGCATCGCCCGCAGCGACGGCGCCGGGGCGGCGGTAGGCATCGCGGTCCAGACCGCGCCGGGCAGCAACGCCGTCGACACCGCACTGGCGGTGCGTGCGAAACTCGATGAACTGGCCCAGTTCACGCCGGACGGCGTGCGCTACCACGTGCCCCTCGATACGTCACTGTTTATCAGCATCTCCATCGAGAAGGTGGTCGTCACCCTGGTAGAGGCGGTGATCCTGGTGTTCGTGGTGATGCTGCTGTTCCTGCAGAACATCCGCTATACCCTGATTCCGACCCTGGTGGTCCCGGTAGCGCTGCTCGGCACCTTTGCGCTGCTCTACGGTTTTGGTTTTTCCATCAACGTGCTGACCATGTTCGCCATGGTGCTGGTGATCGGCATCCTGGTGGATGACGCCATTGTGGTGGTGGAAAACGTCGAGCGGCTGATGGCCCAGGAGGGGCTGTCGCCCCGGGAAGCCACCATCAAGGCCATGGGCCAGATTACCGGGGCCATCGTCGGCATTACCGTGGTGTTGGTCTCGGTATTCGTGCCGATGGCCTTTTTCAGTGGCTCGGTCGGCAATATCTATCGCCAGTTCTCGGTGACCATGGCGGTGTCGATCCTTTTCTCGGCCTTTCTGGCGCTGTCGCTCACGCCGGCGCTCTGCGCCACTCTGCTCAAGCCCCTGCGCAGTGATCACCATGAGACCAAGGTCGGCCTGTTCCGGTGGTTCAACCTGTTGTTCAATCGCAGTGCTGCCGGTTATCAGGGGATGGTGAGCAAGGTCGTTGCCCGCACCGGACGGTATCTGCTGCTTTATCTCCTGATCGTGGGGATCGTCGCGTTGATGTTCATCCGCCTGCCGACCTCCTTTCTGCCGGAAGAGGACCAGGGCCAGTTGTTTGCCGTGATGCAGATGCCCGCTGGCGCCACGGCCAACCGCTCCCTTGAAGTGGTGAAACAGGTCGAGGCGTATTTCCTGTCACAACCGGAAGTGGACAACATCACCACCGTGGTCGGTATCAACTTCTTCACAACGGGCCAGAATACCGCGAACTCCTTTATCAAGCTCAAGCCATGGGATGAGCGCAAGGGCCGGGAACACAGTGCGGCGGCCATCACCGAGCGGGCTCAGGCCGCCCTGGCCGAGATCCGTGAAGGCATGATCATCACGCTCACGCCACCCTCGATCCCTGAACTCGGTACCGGCGCCGGTTTCACCTTCAGGCTCCAGGACCGCGGGAACCTGGGGCATGAGGCGATGGCTGAAGCGACTGCCAAGCTGCTGGGCCTCGCCGCGCAGGAGCCGTCCATCGGCACGATGCGGGTCGAAGGCGCCCCGGATGCGCCACAACTGCGGGTGGATATCGACCGCGATAAAGCCTATGCCCTGGGGGTAGGGTTTTCCAGTATCAACTCCATGCTGTCCGCCGCAATCGGCTCCAGTTACGTCAATGATTTTCCCATCGACGGCCGGATGCAGCGGGTGATCGTCCAGGCTGACATGGCGCATCGCATGCAGGCTGAGCAGCTGCTCGCCATGCGGGTTCGCAATGTCCAGGGCGATCTGGTGCCGCTGTCGGCCTTTGCCACCACCCGCTGGGAGACCGGCGCCGTATTGCTGGCGCGCTACAACGGTTACCCGGCGGTGCGCCTCGCCGGTACGGCGGCCGAAGGCTACAGCACCGGCGACGCGATGGCCGCGCTTGAAAAAATCATGGACCAGCTGCCCCGTCAGAGCAGCCTCGAGTGGCATGCGGCAAGCCGCGAGGAAAAAGAGTCCCAGGGGCAGATGCCGTTGCTGCTCGCGTTGTCGATGCTGGCGGTGTTCCTCAGCCTTGCCGCGCTCTATGAAAGCTGGTCGATTCCCTTCTCGGTCATGCTGGTCGTTCCGCTCGGGGTGTTCGGCTCGCTGCTTGGCGCCACACTGGCGGGCATGCCGAACGACGTGTACTTCAAGGTCGGCCTGATCGCCATCATCGGCCTGTCGGCGAAGAACGCCATCCTGATCATCGAGTTTGCCCGCAGCCTGCAACAGGAGGGCAAGGGTTTGATCGACGCGACGCTGACCGCCTGTCGCCTGCGCTTCCGGCCGATCCTGATGACCTCGCTGGCCTTTATCATGGGCGTAATGCCCCTGGTATTGGCCACCGGCGCCGGCTCTGCCGGCCAGCGGGCGGTGGGCACCGGTGTGATGGGGGGCATGATCTCGGCGACGCTTCTCGCCATTTTCCTGGTGCCGGTGTTCTTTATCGCGGTGCGGCGGGTCTTCAAGGAGCCTGGAAGCGGCAATCGCGAGGGCTGATGCCGGGAAGGTCGGGGCGCGCCATGTGGATTCAAAAAGAGATCGTGCTGCGGTCGAGGCCCCGGGGCTTTCACCTGGTCACCGGGGAGGTCGTCGCGGCCCTCCCGGAACTGGCGGCACTGGATATCGGGCTGGTGCATCTGCTGATTCGGCACACATCGGCGTCGCTGACCCTCAATGAAAACGCCGATCCTTCGGTGCGCGCGGATTTCGAGCAGTATTTCAATCGTGCGGTGGCGGAAAGCCAGCCGTGGCACAGCCACAGCAACGAAGGGCCCGACGACCTGCCGGCGCATATCAAGGCGAGCCTGCTGGGCGCAAGCGTTACCATTCCGATAACACAGGGCCGGCTGAACCTTGGTGTCTGGCAGGGTATTTACCTGTGCGAGCACCGCAACCGCGGTGGTGCGCGCCAACTGCTGGCCACCATTCATGGCGAATAGCGTCAGAGCCTTCAGCTGAACAAAGAGCCCTCAGCTAACAAAGAGCCCTCAGTTAAACAGAAAGCCCTCAGTTAAACAGAAAGCCCTCAGTTCACCAAAGGCCCTCAACAGCAAGTCTTCAGCCGAACTGCGCGTACAACCGGTCGCTCCTGGCGGCCATCACGACGTCGTTGAGATGCAGGCCGCCGATGGCGTGAGTCCACCAGCGCACAGTGACCTTGCCCCAGGCGATGATCATCAGTGGGTGATGATCGGCCTGTTCGGCGATCTCGCCGAGTCGCTGGCAGAAGTCGAGACAATCGCGATAGCGCTCGAAGTCAAAGCCGCGCTCCAACTGGTCGACACCGTTTTCCGCGATCAGAGTCCAGCGGGGCAGTTGCCGGAGATGGCGGGCGATTTCGTCCGGTGTCAGCGCCGGCGAATCGCCGCGGCACGGCTGGCAGGGGGTATCGGCAAGTTTCATGGTGGTGTTGCTCCTGGTTTGGCGCCTGGCGGCCCGGCGGTCACAGGCAGTGTTTTGGTTTATGCAGGCCGGCGAGAAGGCTCAACAGCCGGGCCGGGCTGGGCGGGAACAGGCGCATCAGGTGAATGCTGCGCCCTTTCTCGGGGCCGAGCTGGATACCGATAAACTGGATCAGTGGCCGCATCGAAGGCGAAAACCCATATTCCTGATAAAACCGGCGAGTGGCCCGGATCAGCTCCCAGTGTTCGCTGCCGAGTTCGATATTTTCCTGTCGCGCCATTTCCCGGGCGAAGTCCTCGCTCCAGTCCGCCGGGTTATCGAGAAAGCCTTCGTCATCCAGTTGGTATGTCTTCATCGCATCGCGTGTCAATCGAGTCTTCGGGAGGGAGAGGGCAATCGCGCCATGTCACGGCGCTTGCCAAAGGCTGCGGTCTCACAATAAAAAGGGCGGCCATGGCCGCCCTTGCATGGTCATGGCCGCGATCAGTCTTCGCTGAGTCCGAGCAGGTGCAGCAGGCTGCTGAACACATTGTAGATCATCACAAACAGGGTGACCGTCGCCGAGATGTAGTTGCGCTCACCGCCGTGAATGATGGCGCTGGTCTGCCACATGATAAGCCCGGACGAAATCACCAGGAACAGGCAGGAAATCACCAGTGACAGGCCCTGGATCTGAAGAAAGACATTGGCGATGGCGCCGACGAAGGCCACGATCACCCCGGTCATCAGGAAGCCGGTGAGAAAGCTCAGATCCTTGCGGGTGGTCAGTACGTAGGCGGAGCAGGCGAAGAAGATCAGGGCGGTGCCGCCGAGCGCGGTGAGCACCGGCTCGGAGCCGGAGGTTGCCAGGTAGTGGCTGATGATCGGGGCAATGGTAAAGCCGAGCCAACCCGTCAGGGCGAAAACCCAGACCAGGCCCATGGCATTGTTTTTGTTCTTCTCGGTAAGCCACAGGAACAGGAAGTAGGGCAACAAGGTCCACAGCCCCAGGTAGGGGGCGTTCATGGCCATCGCGACGATGGCGGTAAAGGTGCTGAACAGCACTGTCATGCCGAGCAGGGCATAGGTACTGCGCAGGACTTTGCTGACGTCGGCGGACAGGGCCGTCGATCTGATGGCTTGTGTCGGATGACTCATGGGCTAGTGCTCGCTCTTTGAAAGGTTGGGGTCAATAGTACGTAAACTTCGCGCTAAATCAAGTTTTTACCGCATGAATGCCGGCCATGGCCGAGGCCGGCGCGGTGTTCCGCCCGCTGATCGCCCGGCCCGCCTGGGGCGGCGGCAATCTATACCTCGCCGCTGGCTGCGGGTACACTTCGCAGCCTGATAATCGCCTGGAATCGCCCCGATGACAAATACAGCCGTAAAGCCACGCATTGATATGGGCCAGTTTTTGACCCTGTCGGTCAATACTCTCCACCGCTATTTTTTCCAGGCGCCCCGTGAAAAATCCCGGCGGTTGTTCAAGGAGATCGCCGCCGGGGATGCCGTGGGCGTCGCCACCCTGACGGTGGGCGAGGACAAGGCGCAGGCCATCAAGCTGAAGCTGTCCCTGGATCGCTCGGAATACAAGGGGCACCTGACGTTCCACCTGTTTCAGCGGGCACTCGACCTGATGCTGCGCAATATCGCCGATCGTCTCCAGCGCAAGGAGGACCTCAATATCTTTACCAGTGAGCAGACGGGTGAAATCCTTATCCATCTGCCTGGACTCGTCGAGGATCGCGGCAACCTGAATGTCCTGGTGATGGGTATCGCGCCGAGCAAAACCGGCGCGCTGATCAAGTTGCTGTTCCTCGATTCCGACCAGTTCCGCAAGGACAATCCCGATGCCCAGGGAGAGGTGGTGGACGGTACCGCCGCCGAGGGCTGAGCCAGCGCAGGGCAAAGGCCCTGCCAGGTCCTCGCCTGTTATTTGACCAGTGGCCAGCCGATCAGCAGCACACAGATGGTGACCGTACCGATGAACAGGTTCATCGGTACGCCAACCCTGAGGAAATCAGAGAAGGTATAGCCGCCGGGTCCGTAGACCATCAGATTGGTCTGATAGCCCAGCGGCGTGGCGAAACTTGCCGATGCCGCCATCATCACCGCGAACACGAACGGCTCGTTGTTGAGTCCGGCCTTGGCGGTCATTTCCAGCACGATCGGCAGCATCAGGATCGCGGCGGCGTTGTTGGTGATGGCCTCGGTCAGGATCGACAGGGTCACGTAGGTCAGGATCAGCATCAGCCAGGGCCTGCCGCCGCTGAGATCGATGATATTGCCGGCGAGAAACGTGGCGACCCCGGTTTTCTGCAGGGCGACGCCGAGGGCGAAGGACGCGCCGATAGTGATCAAGACGCTGAGGTCGAGGCTCTTTTCCGCCTGGCCGATGGAGCAGCACCCGGTGAGCAGCATCAGGCCAGCGCCGATCAGTGCGGCGTTGAGCATGCTGATCACGCCAAATGTTGCAGCGCCCACCACCACTAGCAGTATCACCCACGCCAGCAGCGCCTTCTCGTGGCGCGGCTGCTCGGTATCGAGATCATTGATCAGCAGAAAATCCTTGTTGTAGCGCTGGCGGCTGACGAAGGCGGGGCGGGCCTCCAGCAGCAGGGTGTCGCCGGCTTCCAGCTGGATCGTGCCGAGATTGCCCTTGACCCGCTCACCGTTGCGGGCCACCGCCAGCACCGCGGCGCCGTATTGGTCGCGGAAGCGGGCGTCGCGGATCGCCTGGCCGATGGCCGAGCAATGGGGCGACACGACGGCTTCCACCAGCCGCCGCTCGGCCCGGTCGACCGTCAGCGGGGCGGCGTGGCCGTTCTCGGGGGATGGCTCGAGACCGTTGATGCGCAGCAGGTCGGAGATGGCCTCGGTATCACCGGCGAATACCAGCCGGTCGCCGCCCTGGAGAATCTCCTCCGATGACACCGCGGAGAGGATGGTGCCTTTGCGCTCGATTTCGATCAGGTAGACCCGGCGCAACTGGCGCAGGCCGGCCGCC
>Ga0265293_10005699_pt1 | contig 20582 bp, 7 predicted proteins | sample Munlanlewell138R_FD_192505 | JGI IMG/M metagenome (GOLD analysis project Ga0265293, IMG submission 192505) | Leachate microbial communities from a municipal landfill in Southern Ontario, Canada - Leachate well 138R | ecosystem: Engineered > Solid waste > Landfill > Unclassified | place: Canada... | reverse complement strand
ACTTTACGGATTAAATCCCAAAGTGGTAAGCGTGACAGTGTGATTTTACAACCAACCGGCGGTGTGGGCATAGTACTTAACAATACGAATCATTTAGTGATTGAAGATATTACCATTAATGCGTTAACAAGTAATGATTATGGGGTTCAATTTACCGGCGATGCATCTAATGTGGAATTTAGAAACAATGTATTTTTAAGCGATACCTTAGGGAATACCGCTGCTACGTCGGCCACACCTATTTATAAAGCCAGTGGTACCGGAATTGCCAATGATATTCGCTTTATCGGAAATTATATCAGTGGAGGTTATTATGGTATCTATTTGTATGCCGGAACGGGTTCTACAGCCAGAGGTATTAATAATGTAGTTGATAGCAATCAGTTTGTCAATCAAGCTTACAGCGCTAATTATTTTTACTATACGAATTTCAACAGTGTTTCAAATAATAGATGTAATGATCGCTTGGAAAATGCAGCTACTACCTGGCATGGGCTAAGGTTTTATTATTGCAATGCTACCCAAGTAAACGCCAATACAATTCGATCGAATAATTTAACCACAAATTATACGACCTATGGTATGTATTGTTATTACATGGATTCAAGTCTTATTTCCAATAACTCCATTTTAATAAATCATGATGGGACCACTGCTTATGGATTATATGTATATTATACCAAGTTGGTTGAAGTAATCAACAATAGCGTTGTAGTGGACGGCATTAATGGAACGACGCATTACGGCTTATATTTTTATGGGGCATCTACAGCCTATGATGGGATCATACAAAATAATATTTTAGTTACGACAGGGGCTTCTACTTGTTATCCCATATATACGGCTTCGGTAACAGCCATCGGTAATTTTAACATTGATTACAATTGCTATTATGGACCTACTTATGTGGGTTATGCGGGCTCGGCATTAACCACATTGGCCGATTTTCAATCGGCCGTTTCTTCCGATATGCATTCGGTTAATATAAATCCTTCTTTTATAGATGTTAGCAATGATTTAAAATTAAATACGTATACAGGCTTGAATTGCCCACGCTACCCCACTGTAAACCATGATTTTGAAGATACACCACGAAGCATATTCAACTACATGGGATGCTATACCGCTCCCTTAGTATCCGTGAATGCAGCTTTAGTTAGTGTATTACATGTAGATTTTCCGGCGAATATAGGCGATACAAGTCAATTGGAAATTGTATTACTCAATGGAGGAATACAACCCATTACATCCGCTGACATCAACTGGAGTTTCAACGGAGTTGCACAAACGAGTGTTCATTGGACGGGGAATCTAAGCTCGCAAAACACCGACACTTTTTCATTAGGGAGTGTGATTTACCATGGTGGATATAATGACGTAGTGGTTTGGTTAAGCGGAATAGGTTCTTTGGTCGACACTATCCCCTTTGATGATACGGTAAAGACTTCCACCTATGCTTGTTATGATTCCTTAAGCGGTGAATTTATATTGGGGAAAGGCCCCGGAGCCGATGTGTCGAGCATGCAGGAAGCATTTTATATTGCAAGCCTATGTGGTGTTAATGGCGATATTACCTTAAAATTACAGCATGATACCTACAAAGAAAATTGGAATTTCACCAATTTATCAGATATCATGGGTTCTCATACCTTAACGATAACTTCATTAAGTGAAAATAGAGACAGTGTTGTATTACAACCTTTGGGAGGAGTAGGTATCGTACTAAACAACACCCAAAACTTGGTGATTAAAAATATAACGATAAATACCTACATAAGCAATGCCTATGGAGTAGAATTTACCGGCGATGCATCTAATGTGGAATTCAGAAACAATGTGTTTTTAAGTGATACCATGGGAGTATCATCCGCTACTTCGGCTGCTCCTATTTATAAAGCTAGTAGCACAGGCCTTGCCAACGATGTACGTTTTATCGGAAATTATATCAGTGGAGGTTACTATGGAATGTATTTCTATGCCGGTACAGGTTCAACAGCCAGAGGTATTAATAATGTGGTTGATAGCAATATATTTATTAATCAAGCGTATTATGCTACCTATTTTTACTATACGAATTTCACCAGTGTTTCTAATAATAAGTGTTCTGATCGCTCAGTAAATGGAGATAATTATTGGTATGGATTAAGGTTTTATTATTGCAATGCTAGCCTAGTGAATGCCAATATTATTCAGTCGTATAATTTAAAAACAGGGTATAAATATGGGATGTATTGTTATTACATGGATTCAAGCCTTGTTTCCAACAATACCATTCATTTGACCCATGAAGGTACAACCGCTTATGGGTTATATGTATATTATACTAAGAGTATAGAGGTGATTAACAACACAGTTTTAGTAGATGGCAGTGTGGGATCTACGCATTACGGTTTGTACTTATATACTGGTTCTACTTCTTACAACGGTGTACTGCAAAATAATATATTAATTACGACCGGTGCTTCTACGTGTTATCCCATATGTGCTACATCCACAACAGCCATTGGTAACTTTAATATTGATTACAATTGTTATTATGGACCGGTTTATGTGGGATATATTGCAGCGGCTAAAGCTACATTGGCTGAATTACAATCATCGGTGCCTTCGGATAGGAATTCCGTTAATCGTATGCCCAATTTTATGAGAATTTCGCTCGGATTCTATTTGTTCGATGATATTGGAATGCTATGCCCTGTATATTCACCGGTTACAACAGATATTGATAACAAAATCCGTGATTCTATTACCACCATAGGAGCTCATCATTATGAACGTTATTATAGTGATTTGATGTTAATGGAATTTGTTTCGCCCAAGCTCATAGAATCAACCGGTTTGACTACAGACATTCAAGTAATAATTGCTAATCTTGGATTGGATACAATAACTTCTTTTCAAATTGCATATGAAGTAAATGGGATACTGTTTGCTCCGTCTCTATGGAATGGAGTTTTACTGCCGGGAGATACTACTTTGCTTCGTATTGGAGATTTTATTCCTCTTTACCAGTTTAATTTAATCAAAGCCTATACCTATGCCCCCAATGGATTAAATGATGAATTTCCATTAAACGACACCCTTCAAATAGAATTTTTTGGATGTGATTCTGTTTTATATGGAAACTATACGATAGGAGCAACCGGCGATTTTGCCAGCATAGATGAAGCATTTAAAGTGCTTGAACATTGCGGAATTAGTGCTTCGGTTGTCTTTGAAATCCAAAATGGCACTTATACAGAACCTTTGACAATGGGAAGAATCACGGGAACTACTGATTCGACAACGGTTACATTTATCTCTCAAAGTCGAAATGCTGCCGATGTGATCGTGAATGTAGAGCAAACAGCGTTGACCTTAGACAAAGCCTCTAATGTGAATTTTGAATACATGACTATTTATGGAGGTGTGATAGGGGTTGATATGTTAGGTACTTGTGAAAATGTTGAATTCTATCGATGTACCATAGCCACGTCGAATGTGGAAACTACCAACACCTACCGAGCCGTTAATTATGCCAACACTTCCGGTTCAGGTAATTATTTAAAGGATGTGCGTTTTATAGGCAATACCATTTCCGGCGGCTATTACAATATGTATTTGTATTATGCCGGTTCGTCTAATACGGATATGGCCAATTGCTGGATTACCATTGATAGTAATACCTTAGTCGATGCATATTATTATGGTATCTATTCGTATTATTATAGTAAATATAAGAGCATTTCCCACAATACAATTACTACACGAGCAGAATCAAGCGCTCAATATGGCGTCTATCTGTATTATTACAACACTATTGATGAACTCATTGGCAATCAGGTAACCATTAATTCTACTTCTACGGGATATGGTTTGTATTTGTATTATTACTTAAACAATTATGCATCAACACAAACTGCTTTGGTTTCTAACAACACGGTTTATATACCACAGACATCGACTTCTTATGGTGTATATACTTACTACCCAAGAGTAAGGGTGTATCATAATACGGTTTTACTCACTTCTGGCTCCCAATACGGTTTATACATTAACACTATGAGCTCGTCCTATATATTGGATGTAAAAAATAATATTTTTGCGACTATAGGCAGTGGAACCGCTTATCCTATATATACCGGTACTGCTACTTATGTTACCCAAGCATATGGCACCTATTTGGATTATAACAATTACTATAGTTTCGGTCCGAATGTAGGATATGTAGCAGCCGCTATAACCAGCTTATCGGCATTGCAATCGGCTACCGGTCAAGATAAAAACTCCATTAGCCTGAATCCGAATTTTATAAGTACAACAGATTTGAGATTGACCTCTTACAGTGGTTTTGAATGTCCAAGATTTCCGGAAGTACAAAGAGATATTCAAAATTATTTACGATTCTCCATAACAAATATGGGCGCCTATGTAAGAGATCCGGCTGATATAGATGTTGCCTTATCAGAATTCATCGGTTTTTCAACAGCCTTTGCCAGTGGAAGTAGCCATCCCGTATATGCGATCGTTCAAAACGCAGGTTTTAATCCTTTAACTTCGGCTACCATTAGTGGTCAGGTAAATGGCATTAATTTTACTCCCGTTGCTTATACCCCAATTTCACCCCTCTTATATGGGGATATGGATACAGTGCTTATAGGATCGTTTGCCTTTCCCAAAGGAATTAATACTATCATGGCAGCGGTTAGTTTGACAGGTGATACTATACAAGATAATGATACCATAAAGGATAGCCGTTACATGTGTGCCAGTATAATGGGAGGAGAATATGTGATAGGACCTTCCGCTACGGCAGATTACCCAACGATAGACTCCTTGTATTCAGATGTGCAACGTTGCGGTATCATTGGTGATATAACCATGAAATTTGAAAGTGGTACCTATGTAGATAATTGGGACTTTACTAATTTATCGTCTATTATGGGTAATCATACCTTAATTTTAACATCCCTAAGTGGAGACAGAGACAGTGTAACCTTAAAACCGGCTTCAGGTGTAGCTATATTGTTAAATAATACAACAAATCTAGTAGTAAGAGATATGATTATTGATAATACACGTAATAACGATTATGGGGTATATTTTACCGGAGCTTGTGAAAACATTGAATTTAGAAATATACATTTTATAGGGGATAAAGCAGGTACATCAGCTGCTGCATCACCGGCTCCTATTTATAAAGGCTCGGGTACCGGTGTGGTGAATGATATTCGTTTCATCGGAAACACCATCGAAGGAGGATATCACGGTATATATTTTTATGGTGGAACCGGCTCGGGAGCTTACGGAGTGAATGTAGTTGTAGACAGCAATGAAATTCTCGATCAATATTATTATGCTACGTATTTTTATTATACTGATTTCAATAGTATTTCAAATAATAAAATTTTCTCACGTATACAAAATGCACATACTTATTGGTATGGATTATATATGTATTATTGTAATTTTAAAGCTAACGCCAATAAAATCCATGCAAGAACTTCTTTCCAATATCTGTATGCTACCTATATTTATTACTCCGGTTATTACAATACAAGTGAACCATCTGTGTTTTCAAACAACGAAATCATAGGTAATACAAGTAGTACTTATTATGGAATGTATTTGGGATCGTACAATGTATTGAATCTATATAATAATTCCATTTTTATGTATGGAGACGGTGCTTCCAGAAATATATATGTGGTTTCCTCCACTTATACAAGCTTAGACATCAAAAACAATATCATTGTCAATGCTAATACTTCCGGTACACCCCTTTATTTTGCTGGCACAACTACTCCTTTTACCTCTAATTACAATTGTTTGTATAGTCCTTCAAATATAGGTTATTACTCTTCGGCTATTTATGATTTGCTTACTTGGCAACAAACAACGGGACAGGATAGAAGTTCCATAAGTGTATATCCGTCTTTTATAGATACTAGTCTTAGTCTTGAATTGAATGATTACGCATTGTTCAATTGTTTAAAAGTCCCCGGGGTAGATCGTGATATCAATGATTCGGTTCGTTATAATGTTACTTCAATGGGGTGTTATACTCGTGAATTACCGCAAGTAGATGCTGCCTTGACGGAAATTTTACATTGGGATTATTCGACACTATTTGCAGGAGATTCCAGTGAAATGTTGCAGGTGATTTTAATTAACTACGGTTTTAGCGATATCACTTCGGCAAGCATTAAATGGACATTTAATCAAGTTAAACAAAGCCCCATTTCCTGGAATGGAAATTTATCGACAGGAGAAAGTGATACGATTGATTTGGGAGTTGTGCATTATATAGGAGGCTATAATGAATTGGCTGTCTTTATAGATGCTTTAGGAACTTTAAGCGACACCATTCCCATGAATGATACGGTTCGCGTCACGAATTATGTATGCGATTCTCTCTTAAACGGATATTATACCATAGGCTCTAGCGGTGACTTTGTAGATATGGATGAAGCCGTCGTTGTATTAAATACCTGTGGTATCAATGGGCCGGTTACCTTTGGCATTCAACCGGGCACCTATTTGCAAAATACGACGATAGGCTATATCAGTGGTACAAGTCCTACCAATACCATCACCTTTACTTCTACTACCGGTGACAGAGATGATGTCGTTCTTCAACGGGCGGACGATGCCGTGAACCAGGTTGCTCCCGTAATGATTAAGGGGGGAGAAAATATCATCATAAAACATGTGACCCTGTCAGGGATGAGTCCCATTTCCAGTTTGTATTATTATTCTCATGGAATCATGATAACAGGCAATAGTAAAAACATAGAAGTGGATAGTTGCTATTTGTTAGTGCCTAAGAATTTTTCCAGTGCAGTTACAGGTACCAACCAAAATGCCGTCCACATCAAAGAGGCTACGGTTTATGATGTGCGCATTACCAATAACTTAATTGAAGGAGGCAGCTGTGGAGTGTATATTTATGGATCCAGTTCCTCTTCTCGTATTAATAATATCCTCGTGAAAAAGAATACCATAGGTTTTGTTGATACCTACGGCCTTTATATCTATTATGCGAATGATATTTTAGTGGAAGACAATGTAATCATACAACGTACAGGAAATTTAACGCCGGGTAATTTATATGGAGTGTATAATTACTATGCCAATACGGACATTCTGTCTAATAAAATAAAAGCGGCATCCTTCTATTACGGCATTTATACGTATTATACGAATAATGAATCGAGTACTCCTGCGTTGATTGCGAACAATGAAATCATGGGAGATGTAATTTCCACTTCCTACAGAGGAATCTATCTTAATTCCTATACCAATGCCAACGTATATCATAATTCCATGTTTTTAGGAGGGTCGATAGCAGGCTATGGTTTATATGTAACTTCCAGTGCTTATACCTATGTAAATATTAATAATAATAATTTGATTATAAACACCGATGGCAACGGCTATCCCATTTATTTAGCCTCCACGAGCTATATAGGTACACAATGGTTTATTAATTATAATAATTATTACAATGTAAACGGCACAAATATCGGATATGCAGGAGGTGATCGTACTACTATGGCTGCATGGCAAGGTGCTGTTTCGACCGACCTTAATTCGGTGAATGTATACCCTGTCTTTTTGGATATAACATCAAATATGTTAGTATTAGATACCAGTGGCATTACCTGTCCAAGGCTGCCGGTAGTAGCAGATGATATTTTAGACAGCCTACGCACGCCGATTACCACCATGGGCGCCTATCATTTTGAGCCTTTCAAACGGGATATCACGCCTATGGAATTTTTATTGCCATCATCAACCGTATCTACCGGACAAAGCACACCCATTAGCATACGGATTTATAATCTCGGATTGGATACGATTACTTCTTTTATGGTTGCTTATGAAGTCAATGGGATTGCAGGAATTCCTTATTCCTGGAACGGTAGCTTGGCCCCTCAAGATACAACTTCGGTACAAATAGGAAACTTTATGCCCTTAGCCAAAGGAAACTCCCTCAAAGTATATACATATTTACCGAATGGTTCTAAAGATCAATTTACGCTTAACGACACACTGAGCACCGAAGTCTTTGCCTGCGATTCGGTCATGCACGGCATGTATTCAATAGGTGCTACCGGCGATTTTGCCACTATCTATGAAGCTATTCAAGCGGTAGAACATTGCGGCATAAGCGCTTCGGTTGTCTTTGAAATTGAAAACGGTACCTACACCCAAGGTTTGGCCATCGGTGCCATTCAAGGAGTGAACGATTCAACCACCATTACTTTCACATCCCAAAGCCGTAATGCTTCGGATGTGATTATCAATGTGGGTCATACCGCCTTGCGACTCATAGATGCAGCTCATTTGAACTTTGAATATATCACCATTTACGGCAGTGTGATAGGAGTGGAATTTGTGGAAACCTGCGAAAATATTGAATTCTATAGATGTACCCTTGCTACCAATACATCTTCCGACCATTCTTCTTACCGTGCGGTTAATTATGCCAATACATCCGGGTCAGGTCATTATTTGAAAGATGTGCGTTTTATCGGTAATACGATTTCCGGAGGCTATTATAATATGTATCTCTACTACGCCAGTTCCTCTACTTCTGATATGTCGAAATGCTTAATTACCATAGATAGCAATACCTTAGTGGATGCCTATTGTTATGGCATTTATGCAACCTATAGTAAACACACCGGCATTTCCCATAACACTATTACTTTAAGAGCCTCATCCGCAACACAATATGGAATTTATACCAATTATACAACATTGAATGATGGAATGATAGGCAATAAAATCCAACTGAATTCATCCACTACTAGTTACGGTATACGACTGTATTATATAAATGCCTATGCTGCCAATGGATTGGCAGTGGTTGCAAACAATGAAGTGGTGCATAATGGAAGCGGAGGCACATCGTATGGCATGTATTGTTATTACAATAACGCTTATATATATCATAACACGGTTTATCTGATCGGTTCCAATACAAGTTATCCCCTCTATATTGGTACCATGAGCTCTTCCTATCAAATGATTATCAAAAATAATATTTTTGCCACCTATAGTTCAGGAACGGCTTATGCCTTGCGAGCAAGTGGTGTGAATTACGTATTACAATCATATGGTACCTACTTAGACTATAACAATTATTATAGTTCGGGTTCGGATTTGGCGTATATAGGCGCAGCTTTAAGTTCCTTATCTGATTTACAAACTGCAACGGGTCAAGATCAGCACTCCACCAACCTGAATCCGAATTTTATAAATACCAACGATTTAAGATTAACTTCATATGATGGTTTTGAATGTCCGAGGATGCTGCAAGTGCATACAGATATTCGAAACTATTTGCGACGCCCAACTACTAATATGGGAGCTTATGTGAAAGATCCCTCCGATATAGATGTTGAATTGTTGGAATTTATTGGTTTCTCAACAGCTTATGCCAGCGGTGCCAGTTTTCCAATTCAGGTAGTGATTCGGAATGCCGGATTTACTCCGCTCAGTGCTGCTACGATTCGTGCCAAGGTAAACGGAGTAGAAATTACACCTATTGCTTATACCTCGACTATCCCTTTGACATATGCTGAAGCGGATACCGTTAGTATAGGCTCTTTTATCTTTACGCCGGGAATCAATACTATTTTAGCTACTGCTACTTTAACGGGAGATACTTTGCATGAGAATGATACTATCAAAGATAGTCGCTTTATGTGTACCATAATGATGGGAGGCCAATACGTGATTGGAGCTTCAGCAAGTGCTGATTATCCAAGTTTTGATTCTTTGATGGTTGATGTTTTACGCTGTGGTATTAATTCGAACCTAAGTTTAAAATATGAAAGCGGAACTTATGCTGAAAATTGGGATTTAAGTAATTTGAGTAATATTATGGGAGGTTATACTTTGACCATCTCATCCCTGAGCGGAAATAGGAATAGTGTGATCATAAGACCCTCCAGCGGAGTAGCTATCACTTTGAATAACACCCATAACCTAATTGTGAAAGATATTACAATCGATAACAGAGGCAGTATTGCCTATGGGGTTGAGTTTGCAGGTTCTGCTACAAACATTGAGTTTAGAAACATTTATTTTATGGGCGATACCCTTGGGACAACTGCTGCAAATGCTCCGGCTCCTATTTATAAAGCTTCCTCAGCCGATTTGATTAATGATATTCGTATTATAGGAAATGTTATTGAAGGAGGATATTATGGCATATATTTATACGGAGGAAACAGCTCCTCGGCCTATGGAACCAATGTGGTTATTGATAGCAATATTATGAGAAATCAATATTATTATGCTAATTATTTCTATTATGTAGATTTTAACAGCCTCTCACACAACACTATGCTTTCCAGAAGGACAAGTACTTCTACTAATTGGTACGGAATTAGAAGTTATTATTGTAATTTCGTAGCGGATGGCAATAAAATCCATCAGCGATCTACGGCCATCACGAGTCCCTATTTAGTATATATATATTATGCCGGTTATTATAATGCATCGCAACCCTCCTTGTTTTGCAACAATGAGTTGATAGGATCTTCTTCTACAACCTATTATGCCATGTACTTGGGAACATATAATGTGTTGAATGTATATAATAATTCTATTTATATGGATGGAACGGGCGCTTCCAGGTGTATTTATATAGCCTCTTCAACCTCTTCCTCCTTTGATTTCAAAAATAATATAATAGTCAATGCCAGTTCATCCGGACATGTTGTCTATTTTGCCGGTACGACCACTCCCTGCATTTCTGATTACAATTGTTTGTATAGTCCGGGTAATATCGGATATTTCTCCAGTTCTTATACTACCTTAGCCGCATGGCAAAGCGCTACGGGAACAGATGCCCATTCTATCAGCGTGAATCCTTCTTTTGTGGATGTGAGCAGTAGTTTAGAACTTTTAGATTATAGACCTTTTGTAGTTCCTATGTTAACGGATATTACAAAAGACATTCAAGGAAATATCAGAACATCCTTTACGATGATGGGAGCATATTCTTTGGCTTTGTATGAAGGATATAATTTAGCCATAACTGAAATCATAGGGTTGAAAGAAGTAGACGACATTCATTGTTTTCCCGATTATGAAACCATTCAGGTGGTGCTTAGTAATAATGGTACTCAAGATTATGATTTTTCGGTCAATAGTATACATGTCCGTTTAGAAATTAACGGTGCCATCCATTATCAAAAGGATACTCTTATTAATGGTGGCAGTTTGTTGGCATTACGTAAAGACACCATCGAGCTGGGCAATATGATTCCGGTTAGTACATTGGGAGCATATTATATTACGGTGTACGTAAGTTCGAATGTAGATACTCTATATGTTGACGATACCTTACGCACTAATTATAACGTACACAAAATTGCCATGCCTTATGATGAAGACTTTTCCACCCGTCCGCCGGAATTTGTATTCAAACAAATATTAGGTGCTGTTAATTGGGAAGTCCAATCCGGTACAGGAAGTAATCCTACCATAGCTCCGGTATTTGGTACGGGTCGTTTGCATTTTGCTTCCGAATCGGGAGCCGGTTCCATTGCACAAGCTATCCTCAATGGAATAGACTTACGCGGCAGTAATCAACCTACACTTGAATTCTGGTTTGCCCATGATAACACTTCTTATAATAATGATTTAATGGAAATCAAAGTCTCAACCGATGGAGGTGCTACTACCCAAACTTTGCGTACCGTATATCGTTATCATGCGTGGTATCCAACCCCGGGTTGGGAACATATAGTGATTGATTTATCGGCCTATACACAAGAATCTTGTTTAAGCTTGATATTCGAAGCCAGCAGCTTTGGTGGAGGCAATCAAAACATCGACCGCATCCGTATTGCTTCCAAACCCGATGTGGCCATCAGCTTAATAGCTCCCAAAGAAGAAGATTTGGTGGCTTGCAAAACATCGAATCAACGTTTGAAAGTGGTGGTCTCGAATATGACAACGCAATATGTGGACTTCGATCAAGATACGACTCAAATTGTGTTGAATGTAAGCGGAGCAGATGTGGTTACTTATACCTATCCTCTTAGTGGTCAATTGGCCGGTTTGTCAAGCGATACGCTTGAAATCACCCAAACCTTCGATATGTCGAACAACGGAACCTATGATTTAATTGCTTACATCGAAGCCATTGATAGCAACTTCGTAAACGATACTTCCAAAGCAACGATACAGATAAACAATGATTTGTCTATCGACAAAGTTGTAGGTGTAGATGCTGTGAATTGCAAAAAAATAGGGGATAGTGTGTATGTAAGCTTTACGGTGTATAACTTAGGTAATTTAGTGGTGGATGAAATACCTTTGAGTCTACAAATCAATGGGGTCAATGTTATTGTAGATACGGTGTATACTAGCTTAATGCCCGGCGATTCCCTCCTATATGACTTTACCGAAGCATATGTTGTGCCGGTAGTAACCTACATCCAACCCTACTATTTTGTAAAAGTACAAACACAACTTGCATGCGATGCCGCAAATGCCAATAATATCCGTGAAATAATGGCGTGTGTAGATCTGCCCGAAATTGTCGATTTGCAAATTCAAACGGTCAATAAACCTTTGGAAACAGTATGCGATACCGGTTTACGTACCGTCTATGTCTCGGTTACTTTGGCCAACGAAGGCACGAGCGACATCAGCAGCGCGGTGCTACATGTAGAAATCGACAGTGCGGGTACTCCTTGGGCTTCCTTCTCCGAAACAACGGATGCCATTCCTTCGGAAGGCACCACAACCCATATCTTCAGTCAAGGATATATCGTGCCTAATTTCACCGGCAATTACATTGTCAGAGTATATGTAGACTCCTTACCGGCCGATGAAAATCTTACTAACGACTCGCTTGAAATCCTGGCCTGTGCCATCTTGGACGACGTAAGCATCGATGCCTTTGGTCAAGTGAGCTGGACGATGGAACAAAACATTCCGAACCCGGCAAGAACCAACACCCGCATCCCTTACGCAATTCCTCAAGAAGGAGCTATTCTCTTCAAAGTGATGAGTATAAATGGTCAAGTTCTGTATACAAAAGAAATAGATGCAATGGCTGGAAGCCATAGTATGGAATTTGATATCACTACCTTGTCGAATGGTATTTACTACTATAGTATGGAATATCAAGGACAACGCATCGTAAAGAAAATGACGATACAGAAATAATAAGTTTTACATATTTTATGTAACTACTAAAAGAGGTTGTCGAAAGGCAGCCTCTTTTTTGCTGCCCACTGATTTCTACAGATTATCCATATTATATCTTACAGAATTATTTTTATAGTTATAAAAATAAAAGTTATAACTATAACTTTTCCTACAACATTTTGAACATATGTTTAGCTTATTTTTTTAATCAACACTGTAAAGTAATAAAAACAGCAGCATATGCAAAGCTGCTGTTTCAAAGAGAAACCCGTTAAACATAAATATTCAATACATACTACTGGTTCTAGTATTTCATAAATTTGCATTCGTGTGAGATTTATATCTACTAATTTTTTATTTTTCACAAAAGCATATATACTTGAATTTATGCACTTTTTGGGATAATATCATCGAGAGAAGTTCTAAAGCATATTTCGCACTGTCAATCCCTTATTATTCACTAAAGTTTTTCATGCGAAAGGGTGGGGAAAGTCGGTTTTATATATAACAAATGGATTAATCGGATAAAGATTCCTATGCAGATAGGAAAAATGGCCATATTGAAGGATTGAGGTAAAAACCAAAAACCAATCAATATGCTTCCACTACAAGCAAGTAGGATATAGAGTATCAGGCGGGGTGTTTTCTTTAAACGAAATAAAACATAGAAAAACAAAGGATTAGCCCATAATATATTTAAGTTATATTTGGTTGTATAATGATTGGAAAAAAACCAAAGATATAAGACCAATAAAGAGAGTAGGCTTAAGCCTAAAAACAAGGTAATATCTAAACCTTTGAAATGTTTTTTTGATTTATATTCCCAAAAAGTACATATCATGATAATCAACAACAGAATACAAGCTATCCATGTAGGCGAAATGCTTTTTGGAGACATAGCTTGTGTTTGAGGGAGGATAAGCGATTTCGATTCAATAATGTTTTTCCCGTCCACTGTGAGTGTGTCTAATTGATGCATGAGTTCAAAGGGAAGAAACATATATTGTGTAGTAGATGCGTGGCGATCGCAACGCATTCCGAGTACGATATCAATTCCCAACCTCCACCATGTCATGGAATCAAGGTAAGGATATAATAATTTTCGAAAACTGGCATTGGTGTCGGAGACGTTTTCTATAAAAAAAGTTCTATCGATTAAAGCTTTATTGATGATATCTCTGACCCTGGTAGCACAGTTATCCATAAAAAAATCATAGGCATAGCATCTGTTTTCGGGTCGGTAGTTTTCCATTAACAAATCAAATAGCTGTTGTTTTTCGGCGGGCTTTAATCGCAACACTTGTTCATAGACAAATCTTCCTTCGTAGTAATAAGCAGCTAAAAAACTTTCGAAAGAAGTAATGGAAAGCATATAGGGCAATCGTCCTTGCGAAAATTTAAGGTAGAAGTTAGGGGTATTGAAATCGAAGGTACCGTAGTTAAATACTCTGTCTATTTGATTCAAGGAGTCGCAAACCCGAATGGCCGTATGACCGAAAGTGGCGTAAAGTTCCTTTCCTTGACCACAGGTCAATACACTGACAAAAGTATGTTCAGATAATGTTTCAGCCGATGATTTAATGGTGATTAGTGCAATGAATACAGTTGTTAATATTTTGAATCTTAACATATTTTATTCTTAAGAGTGAAAATTTCCGCAAAAGTACTAAAAATTACTGTCCCTGTATAATATCTATCTATAAATATCGTTTAATAAATGGTAACGAAAATCATATATTTGAATTAGGTCACATTAAAAAATCTTTTTTATTTCCTAAAAAAATGCAAAAAAAAAGAGGTATTTTTTAAAAAAAAGGCCTAAGGTTTTATAAGTATCAGAATATAAGGAATATAAATTTTTAAAAAATATAATAATTGTTTCAGACAAATAGATACTTTTGTAAACGAGAATAAATTTAATATTCATTAAACATAAAAACAACAAGAAAATGAAAAAATTAATTGGATTATTAGCCATTTCCGGAATGGTATTTTTGTCGTGTGGTCCTAGTGCAGCAGAAAAAGCAGCTGAAGAACAAAGAATTCAAGATTCAATAGCTCAAGCCCAAGCTGATTCAATAGCAGCCGCTGAAGCAGAAGCTGCAGCAGCCGAAGCTCAAAGAATTCAAGATTCGATAGCTCAAGCCGAAGCCCAAGCATTGGCAGCCGCTGAAGCAGAAGCCGCTCAAAAAACATCAAAACCTGCTGTAAAGAAAAAAGCTGAACCTGCTCCTGCTCCGGTAGAAGAAAAAGCATCTAAACTAAAAGGTGTTAAAAAGGTTAGTTAATTATACATGCACTGAAGTATTAAACGAGATTACGTTGGGTAATCTCGTTTTTTATTTGTAGCATTTCAGAAATTGTAATAAATTGCATCGAATGTTATTTAAATATGAAAGCAGTCATTCAACGTGTTCGTAAAGCAGAGGTATGTATTGACGCTTGTTGTCATGCGTGTATTGATAATGGTTTATTGATTTTACTGGGAATTGAAGTTGGCGATGATCAACAAGATATTGAGTGGTTGACTACTAAAATAGCAAATTTGCGCATTTTTAATGACGACAAAGGGATTATGAACTTAAACGTGCAAGAGGTGAAAGGACAGTGTTTGGTCGTCAGTCAATTTACCTTACATGCATCGACAAAAAAAGGGAATAGACCTTCGTATATCAAAGCGGCTTCTCCACAAATAGCTATACCTTTCTATAATCAATTTGTGGAAGTATTGGAAAATAAAATCAAAACGAAAGTATATACCGGAATATTCGGAGCCGATATGCAAGTGAACTTGATAAATGATGGACCGGTAACCATAATCATAGATAGCAAAAATAAAATATAATAAAAGATGAATATAACAGAAAAAATATTAGCTAAACATGCCGGGAAAGAGCATCTTAAACCGGGGGATATCGTCAATGTGTTTATTGATTGCAGAGTTGCACGAGATTTTGGAGGTGCAAATGTAATTGAACATTTGCAAAATAATAATTTAAAGATAGAAGATACCGAACGTACTTTTTTTACTTTCGACTGTAATCCGGGGGGATCGGATCAGAAATATGCTGCCAATCAACACATGTGTCGATCTTTTGCCCGTAAACATGGCATTAAAGTGTTTGATGTTAATTGTGGCATTGGGACTCATATCGCCATAGATACCGGATTGGCATATCCCGGCAGCACCTTTCTTTCGACCGATTCGCATGCCAATATCATGGGAGCTATTGGCGCTTTCGGACAAGGAATGGGCGACAGAGACATTGCTGCCGCCTGGGCCAACGGCAAAGTGTGGTTTAAAGTTCCCGAAAGTGTTAAACTGAATTTTATCGGTAAATTGCCGGAGCATATCAGTGCAAAGGATTTCGTATTAAATTTATTACATCTTTTTGGCGCCAATCAATTATTAGCAAAGTCGGTCGAATTGTATGGCGATTGCATCGATACTTTTTCACTCGATCAACGCATTACCATTGCTTCTATGGCTACGGAAATGGGAGCCATCCTTTTGATGTTTCCACCATCGCAAGCCGTATTGGATGAATTGAAAGCTAAAACCGGAAATGCTTATTCTCCGGTATATGCCGACCCAGACACTACCTATGCCGAAGAACATACCATAGATGTAAGTAATTTTGAAGTAAGGATATCGCTGCCGGGGCATCCACATCATACCGTCGCTTTGAAAGATTTACCGTCGACCTTTATAGATTCAGCTTTTATCGGTAGCTGTACCAACGGACGTTTGGAAGATTTACGTCTCGTGGCCGAGGTTCTGAAAGGAAAGAAAATAGCCGATAATGTAGTATTGAAAATTGTCCCTTCGACCGATACCATTTGGAAACAAGCTTTGAACGAAGGATTAATACGTATCTTTAAAGATGCGGGAGCATTGGTTTCCAATGCTGGATGTGCCGGATGTGCTGCCGGTCAAATCGGTCAGAACGGACCGGATGAAATCACCGTCTCGACGGGGAACCGAAATTTTTCGGGTAAACAAGGCAAAGGAATGGTCTATTTGGCTTCGCCGCTTGTAGTAGCCGCTTCAGCAATAGCCGGATATATTACGGCTCCTCATATCAAACTACATACACCTAAAAAATTGAGTTGTGTGACTCCAAGTTCGGAATCCTCTCATCCCGTGCAACAAACATTATCGCATAAACCTACCCAAGTGCAAGGTCGTGTATGGATTATTAATCAAGATGATATCGACACAGATATGATTTTCCATAATCGTTACCTGACCATTACTAAATTGGAAGAAATGGCTCCCTGTACGTTTGATAATCTAAAAGGCTATGAAAATTTTGCCAAAGAAGCTCAAGCAGGGGATATTGTCATGACGGGAAAGAATTTCGGAGCCGGTAGTTCCCGCCAACAAGCGGTTGATTGTTTTACGGCTTTGGGGATTTCTTGTATATTAGCTCAATCGTATGGAGCTATCTATGAACGAAATGCTATCAATGCAGCAATGCCTATTTTAGTATATACTCCCGAACAAATTGCTCCTTTGCTTTTGAGTAATAAAGATATTATTTCCGTTGACTTCCTAACAGGGGGAATTAAAAATATCACTAAAAACACCTCTTCTTATATTCGACCTTTTTTTGATGTGCAAAACGATATCTATCAAAAAGGCGGATTGTTGGGATAAATGCCGAAAAAGAAGGGTAAAAGGCCCGACGTTTCGTCAGCCTAACGGATTATGGTCTCAGTTTTTTGCTTTGTAATAAATGGTAGAGCTATTTGTTTTTCGAAATAGTTTACGACTGACTTCTTTTATATTGTCTTTATCCACGTTTTGATATAATTGCTCTTCTTTTTGTATACGTTCCGCTTTGTCCATGGCTTCGAAAACGCCTAACAAACGGGCTTTGGTTTGTATGTTTATTTCTGAAAAATACCATAGTGTCAAGGTCTTGTTTTTTATTTTCTCCAATTGTTTGCTTTTAATCCTTTTGTTTTTCAATTGTTCTAATTCTGTCCATACTGCTTCTTCAGCCGTTTGGAGGGAGATGCCGTTGGCCGGTATACCATTTATAATAAATAATCCACGGTCGAATGTTTCGGTTAAACTCGTTTCCATGTGGGTGAAAATCTTTTTCTTCTGCGTAAGATTTTCTTGTAATATCGAAGAATCGCCGTTGCTGAGCAGATGTGAAATAAGCTGTGTGGGGTAATAGTCCTTCTCGCTGCGTTTGCTGCCATGAAAGGCGATTATGAGCATATCGCAAGGAACGTCTCTTTCCACTTCGAGCCAGCGGCTTTCTTTTTGAAGAGGTTCTTTGGGTAGGACGCTTGGACGAATGTTTCCTTTGGGTATATTGCCAAAATATTTTTCAATAAGAGCTTTGCTTTGTTCTATATCGAGATTTCCGGCTAAAGATAAAATGGCATTATCCGGACAATAATAGGTAGTATAAAAAACCTTTGCTTCGTCCAAAGATGTTTCGGCAATATGGCGGATATCCATGCCAATGGTATTCCAGCGATAGGGATGTTTTTTATAGCATAAAGGTTTAAGTAATAGAGAAATGTCGTTGAAGGGATGGGTTAAATAACGCTGTTTAAATTCTTCAATCACCACATCGCGTTGTATGTTGAATTTTTCAGGAATAAAAGCCAAATTTGTCATGCGATCCGCCTCGAGCATAAGAGCCGTTTCCAAGTGTTGAGCCGGTACGCTTAGGTAATAATTGGTGATGTCGGTATTGGTATAGGCATTGTTTTCGCCACCTACCCCTTGCAATGCTTCGTTGTAATGTGGAATTTTGTTGGTTCCTTCAAACATAACATGTTCTAAGAGATGAGCCAAGCCGGTCCGCTCAGGATGCTCGTTGCGGGAACCGACTTTGTAAATAAGATTTAAAGCAAGTAGGGGACTGGTATTGTCTGTATGCAAAATGACGGTTAATCCGTTGGATAAAGTGTATTTTTCAAAAGAAATCATTCCTAACTCCCTGTTTGATTCATGTGTTTTGTTTCGATGGATTGTTGGATGCGCTCTACTAACAAATCAAGGAATTTCTGTACAGATGATTTTATCATTTGAGCGACAAAAAAGGGAATTTCGATGCTTGAGTGAGCGATAAGTTGACTGTGTTCGTTTTGATTCTTGATATCAAAATGAATGATGATAGAGCTGATTTGTTGATTCTTAAGCTCGAAAATGACCGTTGAAAAAGCTTTTTTTTCAGCTATAAACATTTCTACGTCACCCACTCCCTGTATCGTAAAACGGCAAGTATTTTCAGTCGATTGCCAATTTTGTATTTCAGGAATGTATTGTTTAAAGTTATTGCAGTTGGAAAGTAGTTCGTAAACAGTTTCGTCTTTAGCTTGAATGAGTATTTCCTTACTTGTTAAATTCATATATTATTATTAGTCAAAATTTTTAGCCCATGCGGCAGGGTCTTTGCGCCATTCAATTAATGTTTCTTCCTCTTTGGCTTCGATGTATCCTTTCGCAATAGCTTCTTGCACCAAAGTATTGTAGTTGGTTAAGGTGAATAACTCAATCATAGCTTCTTCGAATCGTTGTCGGGCAATGGGTAATACATAGGTAAAGATGGCAGCCATGCCCAATACCTCACAACCGATATCTTGAAGTGCATGCACTGCTTTTAAGCTGCTCTGTCCGGTCGATACTAAATCTTCAATCACAACTACCTTTTGATTGGGTTTAACGACACCTTCTACAATGTTAGTCAGTCCGTGTTTTTTCTCTTCACTGCGAACATATATAAAAGGGAGATTCATGTCTTGTGCTACCAATACTCCTTGTGCAATGGCTCCCGTAGCCACACCGGCTATTACTTCGACCGAAGGAAAATTTGTACGTACAAGATGTACTAAACCTTCTTTTATAAACGTTCTTATCTCCGGATAAGAAAGGGTTTTACGGTTGTCGCAATAAATGGGTGATTGTAAACCGGAAGCCCATGTGAAAGGTTTTGAGGGACTTAATTTAACCGCCTTAATCTCTAACAAGCGATGGGCGCATTCTTTTGATAACTCCATATATTATATTTATTTGCATGCAAAAGTACAATCTTTTTTTTAACGAAGCTAAACTATCTGTGATAAACTATGATAAAAATCAATTAAATATTTTACGTTCAAACGGAAAAATTATTTTTGAAGAACAAAAAGACATAAAGGCATGCATCCATGATTTTATCCGTTATCAAACGGATATAGAATACTATGTTTTACCTGAAAATGAATTACTCCTATTTAATGCTTTCACCTCTTTTTTCCATTTTAAAAGAGCTGCCGGAGGGGTGGTCTATAACAAAGCCGGTGATGTATTGGTAATGTCACGCTTTAATCATTATGACTTTCCCAAGGGACATATGGAAACGGGTGAAAGCCCCCAACAAACAGCTATACGGGAAGTGAATGAGGAAACTCAT
>Ga0265293_10005698_pt1 | contig 20583 bp, 22 predicted proteins | sample Munlanlewell138R_FD_192505 | JGI IMG/M metagenome (GOLD analysis project Ga0265293, IMG submission 192505) | Leachate microbial communities from a municipal landfill in Southern Ontario, Canada - Leachate well 138R | ecosystem: Engineered > Solid waste > Landfill > Unclassified | place: Canada... | reverse complement strand
GCATCGGAGCGGACGCTCGAAAGGGCGAATTCTTGGCGAAATTGACGAAAAAGAGCCTTTGTCATTGATGATAAGCTCATTCTTCAACCGTCAGTGTGGAAATTGGGTCATTGTTCAGAGCTTCCTTGACATATATATTCCATATTGCCATAAAGCCTCCTTTCTTTGGTTTGAGCTACCAATCATAGCGAACCAGCCGGTAGGGAAAATTGCCGCTCAGCCCCTCAAAACGACCGCTTGTCGGTGTTTGTAAGTTGCTACTCCGGCAAATAACTCCCAATCACCATCCCGCAGACGCAGATATGCACAGTGTTGGTGACGTCGATTATCGCATACAAGGTCGGCGAACCAGCGCTGCGCGGACGCATAGTTGAGGCTTGGTCTGCCTTGCCAAGCCGAGTGCCTCGAGACAGCTGAAACCTGTGGCAAGAGGTTTTATCTTCAGCAGATTGAAGCAACCAAGCGATATCACGCAGTTTGGTCATCCTCACAAACCGACGAAGGTACCCCAGCTGTACCGCACGGTTAAGATCCAACCACTGCCCTCAGACGATTGCCCGTGTCGAAACCCAGTAGCCCCGCTCAAGCGTGACGACTTTCGTTCACATCTTCTGCAAGCCAAGCCTTGATCAGAGACTGATAGGGCATATCCCGTTTGTTGGCTTCGATTTTTATCCGGTCAAGCAGCGCTTCAGGCAAGCGGAGTGATATGACCTTGGTCGAAGGCTTCAATTTGGGGAGGGCAGCGGGTGTCGCCTTGCTCCAGTCGAGATAGTCGGTGGAATCATGGGCTTCCCAGAACTCCCGTTCCTCGGCTTCTGTCTTGAAATCAGGTATCTTTTTTAGCTTGCTCATAAACGGCCCTTTCTTTGTGGTGCATGTCACGGGCAGAGATCACTCTGATCAGTGTGCCATTACCCCTGAGGGTAAAGGTTATATGCAGCAACCTGGTGTCATCTGTTGTCCCTAGGGCATGAAGTCGCATTTCTGTTTGACTGTGTTTAGGGTCATTCAAGACCAAAAGCGGGTCGTTGAAGAAAACTTCTTCCGCTTCGGATTGACTGACACCATGCTTCTCCTTACTTTTCCGGGAGTTGCCTTCGTTCCAGTCAAAGCCAGAGACTTCAGCCCAATTAATCATAATTGTATATTACCAGCATATACAGGGGCGTCAATGGAGGCCAAGACACCTTGCATGGTTTACCGGGCTAACGGTACTTCGCCCATACCCCGTCAAGTAGCGAACTGGACGTCAGTGTTCACCTCGATACCAGCAGTGAACCTGCCCCTTCACTCCAAATCATCTTCCAAGTAGCTCAAGCCATGCTGATTCCAGCATTCCCCCGCTTGAAGATCGTGTACAGCATAGGGACCCGCGCTAGACAGTTACAGGAGCAACGATGGGGATGATAGAGTGGAGCTGGCATGTATTGTTGAGATCAAAGAAAGGATGTCTCGAGGTCATCCTGAAGCGATACTGAAACTGAAGCGAAGGGAATGACGGTCTGCATGAGGGTTCGCAAACCCTAAAAACAAAAAAGACCTTGATATACAAGGCCTTATTTTTTTCATTTGGCGGTGAGGGAGGGATTCGAACCCTCGATACGCTATTAACGTATACACACTTTCCAGGCGTGCTCCTTCAACCGCTCGGACACCTCACCAGATTTTTCACGTCTTTACCGCATCGGATGCCCGGCAAATTCGAGGGCGCAACTCTACACAATAGGCACGGCAAAAGCAACTCAAGGCCAGCGGCGAACGTGGTTTTTCTGAGGTGGTGGCGAGGGCACCGCGGGGACGGTTTTGGGTGTGCCCAGATACAGGAAGGCGACGATCTTTTCGTTGTCGGCAAAGCCCAGGGTTTGCGCCAGATGACGGTTGAAAGCCAGCTCGCCGGTGCGCCACATGGCGCCCAGGCCGAGGGCGTGGGCGGCGTTCAGCATATTCTGCACGGCTGCGCCTGTCGACAGCAGTTGTTCGATCTCTGGCACCTTGGGGTCGTCCTGGATATGGGCGGCGGCGATGATGATGGTAGGGGCGCGGCGCGGCAGGGCGAGGGCGCGTTGGCGCAGGTCTTCGCTCAGCGGGCCGGCCACGGCTTCCTGACTGGCGAGAAAGGCTTCGCCCAGTTTGTCGAGCCCATCGCCCTCGACCACCAGGAAGCGCCAGGGTTTCAGATTGCGGTGATCCGCGGCGCGAAATGCGGCTTCAAAGATCAGGTCGAGCTGCTCCTGGCTGGTGCCGGGCGCGCCGAGTTGGCCGCACGAGACGCGCTTGCGGAGCAGGTCGATGAGTTCTTTGCCTTGCATGTGTACCTCCTATTGGCGGGCGATGCGGACAGCGCCGGGCGACGCTGGGCTGGTGCCGCGGAAGGGGTTGATGTCGAGCCCCCCGCGCCGGGTATAGCGGGCGTAAACGCTCAGTTCTTGCGGTGCGCAGCGCGCCATGATGTCGCAGAAAATGCGTTCCACGCACTGTTCGTGAAAATCCTGGTGATCGCGAAATGACACCAGATAGCGCAGCAGGCCCTCGCGGTCGATGGCGCTGCCCCGATAGGTCACCGCCAGCGACGCCCAGTCGGGCTGCCCGGTCACGGGGCAATTGCTTTTCAGCAGATGGCTGTACAGGGTTTCGCTGATCTGCTGCGCCGGGTCGCTGTGTAAAAGAGTGCTGTCGGGATGGTAGGCGGTGCAGGCCACGTCCAGGTCATCCAGACAGATTCCCTCGAAAGTTCCGAAACCGCGTTTTGCATAGGATTCCAGGTCGTAAAGTACCACCTTGACCGGACCGCCAAATGCCGCGCCGAGGTCGCGGCGCAATGTTTCTGCAAGCTCGTCAGAAGTTGCAAAAGCAGCTTGATTGAGCGAGTTGAGGTAGAGCTTGAGAGATTTGGATTCGACGATGGCCGCCGAGCCACAGTCTACCTCGAATTCGCCCACCGCGACGCAGGGCTTGCCCGCAGGCGTCAACCAGGACAGCTCGTAGGCCGTCCACAGGTCGTAGCCATGCAGGGTGTGCTTGCCGGGCAGGTTTGCCCGCCCTTCACTGCGTGGAATCGATACCAGCAGCTCGGGATCGTAACGGGTGGGGTATTCGGTTTTTTCGCCGAGTTGCGGCTTGTGGCTGGCCATCAGTTGCGAAGCCCCTTGCTGGTGCGCAGCAGGTGGATGGAGTACCACCACAGCACGATGATGAAGCCGAGGACAATAGCGAAGGCGACACTGACATCGATGTCGGAAATGCCGAGCATGCCATACCTGAAGGCATTGATCATATAGAGGATCGGGTTGCCGTGGGAAAGCGTCTCCCAGAATGGCGGCAGCATGCTCACCGAGTAGAATACGCCGCCCAGGTAGGTCAGCGGCGTGAGCACGAAGGTGGGGATGATGGTGATGTCGTCGAAAGAGCGCGCGTACACCGCGTTGATGAAGCCGGCCAGGGAAAAAAGCACCGAGGTGAGAAACACTACCGCAGTGGTGATGAAAACGTGTTCCACCCGCAGGCGGGTAAAGAACATCGACAACAGCGTGACGATGGCGCCAACGGCCAGGCCGCGGGCAACACCGCCCATGATGAAGCCGGTGAGAATCACGTAATTGGGTACGGGTGACACCAGCAGTTCCTCGATGCTCTTGCCGTACTTGGCGCCGAAAAATGACGACACCACGTTGCCGTAGGCGTTGGTGATCACCGACATCATGATGAGCCCGGGAGCCACGAATTCGATGTAGGAAAAACCGGACATCTCGCCGATGCGCGGGCCGATCAGGGTGCCGAAAATCACGAAATACAGGGTGATGGTAATGGCCGGAGGCAACAGGGTTTGCTGCCAGATGCGCGTGAAGCGGCGGATCTCGCGAATCAGGATGGTGACGAACGCAATCCATGTTTCCCTGTTACTCACAGCTCGGTCTCCATAGCGTCGGTTTCGGGTTGGCCGCCGTCGGGGCTGGTCAACAGAACGAAGAGTTCTTCAAGGCGGTTGGCCTTGTTGCGCATGCTGATCACTTCCACACCCTGCGTGCTCAGGTGCGCAAACAAACTGTTGAGCGAATCACTTTTTTCCACTTCCACTTCGAATGAATGCTCATCCAGCAGGCTGCCGGAGAACGGGCCGAGATCGGGCAGTTGTGTCAGGGTGTCGCGGGTATCGAGGACGAACACTTCGCGCTGAAGGCTTTTCAGCAGGTGTTTCATGGACGTGTTTTCGACGATTTCGCCATTGTTGATGATGGCGATATGACGGCACAGGCTCTCTGCCTCTTCCAGGTAGTGGGTGGTGAGGATGATCGTGGTACCGCTGGCGTTGATGTCGCGCAGAAACTGCCACATGGAGCGGCGCAGCTCGATGTCGACGCCCGCGGTGGGTTCGTCGAGAATCAGCAGGCGAGGTTCGTGTACCAGTGCGCGGGCGATCATCAGGCGGCGTTTCATGCCGCCGGACAGCATGCGCGCCTGCACGTTGCGCTTGTCCCACAGATCGAGTTGACGCAAATATTTTTCGGCACGCTCGCGGGCCAATGACAGGGGCAGTCCGTAATAGCCGGCCTGGGTAACCAGGATGTCGAAGGGCTTCTCGAAATGGTTGAAATTGAACTCCTGCGGGACGACGCCAAGGTTTTTCTTGGCGTCGGAAAAATGTGTGTCGATATCGTGGCCAAACACCTTCACCTGGCCGGCGCTCTTGCGTACCAGTGAGCAGATGATGCCGATGGTGGTGGACTTGCCCGCGCCGTTGGGGCCGAGCAAGGCAAAAAAGTCGCCCTGCGGCACCTCGAGGTCAATGCCTTTGAGCGCCTTGAAACCATTGCCGTAGACCTTGGAAAGGCCCTTGATGGACAGTGCTACCGTATTCATTGATGTTGCCGTTGTGAAAGGAGGTGACGCCGGGGAAAGAGGGCTAGTCTAGCGGATGGCGGGGGGACAGTGAAGCCGGCTATTCTTTCGCCACTGCTGTCTGGCAAAGCCATGCACGTGGAGCAGGGCTGCCTGCATATCGCCGACAAGCACGCCGTTTCAAATAGTTGTTTTGCAGAGTGGTCATCCTTCGGGCTATTTGGTAGCCTGCTTTTTGCCGCGATTTCGTCCTGCGCAAAAGCTCCGCAGGCAACGCGCTCCGCAAACGTCAAGCGGCCCGGAAATACTGCCAAGTCCTGAGCTATAAGCTATAAGTTGAACTTTGCCAGAACTCAGTTCTGCCAGTGCTCCTGCTTAAAGCTTATGGCTTACAGCTCGCTCTGCGTCAGCCAGGACTGAACCCCAAATTGTCGACTGCTGCGAAAAAGGACAAAAACATGACAGAGTTTGCCAGCCGCAGAGTGCTTGTCACAGGCGCCAGCCGTGGCGTCGGCGCGGCCACCGCCAAAGCTTTTGCCCGTGCGGGCGCGCATACCGTGATACTCGCAGCCCGCAATGGTGCGGCGCTGGACAGGGTCAAGACCGAAATCGAGACCATGGGTGGCAGGGCAGAAGCCTATCCGGTGGATCTGTCGTCTCGCGAGGCGTGCCGTGAACTGGCGGCCAGATGTGGCGATATCGACGTACTCATCAATAACGCGGCCTTTACCTCGGGCGCTGATCAAAATGTGCTGGTTCGCAACGACGAATTCTGGGACATGAATTTTGCGGTGACGTTTTTCGCGCCGTTGATTCTGATGCAGGAACTCGGCCGCGGCATGGCGAAGCGGGGCAGGGGCGTGGTACTCAATATTTCCAGCATGGCGGCGCAACGCCCGGTGCCGGAGTACGCGCCCTATGGCGTCAGCAAGGCGGCGCTGGATACCCTGTCGAAAGCGGCCGGTATGGAGCTGGCCGGGCTGGGCGTTCGCGTCAACTCGGTGGCGCTTGGTCATGTGGATACCGAAGCCTTGCGGGAGAACTGCGGGGAGGGGCTGACGCCCGACGATGTGGCGCGCATCAACTCGCCGCTCGGGCGGGCCATCAAGGCGACGGAGATCGCCGATTTTTGCGTGTACCTGGCTTCGGACGCTGCTGCCCCCATTGTCGGCACGGTGCTGACCATCGACGGTGGTCTAACCGCCGGCAGTTTCAGCTTCAGCAAAACCTTTGGTGAACAAACAAGCCGCAGCTGACCAACCTTATCCGGAGACAACAGATGGCAGGCAACTGGAACGACATTGCACAGGAATTTCGCCGCGCTGCGGCGATCAATCGTATCGGTCGCAACGTGGCCTGGGAAAGACTGACCGATCCCAGACCCACCACGCTCGACGAGGTACCGCCTTCACCGCAGGCGCTGACCGTGGAATATCTCACAGCAGTGCTGTGTCGCGACCACCCTGGCGCTCGCGTCACCGCGGTGGCGCTTGGCGAGGAAAGCGCCGGCTCCGGCAACCGTTGCGCCCTGCGGCTCGGTTACAACGCGGCAGGGCAGGCGGCGGGCCTGCCCACGCACCTGTTCCACAAGTGTGAGAAGGATTTCTACGTGCGCCTGCACCTGCGCCGCCTCGACATCGACCGCAACGAACCCATGTTCTACAGCCGCATTCAGCCCGAGCTGGATATCGAAACGCCCAGAGCGTACCACGCGGCCTTCGACGAGCGCTCCTGTCGCCTGTCGCTGCTGATGGACGACGTGGTCCACAGCCAGGGCGCCACCTTCTTCGAAGTGAACACACCCATTGCCCGCAGCGATATCGAGGGCATGCTGGCGATTCTCGCGGACCTGCACGCCACCTACTGGGGCAGCGCGCGGCTGGACAGTGAGTTCAACTGGCTGATGGACCCGCTCACCTATGCCGGAAAGCTCATCGAGGGTATGGAATTGGAGCAGCTCACCGTCAACGGCCTGGCGCGGGCGGCGGAGGTGCTACCGGCGAGTCTGGTGGGCCGCAAGGATGACATCTGGAACGCGTTTCTCAAGGCCGTGGCCATCAGCGCACGCAAACCCCACACCTATCTGGTGGGTGACCCGCACCTGCGCAACTTCTACAGGACCGCCGATGACCGAATCGGGCTGGCGGACTGGCAGGTGACCATGAAAGGTGCCTGGAGCCACGACTACGTTTACACCCTGGTGACGTCTCTGCCCATCGCTGAGCGCCGCTTGTGGGAGAAAGAGCTGCTGGCCTTTTATCTGGCGCGTCTTACCGAGCGCGGCGCGCCCGCGCCGACCTTTGACGACGCCTGGGAGCTCTACCGTCGCCAGACCCTGTACACCCTGGTGGGCTGGCTGGTGACCATCGGTTTTGGTGCCTTGCAGCCGAGCATGCAGCCGGATTCGGAATCGCTGGAGATCATCCAGCGCGCGGCGCAGGCGGTCGAAGATCTGGACAGCCTGCGCTTGTTGCTTGAATGAGGGGATGGGAATGAAGAGTCTGAAGAATTTTCGGATAGTGCGACGCGCTCCGGAGTGGCGCTACCTGTTGCAGTTCGAGGACAGCGAGGGGCGGGTGGTGGAACTGGCGGTGACCTTTGAGGACCTCGACCGCATGGCGGTCGCCATCGATGAACAGATGCTGGCCATCGTCGAGGCGGCGGGAGAGCGGGAAGGCTGAGAGCCGCGCTGCCTTACGAGGCCGACAGGATTCAGGTGCCGCAAAACGTCTGTGTGACCACCTGATCCGGTGCCGGTGGTGCGGCGTAACGACTGTCTTGTGGATCGTAGTCCCAGGGGTTTGCCAGGCGATCCACCAGGCGATGGAAGGGCGCGAAGTCGTCATCCTGTTGTGCTGCCTGAATGGCCTCTTCCACCAGGTGGTTGCGGGGAATATAGGCAGGATTCACCCTGCTCATGTCGATTGCGGCGTTATCCTGGCCCAGCAATGTCTCCCACTTGGTGAGCATGGCGTTGAACGTTTGCGGCAGTTGGTAATCCACCTTCGCCCCGCTACCGTTGCCTGCCCGATCGGCAAGATGGCGGAAGCACAGCGTGAAATCCACGGGCTCCACCACCATCTTGTCCATGAACGCCTGGATGAACACCCGCGTCTCGTCGCTGCGCTCACTGAACCCGAATTTGTGATGCAGGCCCGTGCTGTAGGCTTCGTCGAACAATTCGGGATAGCGATTCAACGACTGTTGGGCCACTGCAATGGCCTTGTCTTCGTCGCGGTCGATCAGGGGCAGAAGACTCTGCGCGAACCAACTCAGATTCCACTGGGCGATCACCGGCTGATTCTTGTAGGCGTAGCGGCGACCGTGGTCGATGGAGCTGAAGCAGGCGTCAGGATCGAATGTGTCCATGAAGGCGCACGGGCCGTAATCGATGGTTTCGCCGCACAGCAGCATGTTGTCGGTATTCATGACACCGTGAATGAACCCGACGAGCTGCCATTTGGCGATCAGTGCCGCCTGGCGGGCGATCACGCCATCGAGCAGAGCGATATAGGGGCTCTGGGCCGCGGCGGCGTCGGGAAAATCGCGAGCGATGACGTGGTCCGCCAGCGCACGTACCGCCTCCGTATCTTCTCGCGAGGCAAAATACTCGAAATGGCCGACGCGAATGTGACTGCGCGCCACTCTGGTGAGAACCGCGCCCGGCAGTGCGGCATTGCGAAACACGTATTCGCCGCTGGCGACGGCGGCGAGGCTGCGTGTGGTGGGAATGCCGAGAGCCGCCATCGCCTCGCTGACGATGTATTCCCGCAACACCGGCCCCAACGGGGAGCGACCATCGCCCATGCGGGAGTAGGGCGTCTGTCCCGCGCCCTTGAGCTGGATGTCGAAACGCTGGCCCTGGGGGTTGAGCAATTCGCCGAGAAGAATGGCGCGGCCGTCGCCCAGTTGCGGGTTCCAGCTGCCGAACTGATGTCCGCCGTACACGGTGGCGATGGGCTCCGAGCCGGGCAGCAGGCGGTTGCCGGACAGCACCTGTGCGGCATCGCTGGACGCCAGCCAGGTGATGTCGATGCCGAGGGCTTGCGCCAGCGCCGCGTTGCTGCGGATCATATGTGGCGCCTTTACCGGCGCAGGTGGCTTGCGGCTGTAGAAACGTTCCGGGAGGCGCGTGTAACTGTTGTCGAACGGGATGGGGGCAACTGCATTCATGTTGCTAGTGTGCCGCACTGCGCTGCTTCGGAAAAGGAGAATTTGCTTTTGTGTGCGAATGTGCAACGAGGTATGGACGCCGAGCTTTGCACAGCCGTTGAGAATTCAGGATAAGCGGGCTGTATGCCATAAGCTTCAAGCGCGAGCGCTGGTGTGACCAAGCAAAGAGAAGGGCCCTGCCGGATATTTCGTTTTCTTGCGGGGTGTATTGGGATTTCGTTTTATAACAAGGATTTATTTTTATAACAAAGAATTACGGGCATGGTGGGGCCGTCTGCCGGAAAATACCGTTTGCACATGGTTGAGGGCAGAAAAATCTTCTGGCAGCGGGTAATTTGGTGCCGGGTGAGAGCTGGTTAACTGTCTTTGTCATGTGCTCCCATGCTGAGCGCACATTAAAAAGGCCCACTCCGCCGGAGCCTTCTGTGCGGGTTCCTTGGACGCCTCTCGGAGAGCTATATATACGACCTGCTATCCCACAGTATAGGACAGAGCTATGGCAGGACTGAGGGTTTGACGTATGCCGTTTATCGATATGCGATATGCTTCATGATTAGGAGCTTCCGTTGCCGCGATACGCAAGCCTTGTTCGAGACGGGTAAGTCTCGGCGATGGTCGGCAATCTTGGCTGTGGCCACCCGAAAACTGGCGCAACTGGATGCGGCTGCGACACTGGAATTTTTGCGTAGTCCACCCGGTAACCGACTGGAACAACTCCAGGGCGACCGGGCAGGACAGCATAGTATTCGTATCAATGACCAGTGGTGTGTCTGCTTTGTATGGCGGGATGAAGGCGTCTTTGATGTTGAAATTGTGGATTACCACTAGGAGGATCTGAGCGTGATAAAGAATGGCATGCGCCCGGTGCATCCGGGAGAAGTGTTGAGGGAAGATTATCTGATCCCGCTGAATATGAGTGCCAATGCACTGGCAAAGGCGCTTCACGTAACGCCAGCGCGAATCAATGACATTGTGCGGGAGCGCCGGGGTGTTTCGGCGGATACGGCTTTGCGTCTGGCTCGCTACTTTGGTGGCGATGCGCAAAGCTGGCTTAACATGCAGTCCGCCTATGACCTGCGCACGGCTGAGATCGAGGCCGGGAAAGTCATTGTAAGAGAGGTTAATCCGCGGACTGCTTGAAATCATTTCTTTTGTGAAGAGGTAATACAGGCAGCTTTGTTGAACTTGGGGGCAACAATGATAGCTGCTGAAGGGGATCGGGCTATGACTGAGCAGTCATAGACTGAGGACGTTCCTCTTTTTTTGATCCATGATGCCACGCTTTAGAGCGAACCATTTGACTTCCCCGCCTGGCTGCAATCAGTGCGGGGAGCTTTTTGCCTGCACATAAAAACCACTTCCTTTTTGCCGGCTTCCGCCAGCGACTTACCCGTTACCGTGGTGGCGCCGGTGCGTTGCGCGCGGCTCAGAGCCTTCAGGGCGCGTGCTTGCCCGACGTGCGACCAGTAGCGGGAAAGTCGAAAGGATGCCGGTATATCGGCGGCCAGGGCGGAACGGCGGTGACGTTGGGCTTGTCTGCGTAGCGCGGACGGAATAAGGGCGGGGGTATGACGTGGAGTCATGGCAAAGCTCCTGTGATACGGTTTTTTTCCGCTTCCCTCCCGCCAAGCCCGGCACCTGATTTTGCAGGTGCGGGGGAAGCATAGACCTGTCTGGCGGCAGTGGGCAAGAGTCTTGATAGCGTCTGCTTTACAGGGTGTCTACTGTGGTATACACTCTTTTCATGTACGAAATTGTCAAAAGTGCCACCTTCGACCACTGGCTGAATGGCTTGCGCGATGCCCGTGCACGGGTGCGCATTCAAGCGAGAATAGATCGCCTGGCATTGGGCAACGCGGGTGATGTGAAGCCGGTGGGAGATGGGTTGTCTGAACTGCGAATCGACTACGGCCCAGGCTACCGGGTGTATTACATGCAGCGCGGTGACGTGCTGATTGTTCTTCTGTGCGGCGGCGACAAAGGCACACAGACTGCGGACATCAAACGGGCGAAAATGATAGCCACTGAATGGAGGTGAACCATGAATGAGAAATTTTCCCACTACGACAGTGCCGATTACCTGAAAACCGACGAAGACATTGCGCTCTATCTGGAAGCGTGCCTGGAAGAAGCTGGAGACGATCCTGCTTTCATCGCCCGCGCCCTTGGTGTGGTTGCACGTGCCAGGAACATGGCGCAGTTGTCCAAGGATGCTGGCATTTCCCGCGCCGGGCTTTACAAAGCGCTTTCTGGCGAAGGTAACCCCAGCTTTGCCACCGTGGTGAAAGTGGCTAGTGCCCTTGGCTTGAAGATCGGATTCCATCCGGTCGCTTGAAAATGCAGCATGACTACCATCACCAAATCTAATGGCAACGTATTTGAATATCTCGGCATCTCCCCTGGAAAAGCGTGCCTGGGAGAGGCTGAGGTTTCCAAAACTCTTGATCTCGCCAAAAAATATTTCCGCACATAGGCTGATGACGTTTCGCTTGGCTTCAGGGTGGCGAGGGCCGTGTCGCTGAGTGGCCGTCTTTTGATCTCTGATCACTTCATTTTGTATGACTCCCCAGGTTCGATTTTTCAAACCAGTGTATACATGGGATACAAAAATAATAGATATAGCACGAGACAGGTATAGACGGGAAGTGGCCAATTATTGGCTTATCGTGATGAAATTCAAGGGTTTTTTATGAAGGAGTAGACAGCCTGATACAGGTGGATGGCGCGCCCGGCAGGATTCGAACCTGCGGCCATCCGCTTAGAAGGCGGATGCTCTATCCAGCTGAGCTACGGGCGCATTGCCCTGATTCAGGCCGCAAGGGTCGATGGGTCAACGAGGCGGTGGCCAAGAGGGGCCTGACTGGACAGTATGTGGCGTCCAAAGAAGAGAGAAGTGGGGTGGCCGACGGGGATCGAACCCGCGACCTCAGGAGCCACAATCCTGTGCTCTACCAACTGAGCTACGGCCACCATTGAATTGAACTGCTTCTCTTCTCGGCAATCGTCTTGCTTGCCTTCTCTGTCCGACCGCATACGAATTGGTCGGGGAAGAGGGATTCGAACCCCCGACATCCTGCTCCCAAAGCAGGCGCGCTACCAGACTGCGCTATTCCCCGTCTGTATCGCTGAACCGCGCTCTTCACCGAAATCAGAGGCGCGCATCATACAATCAGGTATCACCGGGGTCAATCTCCACGGCGCCTATTTATGTGCGTGTTTCAGCCTTCGAGTAATTTTCGCATGCGCGCCGATCTTTGGCGGCGATGATCCAGGCCAAACTGAATGATCGCCACGGCGGCAAGTGATACCAGCGCGGCGAAGATGAAGGTCAGCGCTCCCGAGTAGTCCCACAACAGGCCGCCGATCAGGGCACCCGCGGCGCCGCCAGCGCCGAAACTCACCGAGGTGTAGATCGCCTGGCCGCGGCCGCGCAGATTGCCCGCGAAAAAGCGCCGCAGATATTCCATGGAAATGGCGTGACAGGCAGCAAAGCTGAAGGCGTGAAGACACTGGGCAAAAATGAGAGCCGACAGTGATCCGGGCATGAGCCCGATCAACAGCCAGCGCAATGTCGTCAGCAACAGGCTGAATACCAGCACGTCGCGCAGGGCCCAGTTGCTCAGCAGGCGGCGCATCGCCAGGAAAATAACGATTTCGGCAATCACGCTCAGCGCCCAGAAATACCCTACCTGGGAGCGGCTGTAACCCGCAGCCTCCAATTGCAGGCTGTAGAACGTGTAATAGATGCCGTGAGCCAGCTGCACGAGAAAAGATGCCAGCAGAAATGCCATTACCGGCCACTGACGCAGAACCTGGCCGAAGGAGGGGCCCCGTTTGCGCTCCCCGCTGCGGGCGGGCGAGTTGATCATGAAGGTGCTCGCCCAGAGCATGGCGAGGAAAAACACGCCCGCCACGCGGAAGTCACCGATACGCTCCTGAAACCAGTAGCCACCCATTACGACGGCCACGATGAAGCCCACCGAGCCCCAGACCCTGATCCGGCTGTAATCTTCGGGGCGATCGCCAAGGCTATCCAGGGTGACCGCCTCGAACTGCGGCATGACGGCATTCCAGAAGAAACTGTAGCCGGCGATCACCAACAGCATGCCCCAGAATTCACTCACCAGAAAAATGCAGGAAAACATCACTGTTCCGCAAAATGCGCCGAGGCGGATGGTGCCCATGCGTCTGCCGGTGCGGTCCGCGAGCCAGCCCCAGAGGTTGGGCGAGATGATGCGCGTGGCCATCACCGCGGACAGCAACAGGCCAATCTCGGTAGCGGAGTAGTTGAGCTGAGACAGGTAGATGGGCCAGAACGGATGGGTGATTCCCAGCAGGCCGTAGTACCAGAAATAAAACGCCGACAGGCGCTTGTGGGGCAAGGCGTCGAGCACAATACAGCCATATTCGAGAGCGACAGTCGCCAGTGTAGCCTTTGCCCTCCGCAGGTCAACAGCAGCCAGCGCGGCAAGTAGGGCAGGGAGAAAGTTTGCATTGGCGGCCGCCTGCCCTACAATTCACGGCCATTTCGCAATCAACCTCGATGCCGACAGCAATGACCCTGCGCACTCTACTCGCCGAACGTGTTCACGCCGCCATGATCCGGGCGGGCATTCCGGAAAATTTTGGCCCCAGCGTCGCTCCTGCAAGCCGCGAAGGATTCGGAGACTACCAGGCGAACGGTGCGATGGCATGCGCCAAGGCCATGAAAAAGCCGCCTCGCGAGCTGGCGCAAGCCATTGTCGATCACCTCGATCTGGCCGGCATCGCCGACAAGGTGGAAATCGCCGGGCCGGGTTTCATCAACATTCATCTGGCGCCAGAATTTCTGGCCACGGCCGTCGCGGCTCAGGGGCTCAACATCGCGCAGCCAAAGCGCAGCGCCGAGCGTCCACAAACCGTGGTGGTCGATTACTCGTCGCCCAACCTCGCCAAGGAAATGCACGTCGGCCACTTGCGCAGCACCATCATCGGCGATGCGCTCGCACGGTTGCTGGAGTATCTCGGTCACAACGTCATTCGCCAGAACCACATGGGCGACTGGGGGACCCAGTTCGGCATGCTCATCGCCGAGTTGGAAGAGCAGCTCGGCGAGGGCGACAGGCCCGATATGGCGCTGAAGGATCTCGAAACCTTCTATCAACAGGCCAAGAAGCATTTCGACGAGGACAGCGCCTTTGCGGACAAGGCGCGCGCCTATGTGGTCAGGCTGCAATCCGGCGATGCTCACTGCCGCGCGCTGTGGCAGCAGTTCATCGACATCTCCGTGGCGCACAGCGAAGAAATCTATCGCCTGCTGAACGTGACCCTCGATCACACCCATATTCGTCCGGAAAGCGCCTACAACGATGATTTGCAGGCTGTGGTGGATGATCTCAAGACGCAGAATCTGTGCGTGGAAGACCAGGGCGCGCAGGTCGTGTTTCTGGACGAGCTCGCCGACAAGAACGGCAACCCGAGCCCGGTCATCGTGCAGAAATCCGGCGGCGGCTTCCTGTATGTCACCACCGACCTTGCGGCGCTGCGCTACCGCGCCCAGGTGCTGGCGGCGGACCGGGTGCTGTATTTCATCGACGCGCGCCAGTCCCTGCACATGCAGCAGGTGTTCACCGTGGCCCGCAAGGCCGGCTTTGTGCCCGATGCCATCCGTCTCGAACACCACGCTTTCGGCACCATGATGGGTGCGGACGGCAAGCCGTTCAAAACCCGCAGTGGTGGCACCGTGAAGCTTGCCGAACTGCTCACCGAAGCCGTGGAACGCGCTGCGGCACTCGTGGCCGGAAAGGATCCCGAGCTCTCCGCCGAAGAACGCACTGATGTCGCCCGCAAGGTTGGTATCGGTGCCATAAAGTATGCCGATCTCTCCAAGACCCGCACCAACGACTACATTTTCAACTGGGACGCGATGCTCAGTTTCGAAGGCAACACCGCGCCTTATCTGCAATACGCCTATGCGCGAATTCGCAGTATTTTCCGCCGTGCCGGTGTCGCGCCGTCTTCGCTGATTGGTGAGATCATCATTGCCGACCCCCGCGAAAAAGGGCTGGCGCTCAAGCTCCTCAGCTTCGAGGACGTGCTGCAACAGGTAGCCGCGGACGCCTATCCGCATGTGCTGTGCAATTACCTCTACGATCTCGCCAGCGCCTTCACGGCCTTCTACGAGCACTGCCCGATCCTCAAGGAGGGGGTGCCCGACGGCGTGCGGGATAGCCGTCTGCGCCTCGCCGCGATCAGTGCCGACACGCTTGCGCGCGGACTGGACCTGCTTGGCATCGAAGTCATGGAAAAAATGTGAGAGCGCCCCGTCAAAAGCACTGTGCGCAGGGAGCGCATTTTCGTGACAACCGAACGGCTCTTGACTGAAGATTTTTCGGACGAGGATTGCCCGCTCTGCGCGTCTCCTGCCGTGGTGTTTTATCACAGGGACGAGCAGCGGGATTACGTTCGCTGCGCAAGCTGCGATCTGGTGTTTGTGCCGACGGGTTTTCACCTGGCGGCGGAGGATGAGAAGGCCCAATACGACCTTCACGAAAACAACCCTGAAGATCAGGGCTACCGCATGTTTCTCGCTCGCCTGTTCGACGTGCTGGAGCCGAAATTGGCACCGGCTTCGTCGGGGCTCGATTTCGGCTGTGGTCCGGGGCCGACCCTTTCCCTGATGTTCGCGGAGCGCGACCACCGGATGGCGTTGTACGATGTTTTCTATGCGCCCGACAGGGCAGTGCTGGAAAAACGCTATGCGTTCATCACTGCCACCGAGGTTGTCGAACATCTTTCAGCGCCTGGTGAGGTGCTCGATGAGTTGTGGAGACTGCTTGAGCCGAAGGGCTGGCTCGGCATCATGACCAAGCTCGTTCGAGACAGGGAGGCGTTTGCATCTTGGCATTACAAGAGCGACCCGACGCATATCTGCTTCTTTTCGCGCCAGACGTTTGCGCAGCTTGGCGCAAAGTGGCAAGCGTCAGTGGAATTTGTGGGCGCGGATGTGGTGTTGTTTCAAAAAGCGTAACAGAGGACACGAGCCAACGATGCGATGATTGGCTGCAGATAGATGCACCTTTTTACGTCGGTGCCGTCAAGACGAGAAGAAAGAAATTGCAGGGAAGCGGCCCGATGACCGCTTCCCTGCAAGACGTGCAATTACTCTGACTTGAGTGCGTCTTTGGCAGAGTTGAGCGCGTCCTTGGTTGCATCCTTGGCGTCTTTCGCAGCTTCTTTAGCGGCGTCGAAGGCATCCTGTACGGAATCCTGGGTTGCTTCAGAAGCGTCTTCCAGGGCGTCGCCAGCGTCTTCCGCAGCTTCTTCAGTGGCGTCCACGGCATCTTCCGACCATTGTTCGGCAGAGTCTGCGGCTTCGTCCATTGCGTCTTGCGCTTGGTCGATCAGGCTTTCTTCAGTGACGGGTGGCGGCTCAGTGGCCGGTGGTGGTGGTGCGGCTTTTTCACCACAGGCCGCCAGCGCAAAAGAAAATGCAGTAACTGAAAAAAGGGTTGTGAGGGTTTTCAGGTTGACCATGAGTCTGACTCCGAGATTTCTTATTCCGGGGCGCTATTATAGGGACATGTTCAATAATAAGGTCAATACATTAATGAGCAAAGCTACTACTTTTTGTGAATATGCCTCTCTGATAGACTGCGGAGCACCCGCCATGACAGGAAATCCGTGAAGATTCTCCACACATCCAGCCCGGAAAAGGAACTTGCCCGCTTCTTGCGAGGGGCGAGTGACGGCGCCTTCACGTTCGATTTCGTGCAATATTACTTGCCCGGCGCGTCCTCGGTGAGGTTGCTCGCGGTGCTGAACCGTGCCGAAGATGGCGCGCCCATTGCGCTGGTCAGTGATCGTGTTTCGGAAGGTATCGCCTTTCTGGAAAGGCAAGCGGCGGACACAGGGTCTCGACAGGAGTTATCTGCACTTCTCGAAGCGCCCTGGATAGCGCTTGCCGGGGTCTGGAAACTGGCTCCGGTCAATATTCCAAAACCCTGGGGGCAGGAAATCTGGTACACGGGTATCGAAGCGCGCGGACAATCGCACGTCGGCGACGGCACCTGTTCACTGCCGCTGCCGTGGTTGCTGGCGCTCGATTCCGATCTGTTGCTGATGCCCGGCTGCCGGGAACCCAATCTGTTGAAAATTCTCGATCCGTTGCCGGAAGAGGTCTTTGGCGACCTTTATTTCGAGCTCCACGAAGAAAAGCGCGAAGTCTATGTGGTCAGTAATGTCTCCCGCGAAGCCTGGCCGGATGGCACAGGCGCCATCCGTTACGGTTTCGATCCGCAGGTGCGCGCCAGCTACGGCGATGACGCCGCCTTCCGGCGCGCGTTTCTCGCTGCCGTGCAAGCCTATGAAGAAGTAAGGCGGCAGATCGATGCAAGGGTCGACAGACTGCGGCAGCGGGATGGAATGGCGCTCGATCAGCCAGTGGACGCGCCGACGCTCAAACGCTGGTTGGCCGAGCTGCCGGCAGAGTTGCACGCCCGCGAACAGGCAGCCCGCGAGGCCATGAACGCCTTCACCCATATGGTGCCCCTGCAAACCGGTGATGTGGTGAAGGTGGCCACGCTGACACCCCACGCCCTGCAGCACGGTGTGCGCACGGTGGAATTCCAGACGCCGGTCTACGAGCGCAAGATCCTCAGTTTTGCACAAAAGGTGCTCACCCAATCCCACTGGGATACCGAGGAAGCCGTGCAACTGATGAGCCTCGAGCCCGGCTCTGTCGAAACGCTGCCAGTGCTCGAGGAAAGCGAAGGCCATCGCCGTGAACAGGTGGTGCGCTTTGAGGATTTCGTGGTTTATCGGTTGACGTTGATGCCCGGTGCGAGCTACCCCATCGAGGACAGCGGTACATATCGCGTGCTTTTTGCCGTTACGCCGGGTCTCGCGGTGAAGTCTCTCGAATTGGCGCCGGAAGAGGCTGTGCTGATCCCCGCCACCGCGACCCGAGTGACGTTGCACAACCTCCGTAAAACCCCCGTCGTGTGCCTGATTTCCGTGCCCGTGAGCGGCGCTGCTGTCGGTTGCCCGTAAGGCAGCCCTGTGGCAAAATCGCCCCCCTTCCGGCTCAGGTCGGTCATGCGAAAGTGGCGGAACTGGTAGACGCGCTGGATTTAGGTTCCAGTGGTTAATCCCGTGAGGGTTCGAGTCCCTCCTTTCGCACCAATATCCGTATCCATTTGAATTATTCGAAGTGTAACGAGGAAAAACCATGCAGGTTTCCATTGAGACAGTTTCCGGGCTTGAGCGCCGCATGACGGTCGGCGTTCCCGCGGAGCAGGTCGACAACGAAGTAACCAACAGGCTTCAGCAGGCCGCCGCGACAGTACGGCTCGACGGATTCCGCAAGGGCAAGGTTCCCATGAAGGTTCTGCGCCAGCGCTTCGGTCGTGGCATCCGCCAGGAAGTGGTTGGGGATGTCGTCAGCAGAACCTTTGCCGATGCAGTGCAAAGTGAAAAGGTGCGCCCCGCGGGCCAGCCCAATATCGAATCCCTGAACGACAATCCGGGACAGGATCTGGAGTACGTGGCGGTTTTCGAAGTCTATCCGGATGTGGAGCTGCAGGCGTTTTCTGCGCTGTCCATCACCCGTCCCGTTGCAGAAATCTCCGACGCGGATCTGGAAAAGATGATTTCGGTTCTGCGCGAGCAGCATGCCACCTGGGAAGTCGTCGAGCGTGCCGCCGAGACCGGTGATCAGGTCAAGCTCGACTATACGGGCCGCAGGAATGGTGAAGAGTTTGACGGCGGCAAGGCCGAGGGCTCCACCCTGAAACTGGGTTCGGGCCAGATGATCCCCGGCTTTGAAGATGCGCTGGTGGGTATGAAGGCCGGTGACAGCAAGACCGCCCAGCTGAAGTTCCCCGACGACTACCACAGCGAAGACTTGAAAGGCGCGGAGGTCGAATTCGATCTCAAGGTACTGGAAGTCAGCGAAAGAAAACTGCCCGAGCTGGACGATGAATTCTTTGCCAAGTTCGGTGTCAGCGAGGGCGGCGAAGAGAAGTTCCGCCAGGAAGTGCGCGACAACATGGAGCGCGAGCTGCGCAACGCCATCAAGAACAAGACCAAGGGGCGCTTGATGAACAAGCTCCTCGAATTGCACAGCGTCGACGTACCCAAGGCGCTGGTCAAGGGCGAGGTCCAGGTGCTGCGCCGCCAGATGCTGAGCCAGTTCGGCGGCGGCATGAATTTCGATGAGTCGATGCTGCCCGATGAGCTGTTCGCGGGAGAGGCCGAGAAGCGCGTTGCGCTCGGGCTGATCGTCGCCAAGGTGATCGAGAAGGAAAACATCACCACCGATGCAGACCGCGTCAAGCTGCAGATTGAAGAAATCGCATCTACCTATGAAGAGCCGCAGGAAGTGGTCAATTACTATTACGGTAATGAGCAGCTTCTCAACAGCGTCTATTCCGCGGTGCTGGAAGACCAGGTGGTCGAGCGCATTCTCGCCGATGCCGACGTCAAGGACGAAGTGTGCAGCTATGAAGAAGCTGTCCAGCCCGACAAGCCCGCGACCGAGCCTGACGAAGAAGAGGCTTCCGAAGACTGATTGTTCGGCAGATCGGTTTTTCCATTCTCGGCGCCAGCCCTGTCATAAGGCAAGCAGTCTTGTTTGCCTTATGACCTATCCCCGTTACAATGCCTGCAACTGTATTTTCCAAAGCGAGAAGTGGAGTTAGATCTATGAGTTCGGTACTGGATGTAAGAGCCGCGGGAGGTCTGGTTCCCATGGTCGTCGAACAGACGGCGCGGGGAGAGCGGGCGTTCGACATCTACTCGCGTCTTCTCAAGGAGCGGGTGATTTTCCTGATTGGTCCCGTTGAGGACTACATGGCGAATCTGGTGGTTGCACAGCTGCTGTTTCTGGAGTCAGAGAATCCCGACAAGGACATCCATCTCTACATCAACTCGCCGGGCGGTTCGGTGACGGCGGGCTTGTCCATCTATGACACCATGCGCTTCATCAAGCCGGATGTGAGCACCATGTGCATCGGCCAGGCGGCGAGCATGGGCGCATTCCTGCTTTCCGCTGGCACCAAGGGCAAGCGCTACTGCCTGCCCAACTCGCGCGTGATGATCCACCAGCCCAGCGGCGGTGCCCATGGCCAGGCGTCCGACATTCATATTCACGCCCAGGAAATCCTCAAGATTCGCGAGCGCCTCAACAGGCTGATGGCCGAGCACACGGGCCAGTCTCTCGAGAAGATCGCGCTGGATACCGAGCGGGATAACTTCATGAGCGCGGAGGCCGCTCGTGAGTATGGTCTCATCGATCACGTTCTGGACAAACGCCCTTGAAATAGAGTAGTCTCGGGGTGAAATCGTTGGTGGCTATTGTCAACAACATGTTTTATATAGCTTTTTCTGAGGTGAGGCAATGAGCGGGCACGGCAAATCTGATGAAGGTGGCAAGCTGTTGTATTGCTCCTTTTGCGGCAAAAGCCAGCACGAGGTAAGAAAGCTCATCGCTGGTCCCTCGGTGTTCATCTGCGACGAGTGTGTCGACTTGTGCAATGACATCATTTCCGAGGAAATTCAGGAAGATGCCGGTATGCGCGGCGGCGACAAGCT
>Ga0265293_10005697_pt1 | contig 20586 bp, 12 predicted proteins | sample Munlanlewell138R_FD_192505 | JGI IMG/M metagenome (GOLD analysis project Ga0265293, IMG submission 192505) | Leachate microbial communities from a municipal landfill in Southern Ontario, Canada - Leachate well 138R | ecosystem: Engineered > Solid waste > Landfill > Unclassified | place: Canada... | reverse complement strand
CAAGTCTTTTTATTTTTTTCCTTGATAAAAATTTATTTTTCCTTGATATCTTTTCGAAGAAATTCAGTTTATTTTCAAGTAAATAGCTATTTTATCCCAATAGAATTTGATTCTACGAAAATAGAATCAAATTCCACCCGCGTAGAATTTGATTCCATAGCACCAAAACAAGGTCTTTTACGCTTAAGGCTTGATTTTTATTTCTTAATATTAACAGGCAGTAAAAACACAAATAAAATCTATATATTATTTTATTTAATTCGAATTTTCCTTGATATAATTTTTAAAACAAAAGGGCGAGAAGAAATTCTCGCCCTTTAAGGCATTATTGTTTAATTAGTTTTGACTATTGAACAATAAGTTTTTGAGTTTTGATAGAGTTAGAGCTTTGGATTATTATAAAGTAAACTCCTTTAGCATAAGCCTCTAGATTTATATAATGATTAACCTCAACATTTGAGCTTTCTCTTTCAATTGTAGATACGCTGCGACCTTGAACATCAGTAATAGAAATCTTAACTTTCCCATTTATTCCCTTAATAATTAATGTAGTATTATTTGTAGAAGGGTTTGGATAAAGATTTACATTTAGTTTTTCATTATTTATTTCTTCTATGCTTGAAGTAATTTCAAAGTCCAATACATTTCCATAAGTTCTTCCGGAATTTGTTTCTGCAAAAGCTCTAAAATTGTACTCTGAGGTTATTAAGTTTATAGCAAATGCAGAAATAGAGTCAGTTTGAGTAGATATTAATTCAATAGAGTTTGCCCAATCTGATGTGTCGTATTTATATTCGAATCCACTTAAAATTATTGTCTCTGTTCCTTGGTCAACTATCCCTTGGAATGTAGCTGATTTTGAATTATTATTTACTATTACGTTGGTTGTTATAACAGTTGGAGGGAGAATAGGATTGGTGGTGAATGTGTCTATTTGAGATTCAAAATAATTTCCTGACTGAGTGGTTAAAAATGATTTTACATTGTATTTATTATTAGGAGTTAAGTTATTAACATTAGCAGTCATAGGAGAAAGGGAGTTAGAGCTTTGTAATGAAGTCCATGTAGTATCATTTAGTAATTTATATTTAAAACCAGTGGAGTTTATTGTTTCATCTCCTTGAATATATGAGGCATTAAGCGTGGCTGAATTATGAGTAATATTGGTTGTTGAGTCATAAGATAGGGTAGGAGGGACAATTAATGTTTGGGTAAGAGAAATATCGTCTATATAAATATTATTACCATATTCTGATTTTGCCTTAAAGATTAAGTAATAGTTTCCAGAAATTGCAGCAGGAAGGTTACATGAGTAATTAAACCAACCATCATTACTCATCGAAGGAGTTGCTATTCTGTCGTTTGATATAAAACCAATTAAGCTTGCTGAATCAAGTGTTCGAGATGAATTAAAATATACCTCAATACCTTCCAATTGATCTGAGTAAGAGTTATTTGTTCTGTAAATCCATAGGTTTACATTATAAGTATTATTATTGGTGAAATTTATAATAGGAGTAAAGAGGGCAGCCCATTGATTTGCTCCAATATTATAAGAATTATATTGTAACATCTTAGTACCACCATAAGGAGAGCAACTTGGAGAAGAGCCATAACTAACAATATTAAAATAATTTGTATCAGAAGAAGTTTGATTCCAGCAATTCAAATTATTTTCAAAACTCTCAGTAAAAGGAGTGCTTAGAACTAATCCGCAATCTGTTGTGAATGTTTCAATATTACTATATAGAGTTCCAAATGAAGTTGTAACGTATATTCTGTATTCGTAACTTGTGTTTATTGATAAATTATTCAATATAAGTTGAAGAGGATTAGAAACAACAGCTTGCTGAATGAAATTTGTTGTACCCGATAACCTATATTCAAATCCCATTGAAATAATCCCTGTGCCTGAAATACTTCCATTAAGAGTTACTGAAGTAGTTGTAATATTTGTTGGAGGGAGAACAGTTATTATTGGAGTGTTATTAATATATGAGAATGTAATTATTGAATCAGTTCCATAAGCAATATTAGTTAATGATTTCCCTGTTGGTGTCCCATTCTTTAATGTAGAGTTCATAAAGCTTGTTTGATTAGTTGACCCAGGAAATGTAGTGCTTGATGTATTAATATTTGTAGAGTCTCCGAATGCAGGAATTATAAAATACCCTCTATCAAATGGATTGTCATTAATATCGTTAATTCGATTATTTATCCAAGGGTCAATTAAATTATTATCACCATGAAATACAAGCATTCCTTTTGCAGGAGTATATGCATCCCATTTCTTTTTATTTCTATGTTCAAACATAAAAAATTCATTAGTACTTAATACAACTTTATATGCTTTATTGCTATCCGAAATTGCGGGAAGAGTACAATTAGTATTAGAATTTAAAATAGTAGGAGTAAGCCATCCTAACATTTGTCTTTCAAGTGCTGAAAGATAGGGAGGGGTCTTGGACGCATTATTATAACCTCCGCTTGCCATCAAATCCCAGGTACTTAAATGAACTGATTGTCCTCCAGAGCCTGCATAGTCAGTATCATAGAAATCAGGCAACCCCAAAACATGTCCCATTTCATGACAAATAGTTCCAATGCCATCAACCGAAGTTATAGTTCTTAATTCATTAGAGCAAGAATATCTATAAACATTAACTCCATCAAAGCTTGGAGTATTTGGAAGAGTCCAGCTATGAGCCCAAATAGCATTTGTTCCTCCTCCATTATGTTGCCCTCTCCCTGCATAGATAACATGAATCATATCTACTATTCCATCATTATCATTGTCAAAATCTGCAAAATTTACATCTTGATTTGCTAAAGAACAAGCCTCTGCAATCATAACCCTTGGTAGAGTATCATTTGCATTTGCAGTTTCAGCTCCGTAATAGGCTTGATTATAATTTAGAGTATAAGGACCAACAACAGTAAAATTAGCATTTAATGTTCCCATTGAATTGTCATAGAAATAATCTCTCACACTACCTGTAGCTCCATTAGTAGTATAGTTTGATTGAGAAATTTGATTTTGCATTATTGTTGCATTTCCAGAGTTAAAAGGAATATCAGTAAAGCTAACTAATATCACTAAGAAATTTGGTGATCCAGTAGTTGGTATGTAATTTGGAGAATTATTAGAATATCTTTTTATTCTATTTTGTTTAAACATTTCAAGTTGAGATGAATTAAAGAATAACCCTTTCTTAATCGTTCCAAGAAATAAATTATCTTCAGCTGTTCTGTATTGATAATCGCAAGCCAAAACATCCGATTTATCCAATTTACCTTCTCTATTTATTATAGCATAAACAATGTCTCCATTATTTTTTTCTAATAAAGTATATCCATCCAACGATTTAGCCCAAGAGATAAATTCATCTCCATTTAATGTGTAAGAGATTATCTTCCCATTAGATTGTTTCTTAGAATAAATTTGAGTGTTATTTGCTGGTATTGCAAAAATTGAATTACATAAGAATGTAATAATAATAAAAAGAGTAGAAATGATACTGACTTGTTTCTTCATAATAAGTTGTTAAAATAAATCAAGGCAAAGGTAGTATTTTTTTTGGATACTTAGTCAATTTTTAAGATTATGATATTTTTGAGTAGTCTTTGAGTGATTTTTTATTGTTGAAGTGTTGTCTAAGAATTTGATTATCGACTAAAGACAGGCTTGGGTCTTTATCTATTATTTCCATTGCTAAATACCTTGCAAGTTTTAGCAATTTCTCATCTTTTACAATATCAGCAATTTTAAGGTCTAATATTCCGCTTTGTTTCGTACCAGTTATTTCTCCAGGTCCTCTAAGTCTCAGGTCTACCTCTGCAATTTCAAATCCATCATTGGTATTACACATGGTTTGAATTCTGGTTTGAGCTTCCGAGCTTAGTTTATAACTGCTTACAAGTATGCAATATGATTGGTCGGCACCTCTACCAACCCTTCCTCTTAATTGGTGGAGTTGGGAAAGCCCAAAGCGTTCTGCATTTTCAATAACCATTACCGAAGCGTTTGGAACATCCACTCCAACTTCAATAACTGTTGTAGAAACCATAATATTTGTTTTCCCATTCTTAAACCTATCCATCTCGAAATCCTTATCAGCTGTTTTCATCTGCCCATGAACAATGGAAATTTGATATTTAGGCAAAGGGAACTCTCTTGCTATACTTTCATAACCATCCATTAGGTCTTTAAGGTCGAGTTTCTCACTTTCCTTAATTAGAGGGTATACAATATATATCTGCCTACCTTGTGCAATCTCCTTATGCATAAAGGAGAAAAGTTTAAGCCTTGAGCTGTCATAAATATGTAAGGTTTTAATTGGCTTTCTTCCTGGAGGCAATTCGTCAAGAACAGAAGAATCTAAATCTCCGTATACTGTCATTGCAAGAGTTCGAGGAATAGGGGTTGCTGTCATTACAAGAATATGAGGAGGAGTTGAATTCTTCTTCCACATTTTTGCTCTTTGTTCTACTCCAAATCGGTGTTGTTCATCTATTATACATAGCCCAAGATTATTAAATACTACATTATCTTCCAAAATCGCATGAGTCCCAATTAAAATATTTATTTCTCCCTCGATTAGTTTAGGAAAGATTTTCTTTCTTTCTTTGAGTTTTGTAGAACCTGTTAGTAATTCAACCTTTATTGGCATTTGATTCATATACTTTGAAATAGAATTAAAATGCTGTTGAGCCAATATTTCAGTGGGAGCAATCATTGTTGCTTGAAATCCATTATCAATAGCAATTAACATAGAGAATAAGCCAACTATTGTTTTCCCACTTCCAACATCTCCCTGCAAAAGTCTATTCATTTGATGACAAGTCCTCATATCGTTTCTTATCTCTTTAATTGCTCTTTGTTGAGCATTGGTAAGAGAAAAAGGAAGATGGTTTTTGTAGAAATTATTGAAGTTTTCTCCTACAACAGAGAATACAAAACCCTTAGATTTTTCTACCCTATGGTTTTTCATCACTTGATTCTCTAATTGAAGAAAGAAAAGCTCCTCGAATTTTAATCTTGTTTTAGCTCTTTCCAATAGTTCTGGGGTCTTAGGAAAATGAATTTGTTTTAAAGCCTCTTCATAAGAAATAAGATTTAACTGTTGGATTAAGTATTTTGGAAGAGTTTCTGGTAGGTAATCAATATTTTGAATTAAGGTCTTGGTTAGCTTTGATATTGCTTTTGAATTAAGAAAAGAATTCTTCATCTTCTCCGATGTATTATACTGAGGAGAAAATTTCTCTGCTTCTTGTTGTTGGTGAGAAACAAGGGATTCAAATTCTGGATGAGCAAAATTATACTCGTTATTAAAGAGAGTTGGTTTCCCAAAAATCACATAGTAATTTCCAATAATTAGAGATTCTTTTACCCATTTCAATCCTTTGAAAAAGACTAAATCTATTACTCCAGTATCATCAGCAAGTTTAGCAACTAATCTGGTACTACGACCATTGCCAATTAGCTCTGTATCTACAATCTTTCCTACAACCTGAATATATATTTCACTGCTTTGAATCTCACTAATTTTCACATAATGAGTTTTATCTACATATCTATAAGGGAAATAATAAAGCAAATCATAATAGGTACTGATATTAATCTCTTTTCTTAATATATCAGCCTTTTTGCTTCCAACTCCCTTTAAGTATTCTATCTTAGTTTTTAAAAACTCACTCATTATTATTTGTTTCGCTAATGCAAATATACAAAATTATTCAATACTTTGTTAATTTCCTTGTGATTGGGAAAATGATTATGGAGTATATTGTAGAAATCCTTGTTATGATTTCTAATTATTAAATGGCAGAGCTCATGAGCAATTATATACTCTAAACATTCCAAAGGGTAGTAAACTAAAGAAAAAGAAATCCATATCTTTTTAGTCTTAATATTACAAGAGCCCCAGCGTGTTTTCATCTTTCTAATACTAAATCCTGATGAAGAAACTTTAAGTCTATCTTCCCAAGCTGGAATAAGTTCGATTATTTTATTATGTAAATATTCCCTATACCAAGAATATATTATAGCCTCAGTTCTTTCTTTATCAGAGGGGTCTTTTGTGTGGATAATTAATTCATTATCTATTAATTCAATTCTTTTGTTTCCATAAGTTGATTTTAATCTTAGTGTTATTTTCTCTCCAAAAAGATAAAACTCCTCATTGTCTTCGTATTTCTTTGTGTAATCAATTCTTTGAGTATTATATTTCTCTCTCTTCTGTTTTATCCAAAAAAGCTTTGAATTAGCAAAACCTATTATATACTCCTTACTAACATTCATAGGGCATACGATTCTAACATCACCATAAGGAGGGATTAATCGTAGATTAATATATTTTACTTTTCGATGAATTACCTCAATATTAATATTCTCAATGGTAATAATATAGGTAGTGTTTAATTTCACAAGAATTATTCTTTAATTAAAAAAGGTACTTACTATATGATTAATAAGTACCTTTGAGTATTATTGTGTTTTTTTAAGTGTTACTTAATTGGTTTTAGTCCAAGTATCTGTCTTGCTTCATGTGGGTTAGCAATTTCTCTGCCAAATTCTTTAGCAAGTCTAACTACTTTTTCTACTAATTCCCCGTTGCTTTTAGCAAGAACACCCTTTGAAATATATACATTATCCTCAAAACCAACTCTAACATGTCCTCCATCAATAATAGCACATACTGCAAGAGGAAATTCAAAACGTCCAACTCCAGCAACAGTGTAAGTAGCATCGCTTGGGATTGAGCCACGAAGGAAAACAAAGTCACGAATATCTCCACCAATTCCTCCATTTACTCCCATAACGAAATCAAAATGCATAGGAGTTTTGATAAATCCTTTCTTGTGAAGTCTTAAAGCCATTTCAATCATTGACTTATCGAATACTTCAAGCTCAGGTTTAATATCTCTCTCAATCATTCTTTCTCCAAAATACTTGATTGTGTTTTCAGTATTCATAAATACTTCATCGCCTCCAAAGTTTAAGGTTCCACAATCTAATGTAGCCATTTCTGGATTAAGTTCCGTTGGTTGAAGTCTTTCGTCATTACTCATTCCAACAGCTCCTCCAGTAGAGGGTTGGATAATAACATCTGGGCATTCTTTCTTTATAGCCTCCATTATTACTCTAAACCTTTCTTTGTCTTGAGTTGGAGTACCGTCATCCCATCTAACATGAAGATGAATTATTGAAGCACCAGCCTCATAAGCCGATTTAGCTTCTCTAACACATTCCTCAATAGTATAAGGAACGGCAGGATTATGTTCTTTTAATACTTCAGCTCCACAAATTGCAGCTGTAATAATTAGTTTTTCCATATTGAGAGTTTTTTTTAATTTTTTCTTTGATTTTGCTTAGGTACAACACAGGTACCTGAGGCACGACAAACAATTATTGGCTCTTCTAACACATCAGCAGCTGAAGCAGAGATATCCGTTCTTGGGATAATCACTTTTCTTGCTTCAAATTCCATTTTCCTAGAAGAATTACCTATTTGAGTAATTTCTCCAACAGCCTCTATATAATCTCCTGCATAAACAGGTGCAAGAAACTCTACTTTATCATAAGCACAGAAAAGACCCTCGTCTCCGTCATTTGCAATTAATAATTCTGTTGCAACATCTCCAAAAAGAGCAAGCATTTTAGCTCCATCTACAAGGTTGCCACCATAATGAGCATCTTGAGAACTCATTCTAAGTCTTATCATTGATTTTTTCATATCCATTTAGTATTTAATTAAATAATCTACAAACATATAAGGAATAGCCACGTTGTGAGCTTCTATCACATCGACCTCTTCGCTGCAATCAGCAATAACAATATCTGCTGCCATAGCTATATAAGGATTGAAATTTTTGGTTGTTCCTCTAAATAATAAATTACCATATTTATCAGCAACACTTGCTCCAATTAATGCAACATCAGCTTTAAGTGGTTTTTCTAATAAGAAATCTTTTCCATCTATATTAATAATCTCTTTATTTTCTTGAACCACTGTACCGAGACCAGTTTGAGTTAGTACTCCCCCAAGTCCTGAACCATAAGCTCTAATTCTTTCTATTAAAGTGCCTTGAGGAACTAATTCAACTTCCATTTCTTTGCTTAGCATTAACTCCCCAGAAGTAGGGTTAGTGCCGATATGTGAAGTAATTACCTTCTTAACCATTTTATGTGCAACCATAATACCAGAACCCATGTCTTCTGTTGCAGTATCATTGCAGATTATTGTAAGGTCTTTTTTACCAGCAAGTGCAAGAGCTTTAATAAAACGATTAGGAGCACCAACTCCCAAAAAGCCTCCTACCATTATTGTCATTCCGTCCTTAATTAAATCAATTGCTTGATTAGTATCAATTCTTTTCATATATGATAATTAGTTGTGTTTAGATATAATTTAATACGCAAAGATAGATAATTTACATGTAACACCCAAATAATAGTTTTTAGATTAAGTTTATTACTTGAATTTAGAAATCTTAACCACTTATTAATTAACATTTGTCTTAAGAGAACTATCTCTTGATTCTACGGAAATAGAATCAAATTACATTTTATTAGAATCAAGAGTTAGTTTTCTGTAATTTGATTCTATTTTTCTGTAATTTGATTCTATTATCCTATTTTTTAAATCTTAAGATGTGTTTTACAAACCGGATACAAACATTATTATTATTTTGATTATCTTTGCAAGCTAAAAAGAAAAAATAAAAGTATAAAATATAATAGATTATGGCTACAAAAGTTACAAAAGAATTGATTAATCCTAAGAGTATAGTAGTGGTAGGTGCTTCAAATGATGTTACCAAACCAGGTGGAGCAATACTTAGAAATATTATTGAAGGTGGATTTAAAGGAGAATTACATGTTGTTAATCCAAAGGAAGACCTTATTCAGGGAGTAAATTGTACAAAAGATATTAAAGATTTGCCAAAGGTTGATTTAGCAGTCTTGGCAATTGCAGCAAAATTTTCTGAAGAAACTGTTAGAGTATTAGCTGAAGAAAAAAATACTAAGGCTTTTATTATTATCTCTGCAGGTTTTGGAGAAGAAAGCCATGAAGGGAAAGAGCTTGAGAATAGAATAGTAAATATTATTGAAAGAAATGGAGCTTGTTTGATTGGACCTAATTGTACTGGTATATTTACTCCTTATCATCATGCAATCTTTTCAAAACCATTCCCTCAATCCTCTGCAAAGGGAGTTGATTTTATTACTGGTTCTGGTGCAACAGGTTGTTTTATAATGGATATTGGAATGCAACATGGATTACATTTCAATCATTGTTGGGCAGTAGGTAACTCTGCACAGCTTGGAGTAGAGGATTTATTAGAATATCATGACGAAGTATTTAATCCAGAAACATCTGCTAAGGTTATATTAATGTATGCTGAAAACATTAAAAATCCAGATAAGATATTAAAACATGCAATATCTCTTAGAAATAAAGGGGTAAAGATTGCAGCTATTAAATCAGGTGGTTCTGAAGCTGGTTCAAGAGCAGCTTCTTCTCATACAGGGGCATTAGCTTCTCCAGATGTTGCAATTGATGCATTATTCAAGAAAGCAGGGATATTAAGATGTAACGGTAGAGAAGAATTAATTTATGTTGCTTCTATTTTCACATTTCCAGAGCTTAAAGGAAAGAATATAGCAATTATAACCCATGCAGGAGGTCCTGCAGTTATGCTAACTGATGCTCTAAGTAGATCTGGTTTGGAAGTTCCAAATATCGAAGGAGAAAAAGCAGATGCATTATTATCTCGTCTGTTTGCAGGTTCTTCTGTATCAAATCCAATTGACTTCCTTGCAACAGGTACTCCTGAACAATTAGGAGATATTATTGATACTTGTAATAATGATTTTGATAATATTGATGCAATGTGTGTTATTTTCGGAACACCAGGGCTTGCACCAATCTATGATGCGTATAATGTATTAAATGAGAAGATGAAAACTTCTAAAAAGCCAATCTATCCAATTCTTCCTTCAACTCTTGTTGCTGGTGATGAGGTTAAGGACTTTGTTTCAAAAGGAAATGTATTCTTCCCTGATGAAACTGTATTTGGAAGTACATTAGGTAAGGTAGTTGCTAATAACACAGATAATGTAAACGCAAAAGATTTTATAGATATTGATATTAAAAAGATTCGTTCAATTATTGATAGATGTGAAAATGGTTATTTAGATACCAAGATAATGAATGAATTATTAGATGCCGCTCAAATTGCTCATGCATCTGAAATTTCTTCCGATAATATTGAGGATTGCGTAAACTTTGCTAAAGAATTTGGATATCCAGTAGTAATGAAGGTTGTAGGACCAGTACATAAGAGTGATGTTGGTGGAGTTGTTCTAAATGTAAAGGATGAAGAAACTGTCAGAAAAGAATTTGACAGACTTATGAAAATCAAAGACACTTATGCAGTTCAAATGAATCAAATGCTTTCGGGAACAGAAGTATTTATAGGAGCAATGAAAGAACAATTATTTGGACATCAGGTTCTTTGCGGATTAGGTGGTATATTTATTGAAGTGTTTAAGGATGTTCAATCTAATTTAGCTCCTATAGGAACAACTGAGGCTAAAGGTATGATTAAATCATTAAAGAGCTATAAGATTATTCAAGGAGTTAGGGGACAAGAGCCAGTTAATGAGGATAAATTTGCTGAACAAATTGCAAGAGTAAGTGCATTGGTTCAAGCTGCTCCTGAAATTGCTGAAATGGATTTAAATCCTCTTTTAGGAAATTCAAAGGCTGTTGTTGCTGTTGATGCAAGAATTAGAATAGAGAAATAAAACTATTAAAACATATAATATGAAAAAGGGTTTATTATGGAATCTTATTGCAAGCTTACTTATTCTTGCAATGTTCCTTTTACAGTTTTCTCCACAACTTGAAGTTTTTAAGTATTGGATTTGTTTCCTTGTTACATTAGGAGCAACAATAAGTATAGTTTATAATACTTATATGCTTGGTTCGAAACTTATCAAAATTGAAAAACTATATAAGATAATGGAGATTGATAATAAGAATTTTAAAAAACAAATTGAGTCAACCTCTAAATTAGAAACCCTCGAAGAAACTATTAGCAAAGAAACAGAGATTTAATTTATTATGAAGAAAAAAGATTTAGTTTTTATCCTAATTTCATTAGGTGTATTGTCATTGTTTTTTATAATTGAACCATTGAATAATTGGTTTATGGATTGGAGCAAGGCAAAGGACGGACGTTATTTTATACTTGCATTTCTTAAGTTTGCAGTACTTGCAACACTTGGAGAAAGTATTGGATTAAGGATTTCAAAAGGAGTATATAACGAAAAAGGGTTTGGACTTTTGCCAAGAGCAATTGTATGGGGAGTATTAGGAATAGGAATTTCTGTTGCAATGGGAATATTCGCATCAGGTGCTTATGGATTTTTGAATTATTTTTCATTAAACCTATCTCCTGCAACTCTATCCCAAGAACCTATATTGATTAGACTTATATATGCATTTACTGTTTCTGTGTTTATGAATATTATCTTTGCACCAGTATTTATGACCTTGCATAAAGTGACAGATACTCATATCCTAAAGAATAGAGGAACAATCGCTGGGTTATTTACTCCAATAGAGTTTGGTAATATATTTACTAATTTAAATTGGTCTGTTCAATGGAATTTTGTCTTCAAAAAGACAATACCTTTCTTTTGGATTCCTGCTCATACCATTACTTTTATGTTACCTAAAGAGTTTCAAGTCCTTTTTGCAGCACTTTTAGGTGTAGCTTTAGGAGTAATACTTTCTTTTGCTAACCTAAAAAAGAGATAGATAATGAGAGTGAGAACAAAATCAATATTATTATTTCTTTCAGTCTTATTACTATCAAATCTTCTTAAAGCTCAAGAGGAGAGTAAATTTGGAATAGAAGGATATGGATGGATAGGAGGAATGTATTTTTATGATAGCCGTCAAACCTCAAGTGCAAGGGAAGGGCTTTTAAGCTTCTATCCTTTAAATATTCAAAGAGATGCTTTAGGAAAAGATATTAACGCAAGAGCAAACTCTAATCTAAACTTATCATCCTCAAGAATAGGAATCAAAATTTTTACTCCAGATCTTTTCTCTGCTAAGACCTCTGGAGTATTAGAAGCTGATTTTACTGGACAAACTGATGCAAATATACATCTGTTTCGTTTACGTCAAGCTCATATTAGCTTTGATTGGGGGAAAACCAAGCTATTGATTGGGCATACATGGAGTCCTTTATTCTTGGCTGAGATGATTCCAACAATTCAAGACCTACATAATGGAGGTCCATTTCATCCTTTCTCAAGAACTAACCAAATTAGAGTTGACCAGAAACTATTTAGTGGGTTTAATCTTGCTTTAAGTGCGGGAGTGCAAAGAGATTATAGCTCTATTGGAGTGAACTCTCTGAGAAGTCCTATGAATCAAATCAATTCTAATATCCCTGAACTAAGCATGATTATTAATTATAAAACAAAGAATGTCTTTGCAGGAGTGGGGGTAGAGAACAAATATCTAAAACCAAGAAATGAGTACATTTATAATAGTAATAAGTATAAGCAAACAGAACTATTGCATTCTATGGCTTATACTGCTTTTGCTAATTATAAGAATTCATTTATTGATATTAAACTCCAAGGCGTTATTGGTCAAAATCTAAACGATTATATGATGTTAGGAGGTTTTGTTGAAAGCAGTTTTGATACTATAAATTATAGCTTCACTTATAAAAATACGGAAACAGCATCACTATGGATGGATATTTCTTATCCAAAAGGAAAATATAAAGGAGCTCTATTTATTGGCTATCAAAAGAATCTTGGTTTTAGTCCCGATTTTACTGCAGCAAACTACTATGGAACAGGAAAGGATATTGATAATGTGTTTAGGATTGCTCCAAGGTTTGAGTTCTACCCTTCAAATAATTACTTTATTACTCTTCAAGCAGAATATACACAAGCTTCTTATGGAATATATCAACCCAAGGGAGGAAAGGTTGAGGATTTAAACGAGATTGGGAATTATAGATTCTCTTTAGCCTTTGTTTATAAATTCAATACCCCAAGGTTTTAACCTTATAAAACTTAGATTTAATTATGCTCGAATTCTTTAAATACCATGGTGCAGGAAATGATTTTATCCTTATAGACAATAGGGAAGATAATATACATTTATCTAAGGAGGAAGTGATTTTTCTTTGTGATAGGAATTTTGGAATTGGAGGAGATGGGTTAATGCTTTTAGAAAAAGTAAAGGGTTATGATTTTGCAATGAAGTATTATAATCCTGATGGTACAAAGGAAATGATGTGTGGCAATGGAGGTAGATGTATTATAGCCTTTGCTCATTTGCTTGGAATAATTAAAGATAAGACAGAGTTTTTAGCTCCTGACGGAGTGCATAAAGGTGAGATTATCTCTTGCGAAAAGGATAAATATTGGATAAAGCTATCTCTAAAAGACATAAATCAAATAAAAGTTTATAAAGATGGGTATTTCGTTGATACAGGAGCAACTCATTTTGTGCAATTCCTTGATGATATCTCTTCAATAGATATTATCTCCAAAGGCAGAGAGATAAGATATGATTCGAGGTTCGATTTTGTAAAAGGAGTTAATGCAAATTTTGTTGAGATAAATAAAGATAATTCTCTAAATATAAGAACATACGAAAGGGGAGTAGAGGCTGAGACATTAGCTTGTGGGACAGGAATAACAGCCTCCGCTCTTTCCTTTGTGTATAAAAACAATCTAACTTCCAACTCAATAGAAGTTAAAGCAAAAGGAGGCTTATTAAGAGTAAGTTTTGAGAAAACTACTCAAGGATTTAAAAATATCTACTTAGAGGGAGAAGCCCAAATGGTTTTCAGAGGGGAAATACAAATATAATATATTAGCTGCCGTATTTTGTAGGTTATCTCAATACTTCTATTACGCCAACTGTGTCGATTTTCTTGTCATTTCTTTTGCCAATAAATCTAAAGAAATAGGTGCCATCGGGGGTATTGGTTTTGTTTGGGTCCCAATTGTCTTTTTCTTCTTTTATATTTTGTATTCTATAGATTTGCTTGCCTTGACGAGTGAATATTATTAACTCATTCTCTGGGAAGGCTTCTTGCTTTATTAGGTTATGGATTGAGAAGACATCATTAATTCCATCCCCATTAGGAGTTACTACATTTGGGAAGAGGATATTATCAACTTGAAGATTTAATACCTTTAGGCTATCGCAACCTAAATAGTTTTGGAATGTTTGGGTATAGACTCCTGTTTGTGTCTCGTTAAATCCGTTTTGATTATATACTCCTCCTTTGTAGATTTCGGCGTAGATGGTATCGGAAAAGGTTGGAAATACTATTAGATTTACAATAAATATGCTATCACATCCATTCTCTTTTATTAGTATTATCTCGTAAACTCCTGTTGAATCTGTATTTAATCCATGCTCTGTATAGAATTGGTTATCACAAGAGAATGCATAGATTGTGTCTTCCGCTCTATAATGTTCTTTAAAGCTTAAATCCAAATAAACTATGCTATCACAATTGTATATTGATTTCAAGTTTAATATGTATTTGCCAGGCGAGCTGATATCATATCCTTGAACCGAATAGGTAGTGTTGTCGCAAATTGTGTCTATTACAATTATGCTGTCGTAGATTGGGTGAACTTGAATTTCTTTTATTGCCTTATTTATACAGCCTGAACTGTCTTTGAGATATAGTGTTATGGTTTGGTTACTTATTGGGCTTAGGTTAATGCTCTTAGTGGATTCGTTGGTCGACCATAGATATTCTCCATCCAAGGAGGAGGTAAGAATTGTGGATTGATTTTCGCATAACGAGGAGTCTCCAATGATTTTAAGATAATTGCTATCCTTTATTAATAATATCTTCTTAACTATTGTGTCCTGACATTTCCCATCGCCAAGTATTGCTATTAACTTGACTGAGTATTCTCCAGCGACTGAAAATCTCCTCTTTGGACTGTATTGGTCAATTATTACTCCATCATCAAATATCCATTTTGCATCATCGCAAGGGGTATTAACTAATATTGAGTCGTTATATATTATCTTGCTTAGGTTAATAAAGTTTACCTCAAACTCACAATCCTTGATTGTATAGGTGTAGTCAAAATCTGCCTTTGGATAACGCTTCATCGATTCAACCTCTATTGTAAAGCCACAGTTGGGATTATCAAGAAAGCTAACATGACAATAATAGGTGATATTAGTATCTAAATTTATTTCTAATTCAATTTCCGTGGATAATGTTTGAGAGGTGTCATTTGAATTATACCAACGATAGTTAAAACCTTGAGGTGCCTTGTAGTTAATCATATTAGTATCTCCGCATGTTGAGCCTGTAAGTCTCTTTTTGTCGCATTTGAGGGTGTAGTAGGCATATCCGTAATGTCCTCCATGATTGCAGTCGTAGGTTGTTAATCGGATAGATATTACTTGGTTATGATAAGCACTTATATCGAAGCCAATATTTGTCCAATCCTTCCAAATCACTGCTGTTGTCCCAACTCTATTCCAACCGAGTGAGTCGCTTGCGTAGAAATTGGCAGAAGAACAAATTGTATCTAATAAATTCCCAGAGGAATTTAATATCTCTAATGTAAATCTTGGTTGGTTATCGAAGTTATGCTCTGCATCCTCAAGGACTATTGCATACTTCATCATCAATAAATCAAAATTATTTGTATCAACCTTATAACGGTAAGTAATGCTTTCTGCCTGAGCTCCAACCAACCAATTGCCCAACCTTACGGAGGCATTTTCTCCCTCAGGAATTGTTTTTAATAAGTAGTTAGTTCGAGAATCTCTTTCGCTCTTATTATAATGAACAGTATGCCTTGAATTTGGATTTGAATAACCATAATCGATTATTCCCTGGTATTGATATGGATTGTCGAAGGTGCCGTAGGTTAGGGTATTATTAGATGTATTTATATTTAAAAAGTCTAAGCAATTCCCATTAGATGGTACATTTATAACCATTAGTTTCGAAGCACAATCCGGTTTTAAACTATCGCAAAGCGAATGAATAATTATTTCATAATAGCCAGTAATAGATAGGTTGTCAATGGTATGATAATTAGTATATGTAGTGTCGTAAAAGCGAGTAGTGGAGTTTTGAAGTTTGTATTCAATTATCCATCCACTTGCAAACATATCAAAGTCCCAACCCAAAGATATAGAATTCTCTGTAACATCAGTAATTACTACATTTTCAGCAATTGGGCAATGGCATTGGGTTTTAAGATTTAGAAACAAATCATTACAAAATCTACCATTTGGCAATTTTAAACAATCCTCATATACATAGATATAGTAGTTACTTGCAGAGCTAAGGTTATTATAAAATACATAAGGGTTTTGAGTTGTAAATGAATCAATTAATTTATAAGAATCGTAAAGTTTTACTGTCCATAATGTAGTTGTATCGCTCTCCAACCATGATAGATAAATAGTTGAAGAACCTACATAGCTTGAATCATATAAGGGTTTTGCACAAGGGCATCTTGTTGTGGCATTAAATCCCGTTGCATTGCAGTCGTTACCGTTATTATTACAATCATTCCAAATCTTCACGTAATACATTGTACTGGCAATTAAACTATCAAAATACAAATAAGGCTGATAAACATTGCCAGAATCAATTACCTCTCCCAAATAGGATAACTCATAGCTCCATACAATAGAAGTATCTGGTTCTGTCCAAGAAACTATTATACTATCAGAGGTTGTATATGTGGTTAATTGAGTAGGTTGAGGACATGTGGTTTGTATCCAGCATGCAGTTGTCTTTTTAGGCTGGCAAGTTGTTGGTAAAGTGTCGCAAGAAGTATAAATCACAGCTCTATAAATCTCACATTCTGTCAAAGAATCAAAAAGAATAAAATTAGTATCTGAATAATAGATTGTAGATGGAGAAACGTTTCCACAGTTGGAATTAGATTTGCTTAGCTCAATAATCCAGTTGGTGTTTTCATCTCCACCCTGCCATGAAAGCATTACAGAATCGGGTGAGATTACATTATTAACAATATTATATGCATAGAAGGGGCATGTATAGCACTCCTCAATATTGATCTCAAATCCTGAAAGTGGATTATCTGAATCAACAATAAACTTAATGGTAATCTTATCTGTTGAACTGATTTTTGAAGGGATAATACTATTTCCTGCACCTTGATAGAGTATTGATGTTGAATTTGTATCTCCATCGTAAATATATATTCTCGAATAGTTCCAAGCTCCCAATATATGATTCCCCGAAAGCCTTAGTCTTGCTCCAGGAGTTTGTGCAGTAATTGTAAGGCGGGAATCAACTCTTGTAGAATAATTTCCATTTTGCCCACCATCATCATATACTGTTACTGCAATAATACTAATCTCGTTATAACCCGAAGCGGGCATATCGTAGCTTTGTGCAGAAAGATTTATGCACATTAATGATAAAGAAATGAAAAGAATCAACCTTTTCATATTATTTTATATTTACTAATACATTAGTTCTATAATATCGCTAATGAATCTGTTATTTTCTTGATTTATAAACCATAGATAAGATTTAGGTTTTTTAAAACCCATATCTATATATAGTTGTGAATACTCCTTGATTTGTTTATTATATTTTTCAATTTGTTTCTTGTCAAAGGAGAATTTATAGTCAATAATTATTAGCTCACCATCTCTAAGTAATACTCTATCAGGTCTTACACTTTTAATATATCCATCCTTAAAGATTATGCTTCTCTCATTCAATACTTTATTCCTATCATCAAACCATTCTTCTTTTTCTCTAAACATATAATCCAATAGTTTAGATATCTCCTCAATCTCTTCTTTTACAATCTCTCCCTTGTTTTCCAATTCCTTTAATGCCTTGTCCTTATCCTTAGGAGTATGTATTTCGGATAATACTTTATGCAATAAACTACCTCTAAGTCTTGAGCTATTTGTATCGCTTTCTTCCTTTCCCTCAATCAAATCCCTTACATATTTCTCAGCCTCTTTGGTTTGGGAGTATAGTATCTCGGAATTAGATTTAATTATCTTCATATCAAAGCTTTCATTTAATTCTAAAAAGCCTTTTTCCTTTAATTTTCTATCTATTTTTATATTTCCTAAGTTTACATATATGCCTCCATTCTCCATTTCCTCCAATTCAAAACAAGAGCTAATAATATAATGTAAGAGATCTCCTACGTTTTTACCGCTATTGAATACAAATTTTCCGCTTTTGTTTATAGTATATGAATTTATAATAGATATTGCATTTACAGGCCTTGTAAGGGCTACATAGAGGATATTTAGGTTATCGATATATACTTGGGATAATTCGTTGTAATATTCTTTACTGAATGTGGAATTCATTAAATCCTTTTTAACCTCAATTGGCAAATAAGGTATTTCGTTTAAACCCTCAGGTGCCTCAACCCAAATTGTGGTCTTCTTAGCATCGTCTAATTTCCAATTAGGATAGGGGAGAATTACCACTGGAAATTCCAATCCCTTTGCCTTGTGTATTGTCATTAAGCGAATACCATCCAAATTGGAGCTAATAGTTATTGCTTTGGTTTTTAGGGTGTCTTCCCAATAGTTTAGGAAACTTAGAATTGAGGTATTGCCTTGTGAAAGATATTCGTTTAATGCGTCAATAAAGGCATAAATAAAGCTTGAATTCTTATCGCTTAAGTCTAAATTGTTAATCAGATAAGGGATTAATTCAATTAGTGGCTTACGTTTAAGTTCGTTTCTATTATTAAGGAAACTAAGCCTATCTATGTTTTGAGTTATGGATTTTAAATCTTCTTTAAATACTTCCTTAGGGCTTTGGTAATAGAGTTTAAGCTTTACTAATGAATCGGTATCGTTTTCGTCCTCAATATACTTTAAGCAAGATATTATAAGGTCAATACTTTTAGAAGAAGAAAACTCAAATGCCTCATCGCTAATAATAGATAAATCATCTTCTTCGCTTTCCTTATTATATTGGTAGATATAATCTGTAATTTGTTTAATCTCGCTATTTGTTCTTAGTAAAATACAGATATCACTTTGCTCAAATCCAAGTGCTCTATAATAATTTATCTCCTCAATTATTTTCTCCAATACAAGGTCTTTCTTGTTCGCCCTCTCCTCAGTATCTAACTCAATATACCTTACACATCCTTTTTCCTTATCGGTTTTAGACTCTTGTTCTACATCTTTAAAAACCTTAAGTATATCCTCTGTGTTTATTCCGTCCTCATTGCTAATATACTTGTCTAAATTGGTAAATATCTTATTGTTGAAATCGATAATCTTCTTATGTGACCTGTAATTTACACTAAGATTTTCTATTATTGGTTCTCTTTTCAAGTAAGGACTCTCTGGGCTTAGACCATATTTCAAATTCCCAAGCAATCTCCAATCTCCATTATTAAACCTATATATTGATTGCTTAACATCTCCAACAATAATTGAGCGGTTATTATTATCGTAGCTCTCTTTTAGCAAGTGTTTGAAATTATTATAATTGAGTTTTGAGGTATCCTGAAACTCATCAATCATTATGTATTTCAATTGTGAGCCTATCTTCTCGAATATAAAGCTTGTGTCGGAATTGGTGTCGTTTCCAATTATCTTTGAAAGTAGGTTAGAGGTTTCGGATAATAGGAATTGGTTTTTATTCTTAAGAATAAGTCTTTTAAGTTTTGATATCTCTACCAAGAATACAAGGTTATCTATATTCTCTAATATTGTTTTATAAGAATAGTATTGGGGTAAGTTTTTACCCATGTAATTATTAAGCTCCTTAACTATTGGGTTTAGCTTGTCTTGGGTAAAGTTTAGATTTTTATCCAATTGGTTAGGCTTAGTAAACCACTCCTTATTATCATCTATTACCTTATCTAAATTGCCTTTGAAATATACGTCGTAATTATTGTCTAATAGCTTAGTAATACCGTTTGCAATACCTCTTGAGCCTCCTTTAAAGTCATTGATATTATATTCATTATCTTTGATTAGCTTAAGCAACACTTTAGCTTTATCTTGGATATTGTTTTCTATTTCTTTACACCATTTATTTAGCTTTTCTTTAAATTCCTCCAAGCTTTTTTCATCAATAGAGTTGAATAATTCGTCCTCAATTTCCTTGAACTTTTCCTTATTCAGTTGCTTGGAAAACTTTAAAATATCCTCCTCAATATCCCATTTCTTACCTAATCTTATCTTCTCATTTATCTTTGTAAAATACCATTTCCTTAGTGAAGAATTGTCTTTGGTTTCCTCTACAATTATATCAAAAGCCTGCTTAATTATTTCTTTATCATCAATAAGTAAATTATATCTTGGATTAATTCCAAGCTCTTTTGACATATTCTTAAGAATTCTTTGGAAAAAGCTATCAATGGTTTCTATATAAAGGTTTGAATAGTCGTGAAGAATGTTTTTAAGGGCTTGTTTTGCACTTAGGGTGATTATCTCCTCGGTATATCTATCATTAAGATTTAATAGTTTTTCTCTTTCACTCTTAGCCTCTTGGCTATTATTAGAT